>Ga0182007_10002005_pt1 | contig 10493 bp, 8 predicted proteins | sample Sormic07211113_1_FD_123023 | JGI IMG/M metagenome (GOLD analysis project Ga0182007, IMG submission 123023) | Rhizosphere microbial communities from Sorghum bicolor, Mead, Nebraska, USA - 072115-113_1 MetaG | ecosystem: Host-associated > Plants > Roots > Rhizosphere | place: USA: Nebraska... | reverse complement strand
GCGGCATCGCGGCCAACCGCAAGCTCTTCGGCCAGGGCGTCGAAGCCGATCATCTGCCGCACACGCAACTCGCATCGAATGCCTTCACGCGCGGCATGGCCGAGAACGGCGCCGAGCTGGCCGACCGCCTGCTCGACCTGATCGCGCTGCACGACGCCTCGAACATCGCGGCCGTGATCGTCGAACCCTTCGCGGGCTCGGCCGGCGTGGTGATTCCGCCCAAGGGCTACCTGAAGCGCCTGCGCGACATCTGCACCGCGAACAACATCCTGCTGATCTTCGACGAGGTCATCACCGGCTTCGGCCGCTGCGGCGCGCTCACGGGCGCCGAAGCCTTCGGCGTGACGCCCGACATCATGAACATCGCCAAGCAGGTCACCAACGGCGCACAGCCGATGGGCGCGGTGGTCGCCAACAAAGAGATCTACGACACCTTCATGGCCGCCGGCGGCCCCGACTACATGCTCGAGTTCCCGCACGGCTACACCTACGGCGCACACCCGGTAGCCTGCGCCGCGGGCATCGCCGCGCTCGACGTGCTGCAGAAGGAAGACATGATCGGCCGCGTGCAGGCGCTGGCGCCGCACTTCGAGAACGCGGTGCACAGCCTCAAGGGCAGCAAGCACGTCGCCGACATCCGCAACTACGGCCTCGCCGCGGGCATCACCATCGCCGCGCTGCCGGGCGAACCCGCGCGCCGTCCGTACGAGATCGCGATGAACTGCTGGAAGAAGGGCTTCTACGTGCGCTACGGCGGCGACACGATCCAGCTCGCGCCACCTTTCATTGCGGAGAAGGCGGAGATCGATCGAATGGTCAACGCACTGGCCGACGCGCTGGCCGAGACGGCCTGATCGGAGGCCGGGTCCTACAGGCGGCGCGCCGGCCGCCTTCCAATAATCGGCGCAATGACGGCATTGCGCAGCGATATCCCTGCCCGCCTCGACCGCCTGCCGTGGTCGCGCTGGCATTGGCGCGTGGTGATCGCACTGGGCGTGGCCTGGGTGCTCGACGGGCTCGAAGTCACGCTCGTGGGCTCCATCGGCGCGGTGCTGGAGCGGCCCGACACGCTCGGGCTCACGGCCGGCGAGATCGGCCTCTCGGGCTCGGTGTACGTGGCAGGTGCGGTGCTCGGCGCCCTGCTCTTCGGGCGGCTCACCGACCGGCTCGGACGCAAGAAGCTGTTTCTCGTCACGCTGGTGGTCTACACCATTGGCACGCTGGCCACCGCGTTCTCTCCCGACTTCGCCTTCTTCGCGCTGTGCCGCTTCGTCACGGGGCTTGGCATCGGCGGCGAATACGCGGCCATCAATTCGGCCATCGACGAGCTGATTCCGGCGCGCGTGCGCGGGCGCGTCAACCTCGCGATCAACGGCAGCTTCTGGATCGGCGCGGCGCTGGGCGCGGCGCTGAGCCTCGTGCTGCTCGACGCGCGCGTGATCGGCCCGGTGTGGGGCTGGCGCGCAGGCTTCGCGCTGGGCGCGGTGCTGGCTGTGGCGATCCTGCTGGTGCGGCGCCACGTTCCAGAGAGCCCGCGCTGGCTCGTTGCGCACGGGCGGGCCGATGAAGCCAGGCGCATCGTCGAGCGAATCGAGGCCGAGGTCGAGGCGCAGCACGGACCGCTGCCCGCGCCGCAAGGCCATGTGAACTACACGGCCGCGCGCCCCAACAGCCCGCCGATGCGGGAAGTGGCGCGCGTGCTGCTCAGGCGCTATCCGCAGCGCAGCGTGGTCGCATTGGCGCTGATGATCTCGCAGGCCTTCTTCTACAACGCGATCTTCTTCACCTATGCGCTGGTGCTCACGCGCTTCTATGGGGTGCCCGAAGGTGACGTGGCGCTCTACATCTTTCCGTTCGCACTGGGCAACGTGCTCGGGCCGCTGCTGCTGGGGCCGCTGTTCGACAGCGTGGGACGGCGACGGATGATCGCGCTGACCTATGTGCTCGCGGGCGTCGGCCTCGCGCTCACGGGCTGGGCTTTCATGATGGGCTGGCTCGATGCGCGCAGCCAGGCGCTGTGCTGGTCGGCGGTGTTCTTCCTGGCTTCGGCGGCGGCGAGCTCGGCGTACCTCACGGTGAGCGAGGTGTTTCCGCTCGAGATGCGGGCCATCGCCATCGCGATCTTCTATGCGGTCGGCATGGGCGCGGGCGGCTTCGCTGCGCCGCTGCTGTTCGGCCTGCTGATCGAGACCGGCAGCCGGGGTGCGGTGATGGTGGGCTACGGCATCGGGGCGGCGCTGGTCATCGTCGCGGGGCTGCTGGCCCTGCGCCATGCGGTCGACGCAGAGCGCAAGCCGCTGGAGGAGGTGGCACCGCCGCTGTCGTCCGAAGCCGGCGGCGAACGCTGACCATCAGTCTCTACAGCGCGCAGGTGCGAAAGCCGACGAAGCCGTCGTCGCGATGAGGCAGCGCAAAGCCGCGGCGGCGCGGCGAACGCAGGCGCGCACGCGTCGCGAACGAAGCCCCGCGCAGCACGCGCGCGCGGCCGAAGGCTGCCGCAGGATCGAATTCGCCTCCCGCGCTCCACGGGTCGGGCCGGTAGCCCGGCCACGGCTGCAGGGTGCCCGCCGTCCATTCATGCACGTCGGCCCAACGGAAGCCGCGCCGCGCGGCCGTGTGCGCCGCGATCTCCCATTCGACCTCGGTCGCGATGCGACGTCCGGCCCAGCGTGCCCAGGCATCGGCCTCCCACCAGCTCAGGTGCACCGCACTGTGGTGGCCGGCCGCGCGCACCGTCGCGCCGAAGCGCTGCTGCAGCACCGAACCGCCGGTGCCGCTGCGTGCTCCGCCGATCTGTTCGACGTGGCGAGGCCCGCGTCGGCCCTCGGCCTGCGCAGCCAGCCAGCGCCAGCCTTCGCCGTGCCACAGCTCCTCGCGGTCGTAGCCGCCGTCATCGACGAATTCGATGTACTGGTTCCAGGTGACGGGCTGTGCGTCGATCTCGAACTCGGGCACGTCGACGCGATGCGCTCCTCGCTCCTGCGCGAAGGCGAAGCCGCTCTCGGGCATGCCCAGCTCCCAGCGCGTGGCCGGCAGCAGCAGCGGCTCGCGCGTGACGGCGATGGGCGCCTGCTCGAAGCCCAGCGGCAGCCCCAGCGTCTGCGCCATCACCACGAACTGCTCGCCGCGCAGGTCTTCGTGGAACAGCGCGAGGCGATAGAAATACAGGCCGGCATCGGTCTCGGCCGCGTTGTCGAGCAGCTCGAGAGTGCTCTCCAGCGTTTCGAGCAGGTAGGCCTTGGTCTGCGCGAGGTCCGGCAGGTCGGGTGTCCAGCGCCGCTGCGGCGCACTCTGCGCGGGATTCCACCAGCCGTCGGCACCAGGGTCGATGGCCGCAAGGCGCGTGGGCCGCACCGGACAGTCGGCTCCGAAAGCGCGCTGGGTGTTGCGCCCGATCCACCATTCGGCGAACCAGCCGATGTGGCCGGCCAGCCAGACCGGCGGCAGCACGCCCTCTTCCTCGAGCATCGGCGGCGCGGCAAGCGCCTCGGCGCCCAGCACCTGCTCGTACAGCGACAGCAGGTGCAGCGTGTGGTTGCGCGCATCGATCAGCGCCAGGGACAACAGCTCCCGGCCGGCGCGGCACATGTCAGGAGAATCGATCGAATGGGGCAGGCCCATGGCGCCCGAAGGCGTCGAAGGCGGAAGGCGCGAAGACATGGGCGATTATGGCGACCGGGGCGTCCCCCCACGTCCCGGACGAGACCCGTATTCCGGGTAAACCCCGCCCCCCGCGTCAAGGCAATACAAAGGTTCACCGAGGTAACATCTCGGGCTTTGCGCGGCCCCCACCAGGGGCAGGCGTTTCACCTTTGGGCTTCGCGGGAGACACCCCCTTGTCTGCATTCCTCAAATTCGCGACCGGCATGGACTGGGTCAGCGAAAAGCTCGGCAAGATCGCCGGCTACGCCGTTCTGGCGGCCTCGCTGATTTCAGCCGGCAATGCGCTCATCCGCTACGGCCTGGACTTCAGCAAGAACTCCTGGCTCGAAATCCAGTGGTACCTTTTCGCAGCCACCGTGATGCTCGGGGCACCTGTCGTGCTGCGCTTCAACGAGCATGTGCGCGTGGACATCATCTACGGCAAGCTCAAGGGCCACGGCCCGGTGTATGTCGACCTGTTCGGCCTCATATTCTTCCTGCTGCCGGTGATGGGCCTGTTCACCTACCTCACCTGGCCCTTCTTCTGGAACATGTGGGTCACGGGCGAGATGTCGGGCAACATCGGCGGCCTGGTCCGCTGGCCCGCCGCGCTGCTGATGCCCGTGGGCTTCGCCGCGATGTTCCTGCAGGGCGTTGCGGAAATCATCAAGCGCATTGCCTACCTGCGCGGCCTGATCACGATGGACACGCACTACGAGAAGCCGGTGCAGTGACGAGCGCCCTGCGCCCCCTTCCGGCCTCGCCCTCTCCCGCACCGCAGGACAAGTAGAAATGCACATGGAAAATTTCGCCCCGATCATGTTCGCGGGGCTCGTGGTGATCATGCTGATCGGCTTCCCGGTCGCGTTCTCGCTCTCGGCCCTCGGCCTGATCTGCGGCTTCTTCGCCATCGAGATGGGCTGGTTTCCGGCCGGCTTCATGGCCAACCTGCCGCTGAACGTCTTCGGCATCCTGGCGAACGAAACGCTGCTCGCGATTCCGTTCTTCACCCTGATGGGAGCGGTACTGGAGAAATGCGGATTGGCCGAGGACATGCTCGACTCGATGGGCCAGCTCTTCGGCCCCGTGCGCGGCGGCCTCGGCTACTCGGTGATCATCGTGGGCTTCATCCTCGGCGCCATCACCGGCACGGTGGCCGGCCAGGTGATCGCCATGGCGATGATCTCGCTGCCGATCATGATGCGCTACGGCTACGACATGCGCTACTCGACCGGCGTGCTCGCCGCCTCGGGCACCATCACGCAGCTGGTGCCGCCCTCGCTGGTGCTGATCGTCATGGCCGACCAACTCGGCACCGACGTGGGCCAGATGTACAAGGGCGCCTGGGGTCCGTCGATCCTGCAGGTTCTGATCTTCGCGATCTACACCTTCATGGTCGGCCGCATCCGCCCGCACTTCGTGCCGGGCCTGCCAACCAGCGCGCGCACGCTGAACGGCTGGGCGCTGTGGGGCAAGTGCCTGCGCGGCATCATTCCCTCGGCCATCCTGATCTTCGCGGTGCTCGGTTCGATGGGCGGCCTGCCGTTCATGGACAAGGCCATCGCCACGCCGACCGAGGCCGGTGCGATGGGCGCGGTGGGCTCGCTCATCCTCGCGCTGATCCATCGTCGCCTGAACTGGGAGCTGCTGAAGGGCGCGATGGAAGGCACCATGCGCCTCACGGCGATGGTGGTGTTCATCCTGATCGGCTCGCGCGTGTTCTCGCTGGTGTTCCAGGGCGTCGACGGCGCCAAGTGGATCGAGCACATGCTGTCAGGCCTGCCGGGTGGTCAGGTGGGCTTCCTGATCGCGGTGAACTTCTTCGTCTTCTTCCTCGCGTTCTTCCTCGACTTCTTCGAGATCGCGTTCATCATCCTGCCGCTGCTGGGCCCCGTGGCCCACAAGCTGGGCATCGACATGGTGTGGTTCGGCGTGCTGCTGTGCGTGAACATGCAGACCTCGTTCATGCACCCGCCGTTCGGCTTCGCGCTCTTCTACTTGCGGGGCATCGCGGACACGCTGTTCAAGAACGGGGCGCTGCCCAAGAAGGTGGACTCGCGCGACATCTATCTCGGCGCCGTGCCGTGGGTGCTGATGCAGCTGCTGCTGGTGGCCATCGTGATCTTCTTCCCGCAGACGGTCACCGTGTTCCTCGAGAAGGAAAAGGTCGTCGACATCGACAAGGTCAACCTCGACATGCCGGCGGACGAGCAGGCCAATTCGCCCGACAACAACAACGGCGTGAACATGGAAGACCCGTTCGGCAACGAGAAGAAGACGCCGGAAGAAACGCCGGCACCGCCGCCGGCTTCCGGCGAAGCCACCAAGCCGTGAGCATCGGCGACGGCAGCAGCAGCGCCCCGCTGGAGAGCGCCGCCTTCCCGCCGCTGCTGCGCACATTGGCAGTGGTGCTCGTGGTGGACATCTTCGCCTTCGCGCTGTGGAGCCTGCCTTCGCTGCGCACCACCACCTGGTCCACCAGCGCCCTGGTGGTGTTCGGCATCGCGGCGCTGTGCGTGGTGTGGGTCGGCTACTGGATCGTCTACAGCCGCACCCGCCTCGAAGGCGATGTGCTGGTGCAGACCTGGCTCTGGGACAAGCGCGTGAGCGCGCAAGACGTGGCGCAGCTCAAGCTGGTGCACATCCGCATGCTCGAACGCGTGATCGCGCCGCGCCTGCTGGTGCGCCGGCGCTACGGCGGCATCACGTGGTTCCATGCCTGCGACCCGCAGGTGCTGATCGCATTCGGCGAACGCGTGGCGAAGCGGGCCGTGCCGGCTGCTCCATCCACGCCGCCACCGGCGGAAGCCGGCACGCCCTGAGCCCTGCCCCCTAAACCCTGAACGAGCCGCCATGGCTGGAGCAGTTGCCCGGCCATGGCGGCTCGTTTGCATCTGTCTGCACCATCGGCCCGACGCGCCGACCCGCTCCCTTCAACACCGCCGCACGCATCCCGACGGCGTGTGCGGGCGAACCCGGTTGACAGTATTTGATGGATTTGTGATATTTATGATCATAAATCTCCACACGCCATGCCACCCAAGCTCAACCCCCCTCTGACACGCGACAAGCGCGTGAAACGCTCCGACCAGGTCGTCAACGGCATCAAGCGCTGGATCGTCCAGACCCAGCAGCAGGTCGGCGGCAAGCTGCCGCAAGAAAAAGAACTGATCGAGCAGATGGGCGTCTCGCGCGGCACGGTGCGCGAGGCGCTGGCCGCGCTGCAGGTGCAGGGGCTGGTGGCCATCAGCACTGGGCCCAACGGCGGCGCCACGCTCACGCAGACCTCGTACGACCAGTGTCTGGAAGCGGTGTCCAACTTCCTGTACTTCCAGCCCGTCGACATCACCACGCTGTATGCGCTGCGCCGCGTGGTCGAGCCCGAACTGGCCGCCAACGTGGCCACTCGCCTGGACGAAGCAGACCTGGCCGAGCTCGAGGCGCTGATCGGCCACAGCCATCCGGCGCACGGAGGCAGCGAAGACTGGAACGAGCGCCGCGAGGCCGACCTGCTGTTCCATGACCGGTTGATCGACGCCTGCAGCAGCCCCTTCCTGGGGCTGGTCTGCCGCCTGCTCAACGACGTCATCCGGCGGGTGATCATCGTGCGCCACGCGCTGCCGGAGTTCGATCGTTTCGACGAAGAAATCATGCACAGCCACACCGATCTGCTGGACGCGCTGCGCGCCCGCGATCCCGAGCGCGCGCGCGAAATCATGCGGGTACACATGGAGCACGCCGAAGCACTGGCCCTTGAAGCCGAGTCCCGCGTCGACCGGGGCAGCCTGCTGATGAGCAACAGCACGAGCGGCTGACCTCGACGGCGGCGCGGACCACCGCGACCGCAGCCACATCACTCCCCTTCTTTTTTCATCCCGGTCGCGCCGGGGTGCGGGGTTTCCTTTGCCTGAATTTTCTGGAGCCTGAACACACATGATGAATCCGCAACAAGCGCTCTGGCAGCTGGGCGCCGTCGACATTGCCGCCGCCGTGCGCCGGCGCGATGTGTCCTGTCGCGAGGTCACGGCCAGCGTGCTGGCACGCATCGCGCAACTCAACCCGCAGACCAATGCCCTGGCGGAAGTGCTGGCCGAGGAAGCATTGACCGCCGCCAATGCCGCCGACCAGCGCACGCACCGCGGCGATGAGCTGGGCCCGCTGCACGGCGTGCCGGTCAGCATCAAGATCAATGCAGACCAGGCCGGCCACGCGACGACCAACGGCGTGGTGCCGCTGCGCGACCACATCGCCCACGAAGACTCGCCGGTGGTGGCGCATTGGCGCAAGGCCGGCGCCATCATCGTCGGGCGCAGCAACACGGCCACCTACTCGTCGCGCTGGTTCACCGACAACGGCTTGCACGGGCGCACGCTGAACCCGTGGGATGCAGCCATCACTCCGGGAGGCTCCAGCGGCGGCGCGGCGTCCGCGGTGGCCAGCGGCATGGGCGCACTGGCGCACGGCAACGACATCGGCGGCTCCATTCGCTACCCGGCCTATGCCTGCGGCGTGCTCGGGCTGCGTCCCACGGTCGGCCGTGTGCCCGCCTACAACCCGAGTGCGACGGCCGAGCGGGGCATCACGCCGCAACTCATGTCGGTGCAAGGACCGCTGGCGCGCAACCTGGCCGACCTGCGCCTGGGCTACGAGGCAATGGCACGAGGCGACGCGCGCGACCCCAACTGGGTGCCGGTGCCGCACGAGCTGCCCCGGCCCGCGGGCCCGATCCGGGTGGCGCTGTTCAGGCGTTCGCCCGGCATTCCCGTCGACCCGGCCGTCACCGCGGCATTGAACGATGCCGCGCGCTGGCTGCAGCAAGCCGGCTACGAGGTGGTCGAGGCCGAACTGCCTTTCTTCAACGAGGCGGCCGCCCTGTGGCGCACGCTGACGGTCGATGACAGCCGCCGCAACATCATCGCGGGCGTCGAGCAGCACGGCGACGAAACCATGCAGCGAAGCCAGCGGCATCTGTTGGCCGGCATGCCCGAGACCGATCGCGACGGCTTTCTCGATGCGCTGGCGCGGCGCCAGACCTTGGTTCGCAGCTGGTCGGTCTTTCTGCAATCGCATCCGCTGGTGCTGATGCCGGTGTCATGGCAGCGCCCCTGCCCGCAAGACGAAGACGCCGGCACGCTGGAACAGGCACGTGCGCTGATCGATGCCCAGAGCCCGCTGCTGGCGACCGCCGCGCTGGGCATGCCCGGCCTCTCGGTGCCCACCGGCATGGCGGGTGGCGTGCCCATCGGCGTGCAACTGCTGGCCTGGCGCTTTCGCGAGGACCTGCTGCTCGAAGCAGGCCAGGTGCTTGAAAGCGCCGCGCAGTTTTTGCCCTTCACCACTCGCTGATTCCTTTCCATCCTCGTCCCTCGTCCCCGCTCTCCCTCACTTCCATCAGGAGCTTTCCCATGAGTCAACACAACCCCGCTTCCGCGGCCCCGCTTTCGCGTCGCACCCTGCTGGCAGGTGCCGCCATGGGCATGGGCCTGGGCTGCATGCTGCCGGCGGCGGTGCAGGCGCAAACCGTCAATCGCATCATCGTGCCGTTCCCGGCCGGCGGCCCGGCCGACTTCATGGGCCGCCTGCTGGCAGAAAAACTGAAGGACGAACTCGGCCGCACCGTCATGATCGACAACCGCCCCGGGGCCGGCACCCGCCTGGCGGCCGAGGTGTTGAAGAACGCGCCGGCCGACGGGGCCACCGTGCTGCTCGCGCCAGTGGACCCGATGTTCATCGGCCCGGCGATCTACGCCAACATGCGCTTCAATCCGGCCACCGATTTCAAACCGATCACCGACGTGACCGGCGTTCAGTTCGGCATTGCTGTCAGCGCGGCGTCGCCGATCAAGACACTGGCCCAGTTCGTCCAGACCGCCAAGGCAAACCCGGACCACGGCTCGATCGGCATCACCACGGTGGGTTCGCTGCTGCACTTCCTGGCCATGGACTTCGTGGCCGTGTCGCGCTCGGGCTCCACGCTGGTGCCTTACCGCGGCGGTGCACCGATGGTCACTGAGCTTCTCGGCGGCCAGGTGAGCTCGGGCATGGACGCCACGACCACGCTCACCGAATACCACCGCGCCGGAAAGCTTCGCGTGCTGGCCGTTGCCGGCGACAAGCGCGCCGACAGCCTGCCCGATGTGCCCACCTTCGCCGAAGCTGGGTACCCGACGTTGGTGGCCTCGTCGCGCTACGTGCTCTACGCCCACGCCAACATGGCGCCCGCCACCATCGCCCAATGGAACCAGGCCGTGCGCAAGGTACTGGCCATGCCCGACGTGCGCGACAAGCTGGGCCGCGTGGGCTACGATCTGCTGCCCGGTGGCTCCACCGAAGAGGTCGTCCGCTACACCGACGCATTGGCCGCGCGCTGGCTGCCGATCATCAAGGCTTCGGGCTACAAGGGCGACTGAACAAGGCCACGCGCTTCGAGAAGCGCAGACGAAAAAAACCCCGCCGAACCCGGCGGGGCTTTTTTGCATGCGAATGCGAAGGCGCGCTTACAGCTTCTGCTGCTGCATGAAGCGGTCGAACGTGCCTTCCGTGTAGCGGAACCAGGCGTTCTGGTCAGCCAGGAATTTCGACCAGTCGCTGTAGATCTTCTTCCACTCGGGGTTGCTGTTGTTCAGGTCCGAGTAGATCTGCTGGGCCGACTTGAAGGCGGCGTTCATCACGTCCTGCGAGAACGGGCGCAGCTTGGTGCCCGAGCCTACGAGCTGCTTCAGCGCGATAGGGTTCTTGGCGTCGTACTTGGCCGTCATCGTGATGTTGGCGTGCGCGGCAGCAGCCTCGACGACCGCCTTGTAGTCGGCCGACAGGCCTTCCCATGCCTTGGTGTTGATGTAGAAGTCGAG
>Ga0182007_10002003_pt1 | contig 10504 bp, 13 predicted proteins | sample Sormic07211113_1_FD_123023 | JGI IMG/M metagenome (GOLD analysis project Ga0182007, IMG submission 123023) | Rhizosphere microbial communities from Sorghum bicolor, Mead, Nebraska, USA - 072115-113_1 MetaG | ecosystem: Host-associated > Plants > Roots > Rhizosphere | place: USA: Nebraska... | reverse complement strand
TCGCCGCGTCGACCAACGCGTCGACCAGTTGCGGATCCGGGACGAAGTAGGCGTTGGTGAGATACACACGCTGCTCCGCATTGCCGATTGCCGCGATGAGCATCAGATAAATGAGACTGAACGGATCGTCCGGCGTGCTTCCGACGGCGCGAACGATTTCCGGGCCTTGCGACAACAGCTGCGGAAAATAGTGGAGCTCGGCCAGCGGTTTTCCGTTTTGCGTGTTCCAGGTCTGCAGGAACAGTTTCTGAAATTGGGCAACGACCGGGCCGCTGATCTGCACGTCGGTATCGCGCCATCCGCGCGTCGCGCCTGCGTCGTCGGTCGACTCCGACCGATGCCCGCCGGAAGAGCCGCTCGAGTAGACGCTGCTGATGTTGATGCCGCCCAGAAATGCCATCCGCCCGTCGACAATCAGGAGCTTGCGGTGATCGCGATGATTCAACGCCCAAGGCTTGCGCGTCGACAACGGATTCACCGGATTGAATTCCAGCACTCGTATTCCGGCGACCCGCAGTCGATCGAAATAGGTGCTGGGCGTACCGAGTGCGCCCACGCTGTCGTAGATCAGGTTCACCTGGACGCCGCGCGACTGCTGGGCGATCAGCGCATCGGCGAATTGCCGCCCTACGTCGCTGTCGTCGATGCCAAAGGTCTCCAGGTTGATGTGTTCTTTCGCCGCGGCCATGGCCGCGAACATGGCCTGGTACGTTGCCGGACCATCCTGCAACAAGCGGACCTCATTGCCGACCACGAGCGGGCTGCCGCCGATGGCTTGCTCGAGTGCGATCTGCTTGTCGAGAAGCGCCGTGTCCCCGGCATTGCGCTTCAGATCCGTGACGATGGCAGCGCTACGCTTCGCCGATAACGGTCCCCAGGCGTTTTCAAAGCGGGCCGCCTGGGTGGCGTAGCGATGGCTCAGGAACTGAGTATCGGGCAAGCTCGCGCAACCGCCTGCGCTCGCCAGGCAGCAGGCGGCTGTCGCTATCCCTGTCAGTGCCCGAATCATCATCGACGTTCCCGAAAAACCCGTACGGCCTGCCTGGCGTTATCTCGTCGCACGACGCGGCACCGTGCCGCCTCTCCCCACGTGTGCGCAACGATTGCCGTGACGAAGCGCAGTGCCCCGGAAGCCGGCGCTTGCGTATTCGGCCTGCTCATCCCCCGAAGCTACTGCATGGTCTGTTGGCGCTGGTATTCCTCGTATTTCATCTGCATGTACTGTTGGCGATCCATCTCATGCAGTTGCCGCGGATAACGCTCGCTGGCGTCGAACCAGTCGGTCAGGCGTTGCTCCAGCTGCTTGTCGGGCGGGCTGGACAATGCACCGAGATATGCATCGATGGCCAGGTAGTAGCGCATCGTGTTGCGCTCCATGAGGCCGCGCATCCCGCCGATGTATTCCGCTTGAGCCGCGGACGGATCGGCGATGTCGGTGAAGCCGACCTTGCCGCGGCCGAAGGCGGCAAGATAGGTCTTCATCGCCAGACGGCCGATCGGACCGTAGCTATAGGCATAGGTCAGATGTAGGAACGTGCGGTCGCCGCCAAGCGCCACCGCTTCCAGCGCGATCCGATAATCGCGGGTGTTCAATGGCCCCTGGGCCGCATGGAGCCTGACCTGCAAGTAACCCGGGCCGGTGGTCGTCGCGTCGTATTCGAATTGCACCCGATAGGTCGTGCTGAGTTCTTCGGCAACTTCCTTCTTGCTGACGTTCACGATCAGTGTCTTGCCGTCGCCGCTGGTGGCACGGCAATACTTGATGTTCGGGTGCAGGATCAACGCATCGCACCAGTTCGACGGGGCTCGCGCAGGGTCATTGAACGCGCCGTTGACGGTCGCGAACGGGTAGGCCATCACCGCGTAGACCTCGCCCTTGAGCGTGGAGGACGATTCCTCGGAATCTAGATACAACGGGCGCTTGAACGCGTTGTGATCGAGGCGGGGAATCAGCTTCCGGTATGCATCGCGCAAGCTGGCCGCCTCGTCCGCAGGCGCTCCTCCCAGGCATGGCAGGTTGCACGCCATCAGCACCGACGCCATCAGCGCCGCGTTGCGTAGCGCGCGGCTGATCGGGCTTCCGGCAGGTGCACTCATCGATAGGCTCCGGCTCGTGACGGCGTGCGGATTGGCGGATCGAACGCGAGACACGTCGCGCGTCGGCGCCACCGGCGAAAGTCTCAGCATCACGACGCCTCTCGGTCACGGCTGACGCCGCGATCCATGCACGTTCTTCGCGTGCTTCCTGATCGCTTCCTTGGCGTCGCCGTACTTCTTCTGCACTTCGCCGACTGCTTGCTGGGCATCGCCTTTGACTTCCTGCTTCGTGTCGCCAGTAGTTCGGCCAATCACCTCGTTGACCTTGCCTTTTACCTTCTCTGCGACGCCCTTGACTTGATCCTTGTTCATGATGAATGCTCCGGTCACACCTGCTGGCTGGATGACCTGCCGCCCGTCGCGATCGGCGCGTCGGCCAATGCACGCGATACGGCAGGATCCGAAAAAAGCAGCAATCGCTCACCGCATTGCGCCGTCACGCTGGTGCGTGCATGGCCGCATGCCGGCCGGGCTTCCTGCGGACGTGTCGCTACATCAGCGGCGTGTTACCCGAATGAAGTGCCCACCCCCATTGCGAATCCGCCATTGCAGGCCAATGGTCCTTGTCGAATCCGGAGGCGCTCTTCATCCGCTCTTCGGTCGCATCGAGCCGGAAGCATTTCTCGTCGGTATCCAGGGTAAACGCTCCCCACGGCACGGCGAATAGTTTGTCGCCCATCCCGAGAAAGCCTCCGCAAGACAACACGACGTATGAGATCCGGCCGCTGCATACGTCCAACATGATGTCGATAACCTTCCCGATTTCCTTGCCGTCGGACGATAGAACCTTGTCGCCAGTCAGCGTGGTGGCCGCCATGACGTTGGGGCCGGCCCCGCCGATGCTGGTTGCGTGACCGATGATCCGGGCGCCGCTGCTGTTGCTCGGCGCTTGATTGCTGGGAGAAACGAGTGTCATGACCCACTCCTGTGATCATTTCGCGAAATGCCGGCGAGCCTCGCCGGCCAGTGTGACGGTGCGACGCGCACAGCGCGCTTCGCCTGCAATCGCCCGCCGTCATGCGGGCCGAACAACATGCTCGATCGGAGCAGTGTTGCGTGCTGGCATGCACGCGAGTTTCGGCGACATGCCCCGCCTGAATCGTTGCGGTATCGCACTACGCATCGCTTCGAGCAGCACCGGTTTGCGGCGCCGGTGTCCACTGCTGTCGACGCGATGACATTCGAAGCGCAGCGCACGAGCGATGTGCTTCGATGTGCCATGCCGGCGGCGCCCGGCGCTGATGTGTGCTCTGGTCGCGTATCGAGCACGCGGCTAGAGAACACATCGCGAACGGTCGCGACATGCGTTCCGATCAGTTCAACCTACCCTATGCGCGAACAACCCGGGAGTCGGTACGCTGCCGTACCCAGACGGGAACGGCTGTGATGCGGTTGCATCGCGGGAGCGGCAGCCGATCGCCTGTTGCGGCGCTGCCGTGATCTCGAGCGTCGATTGCAAATGGCAGGCCGATTTTCGGCTCATGCGGACATCGACAACGGTGCACGCGGGCTCCGACCGCGCGTGCCGGAGTCGCTCAAAGGAAGTTGGGAACGGTCAATCGGTGACGGCCGACTTAACCGATGCGATTCGGCGATCCAGGGCTGGAAAGCGTGTTGCCGGTCAGTCCCGGTCGCTGCGCATCGCGCGAAATCACGCCGTCCTCGAGTATCGCGCACATCGCGACGAGCAGCATGATCGCGACTGCCGCGAGCCCCACATAGCCGATGATCCTGAGCGTCTTCATTTTGCTTCCTGCGATAAACGATGGTTGTCGCGACCTGGATCGTTTTGCGGTTTTACCGCCGCCGGTGTCATAGCGGTCGTTGACCTGCCATCGCGTGACGAGCACGTGAACGAGACGCCCTATCTCAATCCGAAATAGCCAAGGACGAACAGAACGATAACCACGGCTCCAACGAGCCACACAACGTTATACATGGCAACTCCCCTCAAGTTAGACACTGACCTGATCCGCTGCGTGCGTCGCGACAGAGGGGCGGGAATCCCGGTGCGCGAAGGACGCAACTTGACGTTTTCGCATCCGACAGCGTATGTCTGTACGGCAGTAGCCGCACGTCCGTTCGATACAGCCTCCCGGCGTGAGGCACGGTGCGAGGGGGAATGCCCCCCGCTAAGCCTCCGTGTTCGATCAGGTCTTTTTGACGGATTCCTTCACGTCGCCGAGATTCTTTCTCGCCTGGCCGGCCGCCTGCTGGAGATCACCCTTGACTTCCTGCTTCGCGTTACCCGTGGCTCGGCCAATGACTTCATTCACCTTGCCTTTTACCTTCTCCGCAGTTCCCTTGACTTGATCCTTGTTCATGGTAGAGCTCCAATACGTAACTGGTTCGTGGATGATGCTGCTATCGTTTGCCGTCAGGCGATCACAGGGGCTGACCGACGGATCGGTTTTCGATAAAAATCCTCTGTTGTCCCGATCGTTTTCCCGGTTGGCGAGTGCGCTTCAGGGTTCCGGCGGACGATTCGCGACAACGTCGCGCGTCGCCATCCAGTACGGCTGCCGATTGTAGAACTGGTGAAGCGACGACCCCCACTGTTCGTCTGCCATCGAGGGCCAATGGTCCTTGTCGAACGCGGGGGCATTTTTCACGTGATCCGCAGTGACGTCGAGCCGGAAGCATTTTTCGTCGGTGTCGAGAGTCAGCGCGCTCCACGGAATGGCGTAGAGTTTTCCGCCGATGCCGAGAAAGCCGCCGCTCGACAGTACGGCATAGGCGACCCGGCCGCTGCGTACGTCCAGCATGATTTCCGAAATCTTTCCGATCTCCACCTGGTCGGACGTGAAAAGCTTGTTGCCCTTGAGCGTATCGGCCTCCATCACGTTGGGGCCTGGCCCGTCGCCGGTCCCGCTGCCGATAATCGCGGCACCTGTATCGCTGGTCGATGGCCGATGGGTCGGGTCCGATATCGTCATGATTTTCTCCTGGGTTCATTTCGCGGGATACCGGCGCGGATCGCCGGATCGCCATGATGGACGGCACATACCGGTCACGCGATATGCATCGCCCCTCGTCACCATATTCGTTGCGCACCTGCCGCTCACGCGGGAAACCCATGGCATTGAACACCGAGAACGAGTGGCAACGATGCGCGCAGCCGGGATACGAAGTCGGTACGGCGCCGTACCGGGCCGCGAAAAGGAACAATCGGCCGGTGCTCAGATGAACAGGAACATCGCGATCACGGCGGCGGCCATCACCCCGGTGGAAAGCCACCCCGCCAGCCGCAGCAGCATGGGCGTGACGAAGGTGCCCATGACCTTCCGGTTCGACGCCATCAGCATCATCAGCGCCATGATCGGCACCGACGTGACACCGTTGATGACTGCGCTCCAGAACAGCGCCTTGATCGGGTCGATCGACGTGAAATCGAGTGCGAGGCCGACGACCGTCGCGAGCACGATGATCGCGTAGAACCGTTTCGCCAGTTGCGGCTCGAGCGCGAGGCTGTTTTTCCACTGGAACGTGCCGGCCATCGCGTAGGCCGCCGAGCCGGCCAGCACCGGCAGCGCGAGCAGCCCCGTGCCGATGATGCCGAGACTGAAGAGCAGGAACGCAAACTGGCCGGCGATCGGTTTCAATGCGGTGGCGGCCTGCGCCGACGTCTGGATGTCGGTGATATGGTGCGCATGCAGCGTGACCGCGGTCGTGAGAATGATGAAAAACGCAACGAGATTGGAAAATGCCATGCCGATCGACGTATCAACGCGGATGCGGCTCAGGTTTGCCGGCCCTTGCGACGGCTTTTTTGTCAACGCCTGCTGTCCATCCTTCGCCTGCAGTTCCTCGACTTCCTGGGACGCCTGCCAGAAGAACAGATACGGGCTGATGGTGGTGCCGAACACGGCGACCACCGCCGTGATGTAGCCGGCGCTCCACGAGCCGTGCGGAAGTATCGTGCGCAGGGCCACGGTCGCCCATGGGATCTGGACGGCAAAAATCACGCCGACGTAGGCGAACAGTGCCAGGGTGAGCCACTTGAGTATGCGGACATACCTGCGGTACGGCACGAACATCTGCAACACCAGCGAAAACACGCCCAGGCCGACCGTATAGGTATGCGTGGGGCCGCCGACCAACAGATGGACGGCGGCACCCATGGCTGTCAGGTCGGCTGCGATATTGATCGTGTTCGCGGCCAGCAGCAGGACGACGGTGACATACAGCAGCCACCGCGGGTAATGGCGTCGCAGGTTCGTCGCGAGACCGTGGCCGCTCACCCGGCCGATTCTCGCGCTCACGACCTGAATGGCGACCATCAGCGGATAGGTCAGCAGGACGGTCCACAGCATGTTGAAGCCGAATTGCGCACCCGCCTGCGAAGGCGATGCCGCTCGGATCGTCGTCCGCTGCGCCCGTGATCAGTCCTGGACCGAGCTTCGTCAGCCACGAATCCGCCTGGCTGTCGATATCGCTGTCGAGTTTTGTGGACGGAACCATGTCGTATTCCATGAACGCCCGCGTGGCGCGACAACTGTTGATTAAAGGAGTGAATCAGCCATTCATGCCACGCACCAGGCCGGTCGCGTAGTTATGCACGGGATGTACGGGCTCGGTCTGTCCGATGCCGGACGGTTTGCTCACGCGTGTGGCACGCGGAACCGAAGCAGCCTCCGTATTGGCTCGGACCGGCCATGCGCGACTACTTGGGCCGGGCGAATTCGGGAGCAACCGGATCTGACGGTCATGCTCCGTGGAAGCCGTTATGCGTAACAGGTCCAAGCACGGCATATGAACCGCGACAAGAGCGAACGCGTGTCGACGCGGCGGTCGAAGGGACGTTTCCCGCCAGCGGTCCGCCGTTAATAGGCGGCGTCACCGAGACGATTTCCAAACCGGTCCGTCGAAAGCATCAGCGGAAGCCGTCGCACATCAAGCACCGTTAGTGCGGTTGCGCAGCGCCAGTCTCAGGGTCTTGCACAGACGACGGCAGTGAGGATGAACGGAATAACCTGATGCGCGACGGCCTTGCTGCCGGCAAGCCGGGAATGCGCCTCGACCGATTCGATCGTCGCCTTGACGACGACGCCGTAAATCGAACCCGGCAGAGGTTGACCGGCTCCCTGCCTGAACAGCGCGTCATACTGCGCATAGGCGAACACGGCATAGACGCTGAAGCCGAACACCGTGAGCGCGGCGTCGCGGGTATGGGTTGCAGCCCCTTCTCGTTCGCGCACCGGCCATGACCGCCGGCATGCGCCCGCCGCATTCCGAAACCACCCGGACGCGCGACGCGGTGACGCGTCTCCCGTTCCGGGCGTCAGCCGACGCGCCGGCCATGCTCAAGGCGCGGCCGACTTGCCCGCTCGACGTTCGAGCATGAGGATAAGGGCAATGATGCTGACGAAATGCATGCGTTCCGGGGGCGTCAGACGGCCGTTCTCCAGCATCGATTCCAGCCGAATTCGCCAGAGTGCCAATGGCGCAGGTTCACCGAGCGTGACGCGTGCAATGAGTCGTTCAAGCGAACGCAGGTCTCCCGCGATTGCTGAGTTGGCCATGGCAACGCTCCGGTTGTCGTGAGGATCGGCGAACAGTCTATGACGACGCACGGCGCCACTCTGCCCGCTACCGTACATCGCCTGCGTACCGCTTCTAGTACGCGTTCCCGGCCGCTTGGGCCGTAGGCACGCGTCGCTGCGATCGCAATGGTTGTGCCTGGTCCTTTGTCCTCCATCGGACAGACGCCGGATCGGCTCGCTGCGAACGTGGGGCGATCGGCGCGATACTGTGCGACGAGTGTGGGCCATCGACGCCGCGTCTTGTGCGCGCGCGTACAGCCTCCGCGACGCCACATGGCCACTTGCAACCGAAGCGCGGCGAGCGCAACGTCATTCATGCGGGGTATGCAACGTGACCGAAGCGATCGGATGCCTCATCTTCGGAGCCCTGCTGATTTTCATGGGACTCATCGGATCGTCGCTCGAGCGCCTGCCGCTGAGCGCGGCCATGGTGTATCTCGGGATCGGTCTTCTGATCGGACCGGCCGGCACCGGCCTCCTGTCGATGACATTGCCGGACGACGTCATGCGTTTGCGCATCGCCGCCGAAATCGGCGTGCTTATCTTGCTGTTAGCCACCGTCTTGAGACGGTATGCAATGGGATGAAGACCCAGCGTTCGGCACCGGACAGACATGCTGCGCGAATAGCCGCATTGGTAAAAGGCGAGCCGGCCCTGTCGGTCGGACCGGCGCTGTCGCCACATCACGACTCCCCGCCGCATCCTCCAGGAGATCCCTCATGAAAACTTCCGTATCCTTAATTCTTGCATTCCTTGTGAGCGCCCCGTTCGTTGGAATCGCCCCGGTTTCAGCCGACGACAACCTTCCTCCGATGCACCGCACCGAACAGGTCACCTATTTGTCGGGCGGTATCGGACTCGATCAATCGGTCGCCATCAAAGGCGCCATGCGAGACTACGCTCTCGTGCTCACCTTCGTCCGCCGAGCCCCAAGCGGAAACGAATACTTGTCCGACGTACTGGTGACCATCACGGACATGAAAGGCAAGACGGTTCTGGAGACACCGTCGGATGGCCCGTTCATGCTGGCCAATCTGAAGAACGGTCGTTATGCGATCAATGCCAGCTACAACGGCCAGTCCGAGCGATACATCGTGGACATTTCGGCATCCCGGCCCGCACGCCATACGTTCACCTGGTTCATGTAGACATGAGCACCCGCCTCTCTGAGGACGGGCGGCTGTCGGTGCAGCGTCCTTTTGCGATGATCTTGCCGTAATGCAACGCGCCCGAGATCGCGCGCGACGCGCGCAAGTGGAATGTGCGCCAACGGACAGACTGTGCCCACGGATCACGCGCATAACGGGCAACCCCCTGTTCCTGTCGCTACCGCTGCATTGAAGCACGATCCCGCTCCGGCTGGCGCGCTCACCCGAACACGCGTCAGCGTTTCTATTCCAGTCGATTCGGTATCCTTATTTGTAACGATCAGGAACGCGCAATGTACGCTTTCGTACAGCATCGGCCGTCCGTTGCCAGTACCGTGAAAGCATGCCGGATATCCGTCGCGACGCCACGCCAGACTGTGTACCGCGCACAAAAACGAGATCGGCACAAATCGCTCTGCATCTCCGGGCGAACGACTGGACGCCACTGCACGGCACGCGGTTCAGCCGGATCATCGACATGCCGCGCATCGATCTGACGAGAACATCATGCTACGAAGCATCAAGGAATTGCACGGCAGCGCGGTTCGCGCGAAGGACGGCGACATCGGGCACGTCAATCAGGCCTACTTCGACGACGACAACTGGTGCATCCGTTATCTCGTCGTCGCGACGGGCGACTGGCTGCACGACAAACAGGTGCTCATCTCGCCCTACTCCGTCAAGCACACCGATTCCCGATCCAGCACGCTGCATGTCGATCTCACGCGCCATCAGGTAGAAGACAGCCCGGATCTGGACATACACAAGCCGGTATCCCGCCAACACGAGATCGAATACCTGCGCTACTACCAATACCCGTCCTACTGGGGCGGCCCGAACCTGTGGGGCATGGACGCATACCCCGTGTTCCATTCCGCCACCGTGTCGCAAGATCTCGAGGCTGGACATCCGCTGCCCACCCGCTCAACGCCGGCCGATGCGCCGACGGATACGCATCTGCGCAGCACCGGCAAGGTCAAGGGCTATCGGCTCGAAGCCACGGCCGGACGCATCGGCCGCGTGACCGACTTCATCTACGACGACGAAGCCTGGGTCATCCGCTATCTCGCAATCAGGACGCGGAACTGGTGGTTGACCAACAAGGACGTCCTGATTGCGACGCACTGGCTCGACCAGGCGGACTGGTCCACGGAAACGGTATCAACCACGCTCACCCGCGACGCGATTCGCCAGAGCCCCGAATACGACGATTCGCAGCCCGTCTATCGAAGCGACGAGATTGCGTTGTATCAGTTCTACGGCAAGCGTGGTTACTGGTTGAATGCCGAATCGTCCACGGCCCGCGGCGCGCTTTGACGCCGCAGCCTCGGACTGCGTGATGCCCCTGCAATCCTCACGCTCGTCCGTCCTGAATGCTTTATCGGTTCATACGGGAGAAGTTCCATGTCCGCTTTCATGCCCGTCATCTCGGCCACGCAATTCATCGAGCTGGTCAATCAGCGCCTGCCCTCGCATCATGTATTCAAGGCCGGGATGCACGTATTTCTCGTGAGGCCGACATCCGTCGACGCCGATGCGACCGAGTTCGACTATTCGCCAAGGACGCGTCGGGCGAGCGGCGTGGTCATCTATGTCGTCGATCATGTGAAATCCCAATTCCTGGTCGAGCCGGACCTGAGGCTAGTGGGCTCCGGATAGCGCCATCCTCCGCACGCTGCCCGGCGCCGCGCAACGGGTACGGAAGCGTACCGACTT
>Ga0182007_10002002_pt1 | contig 10504 bp, 11 predicted proteins | sample Sormic07211113_1_FD_123023 | JGI IMG/M metagenome (GOLD analysis project Ga0182007, IMG submission 123023) | Rhizosphere microbial communities from Sorghum bicolor, Mead, Nebraska, USA - 072115-113_1 MetaG | ecosystem: Host-associated > Plants > Roots > Rhizosphere | place: USA: Nebraska... | reverse complement strand
CTCTCCATATCGGTCGGCGAGGCCTTCGAACTGCTCCGCTCGCACGCCCGCTCCCACCGTCGCCGGCTGACGGACGTGGCCCGGGACGTCGTGGAACGCCGCCTGCGACTGACGCCGGACCGGCAGCCGTAGCCGCGTCCCGGGAAGTCCCGGGAAAAGGAGATGCACACGGAGTGATCGTGTCCGTACTCTGGACACACGTTGCGGAGCCGCCCACCACCGCTTTCGGCAGAACAGGCATCACCCCGCGGACTCGGGGCTACTCTCTACGCACCCCGGACGGACGCCCTCCCCCAGCGCCCGCCGGGGACCGACCATCACGCTCGTACACACACCCACGCTCACGGAGGCCCGTCATGGGCACCATCTTGATCGCCGGGACCGTCGTCCTGGTTCTCCTGGGATTCGGAAACCACGTCTGGTGGCTGGCCGCGGCCGGCGTGCTCTTCCTCTACCTGCAGTACGGCCGCGACTCGTCGTCGGCATCGTCCTCTTCGCCGGGGGGCAGCTCGTCGGGTTCGGCGCCGGCCACCTACCAGGCCTACCGCAAGCGCCGTGACCAGCAGGCCAAGTGGGAGCGCCGCTACCAGCGCGAGCGCCCCCTGGAGTCCCGGCGCCAGCAGCGGGAGAAGAGCCAGTAGGCCCCTGTGACCTCCTGACCTACAGGGACCTTCTGATCTACAGGGGCCCTTGGACCTACAGGCCGGGGGCGCCCCACACCGGGAACCACCGGCTCAGATCCTGCTCCATCTTCAGGTCACCGGCGAGCGCCGCCTTGACCTGCAGCTCCAGCGCGTTGTCGCGCCGCTGCCCATCACCGGGCAGCGGCGCGAACGGGTAGAACGTGCCGCGCTTGTAGAGGTACACCAGCGCCAGCCGCTTGCCGCTCTCGCCCTCGAACGAGGCCAGGGAGCACAGCAGTTGCGGCCCGAAGCCGTTGACCTCCATCGAACTGTTCACCGCGTGCAGGTCGTTGACCAGCTCCGACAACTGGTCGGGGGAGCGCTCGGAGACCAGCCAGGAGTAGCCGAACTCGTCCTGGCGCAGCTCCACCGGCGGCCCGTCCCGGTCGGCGTCCGCGTCCAGCAGGGCCTGGACCTCCCGGTGCGTCTGCTCGAAGGCCGCGCCCTCGACCGTGGCGAAGCACACCGCGCCACTGCCGGTCGGTGTGAAACCGGCCGCGGCCTCGAGGGTCACGGCCGCCGACGGCAGCGCGAAGAGCTGGTCGAGGTCGGGCAGAACCGGCTTCGTACGGCCGAGCAGAATGTCCAGGAGCCCCATGCATCATCCCTTTCCAGGTCACTTCTCGGGGGTGGCTGCCTCGCCCAACTCGGCGGAGATCCGCCCCAGTTGGTCCAGTCGCTGTTCAAGGCTCGGGTGCGTGGAGAAGAACCGCTCCATGCCGGGCTCCTTGCCCGTCGCCGGCGTGAAGTAGAAGGCGTTGAAGGCCTGGGCGGTGCGCAGGTCCTTGGTGGGGATCCGGGCGATGTCACCGGAGACCTTGGTCAGCGCGGACGCCAGCACCGAGGGCCGCCCGGTGAGCAGCGCGGCCGCCCGGTCCGCGGCCAGCTCCCGGTACCGGGACAGCGCCCTGATCAGCAGGAAGCTGAGCGCGTACACGGCCGCCGAGACAGCCATCACGACGGCGAAGACCGCGGCGGTGTTCTGGTCCCGCCGTCCACCGCCGAACAGCTGGCTGTAGAAGGCGAAGCGCACGATCAGTCCCGCGATCACCCCGAGGAAGGACGCGATCGTGATCACGGCGACGTCCTTGTGCGCCACATGCGACAGCTCGTGCGCGAGCACACCCTCCAGCTCGGCCGGCTCCAGCCGGCGCAGCAGACCGGTGGTCACACACACCACCGCGTGATCGGGATTGCGGCCGGTCGCGAACGCGTTCGGCATGTCCATCTCGGACACGGCGACCACCGGCTTCGGCATGTCGGCGATCGCGCACAGCCGGTCGACCACCGCATGCAGTTCGGGATACTCCTCGCGCTCCACGACCCGCCCACGCATGGCGAACATCGCGATCCGGTCGGAGAACCAGAACTGGGCCACGAACATCGCGGCCATCAGCACGACGACCAGCAGCCACGACCTCAGCAGCACGATCAGCGCGGCGACGAAGGCCACGTACAACAATCCGAGCAGGAACATCGTGACCGTCATCCGCACGGTCAACCGCCGGTCGCTCCGGAAGCGGCTCTGCATCTGCCATCACCCCGCAGTCAGGCACTCGTCCCAATGCCAGTGTGCACCCGGCCTACGCCATGAAGTGGTTCCGATCGGCCCTAGGAGCAGCAAAAGGTCCCGGTCGAGCGCCTTGCCTCAGGCGACCCGCCGCCGCTCCAGCAGCCTGAGCGCCGCCCGCCGCACATGCGGCGGCCAAACCGGCTCTGACGTCCTCCCGCATCCCGCCCCCTAGAACGGCGCCTGGAACCGCGCGTACCCCAGCACCAGGATCACCGCGGCCACGCACCCCAGCACGATCGCCGTCGACCTCCATGCCGACCGGCGCGGGGCGGCATACTCGGGGTCGGCGCGGAAGGGCTGTGGCTCGGGCGGGTTCTCCTTCCAGCGGGCCGCCAGCATCCGGGCCCTGGCCGAGGGCTCCTTGTACTGGGCCCCGTCGGCCCACCTGATGTCGAACTCCCGCTCGTCGTCGTCCTGTTCCCGCATCCCCGTTCCCCCCGTCGGCCGTGCCGTCCTTGTCGAACAGCAGTGCCAGAAACCATACGACGGCGCCCCCGCCCGGAGAAACCGGAAACGGGGGCGCCGTACGGAGACCGTGAGCTACGGCTCGATCACACGTCGAAGTACAGCTCGAACTCGTGCGGGTGCGGACGCAGCTGCAGCGGGGCGATCTCGTTCGCGCGCTTGAAGTCGATCCAGGTCTCGATCAGGTCGGCCGTGAAGACGTCACCGGCGAGCAGGAACTCGTGGTCGCGCTCCAGGGAGTCGAGGACGGCCGGGAGCGAGGTCGGGACCTGCGCCACGTTGGCGTGCTCCTCGGGAGCCAGCTCGTAGAGGTCCTTGTCGATCGGCTCGGCCGGCTCGATCTTGTTCTTGATGCCGTCCAGGCCCGCGAGCAGCAGCGCCGAGAAGGCCAGGTACGGGTTGCCGGAGGAGTCGGGCGCACGGAACTCGACGCGCTTGGCCTTCGGGTTGGAGCCCGTGATCGGGATACGCATGGCCGCGGAGCGGTTGCGCTGCGAGTACACCAGGTTGATCGGCGCCTCGAAGCCCGGGACCAGGCGGTGGTACGAGTTCACCGTCGGGTTGGTGAACGCGAGCAGCGACGGGGCGTGCTTGAGGATGCCGCCGATGTAGTAGCGGGCGGTGTCCGACAGACCCGCGTAGCCGGCCTCGTCGTAGAAGAGCGGGGAGCCGCCCTGCCACAGCGACTGGTGCACGTGCATGCCCGAGCCGTTGTCACCGAAGATCGGCTTCGGCATGAAGGTCGCGGTCTTGCCGTTGCGCCAGGCCACGTTCTTCACGATGTACTTGAAGAGCTGGAGGTCGTCGGCCGCGGCGAGCAGCGTGTTGAACTTGTAGTTGATCTCCGCCTGGCCGGCGGTGCCCACCTCGTGGTGCTGGCGCTCGACCTGAAGGCCGGCCTTGCCCAGCTCCAGGGAGATCTCGGCGCGCAGGTCGGCGAAGTGGTCGACCGGCGGGACCGGGAAGTAGCCGCCCTTGTAGCGGACCTTGTAACCACGGTTGTCCTCGAGCGCGCCGGTGTTCCAGGCGCCGGCCTCGGAGTCGATGTGGTAGAAGCTCTCGTTCGCCGAGGTGGCGAAGCGGACGGAGTCGAAGACGTAGAACTCGGCCTCCGGACCGAAGTACGCGGTGTCCGCGATACCGGTCGACGCGAGGTAGGCCTCGGCCTTCTTCGCCACGTTGCGCGGGTCACGGGAGTACTGCTCGCCCGTGATCGGGTCGTGGATGAAGAAGTTGATGTTCAGCGTCTTGTCACGGCGGAAGGGGTCGACCCGGGCGGTCGACAGGTCCGCGCGCAGCGCCATGTCGGACTCGTGGATGGCCTGGAAACCACGGATCGACGAACCGTCGAACGCGAGCTCCTCGTCCGGGTCGAACGACTCGACGGGCACCGTGAAGTGCTGCATGACGCCCGGCAGGTCGCAGAAGCGGACGTCGACGAACTTGACGTCCTCGTCCGCGATGAACTTCTTGGCCTCGTCGGCGTTCTGGAACATCCAGCTCCTCCTACTCCCGACCGCCTTGCCGGGGTGGTAGTTCGTTCGTGCGGCCAGTGCGGTGGCACACGCTGACCTCGACACTAGGGACGTGTGATTTCTCGGGCGTGACCCATTTGTTTCGCACAAGTTAACCGGACCTCGCCCGGTCGACCCCACCTGTCCGTATCCCGAAACGCGGGCAGTACCGTGGACGCGTGGACAAGAGGGAAGCAGTTGGATCGTGGCTCTCCGGCCCCCGTGCGGCCGCCGAGGAAGCCGGTATGGACTTCGGATACCGGGGAGAGCAGCTGGGTCTGCCGGAGCAGGGACCGGGCTCGATCGCCCGCCCCGGCCGCAGGCTCGCCGCCCTGGCCGTCGACTGGGGCCTGTGCCTCTTGATCGCATACGGTCTCATCACGCACGGCTACCGTCCCCAGGCCACCGGTAACTGGGCTCTGCTGGTCTTCTTCGTCCTCGGCGTCCTGACCGTAGGCACCATCGGCTTCACCCCGGGCAAGCGCCTGCTGGGCCTGCGCGTGGTCGCCCTCGACACGGGCCGCCCCAGCCCGCTGGGCGGCCTCGTCCGTACGGCCCTCCTGTGCATCGCCATTCCCGCGCTGGTCTGGGACCGCGACGGCAGGGGCCTGCACGACCGGCTGGCCCGCACGGTCGAGGTCCGTATCTGACCCGCCGCGCACGCGAACGTACCTGACCCGCCGCACACACGAAGGGGCGCCCGCAGCAGCTGCGGGCGCCCCTTCGGCGTTGGAGCCGGCGTAGGAGTCGACGTAGGAGGGAAGATCAGCGGGCCTTCCCGCCGCCCTTCGGCAACTTGGTGCCCTTGGGCATGGGCCCCTTTGGCAGCGGCATGTTGCTCATCAGGTCGCCCATCGCGCGCAGACGGTCGTTGGTGGCCGTCACCTGGGGGCCGGTCAGGACGCGCGGAAGCTTGAGCATCGCCGTGCGGACCTTCTTGAGCTCGGTCTGGCCCTCGCCCGTGCCGACGATGATGTCGTGCACCGGTACGTCCGCGACGATGCGGTTCATCTTCCGCTTCTCGGCGGCCAGCAGGGTCTTCACCCGGTTCGGGTTGCCCTCGGCGACCAGGACGATGCCGGCCTTGCCGACGGCCCGGTGCACCACGTCCTGGCTGCGGTTCATCGCCACCGCCGGAGTGGTGGTCCAGCCTCGGCCGATGTTGTCCAGCACGGCCGCTGCGGCGCCCGGCTGGCCCTCCATCTGCCCGAAGGCCGCCCGCTCGGCCCGGCGCCCGAAGACGATCGCCGTTCCGAGGAAGGCGAGCAGCAGGCCCAGGATCCCGAGATAGATGGGGTGACCGATCAAGAAGCCGATCGCGAGGAAAACACCGAAGATGCCGATGCCGACAGCCGCGAGTACAAGACCGATCTTCTTGTCGGCCTTGCGGGTCATCTTGTACGTCAGGGCGATCTGTTTCAGTCGCCCGGGGTTCGCAGCGGCGTCCGCTGCTGTGTCCTTCCTCGCCATGGCACGAAGTCTACGTGGCCCCGGAAGTGCCGACGACGGCAGTGCCCGGAAGGGATCGGAAGGACCGGAAGGACCGGAAGGATCAGAAGGACCGGAAGGATCAGAAGGACCGGAAGGAGGAGGTCGGTCGGGGAGGTCAGGGGTGGATGACGGTGACCTGGTCGAGGACGCGCTGCGCCTCCACCCGGTCCTTGGCCCGGCGGCGGTCCTCCAGGACGGAGGTCCAGGCGTTGCGGCGAGCGGTGCGCTGACCGCTGCTCAGGAGCAGCGACTCGACGGCACGGAGTGCATCGGTGAAGGACGGGATGGCGGTGGCGCGAACGGGCGCGGCCTGCATGATGGTGGGTCCCCCTCGGGAATGGCGGCTCTGGTGAGTGGTGCACGGGGTGTACAGCCAGGGTCACTGATTGGTGTTACCAGGGCGTGACCGACCGGTCAAACACCAATGAAACCTTGATACGCAGAGTCGAAACACCGACGCGGCCCTGAGGATCCCCCTATCTGCGAGGACGTCCAGGACCGCGTCAATCGGCCACTACCCGCCGGTAGTTGCTTGTGCCCAGATTCACACGTTTGGAGTGGCACTCCGTGCCATCAGACCGCCTGGGAGGCGATGTAGGAACCCCGCTTCTCTACGGCCATCTGGTACAGCCGCCCGGCCCGGTAGGAGGACCGGACGAGGGGGCCGGACATGACCCCGGAGAAGCCGATCTGCTCGGCCTCCTCCTTCAGCTCCACGAACTCGTGCGGCTTGACCCAGCGCTCCACGGGGTGGTGGCGCACGGACGGCCTCAGGTACTGGGTGATGGTGACCAGTTCGCAGCCGGCCTCGTGCAGCTGCCGCAGCGCGTCGCTGACCTCCTCGCGGGTCTCGCCCATGCCGAGGATCAGGTTCGACTTGGTGACCAGGCCGAAGTCGCGCGCCCCGGTGATGACCTTCAGCGAGCGGTCGTAGCGGAAGCCGGGGCGGATGCGCTTGAAGATCCGGGGGACCGTCTCGACGTTGTGCGCGAAGACCTCGGGCCGGGAGGAGAAGACCTCTTCGAGCTGCTCGGGGATCGCGTTGAAGTCGGGGGCGAGGAGCTCGACCTTGGTGTGCCCGCCCTCGCGGCCGGCCGTCTGGGCGTGGATCTGGCGCACGGTCTCCGCGTACAGCCAGGCGCCGCCGTCGGCCAGGTCGTCGCGGGCGACGCCGGTGATGGTGGCGTAGTTCAGGTCCATGGTGACCACGGACTCGCCGACACGGCGCGGCTCGTCACGGTCGAGGGCCTCGGGCTTGCCGGTGTCGATCTGGCAGAAGTCGCAGCGCCGGGTGCACTGGTCGCCGCCGATGAGGAAGGTCGCCTCGCGGTCCTCCCAGCACTCGTAGATGTTGGGGCAGCCGGCTTCCTGGCATACGGTGTGCAGCCCCTCGCTCTTCACGAGGTTCTGCATCTTCGTGTACTCGGGGCCCATTTTCGCCCGGGTCTTGATCCACTCGGGCTTGCGCTCGATGGGGGTCTGGCTGTTGCGGACCTCCAGGCGCAGCATCTTGCGTCCGTCGGGGCTGACTGCGGACACGATGGGCTCCCTAGCGATTGATTCTTCGGCGACCTTCAGGGTACGCCCGTGGATTTGAATGCCCGTATGGGTGTTGCCCCTGTGGGGGCCGCGGGCCCGGCCCCCGTTCGATCTACGCCTCGACCTACGCCTCGCTACGCCTCGATCTACGCAGGCGTCTTCTCGCGCCCGCCCCTTGTCACGCCGGCGTCTTCTCGACCGTCCGCGGCTTGAGTTCCGCGTTCGCCAGTACGTCCGCCAAGTGCCGCTCGGCGACCGGCAGGACGTCGGCGATGGTCAGGTCGCGGCCCAGTTCGTGTGCGAGGGAGGTCACGCCGGCGTCGCGGATGCCGCAGGGGATGATCTTGTCGAAGTTCGAGGTGTCCGGGTTCACGTTCAGGGCGAAGCCGTGCATGGTGACGCCCTTGGCGACGCGGATGCCCATCGCGCAGATCTTGCGGTCCTCGCGGCGCTGGCCGGCGTTGGAGGGGGCGTACTCGGGGCCGTTGAGGCGGGGGTCGAACTCCTCGTCGGTGAGCCGGGGGTCGAAGTCGAGGGAGAGCCCGCCGAGGGCGGGGCGCTGCTCCACCGGGTCGCCCAGCACCCAGACGCCCGCGCGGCCCTCGACGCGGCTGGTCTCGACGCCGAACTCCGCGCAGACCCGGATCATGGCCTCTTCGAGCCGGCGCAGGTGCGCGACCACGTCCACCGGGCGCGGCAGCTTCTGGATCGGGTAGCCGACCAGCTGGCCCGGCCCGTGCCAGGTGATCTTGCCGCCGCGGTCCACGTCGACGACCGGGGTGCCGTCGAGGGGGCGTTCGCTGTCCGCGGTGCGCCGGCCGGCCGTGTACACCGGCGGGTGCTCCAGGAGCAGCACGGTGTCGGTGACCTCGTCCGCGAACCGCGCCGCGTGCACCCGGCGCTGCTCGTCCCAGGCCGTCTGGTAGTCCACCGCCTCGGCACCGAACCCCATGCGGACGAACCGCAACTCACTCACGGCAAGCGCCTCCCTAGTAAGGCACGAGAAATTCGTAAGGCACGAAACATGCCTACGCCACTGTACGACCGACCGTCTCGCGTCAGCTCAGGGGTCAATCCTCACACGATCGGATGAACGAGCGTCGAAGTGTGCGACGGGCTGCTCACTCTCCGCTACATTCGCGCCGTTCACAGAGGCCATAAGGGCTGCTCACAGGCAATCCGGGCACCCGGTCGTCGGCACGGCGCCGGGACGGCCCGAAAGGCAGGAGACCGCACCGCAGATGACGGAACGACCCGCGCAGCGCACTCCCAACCGACAGCTCGCCGCGCTCATCGCAGAAGCGGGGTTCTCCAACGCGGGGCTCGCCCGTCGCGTGGACCAACTCGGTCTCGAACACGGGCTTGATCTCAGATACGACAAGACCTCCGTGACCAGGTGGCTCAGAGGCCAGCAGCCGCGCGGCACCACCCCCGCCCTCATCGCCGAGGTCTTCACCCGGCGGCTCGGACGCCGGCTCACCGCCCAGGACCTGGGGCTCGACGCCTGCGCCCCCGTCTACGCCGGGCTGGAGTTCGCCGCGACGCCCGAGGAGGCCGTCGACATCGTCGGCGGGCTGTGGCGCAAGGACTCCGGCTCGCACGCCGAGCTCCGCAAGATCGCGTTCACCCCGGCGGGGCTGGTGGTGCCCAGCCGGGACTGGCTGATCGGCCGCGCCGACGACAAGGTGGCCCGCGGCGAGCAGCCGGTGAAGGTCCCGGCCCAGGGGCGACCGGTCGTCCCGCGGCAGCGCGGCACGGGCGAGCGCGGGCCCGGGCAGAAGGTCACCGGCGGCGACATCGCCGCGCTCCGCTCGGTCGGGGAGCTCTTCCGCACCCTTGACGACATGTACGGCGGCGGCCATGCCCGGCAGGCGCTGGTGCGGTACCTGGAGCACGAGTGCGAGCCGATGCTGCGGGGCACCTACGGTGAGCAGACCGGCCGCAAGCTGTTCGCGGCGGCGGCGGATCTGACCCGGCTCGCGGGCTGGACGTCGTACGACATCGCGGCGCACGGGCTGGCGCAGCGGTACTTCGTGCAGGCGCTGCGGCTGTCGCAGGCGGCCGGGGACCGGGCGTACGGCTCCTATGTGCTGGTCACCATGAGCCGGCAGGCCGTCTATCTCGGGCACGGTCGGGAGGCCGTGCAGCTGGCGCGGGTGGCCCAGCAGGGGGTCGGGACGAACGCGCCGCCCGTGGTGCAGGCGCTGCTGCACGCGGCGGAGGCGCGCGGGCACGGGGTGCTGGGGGAGGTGCGCAGCTGCACGGGGTCGCTGGTGCGGGCCGAGCGGGCGCTGGAGGCGGCCCGCTCGGGGGACGAAGTGCCGTACTGGGCGCGGTTCTTCGACGAGGCGCAGTTGGCGGACGAGTTCGGGCACGCGCACCGGGATCTGCAGCAGTTCCGGGCGGCGGCCCAACACGCCGAGCGCTCGCTGCAGTTGCGGGCGCCGTCGTATGCGCGCAGCCGGTTGTTCTGCCGGGTGGTGCTCGCCTCCGCCCGGCTGGGGCTCGGTGAGCTGGACCAGGCCTGCCAGCTGGGGGCGGAGGCGGCGGGGGCCGCCGCCGAGATGCGGTCGGTGCGGGCGGTGGAGTACGTGAAGGACTTCGAGCGACGGTTGGAGCCGTACAAGGATTCGGCGCCGGTGCGGGGATATCGGGACAAGGTCGCCGCGCTGCAGTGAGAGCGGGGGCGAGAGCGGGCGGGTGCTAGGCGGCCCTCGTCGCGGGTAACGGGTCGGCCCGGTGCAGGGAGCCCGCCGATCCCAGGTCCGTGAGGATCGCCGTCGCCGCCCTGTGGGCCGAGTGCAGGGCCCCCTGGACCGTGCTGGTGTCCCGGTGGTCGCCGCAGACGTAGAGGCCTGCCAGGAGGCGTACGGGGCGGCGCAGATCGTGGGGCGGGCGCATGGCGGGGACCGCTTCGGGGGTGTGGTGGACGGCGAGGGTCTCCCAGCGGTGGGTCGAGGTGCCGTAGAGGCGGGCCAGGTGGGTGCGTACGGCGGTGTCGAGGTCGGGCGGGGGAGGGCCCAGGACCGTGGACGAGACGAGGGCGCGGCCCTGGGGGGCGCGGGGCGGGTCCACCTCGCTGATCACCGCCGTGTGGGACACCGGGCCGCCGCGGTCCGAGTCCAGCAGGAGCGAGGCCCCGGTCCTCGGGGGTTCGTCCGTCGTGTGGTGGACGACCGTGAGCTGGTGGAAGTCCGGTACGCGCAGGCCCGGCAGCAGTTCGGCGGCGGCGCGGGCGG
>Ga0182007_10002001_pt1 | contig 10504 bp, 7 predicted proteins | sample Sormic07211113_1_FD_123023 | JGI IMG/M metagenome (GOLD analysis project Ga0182007, IMG submission 123023) | Rhizosphere microbial communities from Sorghum bicolor, Mead, Nebraska, USA - 072115-113_1 MetaG | ecosystem: Host-associated > Plants > Roots > Rhizosphere | place: USA: Nebraska... | reverse complement strand
TCTGGCATCTTCAAATCCGAAATCAGTTTTTCACTTCCAGAAAGTATAATTTGTAATTTAGGAAATTGTTCATTTATATGATCTATATAATTTTGTGCGTCAGTGGTTAACCTTGAATACAGCATAAAAAGCAACAAATAATCTACCTTATTTTCACTTACTGCTTGTATTAAAGAAGGCATGGGCACATGGCTGCCCAAATAGATTGCATTTTCACCAGCCTCTTTTAGTGCATATTTAGCGTAGAGTAAGCCTATATCATGACCTTCATCTTCCGGAAGAAATAAAAGCCAGGTGGATTTTGGCTTCTTTGGCGTTGGCAACACATCAATGGCCGCAAAAAGTTTTTGCCTAATCAGGTTGGACATAAAATGCTCCTGCGCAGGACAAATACTGTCTTTTTGCCAGAAGAGACCAAGCCTGACTAATAAAGGGTAAATGATGTGTTGATAAGTCACTTTCAGGCCATAATGGGCCAGGCATTCTGAGAGTAAATTACCCACCATTGTTTCCTTGTAAGCGAGACCATGATGCAGCAGCTGCGAGATATAAGGTTCAAATTGCTTGTTGCCGGTGCTTATAGCCGCAATTTCTTTTTCGATATGAGCCTGCATCTCCTCCTCTGAAAGTGCACAAATCTGAGATATTTTCAATCCCGATTCGCTGAGGCTAACGATGTTCAATAGCCTTTTCAATTCAGTGTCATCATAATACCTTGTATTGCCTGCCGTACGACTGGGCTTTAAGGCATGGTACCGCTGTTCCCATATCCTGATGGTATGTGCCTGTATGCCAGATAATTTTTCTAAATCAGAGATGGAGTACTGCATTGTTGTTTAAATAAACACATTTTTATTTAAACAAAGATAGGTGAATATGGTTTTGGTCAGCTCTTTTTTTTAAAAAAGATTAGTAAAAAGCAAAAATAGGCAAAACGGTTAAAACCGTTATTATACAGTAGTTTATAAAATAGCAGTACAAAACTGGAAGTCGGTGTGCGATAGGTTATGGGCTTAAAAAGACGAGGTTAGGTTACTAAATCATTACCAGTTTAATACGGTAATGAATAGGGGTAAATATCTATAATTCAATCTTTTGCATTTTTTTTCATAGTTCCTGGTAACTCATTGATAGTTAATTTTAAACATTAAACAATTGAGTTATGGAGACATTGAAAAGATCCACCTTCAAGTTATTGCTTTACTTTAAGAAAAATGAACCAAAGAAGAACGGTAATGTACCAGTTATGGGACGGATTACCATCGACGGTACCCCTAAAACATTTGGGACAAAACTGGAAATTGATCCTATTAGTTGGGATTTAAAACACGGACGTGTATTAGGTAAGAGTAGTCTGGCATTAAGTACCAACCAGAAATTGGATAAAATCCGGGTACGCATCAATAAGATCTACGATGATATGCTCAAAGATGAAGGCTTTGCAACTGCACAGAAAGTAAAGCTTTCATTTTTAGGCGTTGGTGTAATGGAAGACTCCCTGCTAAAAGTCTTTAAGAAAAACAATGAAGATTTCGAGAAAATGGTTGCCAAGGGAGAACGCTCACAAAGCACATATTACAAATATAAAATTGTCTATAATCACCTCAAAGAATTTATTACTTGCCGGTATTACAGAGATGATATGGCATTTAGAGAATTGACCTGTGACTTTATTAGGGAATTTGATTTGTTTTTGCGGGTGGATAAAGGCTGTACACATAACACCGTTTGGGTTTATACAATGCCTTTGTACCGTGTAGCAGAAATTGCAATCAAGAATGGCCTTATAAGAAGGAATCCATTTGAAGACTACGAAATTTCTATGAAGGAGAATGATCGAAGTTACCTATTGAAAGAACAGGTGGAAACCGTTCTTTTTCAGTTAGTTCATAGCTGGAGAAAACAGGCTCACAAACAGGGGACATTTTCAAGGCGAATGGTCGGAGTTCCTCGTCCGCCATTATGGTATCAAATTCATTGCATACTACTCAACTGTATTTCCCGAACTAAAGGCACCCTCGTAGGCATTGGCAGCCCAAGAGGAACGCTGGTCTATAAATTTTTGGTCGCTTGCTTTTTCGGGAAAGCTGGTGTTTAATAATTCTTGCAGTCGTAATCTGAAATACGACAGGTCTTTTTGTGGTGCATCCATACTTTAATGTTGTTTAGAATTTTGCTTGAAATCTAAAATTAGAGCAGGAAACGAAAGCTATTAGAGAGATGGCAGGGTTTGGCTTTTAAAGGTAGGATTTGACCGAATCTTGAATACAAGTAGCCGAAATAAGTTGTAATATTGTGTATAACAAATGAATGTATATTTTGCTACATACTTAGTAAAAACTCTACTATTTGGGAATTATTGCTAATAATAAAAAAGAAAACGATAGTAAACAGAATGATATATATAAATAGAAAGCCAACTGAATATTCAAGCACATTTGAATTTTTTAACCTGCAATATCCTAATATTAATGTTTTAGAAATTAGACAATGTTAAAAAGAATCGTAATACTTCATTCAGACATTTATTCAAAGGCTGATATTGAGTTAGGTGACTGCGATTCATTACAAATAGTTGGGCCTAATAATATTGGGAAAAGTACTTTAATTTATGCTCTTAACTTTCTGTATATCATAGACGGAAAGCAAATGACTTTTAGCGGTAACAGGACAGGTGACAAAACGACAATAAATCATTACTTCCCTTCTATCAATTCGAGTTACATAATTTTTGAAATTTTTAAAAAGAGATATTACTGCATATTAGTAAAGAAAAATGCGGAGGGAAATCTGGACTATTACAAAATCGACAGTGATTACAAAGAGGAGCAATATTTTGAGCAAACACCAGAAGGGCAAAAACTAAAGAAATTTGATTCTTTGCTTACCGAGTTTTCTTCGTCAGGTGTAGATTACAGCAAATATTCCAATAAACGAGACCTCTTTAATTTTGTTTATCAAAAAGGTAAGAAAAATAATGGTGTTGTGTGGTTAAACGAAGGTGCATCACAAGATCAGAGAGAAATTAGCAACAACTTCTCAAAAATCTATCGCTACCTGATTAACTCTAAACTTATTGACAACAAAACTCTTAAGGAATCTTTGATTATTGCTGACAATAGAGAGAACGAGCAAGTTGAATTTTCTAAAAAAAATCAAAAAGACATTCAAACTCTTTTGAAACACAATAAAGAAATAAAGGTAATCAAGAGTATTCAGAAAAGTTTTTCTGATTTTAAAGAATTCGTCAATCAATATAAAGCGAAAAACCAGATTCTGTCAGAAGTGGTATATGCATTTGACGCACTTTATTCATCGGTCAACATTGACCTAAATACAAGCGTTATAAAAAAGAAGAAAGAAAGAGAAGAACATCAAGTTAATCTAACAGAGACTTTGAATCCAAAACAAAGTGAGTTAAATCAAAAAATTGGCGGATTAAAAATTACAATATCACACAAGCAAACATCAATTGATTCACTAACACAAAAGATTTCAAAGATAAAGTCTTACGAAGGTATTGACTTTTTGAAGCAATCATTAAGCAACTTAGACACCGATAGGAAAAACATAGAGAGCCGACTTACTCAAATTGAAAATCAAAATCTAAGTAGTCGTGAAATAGAAACGAAAATTTTAAAACTATCTCAAGACATTTCAAAACTTGAAGGACAAATTGAAACCTACTCAAATTTGCTCATTCATCAGATTAGCAAAAATGTTGAAGATAAAGAATTTCTAAACGCAATTCTTTCAGATTCTATTACCGCACTTCCGAAGGAAAATATTCAATCAGGCATTGAGAAATTAACTGATGTAATGAAAATCTTTGATGGTGCAATTTCAATTCCAAAAGATTTTAAAGGCAAGCCTATTGCTTCAATTGACGAATTGCGAATTCGCAAAGATGAAGCGTTGAAAGAAAAGGAAATTAATGAACAGTTGTTGCCAATTGCGAAAGACCTTGAAAAATACCGTTCTGAACTTCTAACGGTTCAGCACAAAATCAAAGAAGTAAACGATAAAATCGAAGAGCTATATTCTTTGCCAGAACTTGAAAAAAACTTCATCAAAGTAGACGGAGAGCAAAAAGCACTAATCCAGCAAAAAGATGGAACAGAAAAAGAACTAAGAATAACCGAAGAGACGATTGGAAAAATAAATCAAGCAATCGAAATTTTAGCAAAAGATATATCTCAAAAAGAAGGCAGAATTTCTAAAATTCAAGAATGGAAAGTAAAGATTGAGGAATCGGGAATAAAGCCAATCGAATATCAAACAAATGAATCACTTGATAATCTTTTCAAAAACTTTGAGAGAAACTCAATTGAGCGAGAAGATATTAAGAATAAAAAAGAAAGATTGTTTGAAAATCTGAAAACTAAAACGGAAACTGTTTTTGCTTCAGAGAACGAATTTATCAAATATTTAGATTCTGAACTTGTAACTCTTGACGACAAACAAAAAAGTATTGACGCATTATTGAAAAATATCTCAACACAATTCTCTATTCCTTGCAAAACGCTTCAATCAAAATTTCAAGAGTTTCAAGCATTTATTAACAATCAATTCAATTCTAAAATTAGAAAAATTAAAATCTCGGATATTGATTCTCTTAACATTGAAATTATTCCAAACGAAACTCTAATCAAAGATTTAAAGAAGATTATGGAAATTAGAGACCTAACTTCAGAACTAATCTTTGATGATCAATCAGAAAACCTTAATGTTCTGAATAGATATCTGGATAACCAAGCTATAATTGAATTTAAAGACCTTTTTGACATCAGATTGCACCTTGACAAGAAAGGACAGCACAAAGTTGTCGATTTAAGAAATCAAATAGAATCTGACGGAACAGACAAAATGATTAGAATGGTGATTATTATGTCAATCATCCATCAGATTGTAATTAATGACGTTGAAAATAAAATCGTGATTTTTGTTGATGAAATAGGTACAATTGACGAAGCCAATAGAATTGAAATTTTAAACTTCTGTAAGGAGCATAATTTTATTCCAATATCAGCCGCACCACTACATCCTTATGACGGTTTTGATAAATACTATTTAGTGAGACGAAGTAATGGGAAAATAGTTTTAAGTGAGACTAACGGAAATGTAATCTATCGTAAAAAGAAAACGTCGTGAATCAGACAGATTTTAGAACATACAAGAAATTAAAAGAAGATGCTTTCCTTACAGAAAAGGCAATCCCAAAAACTGTTTTGAGTTCGCCTCATTTCAAAGGATTAGTCTTTTCTTTAATTCTTGAAAAAACAAAATCAGGAAGAGGATTCAGATATGAAGTAAGCAAAGTAACTGAATTTGAAAGTTTCTTTAAAACCCATTTCCCCGAAGACATCGAAGTTAAAGACAAGTCTGACAATGTTAGAAAATTCAGAAATTCTAAAATTCAAAAAACAGTCTCTACGCCAATTTTTATGCTAAGAGGATATGATGCAGTTTGGATAAATGGCAAAGAATTGAATTTAGAGGAATACACAAAAAAATTTCAACTATTTGCTTGTAATGCAGAAAAAATTGAAGCAGAACGTATTTGCATTGTTGAGAACTTGGACACTTTTTTAGTTGCAGAAAAACTGCTAGGTAAAAATTATGTTTTTCTTCACAAATACGGACGAATAGGAAAAGAATCACTCAGCAGTCTATATACAAATAAGTTACTTGTGTTTGTTGATTACGATTTTAACGGCCTTGAAGAATTTCTTAGAATAAGAGAGGTATTTGAATTTGCCCAATTACACATACCTGAAAACTATGATGAACTTTTTGGAATGTATTCTCAAAGTCTAAAAGGTAACAAAGCCGAAATGACAAATAGAATTAAACATAGTTCAGACGTTAATGTAGTTAAGATTAGAGAAAGTATAATAAGAAACAACAGATTTTTAGAACAACAATATTGGAAATATGATTAAGTCAGAACCAAAATCAATATTGCAGTTTATGGCAAGTCATTATGAGTTGTTAAGAGACCTTTTTGACATACAGGTAAAGAACGACATTATTACCAAAGAATCTCTAAATGTTTGTTTAGAGAACTATGACAAGAATATTCAGGCACAGCTAACAGAATATCAAATATTAGTTGAACAAAATGATGATTTTGCTTTCAACGAGCCGTACTTGATTCTATTTGAGTTTATCCATCAACAGTTTAAACCTCTTTTGCCAGAGGAAATTGAACATTTTGGGCAAGCAATCAGAACATTATTTCTAAAAATCAGAGAAGGAATAAATGATGATAAAAACATTTTGTTGGAAAGAATTGAAGCCTTGTCAAACCAAATTAAAAAGTTCACAAATGCTGTTGTAAATAATACCAAAAGTTTATTGACAGAATCAAAAGAACTAAAAGCGAACAATAAGAAAATTGATTACCAAGAAAAAATCCATAAAGCAAGGTATCTGATTGAAAATTATATATCGCCACTTAATACAATTTTAGACGTAAATCATAGTCAATCCATCTACAACGAATTGCTAAACGTTTCTCAATTTTCTAATGTAAAGAGATTTGATTATAAAGACGAAAGTATAAGACGTGAATTTGAAAAACTTTATCATCTACTTCGCCAAGTCGGGAAAGACTTACACACTCAATCAGTAATTCTCACAAACGAATTATTGCCTTTAATTGAGCGAATAAAGACCGAAAGTCAATATTTGAGAGGCTTTCATTTTTACCTAACCAATGGAAACTGTTACAAAGAAATTGAACCACCTCGCATATTGGTTTCTACTCGAGATAATATTTATAACAGATTTATTTATGAAAACACGAAAGAATACTTTGAACAATTCATAAACGAAGCTGAATTAATTATCGTTGAAGACACCCAGCAAACGAATGATTGGCTTTTTGATAAATCAAAGTATAAAGAGACTTTAAACAAAAATTTACCTGTGGAGGATTTTTTTAAATGGTGTGAGAATTCTATCAAACAAGAAAGTGAGAGTTTTTCATTTGACAATTTCTTTATGGTAACAAGTTTACTTTTTGAAGATGAATATGAAGTTACAGTATGCAAAGAAGGAAGAAAGATTACAGTTTCTAATGACAAATCAGAACTAATTATGCCGAAACTTACAATTAAGAAACAAGAAGATGTATCCAGATAAACATAAAGAGATTGTCACTTCACTGATGGAAGGAAAGTTCATTACGGTTGAGGAATTATTGTTTGAAACCATCAAGAAAAATGAAGATTTTTATATCAAGTTTTTTGAAACTTCTTTCGGTTTTGAACTTATAGGCAATCACGACTTTTATTACTTGGTTTCAAGTGAGACAAATGAAAACACTTCAAGAGATATTTCTATTTTCTTTTCAATTTTATGTTATGAACTTGACAAAGATGGAAAGAATTTTTTAGAGGAACTTAATTATTCAGAATTCTATATTGACGAAATTCTTGAATATTTTAAAAATTCATCGTGGTTAGATGTTATTAAGGCTAACAAGCAACTGTACAATGAAGAGAGTTTAAAGCGACATATCGGAACTATGGTAAAAAGAAACATTGCGGTAAAACAAAGTAACGACAGATATTCATTTACAAAAGCCCACAAATTATTTATTGACTTCGCAAAAGACTTAATAAGAGATGATAAGAACGAACCCATTATATAACTGCAAACACATTGCTAAGTCATACAAGCCGAAACATAAGTCAAAATTTCATCAGAGTGTGCATATAACCTCAACGACTGTTTAAAATTAGAAGCATCCTACCAATCTCAATATCCATTCTCGAAAAGGCAAACCATTTTTTGCCCAGGTCTTTAAGTGATGCTCCGATATGGTAGAGTTCGGTATCGTCAATAATCAAAAAGCGGTCGTGAGCATCGGTGAAAACCTCAATCTCAATTGGAGGATATTGGCTGTTGTACCGTTGTACATCCAGCCGTAACTGATTACTGATATTTTTGGTATAGATAGTAGCAGTTACATTGGCATTCCGTTTTCCCAATAAGGTTAGCACCGTATCGTCCACATAATTATCAAGCAGGATAATGGAGCTTTTGGCACTTCGGATAATATCGGAAACAAAGGCGTAGGCATCAAAAACCTGCCCATTATAAAAAACACCTTTTTCGCTGTGGAGCTTATCGCTTTCCAAAGCCTTAAAAATCTCTTCAAATTTTTGGTCGGTTTCTAATTGTTTAATTTCAATCTTATCCAAACGATGAAATAAAGCGGCATTGCTGATAAGCATTCTTCGCATTTCTACAAAGATATTCATAATCTCAATGCTGACTTTTACAGCTACTTCGCTCCGCAATATGGCAGAAAGCATTGCGATACCTTGTTCGGTAAAGGCGTAAGGCAGATAACGCCTTCCTCCATAATTCAAACTTGAGGTCACAAATTGTGACCTCAAGTTGATAACATCAAATTCGTCCTGTGTCAATTGAAAACGGAAATTTTCGGGAAAACGTTCTGCATTACGTTTTACTGCCTGATTGAAAACTTTGGTTTCTACTTGATAAATTCCTGCGAGGTCACTATCAAACATAACTTGTTGCCCTCGAATGGTATAAATTCGATTTTCAATTTCTTTTTGGGCTATTATAAGTTTATCTGTCATTCTTATATTACAAAGAGGTTTTCTAAAAGCTAAGATAACTATTTCTTCTTTTTGTTCTCAAACTCAAAAGAGGTTTTACAATCCTCATTCAACACGATATAAGCATCGAATTTCTTACCTGCCTTACTTTTCATTCCTTTGATAAGTGAAGTTTTCCCTTTGCTGACAAGGCTTTCAATATCGGCTATGCCAACTTGTACCTCGCACACATTGCGGAATTGTGCCCAATTACAGGCCTCATAAGGACATTTCACAATTTTATCACGAATAATCAAATGTTGGGTTTTACATTTTGGGCAAACCAACTTTGGCAAGTTGTTTTGAGCAATGGAAGTTTGGAGCAATTCATTGGTAATTGATGAAGCGTAGTTTTCCATCTCCCTTTGAAATGCTCCCGCATCGGCTTCATTGTTTTCAATTTTCTGTAAAGCCAATTCCCATTCGGCAGTCATTGCCACGTCTGCAATTTTCCGGTCTTTGACCAATTCATACACCTGCAATCCTTTTTCGATAGGGATTAAGGATTTCTTTTCGCGTTGGATATAATTGCGTGTAAACAATGTTTCTATAATTGACGCTCTTGTAGCCGGAGTACCAATACCGATGTTTTGAAGGGCTTTCCGTTCGTCTTCATTTTGGATTTCCTTTCCGGCACTTTCCATAGCAGATAAAAGACCAGCTTCAGTATATAATACAGGCGGTTTGGTTTTCTTTTCCAAAACGGAGGCTTCTTTTATTTTAACTTAACCGCCCTTTTTCAGTTCGGGCAGTTCTTCCATAAGTTCGACTTCCTCATCAGAGAAGTTCCCTTTGATAGAACGCCAACCAAGTTCAATTATCTTACTGCCTTTTGTGGCAAAATCGTAATGCAATGCCTGTAAAGCAACATCGGTTATCTCCTTGATACAGGCTGGTGAAATGGCTTCGAGCAACCGAAATGCAATCAAGCACCATTACTAAATCGTTACCGATAGATTTTTACTCTCTTGTAAACTACTCTTTATTAGCTACTTTTGGCTTTACTAATCTTTTTTGAAAAAAAAAGATACTTTCTAAAAAATATGCTGCTGATCAGCCACTGTTTGTTGCGCTAAAAGCGGGTTTGTATTAAAAAGACCGATAAGCATTATTAAATGATTCTTGTTAACTTAGCTGCTCAATTAACTTTTTATTATCATGAAAAAAATAGTTTACCTTTTGCTACTGGTGATGACTTTCTCATTTTCCAGTTCAGTAAAGGCGGATGAAGGGATGTGGATCCCCATGCTCATCGGAAAGAATTATGAGCAAATGAAAAAACAAGGCTTTAAGCTGACTGCCAAGGATCTTTATAATGCCAATGCCTCCAGTATGAAAGACGCCATTGTACATTTTGGTGGTTTTTGTACTGGTGAAATAGTATCGGATAAGGGTTTGATTTTCACGAATCACCATTGTGGTTATGATGCGATAGCTTCTAATTCAACGGCGCAGAATAACATTCTTGACAATGGTTTTTATGCGAAGAATTATGGGGAAGAAAAGCCTGTAGAGGGTTTGTTCGTGCGTTTTCTGTTGAAAATGGAAGATGTTACCGAACAGGTGAATGCGGCTACAAAAGGCCTGACCGGGGCTGCAAAAGAAGCTAAATTAAATGAAGTTTTCGCTGCTATCTCCAAAACTGCCAGCACGGGTCCCAACATTGAAGCCAATGTGAAGGATTTCTTCAAGGCTAACCAGTTTATATTATGCGTTTATGAACGTTTTGATGATATTCGTTTGGTGGGTGCTCCGCCACAAAATATTGGAAAATTTGGTGGCGACACAGATAACTGGGAATGGCCACGTCAAACCGGAGATTTCTCCGTGTTCAGGGTTTATGCCGGTAAAGGAAATGTGTCTGCAAAATA
>Ga0182007_10002000_pt1 | contig 10509 bp, 11 predicted proteins | sample Sormic07211113_1_FD_123023 | JGI IMG/M metagenome (GOLD analysis project Ga0182007, IMG submission 123023) | Rhizosphere microbial communities from Sorghum bicolor, Mead, Nebraska, USA - 072115-113_1 MetaG | ecosystem: Host-associated > Plants > Roots > Rhizosphere | place: USA: Nebraska... | reverse complement strand
CGGTGGCGGAGGAGCAGCGGCCGCGGGCGGAGGAGTTGGTGCGGCGGGCGGAACGGGAGGGCGTCCGGGTGGAACTCGGCGGCCCCGAACACGGCACCCTCGGCGCCCGCGTCAGGGCGGCCCGGCTGGTCCCGTACCAGGCGGTGATCGGTGAACGGGAGGCCGCCGGCCCCGCCGGCCTCGATGGCTTGGTGGCCCTGCGCCTCCGCGACGGCCGCCGTCCCGGCCCACTCACCGGCGCACAACTGCTCCACCGAATCCTCACCTGCCGCGCGGCTCGGGGCCCGGTCCTGTGGGAGACGTCACGATGACGTCGATCGGCGTCGGACATCGGGCTCGCCCAGTCCCGACCCTGCCCCGATGCCCGCAGCCGCCCCCTCCTGACCCGACGCCGTAAGGTCGCCGGCGTAAGAGAATCGTGGTGGGCCCCGGTTCGGGGGAGAGGAGATCGTCGTGATGTCCGGTCAGACCGTTCCGGTGATCATCGACTGCGACACCGGGGTCGACGACGCCCTGGCCCTGTTGTTCGCCGTACGGCACCCGCTGCTCGATGTGCGGGCGATCACATGTGTCGCCGGCAACACGGACGTGGACGGTGTCGTACGCAACACACTCACCGTGCTGGAACAGGCGGGCGCGCCGGAGATCCCGGTGGGGCGGGGGGCCGAGCGGCCGTTGATCGAGCCCGCGCGGTCGGCGCGGCATGTGCACGGCTCCGACGGGATGGGGGGCCTGGGGCTGCCCGCGCCGCGCCGTCGGCCGTCGGAGCTGGACGCGGTGAGTCTGCTGCGCCGGGAGATCCTCGCCTCCCCGCGGCCCGTCACCCTCATCCCGACCGCGCCGCTGACCAACATCGCCCTGCTGCTGCGTACGCATCCCGAGGTCACCCGCAACATCGAGCGGATCGTCTTCATGGGCGGCGCGGTGGCCACCGGGAACGCGACGCCGGTCGCCGAGTTCAACGTGTGGCACGACCCGGAGGCGGCCGCGGTGCTGCTGACCGCGGGCGTGCCGATCACGATGTACGGGCTCGACGTGTTCACTCAGGTCGTCGTCCCCAGCGCCGATGTGCACCGGCTGCGGGGGAGCGCGGAGTCCGGCGCCCGGCTGGCCGGCGAGCTGCTCGCGCATCGCCCGGCCCATCCGGGCGAGGCCCCCGAGGCCGAGGAGGCGGGTGGTCTCGGTGACGCGGGCGCGGTGTGCACGGTGGTGGATCCGGCGGGGATCACCAGCAGTCTGTTGCCGGTCGAGGTCTCCCTCGCGCCGGGGCCCACGAGGGGGCAGACGATCGTCGACCGGCGGCCCCGGCCCGGCGAGTCCGAGATACACGAGGGCGAGCGGGAAACGGCCCTGGTGGACGTGGCGTTGGGGGTGGACGCGGACCGGTTCGTGAAGCTCTATCTGGAGACCGTGGAAGGCGTCTGACGCCGGGCGGGCCCGAAGGCGGGACCGAAGGCGGGCCCGCGAGACGAACGCCCCGGGGCGGGGGTCCCCGGGGCGTTCGTCATTCGGGAGTGGATCGGGTGTGGATCAGGAGTGGATCAGGAGTGGATCAGGAGTGGGCGGAGCGCCGACGACGGTTGACGACGAGGATCGCCGCGCCGCCCGCCAGCAGGACCGCCGCACCACCGGCGATGGGGCCGGCGTCACTGCCGCCACCCGTCTCCGCGAGACCGCCGCTCGGCGTGGCCGCCGGGACGGTGGTGGACGCGGAGGCGACCGGGGTGTCAGGGGACTCCGGCGTGGAGGCGCTCGGCGTCGGGGTGGCGCTCTCGGAGGCCGGGGCCGACGGCGGCGTGGACGCGGGCGGGGTGGTCGGGGGCTGCGACTCGGTGCTCGTGCAGTCCTTGGTGCCGCCGTTCCAGGAGGCGATCAGCTTGTCATTGATGACCGCGTGGTCCGGGCCGGCCGGCAGGTCGCCGTGCTCGAAGCCGTCGTTCGCGCCCTGCTTGCCGTCGTACTTGACGGCGCCGCGGTAGAGGTCGATCTGCGCGAAGCAGCCCTTGTCCGGCACCGCGATGTCGAGGGAGTCGGTCTGGCCGGGCTTCACCGTGACGGTGTCGAAGTCGACGAAGACCTGCTGGCCGGAGGTGGCGAAGGTGTCGCCGTGGGCCAGGTAGGAGGCGACGGAGGCGGTGCAGGTGGTGGCGTCACCGGCGGTGCGGACCTTGATGTGGATCTTGCCGTCGTCGGTGGGCTTCAGGTTCTGGTCGTCGACCTTCACCGAGTCGTAGAAGTTGGTGCCGTCCAGGGAGAACTGGCAGCGGTCCGTCTCGGTCTTGGTGCCGGCGCCGGTGCCGGGCTGGTAGGTTCCGCCCTGGCTCCAGCCGTCACCGCCAGGGGCACCGCCCTGTGCCCAGGCGCCGGAGGCGGCGGCGACGGAGGCGGCGCAGAGGACGAGGGACGCGGCGCTCGTTCCGAGCAGGCGGCGGGCGGTGACACGACTCGCTATGGACATGCGAGATCCCCACTTCGACATGTGCGGTACCCCGGTACGGCGGCTCGGGCCACATGCGGCACTGGGGTGCTCGGGCATGCGGCGGCCAGCCGTACCGGGGTGAATGGTCTGGGAAGCACAGGACTCACGAGTCACATGAGCCTCAGTGCGCTCATGGTCCATCTCGCGATCGAACGCTGTCAACCTGCAGTGACGCACGCCATGGTGTAGAGGCCAGCACATTTTCAACACAACTGGGAGTGGGCCCTTCCGGGCCCGTCGCTCATCCCACGGTCGGAGCGCTCGGACTCTGAGCGGTGCCGTTCCCGGACGTCGACTCGCCCGGCAGGACCGGGGGTTGGGTGGTGGTGTCCACCGGCGGGGTGAGCACGACCTCGGGCTGGCCGGCGGCCGGCGGCGGCGGGGTGAGGTCCTTGGCGGGCAGCTTCGGCGGGGTCGTCTCCTGGAAGAGGACCTGGTCGAAGTTGACCAGTCCGGTGTTCTCCATGACCGTGATGTGGTCGAGGACGGTCGCGTTGGCCTGGTCGGCCAGGGTCCGGACGACCGTGTTCCTGGTCGTCGAGCGGATCTTCGCGATCGTGTTGAAGATCGAACCGTGCGTCACCCGCAGGATGTTGGCGAAGTCGGTGTCGAACTGCTTGCCGCTGTCCGCCTTGAGCGTGTTGACGAAGCCCTGCTGCTGGGGGCTGGGCAGGTTGGGAATGGTGATGTTGAGCATCGTGGCGATCTTGCGGCAGCTGATGTCCAGCGCCGCGTGACCGTCGATCAGGTGCTTGCTCGCGGTCTTGACCGCCGCGCTCTGCCCCTTCTGGAGCCCCAACTGCCCGACGGGGTACTCCCACAGACCGGCCGCGCGCACCTTCACCACGAAGTCCCGGTCCGACTCGGTCAGCGGTCCCCACTGGGTCTGCGCGATGACTCTCGTCCCCGAGCTCGACACGGTGTTGACACCGAGCATCGAGGGGTATGCGAGTGCGGCGAGGGTCAGGTTCAGGGCACCGCCCACAAAGAGAGTTCCCGTCGCATTCCGCGAAAAAGCCACCGTGCCTCCTGCCCGGTCGAGGGTCCCGTCCGCGATCGCTCTGCGGGTGGGTCGGACGGAGAGGAGTACGGACGCGACCCGGCCTCGGAACCTTTTGATTTGGTAAAGAATGGCCGGTGTGAGCCGTGCCATGCGGGGCCGTTCGGGGTGTTGCTCATGATGAGCATGACAAGGGTTGACGGAATGTTGACCAGTTGACGGGAGAGTCCGGACGAATCCTCGACCTAGATTCGGGCCATGACCCCACAGCCACCGCCCAGGGTCCCCACGGCCCTGCCCGTCCTGCCCTACCGCAAGCCCACCAAGGGCCGCGACTACTGGGTGTTCGACGATGTGCTGCCCGACGTGGACGCCGTACGGGAGCGGTGCCTCGCCAAGGACGACTGGGTCAAGGGGTATCCGTACACCTCGGAGACCTGGCCCGGGCTGCGCACCATGCCGGGGCTGGAACCCGGTGAACTCGCCCGGGTGGAACGCCTGGTGAAGAAGGCGACCGGGGCGAAGGAGCTGTGGGTGCAGAAGGCGCCCGGCGGCGGGACGCTGAACCACAACTGCGTCCAGGTCGTCGGCGAGGGCGAGAGCGAGCCGCGGCCGCACACCGACTCACGGGCGCTGTGCCGGTACGCGGCCGTGCTGTACCTCAACCCGGGCGTCGCCAAGGACTGCGGCACCGCCTTCTACCGCCAGTCCCTGCCCGGTGGGCGGCTCGGCGGCAACATCGTCCAGGCCCCGCACAACAACCTCGTCGACGCGCTCGGCACCCGGTTCGTGCCCGGCGACCACTTCGAGGAGGACGTACGCGTCCCGCACAAGTACAACCGCCTGCTCCTCTACAACGCCAACCTGGTGCACAGCGCCACCGGTTACTCCGGGAAGACGCTGGAGGAGAAGCGGATGACGGCGGTCTTCTTCTGGATGGCGTGAGCGGTCTTGTCCTGGGTGGCGTGAGCGGTCTTCTTCGGTGGCGTCAGGGAGCCGGCTAGCGCCTGCCCAGGCCGCCGCTGCCGAAGGAGCCGCTGGAACCGGGCATCCAGCGCCGGCGGTGCTGATCCTTCCCCGTTCTGCTCGACGACGGGTGGAGTTCGTGGGGCAGCAGCCGCTCCCCGTCCGCGGAGAGCGGCATCTCGTCCGGTTCGCGCATCTCGCTCGACTCACGGACGGCGCCGCCGGCGGGCAGGTGCGGCTGTTCGTCCGGGAGGGGCCGCGGCAGCTCCCGGTCACGGACCCGCATACCGAACCAGAAGGCCCAGATCAGGCCACCAGCGATGATCAGCCCGCCGACGAAGGCAAGGATCATGTTGCGTACTTCCGTCGACGTGGCTGCCATGACAAACGTCGCCGTACTCATGTGACGATTATCGCCCCAAACGGCGCGAACCGGCAGATCGAGTGCACAGAGCGGTCGTCGCCGGTGGGGCCTGCCTCGACGATCCCGCCGGGGATGCCCTGCTCGGCGAGGAAGAACGCGCATCGCTGGGAGACTGCGGGCCCCCAAGGAAACGGTTCTCCCCAAGCCGCCCCGTGATCGGGGCGAGCGGGGAGAGTCAATGGCCGGATCCTGTCGTTCCGAGGCTGGTGATGTGGACGGTGAGCGAACGACTCATGTCACTTCGGTGGGGCTGCTGTGGAGAACTGCTGTTCTGTGCTACCCCGCAAGGTCTCCTGGGGGTTACGGACGCAGCAACCCCTGGTGTCCGCGCGGTGAGCACCGCACCATGGGCACATGACACCGGCGCAGAAGGCCATGGAGCGGCTCGCGTTGTGGCCCGATCTCACCCCGTGCGAGGCAGGCTGCGGCACGGGGCGTGCGCTGCGTTCCGTCGGGACGGTCGGGGCCGTCGGGGACGAGATCCTGCACTTCCACTCCGAGCGGGACGTGGATCTGCATCTGACCGCCCGCGCGATCCAGCGGCTGCACTACGACTTCGCCGAGTCGACCGCGATCCGTCTGGTCCCGGGCTCCCGCTGGGTCACCGTCCACCTCGACTGCGACGCCGACGTCGACCTGCTGCTCAGCCTGGTGAGTGTCGCCCTCAAGGCCCATGCGCAACCCGGCGGCACACTCGCCGCCGACCGGCTGCCGGCGGCGGTGTGCAACTTCCACCGGGTGACGGTGCTGCAGAGGGACGACGGCGACGGCGCGTGAGCCCCGCGCCCGAGACACCGTCTCCCGCGGAACCCGAGAGACCGTCTCCCGCGGATTGTGAAACCCCTTTCACAACTGTCACAGGCATGACATAGGCTGCTCGGGCAGCCGCGCCCCGCGCGTCACCGCCTCACCGTACGGCGGTCGCGCCCGGGTGCTGCGCGGCGCACTCGTCTACCACCCGGCCCCTCGCCGGGTTCCTGCATGGGGGTTTCAGAACTGTGCGCACGCGCAGCATCTCGACCGCGACGGCGCTCGCGGTCCTCTTCGGTTCGGCGGCACTCGCCGTCGGCACGGCGGGCACGGCCTCGGCCGACTCCGCCAAGGTCCTGCCGGTCAAGTCGGTCGGCGACGTGGTCGTGGACGGTGTCCACAAGCTGGTCTACGTCTCCGACCCGGCCGGCGGCAAGATCGTCATCGCCGACTACTCGGGCACCGTACGGGCGACCCTGCCGGGCGAGCCCGGGGTGACCGGTCTGGCGCTGTCGGCGGATTCCCGCACGCTGTACGGGGCGGTCAAGGGCGACGACCGCATCGTCGCGATCGACACCCAGACGGCCACGCCGACGACGAGCTACTCGCTGGGCACGGCCGCTCCGAGCGACCTGGAGATCGTCGACGGCCGGATCTGGTTCTCCACGGCGACCAACTTCGGCTCGCTGGACGTCTCCGGCGCCGAGCCCGTCGTCCACCTCGGCCAGCGCGGGGACGTCGACTTCTCCGGCGCCTACGGCACCTTCCTCGCCGCCGACCCGGCCGTCCCGGGCGTCCTGGTGGCCGGCAACGGCGGCGACCTCGCGGTGTACGACGTCACGGCCGACGGGGCCACGCTGCGCACCAAGGGCAGCATGGACACCTCGGTGCAGCAGCTCGACCTGACGCCCGACGGCAAGCACGTCCTCACCTCGTGGGGCGATCCGGCCACCGGCTACGGGATCGGCGAGTACTCGACCACCGACCTGAGCAAGGAGACGGGTTACCCGAGCGACGCGTACCCGAACTCCGTGCGGGTGGCGCCGGACGGGACCGTGGCGGGCGGCAGCGACTCCTGGTACGAGCCGGACGTCCGTATCTACAAGTCCGGCGACCAGACGCCGGTGCGTCAGTACGACTTCCCCAACACCGGTACCAGCAGCGGCTCCGACACCCTCGTGGCCGGTGCACTGGGGTGGGCGCCGGACGAGAGCCGCCTGTTCGCCGTCTCCGAGAACAACCTCGGCGTGTTCACACTGCGCGCGCTGACGGACCCCACCAAGGAGCTGCCCTCCCTCAAGGTGTCGGCGCCGACGACGGCGACCCGGGCGAAGAAGCTCACGGTCACCGGCAAGCTGACGTCGAGGACGGCGCTCCCGGCGGGCACCGCCCTCACCGTGACCCGCACGGACCTCGACTCCCCGAGCGGCAAGGCGCTGTCCGCGGCCAAGACCAAGGCGGACGGCAGCTTCTCCTTCACCGACACCCCGCCGGCCGGCGGCAAGGTGACCTACAAGGTGTCGTACGCGGGCGACGCGACCCACGCGGCCGCCTCCGGCTCGGACTCGGTGGAGGTCTCCCGTGCGGCGACGACCCTCACCCTGAACAACAACAAGAAGCTCTACGCGTACGGCGCCGACGTGAAGTTCACGGCGCACCTCGGTACGACGTACAAGAACCGCACGGTCGAGATCTACGCCGACCCCTTCGGCGGCGACAAGCCCAAGAGGCTGATCAAGTCCGGCCGGGTCAACTCCAGCGGCAACATCTCCGCGACCGTCGACATGACCCGCGACACGGCCGTCACCGCGGTCTTCAAGGGCGACTCCCGCTACAAGCCCAGGACGGTCAAGTCCACGGCCTACGCGAAGGTGAAGGTCTCCACGGCCATCACCAAGCACTACAAGACGGCCAAGATCGGTTCGCGGACGTACTACTGGTTCCACAAGAACGCGTCGCCGATCGTCACGACGACGATGACGTACTACCCCGGCCGCCAGCAGCGCCTGGAGCTGGAGGTCTACTACCAGGGCCAGTGGTACCCGGTCGAGGACAGCCCCCAGTACTTCACCCTCGCCGCCAACGGCAAGTCCGCGGTGAGCCTGGGCGCGTCGGGCGAGTCCGGCATCAAGGCCCGCGTCCGCGCCGCCTACATCAACGGCGCCTCGGGCGACACGGTCAACTCGACGACGCTGACGGGGTGGAAGTACATCTACTTCTCCAACTGACGCCCGGAGAAGGCGGGATGAGGAACGCCGGGTGGGCGGCTACGGCCCCTGCCCGGCCAACCCCGGTCAGGCCTTCCGCGCCGCGTCCGTCTGGAACGCGGTCCACGCTGCGGGCGTGAACCGGAGTATCGGTCCGCCGCGCCCGACGGCCTTGGAGTCGCGGACGGCTACGGTGCCGGGGAGGTTGCGGGCTATTTCGACGCACTCCTGGCCGGCGTTGCCACCGCTGTAGCTTGACTTGACGAACTCGAAGGCGGGCACGCGGACTACAACTCCTTGAGGATTCCCTCGATCAGTCTGACCGAGTTCCGCTGGACGAGGCTCAGCCGAGTGATCCGGTCGAAGAGCCCGTTGTGGTGGTCGGCATCAGTACCGCTCTCCAGCCAGAGGGTCGACGAGGTGGTGTCCACGTGGACGACGTCCAGTGCGCCCGGCTCGGCGAACGACACGATGGTGAAGGCGCTGGTCATGCCGGGATGCGCCCCAGCGAGGAACGGCAGCACCTGGAGCTTCACATTCGGGCGTCCCGACAGCTCCAACAGGCGCTCCAGCTGGGCCCGCATGACGTGCCGTCCGCCGACCAGTTGACGTAGAGCACCCTCGTGCACCACCGCCCACAACTCCAGAGGCTTCTCGCCGTGCAGCCGATCCTGCCGTGCCATCCGGGACTCGACAAACGGCTCGATCTCGTCCGGATCGTCCCAGTGGCCGTTGCCGACGGCGAGCGCGCGAGCGTAGTCCGGCGTCTGACCATCCGGCCCACGGGCCAGCCCGTCTGATCACGCCCGGTGCCGGAGGCTCGGCAGGGCGCTCTGGCGGTGGTGGACCGGTGTCGGCGAAGATGCCCCGGTGAACGATCACATAGTGACACCGGCTTCCACGGCGGCGACCGCTTCCTCCCCCGCCCCCCGTCCACTCCGTCCCCTCCGTGGCGCCGCGCGGCTCGCCGTGCTCACCCTTGGCCTCGCCGGGGGTGCCTGGGCGGTGCGGGCCTTGTGGGAGGTGCGGCTGCATGTGTCCGGTGAGCCGGTCTCCGGGCCGCCGGACCAGGGTGGGGGCGTGCACCGGCCGCTGACCTCGCTGGAGGACTCGTACCATCTGGTCAGCGCGGCCGGGGGGTTCGCGGCGCTGCTGTGCGCGGCCGCGTTTCTGGTGTGGCTGGGGCGGGTGCGGGACAACGCACGTCAGCTGTCGGGCACCACGCCCCATTTCGCCGGCCTGTGGCTCTACCTGAGCTGGGTGGTGCCCATCGCCAACTTCTGGATTCCACGGGGCATGGTCGCCGAGGCCTTCCGGGACAGCGCGCCCGGTGAGCGGCTGCCGCGCTCCGTGAACATCTGGTGGACCCTCTGGCTGATCGGCGTGTTCGGTGGCTTCGGCTTCTGGTCCGACCGCGACACGGACGTGATCATCGACATCGCGTACAACGATGTGTGGATGCTGCTCGTGCCCGATGCGGCCCTTGTAGGCGCCGCAGTGGCCGGGATCTTCGTCGTCCGGGCCGTCACCGCCGTGCAACTCCGCCATACGGAGGCGTAGTTGACGTAGAGCGTCAGCTCAAGCAGACCAGGCCCAGCAGGCAGATGCCGGACGGGGACGTCGTCGCCTTCGGGGTGTTGGTGGTCGAGCCGGAGGTGGTCGAGGTCGAACCCGACGAACTCGAACCCGTCGAACTCGAGCCGGAGGTGTTCGAGTTCGACGACGTCGACATCGAAGTCGTCGTCGACGTGGATGCGGACGTGTCGTTCGACGTCGACGACGTGGACGTCGAGGCGTCGGTCCCCGTGCCGGTGCTGCCGCTCGTGCTCGTCGTGGTCGTGTTCTGCTGTGCCGACGCCGGCGCGGCCGTCGTCGGGGTCGACGCGGAGAGGGGCTGGGTGCGGGCCGAGTCCGTGCGCGTCGCCGTGGTGGAGGAACCCCGCTGCGAGGCGAAGGAGTGCGCGACGGAGCCGGTCATGGTGTCCGGCTTGCGGTGCTTGCCCGTGCCGGCCGCGGGGACCACATCGGTCTGCTGGTCGGCAGTCTCCACGACACCCATGCTCGTGATGTCCGCCGACGTCGTGGACGCCTGGGTGTGCTGGCCGCCCGCACCGCCGCGGTTCATCGCCGAGACGGTCAGTCCGCCGCCGACGAGGGCGACCGCGGTCGCGACCACGGCCCGGCGCTGGTTCTTCTTCCAGCGGACCTTCTGGCGGCGCCGCGCGGCTCGTCCCTCGGTCAGGGGTATCGCGGCCTCGGGCTCCTCGAACGGCGCGTCGGCCTCCGGGGACTCCTCCGGTTCCGGCCAGAGCGCCGTCGTGGCGAGGACCTGGGAGGTACGGCCGCCGGGAGCCATCGGTGCGAGATCCGGGGCGTAGACACCGCAACCGGGGCACGCCAGGGCGCCGTTGAGGTGCCGGCGGCACGAGGAGCAGTAGTCCATCCGAGGTAATCCTGACGGTTGTCTGACACGGGGTCGAATGGCCAGCAACGGTAACTGGGGATTCGAAAGACTGTGTGGTCTCTGTGTGGTGCTCCTGCGGGGATTCTTCGCATGTCGTGCGCACGGAGGGCACGAAACAGTCGAACTCGCAGGTCAGCGTTGGGGCTTCCAGGGGGTGAGGGACCCTGTGGCCTTGATCACGGTCACCCCTCCCGGATGCCGAGGGCCGCCCTGTTCAGG
>Ga0182007_10001999_pt1 | contig 10512 bp, 5 predicted proteins | sample Sormic07211113_1_FD_123023 | JGI IMG/M metagenome (GOLD analysis project Ga0182007, IMG submission 123023) | Rhizosphere microbial communities from Sorghum bicolor, Mead, Nebraska, USA - 072115-113_1 MetaG | ecosystem: Host-associated > Plants > Roots > Rhizosphere | place: USA: Nebraska... | reverse complement strand
TGTTTCGCGCCAGCAGCAAGGGCAGGGTGACGCTGCCGGCTGCCACCGCGCCTATGGCCAGCATCACGATGCCCAGGCTGCGCCAGTCCAGTTCACCCAGTCCCAGCCAACGCATCAATCCCATTTGCCGCGCCGGCGTGTAGTTCAGGACCCATTGGTTCCAGCCATTGCTGAGCGCTTCCCAATTGGCGCGCAGCAGAGCCGTCGCGTTGTTCAGGCTCGACCACCAGCTGGCCTGGCCGGCAGGCCCTCCCAGCAGGTTGCCGAAGAAGGAACGCGGCAGCAGATTGCCGAGCTGGGTCTCGATCCTGTTCGGCGCCACAGCAGCCGTAGGATCGACCCTGACCCAGCCGCGCGGCGGCAGCCATACTTCGGCCCAGGCGTGGGCATCGGATTGGCGCACCGTCATCATGTCGTCGACCGGGTTGATTTCGCCGCCTTGGTAACCGGTCACCACGCGTGCCGGAATGCCTGCCGCACGCATCAGCACCACAAAGGAGCTGGCGTAGTGTTCGCAAAAACCGGCGCGGCTGGAAAACAGGAAATCGTCGACGCTATTCTTGCCCAGCAGCGGCGGCTCCAGCGTATAGCTGAAATTTTCATTGCGGAAGAAGCTCAGCACCGCCTTCACCAAGGCCGCATTGTCCGGCCATTTCTCATGCAGGCTGGCGGCAAACTCCAGCGTGCGCGGATTGAAATTGTCCGGCAATGCCAGCGCTTGCTGCATGCCGCTTGCCGTGATCGGGTCTGGCGATGCAGGCCTCAGATTCGATACGACATCGTAGCGGACACGCTCATTGATCGCTCGCGCTGCGCGCAGCTGGTGGTCGGCAGTCAGCTGTACCGGGACGCCGTCCAGGGTCGGCGCCAGCTGCGGCGTTTCCAGGGCAAACAGCCAGCGCTGGCCATTGGCTTCCATCGTGATTTGCTGGTGCACAGCGGTTATCGGGTTGGGGCCGGCCACGGGTTGGATAAGGGTTTCAGCGTCAGCCGTATTGCGGCCTGCCCGCCCCTGGGTCCAGGTGCGGCCATCGAAATCGCTCAGCACTATGCCGCGCCAGTAGCGCTGGGCAGGAGCCGGCGGCGTGCCGGAGAATTTGACGCGGAACGCAATATCGTCGGATAAGGCAAGTTGCGCGATATTCCCCGGCGTCATATTGTCTGACATGCCGCTGTGTCCGCTGTGCGCATCGCCAGGCAAGCCCCACAATGGTCCCTGGATGCGCGGAAACAGCAAGAACAGGATCAGCATCAGCGGCAGCGCCATGGCCAGTATCGTGGCGCCCAGGCGCAGCCGCTGCTTGAGCGGCGGCACCATGCCGGTATATTGGAAAGAAAGCTGCGCCGTCAGGACCAGCACCAGGGTTGCCATCATCCACAGCAGCGACAGCATGCTTTGGGAATAGAAGAAAGTGGTGAGCAGCAAAAAGAAACTCAGCAGCAGCACCACGAACAAATCGCGCCGCGCGCGCATCTCCAGCAGTTTGAACGTCAGCAACAGCGCCAGCATCGCCACCCCGGCATCGCGTCCGAATAAAGTGCGGTAGTCGATATAGACTCCGCCCATGGTGAGCGCCGCCAGCGGCAGCAGCAGCCATAGCGGCGGCAGGCGCTGGCCGCGCAAGGTGATCCAGGCGCGCCACAGCAGCAGCCCGCCGCAGACCAGCGAGTTCCACCAGGTCAGATGCAGGAAATGCGGCAGCAGCACCATGGCGCAGGCGCTGAGCAGCAGTACGGTGTCGCTCTTGTCGCGCGACAGGGAATGCACATACGTGCTTGAGATGCGGAACAAGGGTTTGCTCTCAAGTTCAGCCTTGATCTGCTGCATGGACCTGGTGTTCATGGCGCACCTTGGTAAAGTGCCAGCGCACGCAGGCAGGCGCGCTGGTGGGCCGGTCCCAGCGCTGCCGCATAAACGCTGTCGCCGAGGCGGAATGCATAGGGCAGCTGGCGCGCTTCCGCCTCCAGTATCCAGCGCGTCATGCGCGAGAGTTTGTCCTCGAGCGCCATGTCATAGGGCAGGGAGGCAAAATCGATAGCCAGGTCGCTGACTGCGCCGCCTTCGAACTGCTTGGTGATCAGCTTGGCGTCGAGATCGGTGTCGAGCCGGGCGATCTGGCGCCAGGCCAGGTGTTTGAGCGAGTCGCCGCTCTGGTAGGTGCGCACGCCGGCAAAATCCTGGTGGCCGGCAACGCCGTTGCCGTCGCTCTTTTCGATCGGCGCCAGCGGCAACGGCGGCGCCGATGCCGACGCTTCCGGCTGCGGGTAGACCAGGGCCCGGCTGTCCGGCTGCCAGTAACTCCATGCCCGCAGCAAACCAAGCGGAAAGCGGGTTCGCAAGCGTATCCTGGGAGCCGGCTGCCAGCCGCGGCGGGTGGTGGTCAGCGCCAGCGTCAGGTGGCTGGTGCTATGGGCCGAGATATCCATCGCGCGTTCTATGGCGGGCAGGCCGCGTCCGATGAAGCCGAGCATGATCGCGTAACGGGCATGCTTGCGGCGGTTTGTCAGGTGCAGCTCGAACAGCGCGTCCTCGCCGGCAAATACCGCGGCTGCCTTGCCTGGCGTCAGGTACAGATAGGCGAGGTTACGGAACGTCAGGTGCATGTCGATGACAGCGCAGGCGGCCAGCAGGAAGGTCAGGCCAAAACCGAGGCTCAGGTTGTAATTGACCGAACACAAGAACAGCAATACCAGCACAACCGCAAACGCCAGTCCGGGACGGCTCGGCACGATGAACACGCGCCGCTGGGTCAGCAATACTTCGCCCGCTTCGGCGTCGCGTAGCTGGAACAGAGACTGGTCGAGCCAGTTCCGGAATCGTTGGCGGAGAGATGTCAGCATAGTAGCGGGAGCAGGCTGGCAGCCATGAAAGCGCCGGTTAAACCGCGACTGACTTCATCAGCTGCAGCACCAGGTCGCGCGCGCCCAGGGTGCTGCCGGCATGCGCCTTGAGCGGGCGCAGGCGATGCGCCGTCACCGGCACCAGGACCGCCTGCACATCCTCTGGAATGACATGGTTGCGGCCTTCCATGGCAGCCCAGGCGCGCGCCGCCTGCAGCAGCGCGATGGCGGCGCGCGGGCTCATGCCTTCTGCGAACAGGCCGTTCTGGCGCGAAGCATGGGCCAACGCTTGTACGTAGTCGACCAAGGAAGAGGAGGTATGGATCTGCTTCAATGCTTGCCTGGCTTCAATCAGTTCCGCCGCCTGCATCACCGGCACGATCGATTTCAGCAAGACGCGGCGGTCTTCTCCCATCAGCAGCGCGCGCTCGGCGGCGGCGTCCGGATAACCGAGCGACAGGCACATCAGGAAGCGGTCCAGCTGCGATTCCGGCAAGGCGAAAGTACCAACCTGGTGCGCCGGGTTCTGGGTGGCGATGACGAAGAACGGCTCCGGCAGGTCGCGCGTCACGCCTTCCGCGGTGACCTGGCGTTCTTCCATCGCTTCCAGCAGCGCCGACTGGGTCTTGGGCGTGGCCCGGTTGATTTCATCCGCCAGCAGCACCTGGGTGAATACCGGGCCTGGATGAAATACAAAGCTGCTCTTCTCGCGATCGAAAACCGAAATCCCCACCACATCCGCCGGCAGCAGGTCGCTGGTGAATTGCAGCCGGTTAAAGCGCAGGCCCAGGGAAATGGCCAGCGCATGCGCCAGCGTGGTCTTGCCGACTCCGGGCACGTCCTCGATCAAAAGGTGGCCGCCCGCCAGCAGGCATACCAATGCCTGGCGGATCTGGTGGTCCTTGCCGACGACGATCTGGCCGACCTGCTGTGCAACTGCGTGGATTTTTGCGAACATGGGTTTGTCTGGTGAGGGCAGCGTAACGGAGAGAGAATCATACAAACTTCCCCGGAGTTATCCTAGTTCCTTTGAAGAAATGCGGTGTTTTTTTCAAGCTGTCCCGATTTCAGTGGGGCGATTCGGCGGGATTGGGCGGATACGCTGACTCATCCCCCGGTTCTTGGGTACACTAACAGGATTGCAGCCCCATTTTCAGCAAGACTTTTGGCGAGATCAATTGACTACTGCTTTCTATACCCATCACGATTGCAAGCTGCACGACATGGGCGCCGGCCATCCGGAATCGCCGGCCAGGCTGCAGGCGATCGAAGACCAGCTGATTGCCAGCCGCATCGACCAGCTGCTTGATTACCGCGGCATGCCGCTGGCGCAAGAGAGCGACCTGGCGCGCGTGCATAGCGCTGCCATGATTGCCCTGGTCAAAGAACATAGCCTGGCGCTGGCCGGCAAGGCGGGCTGCTATCCGCTCGATCCCGACACGTCGGTCAATGCGTATAGCTGGCAAGCTGCGCTGCGCGCCGCCGGCGCGGCACTGGCAGCGACCGACGCCGTGCTGGCAGGCGAAGTCAGCAATGCCTTCTGCGCGGTGCGTCCGCCAGGACACCACGCTACCTCGCGCACCCCTATGGGATTTTGCCTGTTCAATAACATTGCGCTTGCCGCCCGTCACGCGCTGGAAGCGCACCGGCTGGAGCGGGTGGCGATTGTCGATTTCGATGTCCATCACGGCAATGGCACCGAAGAGATTTTTGCGCATGATCCGCGAGTGCTGATGGTCAGTTTTTTCCAGCACCCGTTTTACCCGCATTGCGGCACCGAGCCGGAAGGCGACAATACCGTCAACATCCCGGTGCCGGCCTACAGCGACGGCGCCGTGGTACGGAAGTTGGTGACGGAGCAATGGCTGCCGGCGTTGAATGCGCACCGGCCGCAAATGATCTTTGTTTCGGCCGGCTTTGACGCGCACCGGGAAGACGATATGGCGCAGATGGGGCTGGTCGAGGCAGACTACACCTGGCTTACCCGGCAAATCATGGCAGTCGCCGCGGAACATGCGGAGGGCCGCATCGTCAGCTGCCTGGAGGGCGGCTACAACCTGTCGGCGCTGGGCCGCAGCGTGGTCGCGCACATGAAAGTGCTGGCCGAACTCGAATAACCATGTTGCTGCAGGGGCATGGAAAAGGCTGCGGGAGGGCCAGGCCAGGTGCGGCGGTCTGATGTTCTGCGTCTGGCGCCATGCGATGCGCGGCCTCGGGATTGAGGTAGGACCGGAATAAGTCCGTACAATAGCGGTTTATTTTAGCCAGACAAGACTACGCATGTCCATACAATGGTTCCCCGGCCACATGAACGCCGCCCGCAAGAAGGCGGCGGAAGCCATGGAGAAGGTCGATCTCGTGATCGAAGTGCTCGACGGCCGCCTGCCGCAAGCCAGCTGCAATCCCATGATCGAACAGCTGCGCGTGTTTCGCCAGCGCCCCTGCCTGAAGATCCTGAACAAGAGCGACCTGGCCGATCCTGCCGTGACGCAAGCTTGGCTTGCCTATTACAACAGCCAGAAGAATGTCCACGCGGTGGCGCTGAGCTGCAAGAAACCTTCGGACGTGGCCAAGATCCCAGGTTTGTGCCTGACCCTGGCGCCGCACCGCGGCACGCCCTTGAAGCCCCTGCGCATGATGATCATGGGCATTCCCAACGTCGGCAAATCGACATTGATGAATGCTTTGCTGAAGCGCCGTGTGGCAGCGGTGGGCGATGAGCCGGCCGTGACCAAGGTGCAGCAGCGGCTGTACCTGGGCAACAATATGGTGCTGATCGATACTCCCGGCATGTTGTGGCCGAAGATTGCCCACCCGAGCGACGGCCTGATGCTTGCCGCCAGCCATGCCATAGGCACCAACGCATTGATTGAGGAAGAGGTCGCCACGTTCCTGGCCGATGAGTTGCTGGTTCGCTATGCGCCGTTATTGGCTGCGCGGTACGGCATCAAGACGGAAGGCATCGACGGCGTCAGCGTGATCGAAGGAGTGGCGGTGCGGCGGGGTTTTCGTCTCAAGGGCGGCGACCTGGATCTGGAGAAGGCTGCGCATACCTTGCTGCAAGATTACCGTACCGGAGCGCTAGGCCGCATCAGCCTGGAAACGCCGCAAACGCGCGCCGCCTTGCTGGCGCGCCACCAGGAAGAAATCGCGCGGCGCCAGGCGGAAGCCGAGGCGGAGGCGGAAAGCGACGGGCAAGACGATACCAGGTAGCTTGCCCCAGCTCGGCAATGAACCCGTAATGACTATGTCATTGCGGGTTTTTTATTGCCCGGGCGGTCTGTGTGCTGTTATAGGATAGGGCGGATTTTGCTGTCGAATTAACAATCAATTTTACATTTCTATTTGTCGTACAAGCTTTCGCTACGCTACGACAAAAAATCCTCAGGCAACGTTAACACGCTGCGCAGCATTGTTCCTCTGCTGGCCTCGCATGTCATGTCAAGCTTTGAAGCAGTGTTTCTTTTTCCTGGAAAAAATTTCAATTTAAACAAGATGAAATGATATTTTCTGCGATCGACAGATCGCTTTGTGATGATCAGATTTTAACGTTTGTTCATATAATTTCTCATTTGCAATTTATTAATTATAAGAAACATTATTTATCATTTCCACGAAGAAATAAATGGCAAATTTGATTCTGTGGAGCAAGTTTATATTTCAAGGCGGAGAATTAATTCGATCTATTTTCCTTGATTCCAGGAAATCCTTCATTTTTGATATTCAAAATCTATATAACTTATAAATCCTTATATATATAGGGGAATATGGATTTTTTGGGAAAAAATAATGCAAATAAGGCAATAAAAGTAGAAATTTTCCTGAAAAACTTCATCGTCATATACAAATTTATTCGTTGTTTATTGGCGACTTTAGGGAACTTATTTTGATGACATAAATGTTAATTGAAATTAACATTTGGCACTTCCATGAAATTATGAATCTGGACATTTATTGATGCCCAAATTACACCATTGGATGAAGTGCTGAACGTCTTGGAAAAATGGGTATTGCGCAAATCGCGGTGCCTTCATTTGCTTGTCGGCAATTTTGACAGGGCAAGCCGGATAGTGGTTTGAATTGGCTGTTTTTTTTATGCAGCAAAGTGATTGGCAAGAAGGACTCAAAGTAGCAACGAATGTTACTTAAAGTCCAATATTGTTAATTAAAAAAAGGCAACTGCGGAACTGGATTCCGCTCGCCTGGCAAGTCGTTTGAGCTCCAAATTTTTCAATCGAGGTCCGAGGCAAGTGCCCAAGTCACTTGAACTCCCTGCCTTTGATGCGATGAAGCCGAGTTCTTTTTGGTTATGAAACGTCAAATTTTCAAGGTGGAAAATGAGTAAATTGCATCAGAGGACATCGATCGAATCCTTGCTCAATGGCGCGCGGCCCTTGTGCGGCAGGTTCTGCAGCGCACTCAGGATGGTGAAACTGGCCGCGCTGTTTGCCGCCGGCATGCTGTTTTCGGCGGCCGCAATGGCGCAATCTGCCGACGCCGCCATTGAGACAGCGAAACAATGGCTGGCTCTGGCCGATGCCGACCAGGCGGGGCAGATGTGGGAGCAAAGCGCTGCCTTGATGAAAGACCAGTCTGACCGGAAAACCTGGGTCGCCTATATCGCCACCGCGCACAGCCAGTACGGTGCGGCACCTGACAAGCGCATCTGGCAAGCGATGGAGCATCAGATCGATCACCCCAGCTTGCCTCGCGGCGAATTTTCCAGCGTCACCTTTATATCGGGCTATGCCAAAGCACGTGCCTGGGAAAAGGTCGCGCTGGTCTGGCAGAACCAGCGCTGGGTCCCGGTCGGCTACCAGTATGGTCCGGCAGAGGCCGCTGCGAAATGACGCCGTGCCTGCATCCCTTTGGCTGCGCTCAATTATTTCCCTATTTTTTCCATGTGATCTCGCTTGCGCGATCAGTCTGATCCCTTGCAGCAAGCCTCACCACATCTTGAATCGAGCTTTTCATGAATAAAGTTTACCGTACCGTCTACAGCGAAGCACTTGGTGCCTGGGTTGCTGTTTCCGAAAATACCGCAGCGCGCGGCAAGCGCAGCAGCTCGAAAGTGGGGGCTGCAATTGCCGCTGCGGTATTGGGGGCAACCGTATTGATGTCCCCAGCTGCATTTGCGAGTTATACCAACGGTACTTCCGGCACGACTACTGGAACTGGCTCTACGGGTATCGCTATCGGTTCGGGGAGTGCTGCCTCGGGTGGACAGGCATCGGCAAACAATACTGGGGGTACGGCAATTGGTAGCGCTGCGGCCGCGACTGGCTCACAGGCTACTGCTGTTGGTAGCGCTGCGGTCGCGAGTGGCTCGCAGGCGATTGCTGTTGGTAATGGCGCGACTGCAAGCGGTTTGCAGGCTACTGCCGTGGGTAGCGGCGCGACTGCAAGTAGCGCGCAGGATAGCGCATTCGGCAACGGGGCGGATGCCAGCGGCGGGAGCTCAACCGCAATTGGGGTTGGTGCCTCCGCAAGTGGTTCACAGGCTACTGCTGTCGGAAATGGTGCAATTGCCGCAAACACGGCCGCTGTCGCGTTAGGTAATGGAGCAAACGCGGCTACCGGCTATAGCATCGCCATCGGTAACAACTCGTCGGCGTCGGGAGGGAGCTCAACTGCGATTGGATCCGGTTCCAAGGCGAGCGGTATCGGAGCATTTGCGTTGGGTGATGATGCCATCGCCGGCGGTGCTTCGTCGGTCGCAATTGGCGGCGGGGCCGGTACCGGCAGTGGTGGAGCAAGTGCTGCAGGAGCGCAATCCATTGCAATTGGTCAATTATCGGTCGTATCTAGTACCGCCGCCAATGCTGTTGCTATTGGTGTCGGGGCAAATGCAAAATATAGCAACAGTGTGGCTCTTGGACAGGGCAGTGTCACCGGAACGGCCGCGCCTACCGGTGTTGGCTTTTTGACCGGAACCACAGCGCCCTTGTCTGAAATATCAGTTGGCGCTGCCTCCGCTTTGCGTCGCATCACCAATGTAGCAGATGGTTCTGCTGCCCAGGATGCCGTAACCGTTAACCAGCTGAGTACGGGAATGAGTACTACGACAAGCAGCATCAGCAGCTTGTCTACATCGACTTCCACAGGTCTGAGTACAACCAACAGCAACGTGTCGTCGCTGTCGACTTCCACCTCGACGGGCTTGAGTACGACTAATAGCAACGTGTCTTCGCTATCGACGTCTACATCGACCGGGTTGAGCACTACCAATAGCAGCGTTTCGTCGTTATCTACATCCACTTCAACCGGTATCAGCACGTCACGGGTGGCGGAAGCCTCCTTGTCAACGGGCTTGAGCACCGCCAACAGTAATGTCTCTTCGCTATCCACATCGACTTCGACTGGCATAGCTTCTCTGTCGACGTCAACGTCGACCGGTCTGAGCACGACCAACAGCAGCGTGACTTCGTTGTCGACTTCAACTTCGACTGGGTTGAGCACGACTAATAGCAATGTTTCGTCGCTGTCGACGTCTACTTCGACCGGCCTGAGTACTACTAACAGCAATGTCTCGTCGTTGTCGGCTTCGACATCTACGGGCATTGCTTCGCTGTCGACTTCGACTTCGACCGGTCTGAGCACGACTAACAGCAACGTGTCTTCGCTGTCGACTTCAACCTCGACTGGTTTGAGCGCGACAAATAGCAATATCTCGTCGCTGTCCACTTCGACGTCTACGGGCCTGAGCTCCACCAACAGTAATGTCTCATCGTTGTCGACTTCGACATCTACCGGTATTGCTTCGCTATCGACTTCAACTTCGACTGGTCTAAGTACCACTAACAGCAATGTTTCATCGCTGTCGACATCGGCATCGACCGGCTTGAGCACGACCAATAGCAGCGTTTCATCGTTATCTACATCCACTTCAACCGGTATCAGCACGTCACGGGTGGCGGAAGCCTCCTTGTCTACGGGGTTGAGCACTGTCGGCAGTAATGTTTCATCGTTGTCTACTTCGACTTCTACTGGCCTGAGCACCACCAACAGCAATGTGGTGTCGCTATCGGCATCTACGTCAACCGGGATCGCTTCATTGTCGACATCAACGTCGACAGGCTTGAGCACGACCAATAGCAATGTGGCATCGTTGTCGACATCCACGTCAACCGGTATCGCCTCCTTGTCGACATCAACATCGACCGGTCTGAGCACTACCAACAGCAACGTGTCTTCGCTATCGACGTCTACATCGACCGGATTGAGCACTACCAATAGCAGCGTTTCGTCGTTATCCACATCCACTTCAACGGGTATCAGCACGTCACGGGTGGCGGAAGCCTCCTTGTCAACGGGCTTGAGCACCGCCAACAGTAATGTGTCTTCGCTATCCACATCGACTTCGACTGGCTTGAGTGCAACGAATAGTAATGTTTCGTCGTTGTCCACATCGACGTCTACTGGCATAGCTTCTCTGTCGACGTCAACGTCGACAGGTTTGAGCGCGACAAACAGCAATGTCTCGTCGTTGTCGACATCGACATCTACCGGCATCGCCTCGCTGTCGACATCGACATCTACCGGCATCGCTTCGTTGTCGACTTCAACCTCGACTGGTCTAAGTACGGCCAACAGCAATGTGGCGTCGCTATCGACGTCTACCTCGACCGGCTTGAGCACCACCAATAGCAACGTTTCATCGCTATCGACCTC
>Ga0182007_10001998_pt1 | contig 10515 bp, 7 predicted proteins | sample Sormic07211113_1_FD_123023 | JGI IMG/M metagenome (GOLD analysis project Ga0182007, IMG submission 123023) | Rhizosphere microbial communities from Sorghum bicolor, Mead, Nebraska, USA - 072115-113_1 MetaG | ecosystem: Host-associated > Plants > Roots > Rhizosphere | place: USA: Nebraska... | reverse complement strand
CAGGCGTCACCGGCATGAACTTCGTGCTGTCCGGGCGCGAACTGCGCTACTTCAACCAGAAGCAGGAATGGGTGCCGTTCGAGTGGCCGGGTCAGTCGCTCGAGAACCTGTCGCATATCGAATGGCAGACCGAGCAGGGTGGATTGCGCACGGCGCTCGACTCGCAGGGGCGCTTCGGCCTGATCCGGTTGCTGGAGCGTGCGAAGGTCGCACAGCAGGATAACGCGCGTTACTTGCTGACCTGGATGCCGGACACGAGCCGGGGCATTCCGCTGAAGGTGCAATTGCGCGCCGAAGCGGGCGCCGGGCCGCTCGACGTACTCCAGTTGCGCAACTTCGCGCTGCCGGCACGGATTTTCGTGACCGGGGCGGCGGGTACCGGGCCAAAGATGTCGACAGCCAGTCCGCCGCCGTTGCCGGCTGCGGCAATCGCCGCGGCAAAGCATGCTGCCGTACCGTTGCCGCCGGGACTTCCGGGGGCGATGTCGTTGCAGGATGAGCCGATACCGGCGACGCCGGCGCCTCGTCGAACTGCCGCGGCGGAATCGGTGCGAGCGAACGCGCAACCGGCTACGTCCGGCATGAAGTCGCCCACGGCCGATCCGGGGATGACGGTGTCGTCTCTGGCGACAACGTCGATGTCCGCCGACGCTTCCTCCAAACCATTCGGACACGCCCTCCAGTTGTTGGGCGACGCATTTGCGTTTTGAGACCTGCGATGACGCTAGCCAATTTCGTAAAGACACTCGTCGGCGGTCCACGCCTCGATTCGCTGCATGAAGCGCGCCGGAATACCTGGGCGGCATGGCTTGTCCCGATACCGGGGGAGCACGCGCATGGCCGCGATCCCGGTTACGAGGATGCATTCTTCGAACTGAAGGACGAAGCGACCAAGCTGTCCGGAATCGACGACGGCCTGATTACCCGAGCATGCGAACAGCTTCTCAAGGAAACCGGAAAGGATCTGCGTCTGGTCGGTTACTACGCATTTGCGCGGCTGCGTCAGGATGGTCCCACCGGGTTCGCCGACGGACTCGAGCTGGCCGCGTCGCTGGTCGACCGGTTCGGCGAGACCTTGCTGCCCGCGCGCGCCGAGGCAAAGCGGGCGGCGCTGGAAATGCTGTCGACCGCGCGAATGATCGAAACGCTGGACAGCCGCGGTGACTTCGGCCCCGCGGATCGCGAGCGCGCGATTGCAGCGCTCGAGGTACTCGTCACCCGCACCGGTACGTGGTCCGACGCCGCCCGTCCGAACCTGCATCCGCTGGTTGCCCGCTTCGGGAACAAGGACGAACCGGTTCGCAACGTGAGCCCGGACATGGCGATGCCGCAGACGTCCGCCTCAGCAAGCGTATCGAGCGGATCGATCGCATCGGCGCGCGACCTGCTCGATCATGCCCGCGCGATGTCGGCATGGCTGCGCGATCAGGAAAACGGCTATTTGCCGTCGGTGCGTATCGCGCGCAGCGTGCGGTGGGACACCTTGCACGACGTGCCGCCGTCGGATGCCGCGTCGCACACGCGTCTGACGCCGCCACGCGCCGAGTTGCGCCAGCAACTGAAGCGGCTCGTGCTGCAGAAGCAGTGGCACGAACTGCTCGAGCGCGTCGAAGGGGCGTTCATGGAAGGCGTGAATCACCTGTGGTTCGACCTGCAGTACTTCCAGCATGTCGCGCTCGATCACGTCGGAGCGCCCTACCACGCATGGAGCGACGTGCTGCGCGCAGACTTTGCGTTGTTCCTGGAACGATTGCCAGGCATCGAGCGGCTTGCGTTCAGCGACGGCACGCCATTCTCCGACGACACGACGCTCGAGTGGATCGCCCGCCACGCGGTGGTGCGCGACCTCGAAGCGGGCGAGGCCGTTGCGCCGTTGCCGGTGTCCGCGGATAGCGAAGGCGATGCGGGCGACTGGCCGGAGATCGAGGCGCAGGCTCGCGAGCAGGTCGTGCGCGACGGCGTCGAGGCCGCGTTCGCATGGCTCGATGCGCTGCCCGGCATGAAGACCGAGCGTCACCGTTTCCTGCAGCGGCTCGTGATGGCGCGCGTGGCCGATCATGCCGGTAGACCGGATACGGCCCTTGCGTTGCTGGTCGAACTGGACACGTCGTCACGCTCGCTGCCGGTGATGCGCTGGGAGCCTGCGCTGGCGTTCGAGGTCAAGCAGCAACTCGTGCGCGTGTTGAAAGCGACGAGCAACCGCAAGGACGCCGACAAACCGACGCTCGCGCGCCGCATCGGCGAACTGCAGGCGGAACTTACCGTGCTCGACCCGGCTCGAGCGCTGACTCTTTCGTAACGAGAATTCATGGCAAACGACGATCCCATCCTGCGCTACTACGAAGCGGAAATGCGCTATTTGCGCGAGGCCGGCAAGGAATTCGCGAAGGCGCATCCTGATCGCGCGCGGCTGCTCAACCTCGACCGTGTCGGCGATCGCGATCCGTACGTCGAGCGGCTGTTCGAGGGTTTCGCATTCCTGACCGGGCGCCTTCGGCAGAAGCTCGACGACGAGTTGCCGGAGCTGACGGAAGGGCTGGTCACCCTGCTATGGCCGCACTACTTGCGCATGATCCCGTCGTTGTCGGTCGTGGAACTCATTCCGCTGTCGGAAAAGCTTCAGAAGACCGAAGTCGTGCCGGCGGGCGCATCGATACGCTCCGCGCCGATCGCCGTACCGCCGCCCGCTGGCGCGGAAGGTTTGTCACCGAAGGCCGTGCAATGCATTTACAGGACCACGCAAGCGGTCACGCTGCAACCGGTCACGATAACGCATGCCGCGCCGACCGTGCGGCACGACGGCCGCTCGGTTATCCGGCTCGGCTTCGCGCTGGGCGGGTCGGCACGCCGGATGGAAACGGATCTGTCCCGGCTGCGCCTGTACCTGAATGCGGATCTGCCGACGGCGTTCGCGATGCACCTTGCGCTCACGCGCCAGGTCGACACGATTCATTTGCGCATTCCGGAGATTCGCGATGGCGAGGCGATGCCGCTCGCCGGCGTCACGATCGAGCCGGCCGGCTTCTCGGCCGAGGAGCGACTGTGGCCGAAGGCCGACGCGGCTTTCTCCGGCTATCAGTTGCTGCTCGAATACTTCACGTTCCGCGAGAAATTCCTGTTTGTGGATCTTTGCGGACTGGATGTCACGAAGCTACCCGACCGTACCACCCGGTTCGAGCTGGAGATCGTGCTGACGCAGGCCTATCCGTCGGACCAGCGCTTCAGCGCGGAAAACGTGCGGTTATTCTGCTCGCCGGTGATCAACCTGTTCGAGCTGGATGCCGAGCCGATCGAAATCGACCATCACGAAACCGAATATCGCGTGGTGCCGGCGGGCCATCAAGGCGAACATGTCGAAACGTATTCCGTCGACGCGATCGAGGCATTCGACCACGAAACGGCCGAGCGGTATGAATACGTGCCGTTTGCGACGTTTCGTCATCGTGGCGGCATGCTGCGCCATGAGGCGCCGGAGCGGTATTTCCATTCGCGCGTGCGCTCGGGCGCGGCGGGGTTGCACGAAACGTGGGTGGTGCTCGGTGGTCATGCATGGGAAACCAGGGAGGCGCTGCCCGAGGAAAGCCTGTCGTTGCGCGTGACGGGCACGAACGGGCTGCTGCCGCGCAAGGGGCTGCGGGAAGCCAGTCTCGACGAACTCGCGACCAGTTCGCAGAACGTCACCGGGGTGCGCAATCTCGTCTCGCCGACGCTGCCGCTGTATCCGCCGACGGAAGACCGGTTCCAGTGGCGTGTGCTGTCGCACCTGGCGCCGAACTTCCTGTCGATGATGAACGCGGAAGTGCTGCGCGGGGCGCTCGCGCTCTACGACTGGACGGATGACGAGCTGAACCGTCGACGGCTCGCGGGCATCCTGTGGGTGTCACAGGCACTGATCGAGGAGGTGTCGGGCGGCTCGGTCGAGCGCGGCGTGCTGATCGAGATCACGCTCGACAGCCATGCGTTCGCCGGGGACGGTGACGTGATGCTGTTCGGCGAACTGCTGCATCGGTTCTTCGCGCTCTACGCGGACATCAACCTGTTCACGAAGCTCGCGATCGTCAGCCTGCCGTCTCAGGCACGCATCGAATGGCCGCGGAGCAAGGCCGAGCGGGCTCCGCTATGAAACTGCACGACATGCCGAATCTTGACCCGCTTGTCGCGTCGCTGCTGGCGCGTGCACCGCGAATGAACTTCATGCAGCTGTGCCGGTTGCTCGAGGTGCGCTTTCCCGATCAGCCCGGGTTCGGTACACGGGACGCGCTCGAGCATGAACCGGTTCGCTTCCGGCCGCGATCGCGGATGGGTTTTCCGGCGAGCGAAGTTGCATCAGTCGAATTTGACGATGGACCGGACACGTTCGGGCCTGGCTTACCGCCGACCGTGCGCACGACCTTCATGGGGCTGTACGGCGTCGATGCGGCGATGCCGTCGCACATGGTCGACGAGATCGTGCTGCGCGAGGAAGGGCACGAGGCGGTCGAGGCGTTTCTCGACCAGTTCAACCATCGGTATGTCACGTTGCTGTATCGCGCCTGGCGAAAGTATCGCTATCCCGAGCACTTCAGGCCTGGCGGCATCGATGCGCATTCGCGCAACCTGTTGTGTCTGGCCGGGTTCGGCTGGGGTGACAAGCCGAAGCGCGCCGGCCTGCCCGATTCGCGGATGCTGGCGTTGCTGGGGCTCCTGATCCAGCGCACTCGCACGCCGGAGGGGCTGGCGGGCGTCGTTGCGCTGGCTATTCCGCGAGTCGAGGTTCGGGTCGACGAGTTCTGGCCGGTCGTGACGTCGACGGGGCGGCCGCGGCCGCTTAACGGTGCCGGGTCTGCGGTCGGGAAGTCGGGGACCAGTCAACGTAACGGGTTGGGCGGAGGCTACGTATTGGGAAAGCGGATGGCGTATCGAAGCCGGGCGGTACGGGTGACGTTGCGGCCGGCCGACGCTCGGCAGGCGCAGGACCTATTGCCGGGTGCAGGGCTGCATCGCGATTTGATGGCCTTTGTGCAGTTATATGTCGGTGTCAAGGCGGACGTACACCTGCGTATGGAGGTGTCGTCGCGATACACGCCGGAACCGGCGATCGGTCAGGGAAATACCGGGCCGGTGCCTCGGCTCGGCTGGACGACCGTGCTGCCCGCTGACGAGGAACGTATCGTCAATATTGCGCTCGGTGTTTACGAGGCTTTTCCCACACCGGATCCGAATCCACACCTTTCCGCATCGCATGCTTGACCAGGAACGACGCATGGCCTTCAGATTTCTCGGTTCAGTTGCTGCATTCATTTTTCTGCTATTGCGTCCGGCCGACAACAGCTGACACCAATACGCGCATGACCTACACCATGCATTGCCGAGGCAAACCAATGTCCATTCGTTTCGCTGTTTCAACCGTCTTGTCCGTTCTGCTGCTGTCCGCATGCGGCGCCTGGCAGTCCGTCTCGGACGCCTCGTCGAGCGCGTATCACGCGGTGTTCTTCAAGCAGGTCAAGGTGCTCAACGTCGATCTGTCCGCTCGGGAGGCATTGAACCCTGATGACGCCGGCCGCGCAACGTCGGTCGCGGTGCGTGTGTATCAGTTGAAGGATCGCAAGATGTTCGATGGTGCGTCCTACGAGGATCTGCTGAAGAATGACCGGACGGTGCTTGCGCAGGACCTGCAGGCCAACCTTGCCGCGGTGTTGAATCCGGGGGCCTCGGCAAGCCTTACGCAGCCGATGCAGGCCGATACGAAATACGTCGCGGTCGTGGCGTTCTATCGCAACCCGGGCAATGGCGACGGCTGGAAGTACGTGATCGAAAAGAAGAAGCTCGACGCGGACAAGCCGTTGAAACTCGAGCTTGTCGATCAGCTTCTGTTGGCCAGCGGCGCGATTCGCAACACATCGAGGTAGTGCCTGACTGGCCCGGTGTCTTGACGATCCTTGAAATGCAAAGGACATGACCTGACCCGCGCACTCGATGAACCGAATCGCGAGAGCGACGAACCCGGGCCCGGAACGCATTGCATCGAGAGTTCGAGGGCGATGTCATGCGTGGGCTCAGTCCTTCTGATGCCCCCGCATCCGGCTCTGCACCGCATACGCCACCGACCCGATCACGATCCCCCAGAACGCCGACCCGAGCCCGAGCCACGTCATCCCCGACGCGGTCGCGAGGAACGTGATCATCGACGCGTCGCGATGGTTCTCATCCTCGAAGATCCCGTGCACGTTCGCGCCGATCGCACCGATCAGTGCGAGCCCCGCCAGAATCGTGACGAACGCCTTCGGCAGCGCGAAGAACAGCGTGACGATCGTGCCCGCGAAGAGCCCGCCGATCAGGTAGAACGCACCGTTCGCGAGCCCGGCGACATACCGCCGCGCCGGATCCTCGTGCGCATCCTTGCCGGTGCACAGCGCCGCGGTGATCGCCGCGACGACGATCGTGATCCCGCCGAAGCACGCGACGACGAGCGACATCACGCTCGTCGCGGTGATGATCGGCCGCGCCGGCGTGTGATAGCCGGACACGCGCAGGATCGTCATCCCCGGGAGGAACTGCCCGGTGAGGCTGACGACGACGAGCGGCAGCGCGAGGCTGAGCGTCGTGCCGAGCGTCCATTCGGGGGCGATGAAGAGCGGCCGCGCGAGGCTCGGCGACACGTTGCCCAGATGCGTGATCCCGAGCAGCGTCGCGAGCGCGGCGCCTGTCAGCAGCACGAGCACGATGCTGTAACGCGGCAGCAGCTGCTTGAAGGTCACATACGCCGCGATCATCCCGAAACCGAGTACCGGCTGCGCGGTCGCGGCCGAGAACGCATGCATGCCGAACGGCAGCAGGATGCCGGCCATCATGCCGCACGCGATGCCGCGCGGGATGTGGCGTACGAGCCGGTCGAAATAGCCGGACACGCCGATCGCCAGGATGATCAGTGCGGCCGTGATGTAAGCGCCGACGGCCTGGTTGAGCGTCAGTTGCGGGAACAGGCCGACGAGCAGCGCGGTGCCCGGCGCCGACCACGCGGTGACGACGGGCACCTTCAGCTTCCAGCTCGCGAACAACCCGGACACGCCCGCACCGATCGAGATCGCCCAGACCCATGAAGTCACCATTCCGTTGGACGCATGCGCGGCCTGCGACGCCTGGAAGAAGATCGCGAGTGGACCTGCGTAGGAAATCAGGACCGCGAGAAAACCTGCGGTGATCGCGGAAACGGACCAGTCGTTGCCGAGCGTGCGAATCGCGCCGGAAGGGGGGTTGGGTTGCATCGTCGTCGGGGAAGGCGGCGCGCGGCCGTGCGGCAGAGCCGGGGCGAATGATTGTTGGAAGCCCCGGATGAGCCGCCATTCTGCGCATTGCCGGCGCAATTGGCAATTCGCAGGCGGCGATCGGTACTGTCGGCTTTTCGTAAGGATCGGTGCCGAAACGCGGAAACTTCTGACGTCACGTACTGATCTGCAACACCCTGTCGACGACCGCCACCTTGATCCCGCTGCCCGTCGACAGCGATGCCGTGCCTTCGTCGAACGGATGCACGGGCGGATCGGTCGGCGTCCACGCATGGCGCGCGAGCAGCGCACGATACCCGCCACGGATCACGAAGCCGCCGCATTTCTGCGCATACGCGTCGCGACGCATCCGGTATGCGCGCGGCAGGTCGTACCACGGCAGCTTCGGCAGGTCGTGATGGACGAGGTGATAGTTGTTGTTCAGGTACAGCAGCCGCATCGCAAAGCCGGCTTCGTTGATCGTGATGCGTGCCTTCGGATGCGGCGCGGCGCGATGTTCATACAGCGAGCGGATCATCGCGAGCGACAGCGCTGGCCATGTGACGGCCAGCAGGTAGTACCACCACGGCACGCCGATCGCCGATTGCAGCCACGCGAGCAGCACGGCCACGCAGGCAACGTGAGTCGCCCACATCGGCAGGTAATGGAAATCGCCGCGCAGGAACGCGGCGAATGCGTCGCGGAACGTCGCGGCGATCGCGAGCGGCGGCCCGACGACGATGCGCCCGATGAAAGTCTTGCGCGCGACCGTCAGCGCCCGGCGCCAGCGCGGCAGCCGCGCCCAGCGTTCACGTGTCACATAGTTCGTTTCGGGATCGATGCCCGGCACGGTCAGGTCTTCGTCGCGGTGATGCTCGAGGTGCGTGTCGCGATACAGCGTGTACGGATACCAGACCGTCAGCGGCGGATAGGCGAGCAGCTTGTTCACGAAGGCGGAACGCGTCGGATGGCCGTGCAGCAGTTCGTGTTGCAGCGACAGGTGCCACGCGCCGAGCAGGATCAGCGGCGGTGTCGCGGCGGCGAGAGACAGGTGCCCGGCGCGCACGAGCAGCAACACGGCGAGCCAGCCGCCGTAGATGATGACGACGAGCAGCCAGGTCGGCCACTCGGTGCGGGCGGTGAAACGGGCGTCGAGCGCGGCGATCGCGCGCGCGTGATCGACGTCGAAGTATTCGGCCATGGCGTTGAGGCAGGATGGATCGGGCGGTGCGGGGAACGAGCGATGGAACCGGGGCGCTCGGCCCGGGTGCGCTGGTGTCTCGCGGATCACGGTCGGCCCGCCCGGCATCGCGCACGATGGCGGCGCCGGCAGGCATTCGAACGGTACCGGGACGGCGCGGCTACGCCAACCAATCGATTCGCATTTGCTTATCGTGTGGCAGCCGATAAGCATCCGGCCCGTCGCCGATGCGTAAAATGCCCGCATGAGCTCCTGGATTGCAGTCCTGCCGATGTACAACGTGACGCCGCGCCACGCCGCGCTGTGGCGCGCGTTGCTGCACGACGTGCTCGCTGCGTTCGCGGACGCAGGCGGGCCGGCCGATGTCGCGCAGCCCGACGCGCCGCTCGACGACCTGCCTGCACTGTGGCGGCGCGACGATCTGCTGCTGTCGCAGACCTGCGGCTACCCGTATCGGATGCTCGGCTTGCGCGATGTCGTGCGATTGGTTGCGACCCCCGTTTTCGACGCGGACGGCTGCGACGGTGCGCGCTACAGCAGCGTGCTGGTCGTGTCGGCGCGCGTGCATGCGGGCGGCGCGACGACGCTCGCCGCCTGCCGGGGGTTGCGGGCCGCGTTCAACGGCGAGGATTCGCACAGCGGGATGAACGCCTTCCGGCACGCAGTGGCGCCGCATGCGCACGACGGACGGTTCTTCGGCTCGGTCACGCCGTTCGGTTCGCACCTGAACGTGCTGCGTGCGCTGGCATCGGGAGAGGCCGATTGCGCGGCGATCGACTGCGTGACGTTCGCGTATGTGCGCGACGCGCTGCCCGATCTGCTCGAGGACATCCGCGTGATCGGCATGACGGCATCGGCGCCGGGCTTGCCGTTCATCGCATCGCGGGCGCTGGCGCACGTTCAGGTCGGCGCGTTGCAGGATGCGCTCGATCGCGCGGTCGCCGTCGATGCGGAACGGGCGCGCGTGCTGAGGCTGAAGGGATTCGACCGGCTGTCGCCGGCCGACTACGACACGATTGCGCGGTTCGCGCAGGCAGCCGCCGCGCACGGCTATCCCGAACTCGCGTGACGCACGGAGCGGCGCACGGCGGTGCGGCGACCACCCCGCGCCGCGCCCCGCCCCGCTTACTCCTCGTCCATCAAGCGGACCTTGACCCGCTTGCCCTTGATCTTTCCCGCATTGAGCTTGCGCAGCGCGTCGCGCGCGACGCCGCGCTCGATCGCGACATAGGTCGAGAACTCGGTCACGTTGATCTTGCCGATCTGCTTGCCGTCGAATCCGGCGTCGCCGGTCAGCGCGCCGAGCACGTCGCCCGGACGGATCTTGTCCTTGCGCCCGCCGAGGATCTGCAGCGTTTCCATCGGCGGCAGCAGCACGCTGTCGTCCGCGGGCTTGAGTTCGGCGAGCGGATGCCATTCGACCTCGCGCTTCTGCGCCTGTTCGATCGCGCCGACGCGGCCCATCTCGTCCATGCTCGCGAGGCTCAGCGCCCAGCCGTCCTGATCCGCGCGGCCCGTGCGGCCGATGCGGTGCACGTGCACTTCCGGGTCGGGCGTCACGTCGACGTTGATCACCGCCTCGAGCTGCGCGATGTCGAGCCCGCGCGCGGCGACGTCGGTCGCCACCAGCACCGAGCAGCTGCGGTTCGCGAACTGGATCAGCACCTGGTCGCGCTCGCGCTGGTCGAGCTCGCCGTGCAGCGCGAGCGCGTGGAAGCCCTGCGCGTGCAGCACGTCGAGCAGGTCGCGGCACTGCTGCTTGGTGTTGCAGAACGCGATCGTGCTCACCGGCCGGTAGTGGTTCAGCAACTGGCCGACCGCATGCAGCCGCTCGTCCTCGGTCACTTCATAGAAGCGCTGGCGGATCTTGCTGTCGTCGTGGCGTTCCGCGAGCTTGATTTCCTTCGGATTGCGCAGGAACTGCTGGCTCAGCTTCGCGATGCCGTCCGGATAGGTCGCGGAGAACAGCAGCGTCTGGCGCGTCGTCGGGCACATCCGCGCGACCTTCGCGATGTCGTCGACGAAACCCATGTCGAGCATGCGATCGGCTTCGTCGAGCACCAGCGTGTT
>Ga0182007_10001997_pt1 | contig 10522 bp, 11 predicted proteins | sample Sormic07211113_1_FD_123023 | JGI IMG/M metagenome (GOLD analysis project Ga0182007, IMG submission 123023) | Rhizosphere microbial communities from Sorghum bicolor, Mead, Nebraska, USA - 072115-113_1 MetaG | ecosystem: Host-associated > Plants > Roots > Rhizosphere | place: USA: Nebraska... | reverse complement strand
GTTGCAGCGCTGGCGTTGGTGCTGTTGCCGGCCTCGGTGCCGGGGCAGGCGGTACTGCTGGCGATCTGGGGCCTGGCCTTTGGTGGTGTGCCAGTGGCGTGGTCGAACTGGGTCGCCAGCGCAATACCCGATCAGGCGGAAAGCGCCGGGGGCATGGTGGTGGCGTCTGTGCAGTCGGCCATCGCAACAGGCGCCGCCGCTGGCGGTGCGATGTTCAGCCTCGGTGGCAGCGCAGGCGTATTCGTAGCGGCGGCCGTGCTGATGCTGCTGGCCGCGTTGCTGATTGCGTTGCGTGTGCGAGTCCCTTCTATCCGTGGCAGTGCCCAGGCCAGGCCGGCGTTGCACCTTTGATCCGGCTCCCCAAGCCGCTCCGATCCCGTCCGTAACCCGGAGATACAACATGAATAATACGACGTCCCACCAAGGACGCCTCAAATCCTTGCGCGCGGCAGGTATAGGCAATGCGCTCGAGTGGTTCGATTGGACGCTGTACGCAACCTTTTCGGTGTACCTGGCAAGCAACCTGTTCGACAAGACCGATGCCCGCTCGGCGATGCTCGCGACCCTTGCCGTGTTTGCGGTGGGGTTTGTCGCTCGTCCCATCGGCGGATGGTTGTTTGGCCGGCTGAGCGACCGATTGGGGCGCCGAACCATCATGGTGATCACGATGTTGCTACTGGCGATCAGCAGCCTTGGCATCGCGGTTATCCCTGACTACCAAAGCATTGGCCTGTATGCCTCGTTCGCGCTGCTGTTTTTTCGGCTCATGCAGGGGCTCGCCCATGGTGGCGAAACAGGGGTTTCCTACACCTATGTCGCCGAGATCGCCCCAAGCAAACACCGTGGCTTATGGTCCAGTTCAGTCTATGTCGGGGTAACGCTAGGGGTGATGGCGGCGACGGCCATGGCGGCGGCGCTGACCTGGCTGCTGGGCGCACAGGCCATGGGTGACTACGGCTGGCGGATCGGCTTTGCCATCGGTGGGCTATTGGGTATCTACGCGCTGTTTTTGCGCCGCGGTGCGCAGGAATCTCATGTGTTCGTAGAGCAGCAGGGCCTGGCTCGGCCGCCGCGCAAATTGTCCAGGGGGGAGATGCTGCGAGTCGCGCGCAACATCGTCATGCTCGCAGCGGCCGCCAATGTCACCTACTACGCTTGGGTCACGTTTGGCGCTTCGACGGCGATCGCCCACGGCATGGACGCCACGGGTGCCTATATGGCCAGCCTCCTGGCGCAGATCCTCTGTGTGTGCTGGCTGCCAATCTGCGGAATGTTGTCTGATCGTTTCGGTCGCAAACCCATGGTCATTGCCTGGGGCCTGGGCGTGATCCTGCTGACTTATCCCATCTCGATAATGGTGACCACTGAACCCTACACGCTGTTCCTGGCCCAGGTCGTGGGCCTGGGTGCCTGGTCGTTGATCGCGGCGATTTTCCCCGCGGTGCTGTCGGAGCAGGTGCCGACCCAGGCGCGGGCGCAGGGCGTTGGGTTGGTGTCGTCGGTTTCGGTGGCGATCTTTGGCGGCACCGCCCCCTATCTGCATAGCTATCTGAGCGGCGCCGATCTTGGCTATCTGTACACCTGCTATCTCATGGGGTTGGGCCTGGTCACCGTCCTGGCAGGTTTTCTTATAGACGAAACGGCGGGTATCGATCTTGCGCACATCGAGGCGCCCGGCGCTCGAGTGGCTGCTGGCTCACGGCCGTCGATGGCCTCTCAGGATTAATCAATTGGCTTGCCGATCCGCGGGATCAAAGGAGTGCGATTCAATGAATTCAACAGACCTCAAGAACGCTACTGCACGAGGTGAACGACCGGGCGCGAGCGTGACCGTCAGCCAGACGTCGGGGCCACGTCAGGCCGCTCGCGAGATTTGGGTCGAAGTCCCTTCCGAGTCGGGCCCGGCAGCCGCTTGGTGCTACTCGGATCGCCGCTCCTATAGCCCGGGCGATTCGGTGCGCCTGTATCTGTCGTCGAACCGCCCGCAAGTGAGGCTCAGGATCTATCGTGATGGAGCCGTCGCTCGCACGCTGCATGAAACCGACAGCCTTGACGCTCGGTTCCTCCCGTTGCCCGAGCGTGCCTATGAGCATGGGTGCCAATGGCCCGTCTTTGTGCAATGGTCAATCCCGGCTGATGCCGAGCCGGGTGGTTATGTAGTGGAAGTGCGCGATAGCGCTGATAGCGTCCTCGGGCATCATCTGTTCATCGTCAAGACGGTGCGCAAGCGCGCCGAAGCCTTGGTGCTGGTCGCGGCAACATCGACCTGGGCCGCTTATAACGACTGGGGTGGCGCTAACCATTACTTCGGTCTGCACCCCGGCACGCCCCGCGGCCGCGCGCCGTTGCTGTCGGCACAGCGCCCCTGGGCGCGGGGACAGGTCTGGCTGCCCGAGGGTGCACCGCGTTCCGTCAACGCGACACGGCCACGCAAGCCCGGGCCGGCGCGCTACGAGTTCATCGAATGGGCATCCCTTAACGGCTACGCCAAGTACTACGCACTGGCGGGGTGGGCCTCCTACGAAAGACCTTTTGTTGTCTGGGCCGAACAGCAAGGCTACACGGTCGATATCCTGACCCAGGACGACTTGCATCATGACCCGCATGCGCTCGAGGGCTACACCTGCGCGGTGTTCGCGGGGCACGACGAGTACTGGACGCGGGAAATGCGCAACCATGTCGATGCCTTTGTCGAGGAGGGTGGCAAGGTCGCGCGCTTCGCCGGCAATTTCATGTGGCAGATTCGCCTGGAGGATGGGGGGCAGCGGCAAGTGGCCTACAAGTATGATGCTGGCGCGCTTGATCCTGTGGCAGCGACTGACCCTGGTCGGATGACGGGTGCCTGGGAAGATCCGAGGGTGGATCATCCCGGGGCGAGAACGTTTGGGGTCAATGCATTGCGGGGAATATACGGCGGCTTTGGGGCAATGGCACCGCGCAACCCGCGCGGGTATACCGTCTTCAGGCCTCAGCACTGGGCGTTTAGGGGCACGGGCCTGGGTTACGCGGACATGTTCGGAGACGAAGCCAACATTTTTGGCTATGAGGTGGATGGCCTGGAATACACTTTCGTCGAGGGGCTCCCAGAACCGCTCGGCACGGACGGTGCGCCCCGCGGATTGCAAATTCTTGCCATGGGCTGGGCGACCAATGCCGAGCACGGCCGCTGCGAGGATGCCTATTCATTCATGCTCGGCGATGGTGATGCCCGGTTTCGTGCTTCCATCCTGGCACCCGAGCTTAACGAGGCCAGCATCGATCGGCATAGTCGTGGGGCCGGCATGGTGGTGCATTTCCACAAAGGACGAGGAGAAGTCTTGACTGCCGCCACGTGCGAATGGGTCCATGGCCTCATGCAGGCAGATATTTACACCGTGATGATCACAAAAAACGTGCTCGATCGTTTCTTGCGCAATACGTAGGAGAGGCGCCGATTTCCTGGTCCTGTCCGAACAGTCCGACTGGGGGCGTGTAGCCTTGTACAACCGGTGGGTTTGACATCCCAGGGATATTGGAAGCGTCGCCGCATCCATCGCGGTACGTCCCATCACGACGAAAAGGAAGGTGCTCCATGCACAATGAAGAACTCAAGGCCTTATTCGACCAGCAAGCCGCCGGCTACGATAAACAATGGGCGGGGATGGCACCCATTCGTGATGCCCTGTACATCCTGCTCGACGCTCTCTTCGCGCAGTTACCGGAGAATGCCCGGATACTCTGTGTCGGAGTGGGCACCGGTGCGGAACTGGTCCACCTGGCCGAGCGCTGCCCCGGTTGGCATTTCACTGCTGTCGACCCCTCGGGCACCATGCTCGATATCTGCCGGCAGAAAGCGCTACAAGGAGGCTTTCTTTCGCGTTGCAGCTTTCACCAAGGTTACCTTGACGCGCTGCCTGCCGAGCCTGGCCACGACGGTGCGACATGTTTTCTGGTGTCTCAGTTTTTGCTCGAGCCACAAGCCCGCATAGCGTTCTTCCACGAGATCGCCCGTCGGCTTAAGCCGGGCGGAGTACTGGCATCTGTCGATCTTGCCGCAGACATGGAGTCGCCGGCCTATGAGGCGCTGCTGCGCAATTGGATGACGTTGATGTCCTCGGCAGGCGTAACGCCGCAGATGCTGGAAAGAGCCCGTGCCGCCTACGCCCGAGACGTGGCTATCCTGCCGACACAGCAGGTCGCCGCCCTCATCGAGACGGCCGGGTTCGAGGCGCCGGTGCAATTCTTCCAGGCGGGGCTGATGCGTGGGTGGTTTTGCCCGCGCAAGGCAGACATCGTCTTGAGTTAGGCGTGGCCTTCAACGCACGCGGTCGCGGCTTTGCGCGGCCAGGTCCAAGGCCTTTTGCATGTCCAATCGCGCCGAGCGGCCGACGTCTTTATCGTTGAGTTGGTAGCGGCGTTCCGACGGCAGGATGGGCGCGGTGAGGTCTTCGGCGTCCATCTGCTCGAAGTCGTGGTTGTCGCCGATGGTCATGGCGCTGCGGCGTAGCAGCATGCGCAGTTGTTCGGGCTGCAGTTGCGGGTTGATGGACAGCATCGCCGCCAGCAGGCCCGCGACCATGGGGGTGGCGTAGGAGGTGCCGCAATGCACTGCGCTGTCCTGGTCGGCGCTGGTCGTCGAGGCGTGGGCGCAAGCGGCGGCGGTGATGTCGACGCGCATGTCGATGTTCGAGGAGCTGCGTTTGACCGCATAGGCCGGGTCGTCGACGCCGACATCGGTGCGCTCGCTGCGCTGGTGCCCGCCGACCACCAGCAATTGTTCGGTGATGAAGGAGGAGGGCAGGCGGTATTCATCGCTGCCCGAGAACGAAGATCCATTGCCGGCGGAGTTCACCACGATCACGTCGGGATGTTCCTTGCGCAACCAGAGGAAAAACTCCTCCAGCAGTTCTTCGTAGCCACCCATGGCAATGCCCGAGCGCAGCAGCGAGTCGACGTCATCGCCCTTGATGTCTTTGGCGCCGACGCGGTGGATGCCCCAGCTCCAGTTCAGCACGCGCACGCCGTCTTCCACGAGGTTGACCGAGGCGGCGATATTGGCGGTGATCCCGGCATCGGAATTGCGTTCGACGATGACCTCGAAGCCACCACTGGCCTTGTCCAGGCCACGGAGGAAGCCGGTGTTACCGCTGTCGTCCCAACGTGCGGCGAGGATGCCGGCGACGGTCGTGCCGTGGTTGTCCGGCTTGTCCGCGTCGCGCGCGTAGACACAGGTGCGCGGGGGCGAGCAGGCGCCGACGTTGTCTGCGAAATCCGTCGTGTCGAAATCCACATCGCGCTCGATCAGGCCGATGCGCACCGGTTGCGGTTGGATGGGCGGCTGTCGCCCGGGGATACGACGTTGGTAATAGTTCACCGCGTCGAGAAAGCGATTCGCGGCCCACTCATCGGAGTCCAGGGCTGGCTTCTGCGGTTCTTCAGGATGGGCCGCGGCCTGCTCGGTTTCTTCGGCCGAGGACTCCTCGATCACCACAGCATCCACGCTGGTCTCGCTGCCCAGGCGCAGCACCAGGGCGTCGCGCTGCACCAGGTCCTTGGCCGGCAGGCGCAGCTGATACAGATTCAGGGGCGAGATGCTGCCGACCACTTTCGCCCCGTACTTCTGGGCCAGGCGCTCGGCTTCCTGGCGGCCATCACGGTCCTCCTCGATCAGCACGCTGACCAGGTCGACGTAGGTGGTCAGGCCGTCCATGTTCTTCGCCACTTCGTCCGGCCCGGCAGCCAGCACGTGACTGTTGCGCAGGGTCAGCCAGGCGGCATTACTGGCGCGCGGGCCGTCCTGCAGCCAGAGTGGACCGCTCTGATAATTGGCGCTGTCCAGGCGCAAGCGCAGGTTTTTTCCTTCGCGCTGGACCGCATCTGTGGGTATCGCCTTTGCGCCCAGGTTCAATTGCGGCGTTCCGTCTCCCAGCCCGCGTACGGTCAGACACCAGTCCTGGTGCTGGCTTTCCAGCAGGTCGCCGCAGCGGTTCAGGCTTTCCAGGCGCAGTGGTTCCGGCGCCGCGGCCGCTGTGCCGGCAGCCAAGGTAAACAACGTAACGAGGGCAATGGATCGTAGGGGCATGAGCCAGGTTTCTTTGCCGAGGGTCCTGTTGCTCCGACTGTTACGTTGCTCGCTTCGTTCAGCGGGATACGATACTCGGCGATGACTCCCCTGGTTCAGAAGCTCTCGAGGCGTGCTTCAACACCTGCTTGCCGCGCGAGTTCGATCATGGCTTCAACCTGGTCGGCATCGGTGATGAACCCCACATATTCGTCGCCGCCGGAGTCCAGGTGCAGGTAGCGTTTATCGAACGCCGCCAGCCACTGGTCGAAACCGGCCAGCACCTGCGGCATCGATAGCGTGCCCTCATGCCGATAGGCGTAAGTCTCTTTCACCCCGCTGGCGCTGACCAGATAGGGCACCAGATACTCGAAACCATCGAAGCCTTTCCAGTCGACGCCGAGCAGAACCAAGTGTTCGAGCTTCTGCCCACGGTCTGCATCCAGCAATCCTTCCACCAGCGCCGTGGCAGGCTCCTGGCCCGAGCCGTAGATGCGCAGCACGCGCCTGACCAGCCTGGCACGTTCGGCTTCTGGCAGGCGGGCCAATAGGGCTTGGGCGAAGGCCTTGAGCCCGGAGCGATAGGGATGCAGCTCCCGCATGATCGCCGCGTCGCTGACAGCCGTTTCTTCCGGTGGCGGCAAGGTAAAGCGGCCGCCGAACAAGCGATCAAGAATGCCCATTTCCTTTCCTTAAGTCGTCCATTCTTTCCAGCCAAGCGTTATATGCGCTCAACGTGAACGCGATACGTGATGTCGCGATCAAAACTGTCTTCCGGGTTTTCGTAAGCTTCAAGCTCTTCCAAGAACCCTGTCCGCTCAAGGATCAGCAAATCCTCAAGGGTCCAATCGAACGGGAAGTCGCTGGTAAAGCTTTCACCTTGGTACTCAACCCAGTGAAAAACCGGGAAGGGCAGGTAACCGAGCCACTCTGATCGATAGGTGATCTCGTCGGATTCGCTACTCGTTACCACGGCGCGGATCTTGTGTTTGATAGCTTCCTGACGTTCATCCATGGTGTTTCGATCCTGATTGTTTACCACTGGCGCCCCAACCACCGCGCCTAGATAGACCTCTGGTTAACCCGCTTGGAGAGCGCTTCGGCGCTTTCCTTGCGTTCGGAGTAGCGGTCGACCAAATAGCTTTCTCTGCCCCGCACCAGCAAGGTGAATTTCATCAGTTCCTCCATGACATCGACAACCCGGTCGTAATAGGAGGATGGCTTCATGCGCCCGGCTTCGTCGAACTCAAGGAAGGCTTTGGGCACGGAAGATTGATTGGGGATCGTGACCATACGCATCCAACGACCGAGCACGCGAAGTTGGTTCACCGTGTTGAAGGATTGCGAGCCGCCGCACACCTGCATCACCGCCAACGTCTTGCCCTGTGAAGGACGAACCGCGCCGAGTGCGAGGGGGATCCAGTTGATCTGTGCCTTGAACACCGCCGACATCGAACCATGGCGTTCTGGCGAGCACCACACCTGGCCTTCCGACCACATCACCAGGTCGCGCAGTTCCTGCACCTTGGGGTGATCGACAGGCGCATCGTCCGGCAGCGGCAGCCCGGAGGGATCGAAGATTGCAGTTTCGGCGCCCATGAGGTCCAACAGGCGCGCCGCTTCGCGAGTCAGCAACTGGCTGAAGGAGCGCTCGCGGGTTGATCCGTATAGCAAAAGTATGCGCGGTTTGTGCTGTGGTTCTGCGCTTTTTGCGAGCTTTTCCGGTGTCGGTACGTCGAAGAGTGACAGGTCCAGATTTGGAAAATCATGCGGGGTCTCGCTTGAAAACTCGGTCATCACAAATTTCCGGAAGAGTGTTCGATATATGGAAAAATGCATATTCGTATTTCCATATATTTATCGCAAGATACAATTTGACTGCCTGTCCGAATTTTTGTTGATGGCGAAGGGCTTCAAAGGGAGGTGGCAGCAGGAAGTTGACCCTGAAGAGCTAGGCTAAAACTTGAGATGGCAGCGAGGCGCGGCGGTTCTGACGCAGCGCTTCAAAGGTGCGCGGTAACGTGGATCAGCTTTCCGGGCACGCGACGGGGGCGTCGCTGGCTTCAGTCGCCAATTTCAGTCGGTCAGCTTTGCTGATGTACTTAGTCTTGCTTTTGGGGGCCAGCTTGGCACTGGCCTTTTTGGCGTTAGCCTTCAATAGCTGGTTTATTTTCTTGCGGCGATTCATGTTGTTTTGCTCGGTTTGTCAATTTCTTGATGTTATCAGCTTTGCGTTTTCTCAGGATTTTTCCTGAGGTTGGCAATGGGCTTCACGCGGCGCTCGATAATGATCGAGTCATTCGGGATCTCCAAGCGGATCGCCGTTTCCTCTGTGCGCATTTCAATGAGTGTCGAATTGCCAACGCCTCGGAAAATCACCGTCGCATTTTCAAAGCTTTTGTAGTTTTCCAAGGGGGAATCCTTGGGGGCGGGCAACAGGTTGGCGTAAGGTGGTTTCACCAGAATCGTTGCTCTTTCTATGCGTATTTGCGCGAAGCTCATCGCCGCTTGCAGCAAGTCTGAGGTCACGCCACCCATGAGCAGGGGCGTCAGCAGGATGACACCAGCGATCACTGTCCTGGTTTTCTTCAAACGCTTCATTTCGGCGTGGAGTTTCTCCACGGGATTTTCGGCGTCGGCGACCTCGGTTGCTGATGGCTGCGCCGCTTTTATTTTTCTGTTCTGCTCCAGATAGGCTGAGTAAACGATGTACTGGAAAATGGGCAGCAGGATGAGCTGAATGTGTTCCAGGGGAGCTCTGCGGGTCAGGAAATAAATGGTCACTGCGCCGCATACTCCAAAAAACACCGAGAAGAACGTTATCTTGGGGCGTTTGAATTCGAGTATCGGTTTCTTATCGCTGACTTTCCCCTGTAGCCAGGCGAAGCCTCTAAGCACGGGAATGAAGAGAGGGGAAAGCAACACCCCGGCCGCCGTAACGGAGATTGAAAAATAAACACAAACCAAGCCAAAGCAAAACGCCGCGACCAGAAATAACAAGCTGTCTCCAATGGATACACCCTGTGGGTAATGCCCGTTGCTCAATAGATAACTGACGATGCAAGTGCCGCCAATCAATAATCCGATTTTTGCTGACAGGGAGAGCAGTTTTGTCGCGATATCAATCTGTTTTTCGAGTCCAGTAGTTGCTTCCGGCATCATTGGCTCCTCCTTGATATTAAGCCCCAGACGGTCGTTTCTCGGACTTATCTGTCCGCAGATAGCATAGCGGTGCTTTCGTTCTTCGTGGCGGGTGAGTGCATGGAGGATTGGGGCGAGGCTGGCGAGTGCTTCCATGACATCCGGACGTGATCCGGGGCGCACTTGATTAGCGACGTCTAAAAGTTAAAGCGTCTTGAATGTTGGTCTTCAGACTGCCTTAAGACTTTATCCGCAGGCTGACAACATCGCTTCCCGGCGACCGGATTCGGGGCTGTCGAATGAGTCGGCAGTCCGTCAGACTTTCACGAGGCGCGTTATGACCCGCGATATTGCCGTTAGCCGTTATGGAAAGCTGTCAATGACCCTGCACTGGTTGATGCTGGCGCTGTTCGTTGGTGTGTATGCCTGCATCGAGATCAAGGGTTTGTTACCCCGTGGCAGCAGCGTGCGCAGCCTGTTCCTGGGGTTGCACGGGCTCTTCGGGTTGAGCATTTTTGCATTGGTTTGGGTCCGTCTGTTCGGACGCTTGACGCCGCGCCCGCCCGTCACACCCGCGCCGCCGGCCTGGCAGACGGGGGTTTCCCATTTAATGCATGTAGCCCTGTATGGCCTGATGATCGCGACTCCGGTGCTGGCCTGGTTGATGCTGGCCGCCGGAGGTAAGCCAGTGCCGTATTTCGGTTTCTTCTTGCCGGCCCCCGTGGCGGTGGATCCCGATTTGGCCAAACAGCTCAAGTATTGGCACGAATTGCTCGGCAGCAGCGGTTACTGGCTGATCGGCCTGCATGCGGCGGCGGGTCTATTCCACCATTACTGGGTAGGTGACAACACTCTGGCCCGGATGCTGCCGGGGCGAAACCGCTCTTGATTACTCGGCTGGCGGGCGATGAATGCCGCGCTCGAAAATCCGCTCCTTGTCGAGCCGGCGGCAGTGGCCGGACCGAGCGTTGCGTGCCCGCCTGAAGAAGAGTTTGAACCGCACCCTAATGAAGGCCGGTTGGTATGCGCCCTGAAAGATTGGTATCCGCCGTTTCCAGGCTACTATCTGTACTACTCCAGCCGACGACAGCCTTCACCCGCGTTTGCATGGGGTGCCAATGCGTTGTGCAAAGCCATCCAAGAAAGGCGATTGAAAGTTCAGTGGGTGAACCAGGACTTGCGCATCGTCCCAGAGGCCAAGTTATCAAGTAGTCGCTTTCAGAACACGTTTCGTCGTCCATGTGCAATCGCCAACCCCCGGGAGTGGCAAGCTGTGAGGATGCCCCGGACCAAGTGCGCCAAAGACACCTGGCCGGAGAGCGAGAATGGCGATCGGATGTG
>Ga0182007_10001996_pt1 | contig 10525 bp, 9 predicted proteins | sample Sormic07211113_1_FD_123023 | JGI IMG/M metagenome (GOLD analysis project Ga0182007, IMG submission 123023) | Rhizosphere microbial communities from Sorghum bicolor, Mead, Nebraska, USA - 072115-113_1 MetaG | ecosystem: Host-associated > Plants > Roots > Rhizosphere | place: USA: Nebraska... | reverse complement strand
GAGCCGGCGCTGGAAGCTGCCGGCAACGGCCTCAACTCCAGCAATTCGTCAGGAAGCGTGATCAACATGCCTAACGGCAGCACGAGCACCGTGCTTGGCGGTTCTCCCGCGGGCATGCCAGCTTCCGGCTCATCGCTGAATGCACCCAGCCCGGGCAGCGGCGATCCGGAAGTGCAGCTGGCGACCGCGCTGGCGCAGCAGGCGGCGAATTTCCAGAATCTCTCGAACCTGGGCGGCAATGTGGCGACTTCCGTGTCGAACATGCTGGGACAAGGCTTTTCGATGGCCCAGGAAGCGGCCGGCGATCCGCTCAACAATGTCAACGGTTTCCTGAAGTTCCTTCTGAATGCGCTGGGCCTGGGCGATCTGATCGATGTCATCAACATGCGTACATCGCGCGGCACCGAAACCTTGTTCCAGCGCCCCGGCCTGGGCGGCGTGGTCGCCGCCGACATGGGCTTGCCGGCGGAACGGTTCGGCTTCTGGGAAATGCGCGACGCCAATATCGGCAACTACAAGATCGGCGACCGCGGGGCCAGCAACCTGTTTGTCGCTTCCAAGGAAATACAGGACAACGCCTTGAAGGACCTGGGGCCGTCGTTTGTAGTGGGGCTGCAGGAATCGGTAGGCGCAATGAAGTCGCCGTTGAAAGAGGAAGGCAAATTCAACCTGGGCCGCACGCCGATCAAGGATTACGACACCGAAATCAAGCAGGACTACCTGCAGGCAATGGGCAAGGCGCGGGTGTATTATCGGGCGCCGGTTGAACGCTGGACCAGCCGCATGCAAGTGATATCGCACGCCAATTTGATGCTGCCTTACTGGAATGCGCGGCTGGAAGGCTTGAATTATCCGGAAAAATTATTGTTCTTCACAATAAATTGAACAGCGACCCCATGCCTATCTCATCCAGAATTTTCACATTGCCGCGCAAGGCCGGACCCGGCCAGCGAGGGCAGGCCTTGTTCGAGTCGATCCTGGCCTGCAGCGTGCTCATGCTGTTCCTGTTCGGTTTGCAGTGGGTCTGGCGTTTCGGCGAACTGAAGCAGCTCAATACCGAAGCGGCGCGCTTTGCGGTATGGGAGCGCACCGCCTACAAGGCGAACGGCGATGCCGATTACAAATCGCTGTACAGCGGCGACGCCGCCCTTGCTCCCAATGTATTCCGCAACGTCTACCTGACGCCGCGCGGCGCGCGCCAGAGCCAGGCCGACGGCAGCACCGCGCTGCTGCAGGACCATGCCGACTGGATGAGCGCCGCGGCGCGCTTCTTTACCGACAAATTCGAGAATGCAACCTTCGGCGCCATCGCCAACGGCGCCTTGAGCGTCTCCACCAATTCCAGCAAGTCGCCGGGCGGGCCGATGGGATTCGACCCGACCGGCAATACCCTGACCAACCTGACGCTGGACCGCGAACCCTACGAGCGGGTCCAGGTCAGCGGCACGATCGGCCTCAGCGATTTCATCAAGAATTACATGGAAAAAACCTTCGGCATCGCCAAAGGCGAAACCGGCACGCCAGCCGGCGGCCTCAATCCGCGCAGCCTGGGCAGCCTGACCATGGTCACCAATTCCTGGTCGGCGCCGGTGCCGGTGGCAAACCATCGCATCGCCGAGCAGCTCAGTCCGTTTTACGACGGCGCCGCCAGTTCCGGCAGCACCGGCAATCCGGTCGGCAAGATACTCAACAGTAATTACTTCAACCTGCCGGGACTGATCGGCGGCGCTTCCGGCTTCGGCGGCAATTTCCGGGTCGACCTGGCGGGCATCAACCCGGCCCAGGTCTCGACCCTGGTCTCGCAGGGCATGGGGCTGGATTTCGACAGCTTGAAAAATCCCAGCGGCATCATCAAGGCATACAAATCTACCGACGACTACAAGGAAAATCTCAGCCTCGCGGGCAGCATGGCCGAAGCAGACTATATGGCGGTGAACTGCACGGCCGATCCCGGACGCGCCATCCGGCTGACCCAATACACCCAGGACGAGCTGTGCCCGGCCGGCATCATGCGCGCGCGCACCATCTCCATGTTCGACAATCCAGCCTGGCGCTTTTCTCCAGCGCCGTAGCAGACAAGGTAAAAAGGGGATTTATTTGAAAGTGTTGATGGCGGTTTGCTGGTGCCTGTTGCTGTGCACCGGCGCATATGCAGCGGATAAATGGAAATCGGTGGAAGGTCTGATGCTGGACGGTGTGCCGGACAACTGGCAGCAGACCCGCCTGGCCGATGAAATCGAGGTGAATGGCTTACCGATGCTGATCTATGAAATCGAAGGACCGCAGCCGCTGCGGGAAGCAGCGGTGATATTGGCGGCGAGCTGGGCCAAGGCCAAATGGAAAGTCACCACCAAGGCGGCCGGCCATGAAGTGCAGATCGTCGGCGTCAAGGACGGCTGGCTGAAACAGGCCAACCTGAGCAGCAACAACCGCAAGCAGACCCAAGGCTATCTCAGCATGTCGGACCTGCCGGCGCGCATGGAGCAGGACATCGACACCAAGGCGCCGGTGCTGGCCAAGCATCTGCGCAAGCCTCCGGGCACGGTGATCTTGAACGAAGTACGCACGGTGGACATGGTGGGCGAATCGATCCTGACCACCATGACCAACAATTTCGACATGGAACAGAACATTGCGTTTTACCAGGAAGACCGCGCCGCGGAAGCGTGGAAGCTGAGCTTCAAGAAAACCGCCGAAGACAACGGCGGCACGGTGATGCGCTATGTCTCGCCCAAGCAGCAGGAAGCGACCTACACCTTTACCAGGGGTGCCGGCCAGACTTTTGTCGTGGTCAACTGGATTACACGATGAAGAGGCGGCCGATGCAGCAAGGAACAGCAATGAAGCGCCGCCAGCAAGGGCAGGCCGCGGTTGAATATTCGATCCTGCTGGTGTGCGTGGCGCTGGTGCTGTTCGTGTCGGTGGACGGGGTGTCCTTGCTCAGCCTGCTGCTGGACGCCATACGTCATCTGAATTTCAGTTACATCAACGGCTTAGGTGTCAGCGCCACGCCAATTTAGCAAACAAGCCGAGAGCGTCATATATGTTGATCAAAGTCGGAAGAAATCTGAAACTGGGGCGCGGCGCCAGCCTGGCCGAATTCGTCGTCGCCATCCCGGTGGTGCTGATATTCGCCTTGCTGTGCCTGCAAATGGTCTTGATGTATCGGGCCAAGCTGGCGCACAACTTTGCGGTGCAGGAAGCGGCGCGCATCGGCGCCATGAGCAACGGCCGGGTGGTGCCGCGTTTCGTCACCGATCCGCTGACGGCGCAGCTGGGCAACCTTGGTTATGCGGCGGTCGGCAAGATCGTGCACAGCAAGGACTCGTCCGGGCGCGACGTAACCTCGACTGTCACGACCCCGGGCAATGAGCTGGCCGGCTCCGGCCAGGCCGAAGCCGCCAGCAACGGCGTGCCGGTCAACAACGCGGATGGTTCGTCCAGCGGCGATCCCGACGAAGCGGCAAACCGCGCCGGTCCTATCTCCGGCTTCCTCGGCAAGGCCAAGCAAAAAATCGGGCCGGCGGTATGGGCCTTCGTCAAGGGCCTGATGCGCTATGGCGACAGTTCGGTGCTGCAGGGTTATATCAACGGCATCACGCCGATGTACATGGGTAACGACACCGGCAAGGGAGCGGTAGTCGAAGCCCAGGTCGAAGCCTACAAAGACGCGATGTTCAATTCCTGCATCCTCTACCACAACCCGACCCAGGCCGCTTTCCTGGAATCCGGCGTGATCGAATTGCAAGGGCTCGATTACGGCATCCTCAAGCTGCCGGCCGACTACATGCGTTTCCGTACGCCGCTAGGCACGGTCGCCCCCGACGGCGGAGAAGATCTGTCCGACAGCAAGCTGAAAGGCGACATCACCAACAAGAGCATCCAGGAAAATACCGTGCTGTCGATCGAGATCTGGTGGAGCTATCCGCTCAAGGTGCCTATCGCCAACAGCATCATCATCGGCCTCACGCGCCTGTTCGGCAGCAGCAGCCAGAGTTCCGGCATTGCCGCCTCATTCCAGGCCAAGGCGCTGGAACGCGGCCGCTATCCGTTTTCCTCATCGGCCAGCTACCGGGCGCAAAACGCCTTGCACTGGCATCCCTTCTACCCGTTGGGAACCAAGTCGCCGCCTATCGGCGGCAGCGGCGGCTACCAGGCCTTCGACGTGGTCAGGCTGATCTGGAACAGCATCCTGAGCCGGCTGGAAGGAAAGTTCGATCCGGCCGAACCGCAGATCGGCTTTTGCCTGGGCGCGATGGACATGGGCGACTGGGCCGCCGGCGAAAAGAACGATGTGAAGGAACACTGGTGGGGCGAGGACTATGACAAAGCTACCCACTAGGCCGTTGCGCATTTTCCGCCAGAGCCGCAATACCTCCGATTTTCCAAGACCAGCAGCGACTCCCGCCAGTTCGCAACGACGATTACTTTTACTCTCACATCATGAATATAAAACGTTTCATCAACCTGCAAAAAATCAAGAAAGCGCTGCCGCTGGTCATCATTGTCCTGATTGCCGCATTCGCCGTCTTCCTCGCCAACAGCTACCTGAAAACCCGTTCCAGTGAAATCGAAAAAAGCCTGAGCGACGAAGCCAGCAAGGTGCGCACCACGGTGACGGTGCCGCGGATCGACCTCAACCCTGGCGACGTGCTGACCATGGAGCAGCTGGCCTCGCGCACGGTGCCCAAGGAATACATGAACTTCGACGTCATCTCGCCGGAGCAGATCGATGCCTATATCGGCAAGAAGATCATCCGCCCGGTGCGCAAGGGTACGCCTTTGCTGGAATCGTATTTCCTGATGTACGAATCGGTGCCGTTTTCGAAGTCGATCGAGGCCGGCAGCCGCGCCATCACGATCCCGGTGGACGAGATCAATTCTTTCTCCGGCCTGCTGCGCGCCGGCGACCACATCGACCTGTTCTACATGATGAAGCGGCCGCAGGAGGGCCCGCCCAGCGCCGGGCCGCAGCAGGAAGACACGGTGCTGGCGCCGTTGCTGAAAAATATCGAAGTGCGCGCCACCGGCCAGACCACGGTGCGCGAAGTGCTGGCGGCTGACCGCGCGCGTGAAGCTGGCCTGGGCGAGCGCCAGGGCCAGGCCGGACGCGCCACCTACAGCACGGTGACCATCTCGGTGCCGGCGGCAGACGCCCAGAAAGTGATCCTGGTGCAGACCGGCGCCCGCATCGTCGCCGTGCTGCGCAGTCCCGACGACCAGGGCGACGCCGAGAAAAGGCTGTTCCTGTCCGATGTCATCGATCCTGACGCCAAGCGCCGCCTGCAGATGCCCGGCCCGCAGGTCGATTACATCATCGGCGGCCGCTTCAAGACTGGCGAATATGCCGACAACAGCGAGGACCAGGCGAGGAAGCTCGAAGCCTTCAAGCGCCTCCTGGGCAGCGCAGCCGGTAATCCACAATGATATCCAACAAAAAGCCACGCAATAACATGACTAATCCAAGAACCTTCCGCTCCTGCCTGCTGTTGTCCGCCCTGATTGGCAGCCGCGCCTTTGCCGCTACACCTTTGCCGGAGACGTTGCAAAACCAGAACAAGGCACAAAAAACCGGCCAAAACCAGGTCCGCAGCAGCCGCGATGGCGGCGTCGAATACCTGGACGGCAATGCCATCGAACAGAATAACCTGATGAATGCGCCGGAAGGGATTCCTATCCGCAATGCCGGCGATCTTGCGGCCTTGCGGCCTTCGACCGGCCATGGCGGCATGCCGAAGGCGCAGCAGGCGGTCGACGATGAACTGGTCATGTACGCCGGCGAAGCGCGTGTGATCGAGGTCGGTGCGGTCAACCGCATCGCTATCGGCAACGGCAAGATCGCCTCGACCGCGGTGATTGAAAAGACCCGGCTGCTGATCATTGCGCAGGAGGTCGGCTTGACCAACATCCTGCTCTGGAACAAACCTAACTTTTCGCGCGAAATCCGCTTGCGGGTGACTGCGCTCAACGTCATCAAGCAGCAGCGCGACATCAAGGCTGCACTGGCCGGCCTGCCGGACGTAGATGTGGTGCGCCGGGGCGACCGTCTCTATGTCGAGGGCAACATCCGCTCGCGCGAAGATCTTTCCAAAATCACGGCGCTGACCGACCAGTACGCCAACCTGATCAACAGCACCAAGCTCGACATCGATACCGTGCCTGCTTACAAGCAGGAATCGCAGATGCTGGTGTTCGACCTGTATTTTGTCGAATTCAAGAAGGGCTACCTGGAAAACCTCGGCGTCAACTGGGCCAAGAGTTTCAACGGTTTCAACATCGGCATCTTCGGCGAAGCCTCGCGCGGCGCGGTCAACCTGCGGCCTTTGCCGCAAGACACCGGCACCGGCGGCAAGTTTGACCTGCCAGACCAGAAACTGCGCGGCATCGCCGCCAGCGTCAATGCCTCGATTGCGATTCCCTCGGTGATCCAGCTGGCGGTCGACAGCGGCGACGCCTTTGTGCTGGCTTCGCCCAGCATTGCTACCCGCAACGGCGGCCAGGCCAGGTTCGTCGCCGGCGGCGAGGTGCCGATCCCGACGGTCAGCCAGAACGGCACCAACGTCACCTTCAAGCCTTACGGCATCCTGATCGAGATCGCGCCGAAGCTGGATGCGTTCAGCAACATCACCGGGATCCTCAAGGCCGAGGTCAGCAAGATCGACCCGACCGTCAGTGTCGGCGGCATTCCTGGTTTCACCACGCGCCGCACCGAGACCGATTTTTCCGTGAAGACCGGCGACGCCATCATCTTGTCAGGCTTGTACAGCCAGGACGGCAGTACCGACATCCAGAAAGTGCCGGGGCTGGGCGATGTGCCGCTGCTGGGCAACCTGTTCAAGAGCACCGGCACGATCCGCAACCAGACCGAGGTATACCTGGTGGCGATCCCGCATACGCAAGAAGGGGAGTCAGGGGAAAGTTCGAATGCCTTGCGCAACATAAGCAACCGCATCAACCAGTCGCGCAAGGCAGTGGGCATGCCGGAGGAAGCCGAGTTGCCGACGCTGCGCAACCTGCAGAAGGAAGTGCCGGCCAAGCCGCCGGTGCAGCCGGCGCTGCGGCCGGAACCCGCATTGCCGCCTGAGTACGGCAGTCACTGATTCGGCGGCGGCCGGCTAGAAGCGCAGCCGGTCGCCGATGCGCAGGGAAAGAGCGGCAAGGGTAGCCGGATGGAGTTCAAGGGTGTGGCGCGCGGAGCGGTCGGAGGACAGGCTGCGGCGCTCCAGGACCGGGACGATCTTGGTGATGGCGAAGTCTTGCGACAGATACACCACGCCGATGGTGAAGTGCATGAAAAAAGTATGGACGGAATTGCAGTCCTTGAGCAGGTAGGCGCTGTCAGGCGCTAGCGTCCTGGTGAACATCAGGCCGCGCGCGCGGCTCAAAAACGAGTCGCCGATGGTGACATTGGCGATGATGATCTGATCATTTTTATATGCGGGAATAATTTTCATGGCAGAGAGCCAAAGTGGATTTGTGTTGATGGTGGTCGCGGACGATTATGACATACTCGATGAAGTTTTCGTCGACAAGGATCGCTTCGTCCTCGGCAAGGCGGAGAGCTGCGACCTGCGCCTCAAAGGCTGGAATGTCAGCAAGCTGCACGCGACTTTCCTGCTCAACGAGGGCAGTGTCTTCATCGAAGACAGCGGCAGCATCTTCGGCACCTGGGTCGACGGCGAGCGCATCAACCGTCTCGGGCCGCTGAGCAGCAACACCGTGATCAAGATCGGCAATTACAGCCTGACCTTGCATACCAACCAGGAAAGGCATGAAGCCGGCGCCGGCCGCGAGCGGCAGAACCACGCCGTCAACCATGCGATCAGCGCCATCGAGCATGACTACGAAGAAGTGCTGGTGGCGGAACGCCCGCTGAAACAGGCCGGCCAGGCTCCCGCCGCGCCGCGCCCGCATATTGCAGCGCCAGTCCATGCGCCGCCGCCACCGCCGCCTCGCTCGGCGCCAGCCGCAGCTGCGGCAGCGCCTGCGCCGGCGGCGCCGCATCCCGGAACCCGCCCAGGCGCCGGCGGCAAGCAAATCGCGAATATCCCGGCGCGCGTGATCGATTTCGAGTTTTCGCGCTGGCGCAAGGCCTTGCATGAAGCAGTGCTGCATGAAATCGATTTGCGCCGTATCGACGCCAACAAGATGTCGGAGCACGACCTCAAGGCCAACGTCAAGAGCCTGATCAAGGAATTGCTGAGCACCACCTTCACGCTGCCGGACAACATCGACACCGACCTGCTGACCAAGGAGGTGCTGGACGAGGCGGTCGGGCTGGGGCCGCTGGAGCCGATGATCGCCGACGACAGCGTGACTGAAATCATGGTCAACCGCCACGATGAAATATGGGTCGAGCGCGGCGGACGGCTGGAGCTTTCCAGCGCTACCTTCACCAGCGACCTGGCGGTGCTGGGCGCGATCGAACGGATCGTCACGCCGCTAGGGCGGCGTATCGATGAAAGTTCGCCGATGGTCGATGCGCGCCTGCGTGACGGCTCACGGGTGAATGCGATCATTTCGCCGCTGTCGCTGCGCGGACCGACCCTGACCATCCGGAAATTCTCGCGGCGCAAGATGGTGGCCGAGGACCTGATCAAGTATGGATCGATGACCGAGGACATGCTCAACATCCTGCGCAGCGCGGTCGAGCAGCGCCTGAATATCGTGGTCTCCGGCGGCACAGGCTCAGGTAAAACCACCTTCCTCAACATGATGTCGGCCTTCGTGCCGGACGACGAGCGCATCGTCACCATCGAGGATGCGGCCGAGCTGCAGCTGTCGCAGCCGAACCTGGTGTCGCTGGAAAGCCGGCCGCCCAATGTCGAGGGCAAGGGCCATGTGGCGATCCGCGATCTGGTGCGCAATTCGCTGCGGATGCGGCCTGACCGCATCATCGTCGGCGAGTGCCGCGGCGGCGAAGCGCTGGACATGCTGCAGGCCATGAACACCGGCCACGATGGCTCGATGACCACCTTGCACGCCAATTCGCCGCGCGACGCGCTGGCGCGGATGGAGGTGCTGGTGCTGATGGCCGGCATGAACCTGCCGGTGCGGGCGATCCGTGAACAGATTTCCTCGGCGGTGCACCTGATCATCCAGCTCACCCGCTATTCCTGCGGCGCGCGCAAGGTGACGGCGATCACCGAAGTGGTCGGCATCGAATCGGAAACCGTCCAGCTGCAGGACATCTTCAAGTTTCATCGCGAGGGCCTTGACCACAACGGCAAGACCTATGGCGAATTCCGCTATTCAGGGATGAAACCGGTCTTTATGGAGAGATTGGAAAATGAATAACCAGATATTGCTGTTTTCAGGGATCCTGTTTGCGCTGGTGCTGTTCGTCGCCTGGTCTTTGATGAACTCGAAGAGCTACTTCCTCAAGGTGCTGTTCGACATGCACGTGCGCTACATCGGCCACATCAAGGAATGGACCGGGCTGCGCGACGGCCGCGTCTACATGGTGCTGTTCGCCCAGGTGGCGGCAGCCCTGATGCTGGTGCTGGTGATCTATTTCGTGCTGCGCAACATATTCCTGGTGCTGCTGATCGGCTATTTCATCTTCAAGGCGCCGCTCTGGATCAGCAACTACAAGCGCAAGCGCCGTCTCAACAGCATCGAATATGAACTGCCGACCGCGCTCACCGTGATCGCTTCCAGCCTGACTGCCGGCGTGTCGCTGAGCATTGCCTTGCAGTCGTATTCCAAGGAGAGCAGCTCGCCGCTGGCCAGCGAGTTTGCGCACGTGATCCGGCTGCAGAAGGTCGGCGTCGATTTTGAAACGGCGATCGAAGAAGTCGGCAAGCGCATCGACCTTGTCGATTTCCAGCTGCTGGTGATGACTTTCCGGATCTCGAAATCGGTGGGCGGCAACTTGTCGGAAACGCTGATGAGCCTGTCCAACACCATCCAGCAAAAACTGACGATCGAAGGCAAGATCCGGTCGCTGACGGCGCAGGGCAAGATGCAGGGCTGGGTCATGATCTGCCTGCCGGCGCTGGTCGGGGTTGCGCTGTTCTTCATCCAGCCGGCCGAAATGGGGCTGCTGCTGACCACGTTTTACGGCAAGATCGTACTCTTCATCTGTCTCACCATGGCTTACATCGGCCACAAGGTGATCCAGAAAATCCTGGCCATCGATGTCTGACGGCCGCGGACATATCGTTATCGGACAAATGCCATGAGCAGCTCAATCTATCTTTACGGCGCGATCATACTGGCCTTCGGCAGCCTTAGCGTATTCATGTTTTACCTGTTCCGGCTGGTGGCCAACGTCAAGGTCACCAAATTCCGGCCGAACATGGATCCGCTGCCGCCGTTGCTGAAAAAAATCTGGAATGGCGTGATGTTCTTCGATTTCTATTTTGGCGCGGCAGTGTCGGAGGCGCGCCTGCAGAAACGCAAGCAGATGCTGAACACCGCCGGTCTGGAATATTTCATGACGCCCGGCGAGACTTACGCCTTGCAGTTCTTTTCGCTGGCAGTGACGCTTTTTTTTGCCGTGCTGGTCGGCCTGGCGGCGTTT
>Ga0182007_10001995_pt1 | contig 10526 bp, 11 predicted proteins | sample Sormic07211113_1_FD_123023 | JGI IMG/M metagenome (GOLD analysis project Ga0182007, IMG submission 123023) | Rhizosphere microbial communities from Sorghum bicolor, Mead, Nebraska, USA - 072115-113_1 MetaG | ecosystem: Host-associated > Plants > Roots > Rhizosphere | place: USA: Nebraska... | reverse complement strand
TCGGCTGCTTCAGGTAGCGCCCCATGGCTTCCGCCACCGGCCGCGCCGCGATGTCGGCGGCGCCACCAGGCGGAAAGGGCACGATCATCGTGATCGGTTTGGCGGGATAGGCTTCCTCGGCGCCGGCCGGCGCGGCCGCCAGCAGTGCTGCCGCCGCCAGGGCGAGCAGCCCCCAGGGCTTCTTGGAATCGGTCATCGGTTGTCTCCGTTGTTCTTGGAATCCGCCACTCAGCGGGTGCGCACGCGGTTGTTCAACTCACCCAGTCCGCTGACCGCCACCCGCACCAGGTCGCCGTCCTGCAGGAACTTGGGCGGCGTCTGGCCGATGCCCACCCCGACCGGCGTGCCGGTGGCGATGATGTCGCCCGGCAGCAGCGTCATCGCCCTCGACAAGGTCGCGATCAAGGTCGGGACGTCGAAGATCAGGTCAGTCAGCACGCCGGTCTGGCGCAGTTCGCCGTTCACCCAGGTGCGGACTTCGAGCGATTCGACCGGCGATTCGTCCGCGGTCGAGATCCATGGCCCCAGGGGGCAGAAGGTGTCGAGCGACTTGCCCAGGAACCATTGCGCATGGTTCTTCTGCAGGTCGCGCGCCGTCACGTCGTTGAGGGCGATGAAGCCGAAGACCTTGCCGAGCGCATCGGCCGGGGCGACGTTGCGACACTCGGCGCCGATCACGACACCGATCTCGCCCTCGTAGTCGACCGACGCCGTGTGGGCCGGATCGAAGCGGATGTCGTCGGTCGGGCCGGCCAGCGAGGTGGTCGCCTTGGTGAAGATCTGCGGGAACGCCGGCACGGCGGCGGCGCCGCTGCTGGTGGCGTTGAAGCCGCTCTTGTCGAACTCCGCCGCATGCTCGGTGTAGTTCTTGCCGACCGCGAAGATGTTGCGCACCGGCACCGAGATCGGCGCCAGAAAGCCGACTTCCGAGAACGAGGCCTCGCCCTCCTTGAGCGCGTCGAGTTCGCTCGCCGTGATGCGGCGCTCGATCACGGCCTGGACCGGATTCGGGTGGTTCGACAAGCTGCCGCCGATGAACGCGACCCTGCTGCTCGCCTCGTCGACCACCACCATCCGCACCCGACCCTGATGGGAAACACGTCCGATTTTCATGACACTCCAATTGGTTGAGTGAGCCGACCCAATTCGGCTCGATTGGTTGATTCTAGAACCAAATTGGTTTTGAATTTTGCCGAACTTTATTGACAAGGCACTCGAACAATTGGGCTTAATTGGTATGATTCGCCGATTCAAGGGAACGACGATGGACCACGCGGCGGTATTGAGGGACGCAATCCTGGGCAAGCTCAAGTCCGGCGAATGGCGCCAGGGGCACCGGATCGACACCGAGCGCCAGCTCAGCGAATCATTCGGGATCGGCCGCTCGACCGTGCGCCGCGTGCTGGCGCAGCTCAAGGCGGCGGGGCTCATCACCCAGACCGTCGGCAGCGGCACCTACGTCAGCGAAGACTTCGCGCCGGACAGCCTGGGCCACGGTTCCCCCCTTGAAGCGGCCGCAGCCCTGGCGAACGCTTCGGGCTCGGTCAGCCCCGCGGAACTCATGGAGGCCCGGCTCGCCATCGAGCCGAGCATCGTCGAGATGATCATCCGCAACGCATCCCAGAGCGACTTCGCGAAGATGGCGCATTGCTGCGACATGGCGGAGGCCGCGGACAGCATGGAAGCGTTCGAGCTCTGGGACGGTCAACTGCACGAAACCATCGCGCTGGCCGCCCACAACTCGCTCGTCACCCACATCTTCCAGCTGATCAACCAGGCGCGCGCCCAGGACGACTGGGGTGCGCTCAAGCGCCACAGCCTGACGCCGGAGCGGCGCCGCTCCTATCAGATCGAACACCGCCGGCTGGTCGGTGCGCTGACCGACCGCGACCTGGCGCGGGCCGTGGCCTGCACCCGGGATCACCTGCTGCACGTGCGCCGCAACCTGCTGGGTTCGTAGCGCCCGGGCGCAGGGTCACAGCCGATTGCTACCACCGGCAGCCTGACCTTCCCAACAATGGCGTCTCCAGAATCCCTGATGGAGACAAACGATGACGCGCAAGATCCTCATGCTCTGCGGCGACTACGCCGAGGACTACGAGACCATGGTGCCGTTCCAGGCGCTGCAGGCGGTGGGCCACACGGTGCACGCCGTCGCTCCCGACAAGAAGGCCGGCGACTGGGTCCACACCGCGATCCACGACTTCGAGGGCGCCCAGACCTACAGCGAGAAGCCGGGCCACCGCTTCACGCTCAATGCGAATTTCTCGGACGTCCGGCCCGAGGCCTACGACGCCCTGGTGATCCCCGGCGGCCGCGCCCCCGAATACCTGCGCTTGAACGCCCGCGTGGTCGAGATCGCGCGGCACTTCCTGGCCGCCGACAAGCCAGTGGCTTCGGTCTGCCACGGCGCCCAGCTGCTGGCGGTCACCGGACTGCTGAAGGGCCGCAAGGTCTCGGCCTACCCGGCCTGCCAGCCCGAGGTCGAACTCGCCGGGGCGGAGTACATGAACATCCCGGTCGACCAGGCCGTGACCGATCGCAACCTGGTCAGCGCGCCCGCCTGGCCCGCGCATCCGGCCTGGATCGCCCAGTTCCTTCGGGTGCTCGGCACCCGCATCGAGGGCTGAGGGCACTACAGTCCCATCCGATACGCGTTCCCCACCACCAGGAGATGGCCATGTGCGAAGTGTTCATCAGCGCCGACCCGCAAAGCTACGACAGCCGCACCCGCTCGATCCGCCTGCATGGCGTGGTCACCAGCATCCGGCTCGAGAACCTGTTCTGGCAGGTGCTCGAGGAGATCGCCGGGCGCGACGGCATGGGGGTGGTGCAGCTGATCGAGAAGCTCTACGACGAGCTGGTCGCCGCGCGCGGCGAGGTCGGCAATTTCGCGTCCTTCCTGCGGGTCTGCGCGCTTCGCTACGAAGCGCTGCTGGCCCAGGGCCGGATCCCGGCCGACACCGGGGTGGCGATCGCCTCGCTGGATGCGCGGGCGGTGCTGCATGCGCTGCCGCGCGGCTGGGGCCGGCCGGCCCGGGTCGGGGCCGTGATCTGACCCCCGCCCGGCGTCCCCCTAGTTGACCACCACCGACAGCGTGGTTCCGGCCGGCACGCGCACCGTCTCGGTGTAGGTGCCCTTGACGTTGGGGCGCGCCACCGGAAAGCTGCCCGTCTTGCGCAGCCAGTCCGGCACCGCCTGCGGCAGGGCCCGCTTGTCGCGGCCGAGGCTCGACGGGTCGATCGCCGGCAGGCTGAAGCCGCCTTCGCTGCGCGCCGGCATGCTGTACTCGGCCAGGCCCGCGCCGAGCGGAATGACACCGGCCGCGGTGGCCGAGAACCGGCGCAGTTCCTGCCCCGTGCCGGAGGCCGGGCGCGTCGACTTGATGGCCGCCTCGAGGATGGCGGTCGAGTCCTCGATGCCCGTGCTGTTGAGCAGCGACTTGTAGAAGTCGAGGCCCAGCTGGCGATTCAGGAAACCGCCGAACGACCCGTTCAGCGCATAGCTCTCGCAGTTGGCGCCCATCGGCGTCCACTCGGACAGCATGCAGTTGTAGCTGCCGGCGCCGTTGTAAGCCAGGTAGTACGGAAAGCGCGAGTCGCGAATCGCGTTGTGGCTGGGGTCGATATTGAAGCTGGCCCAGTCCTCCATCATCAGCGCCGACATTTCTTCCAGCCAGGTGGCGAAGGCGTATTTCGAACCCATCTTCACGCTGCGGCGATAGAAGTTCTGCATGTGCATGCCCTCGTGTGCCATGGTCGTCGCGATCTGCTTCACGCCGGCTTCACCGTCGAGATAGAGCGACTCGGTATCGAGGTAGAGGCTCAGCGATTCATTGCTCCAGGCCCGGTCGCCGGCGTCCTTCTTGAAGTTGTTCATGCCCCAGAAATAGCCGATCGTGCCGTAGGGCTTGCCGTTGCCGTCGAAGTTGACCAGGAAGATGTCCACCGGCTGGCCGCTGCCCGCGATCAGCTCGCCATAGGGATGCTCCCCCCACAGCGGACCACCGGTGCGCACCAGCAGGTCGTAGATGCCGCCCGGCGCGGCGAACTTGTCTTCCATGCGCTGGGCCAGCTCGGCCGTGATGCGCGACGGGCTCAGTTCGCTGACTTCGACCCAGAGGTTGACCATGGTGCCGTCGCTCGCGCTGCGCTGGGTCACCAGCTTCACGGTTCGCTGCGAATGGTCGTACAGGTAGATCTGGCGCTGGTCGGCGACGGCATAAGGCGGGGAAGCCGCCACCGACTTCGACAGCGCCATCGCGTCCTTCGACGGCGCACCGAGCAGTTTGTCGAAGCCGGTCCGATTGAACTCGCCGATCGCCATGTTCTGCGCTTCGGCGCCATCGTCAGCCTGCACGACCGCCTTGCTGGCCACGATGCTGCGCTCGCTGTTCGATCGCACCACAAGGCCGCCCATCGACTGGTCGGCCGCACTCTCGTTGGTCAGCACCAGCGTCACGGTCTGGCCGTCCAGGCCCGAAATCGACACCGGGACGTCCGCCGAGACCTGCGACTTGTTGACGCCTTGCCAGATGCTGGTCCCCGAACCTGAAAAGGTGGCGACCTCCACTTGGCTGCAGGAACTGCAGGAGGTCGAAACCGGTGCGCCATCCGCGGGCTTCGCGGGCGGCGCGGCCGCGACCGGCATCGCGATGCCGCCACCGCCCCCGCCTCCGCCACCACCACCGCAAGCGGACAGGGACATGGCGACCGCCAGCATGGCGGCCGCACTCCACGGCGATTCCGCCCGTGATCTGCAGCGCATCTTCTACTCCTCGTTGCACGGTTCTGCGAGGAGGAACGCTTCGACCCCGCACAGCCCGAGGACCGGACGCCACGTCGGCGCTCGATATCTCGGGTTGCAACTGGATATCGACCGTCGAACGGAAAACTACAGTGAGGCGAAATGCTTACTTGCGCCCGCGATGTCTCATTGCAGCGCGCCCCAACGCGCCACCGCGGGCTCTGCGGCCGCCCATTTCCAGCCATGGTCGCCGCGGCAGACGGTGGTGACGAAGCGCGGCGACGCCGCCCCGGCGGCCTGGGCAGCGGCGTCTTCGACGGAGAACACGGCCTCCTTGCAGTCCGCCAGCGGCGTGGCGAACGCGCGCACCACCTGCACCTCGCCCTGGCCGTCGCCGTAGGGCACGGCGTGACGAATTTCCCAGGGTGCGCGCTGCCCGACTGCCATGCCGCCGACCAGGTCCGCGATGCGCGCCTGCTCCTGCTGGCTCCAGCGGCGCAGCACGAGCTTGATGCTGGCATCGACGCCGGCCTGCACGCCGATGCCGACGGCCACGCCGACGGCCGGACTCGCGGATGCCGAGCCGGAAGCCACGCCGGCGACGGCACCCGTGATGCCGGCGACCGAACTGCAGGCCGACAGGACGACTGCGCATCCGAGCGCAACGACCACGCAGGCGGCGGTCTCCAGGCGAGCGCGCCTCATTGCAACGAGCCCCATCGCTCGGTCGCGGGCTCGGCCTGGGCCCACGCCCATCGACTCCCGTTGCGGCAGATCGAGGCCACGTAGAACTCGCTCGCAGGCGATGCTCCGGTGCCGCTTTGTTCCACCGAGACGACGATCTCCTTGCAGTCGAGTTCGCCGGTGCTGATGACCCGGCTGACCACGACGCGACCGGCCTCCTCGCTTTCGAGCGGCAGGGACAGCGTCGTCTTCCATGGCTTGACCTGTCCGACCTTGAGCGGCCCGGCAACCTGGGCGATCTGCGCTTGCGCCTCGCCGTGAATCTTGCGCTGGTAGTACTGCACCCCGGAGCGCACCGCCGCCTGCACGCCGATGCCGATGCCGGTCGCCACGCCGGGGTTGTCGGTGACTGCATTGGCCAGCGCGCCGCTGGCGATGCCGGCGCCGGCGGAGGCGCTTTCGGTCAGGAGGGATCCACAACCGCTGGTGGACAGCGCGGCGGCGGCCAGCAGACAGCCGACCGCCCTTCTCTTCATCGTCTTCATCATGGGCCGACGAGTCTAGGAAGACCCGGTGCCGATGTCTGCTGGAAGCGTCCGCGTTGAGGATGCGAATGAACTCGTTCTCGCCCTGACGGACTACCCTTTCGGGTCAGATCTTCATGAACGCCGAGATCCGCTGGCCGACGATCTGGGCGCGGCTGCGCGTGGCGGCAACCCGCCGGTGGTGTGCCAACGATTCGAGCGCCTGGGCCACGGTGTCCGCCCGACCCTCATCCTGGCCTGACCGGCTGCGCCAGTTCTTGGCGACCTCGCTCAACTCCTCGGCGCTCAAGGGCTCCGGCGGGTCTTCCACCGTTCGCGCGGGACGCGGCGCGGGCGTCCCCCGGGTGGCCCGAAGAATGCCCAGCAGTCCCTTGGAGGACCATTGCAGTTGGGAGGAGCGGGTGGAGTGCATGTAAGGCATTATGACTACTAACACTTTTGGTTACAAGCCCCCTGCATGAAAACCATGCGCCTTCACCTCATTCCCCCTGGAAATGCGCCTTTTTTCTGCTGTCAGCGTGGCTTTGCAGCGTCCGCGGGAGCGGCCGCGCCCTTGGTCGGCAGCCGCCAAAGCCAGGCTGCGACCGCTGCGCAACAGACCGCCGGCACCCAGCACCAGGCCGGCGGCAACTGGAAACCGGCCACCACGGAGCCGACGGCCATCATCACCGTGGCCAGTTGCTTGGCACGCAGCGGCACCGCGCGATTCGCGCGCCAGTCCTCGATCCACGGCCCGAAGCGCGGATGCCCGAGCAGCCAGCGCTCGCAGCGCGCACTGCCGCGCGAAAAGCAGAAGGCCGCGAGCAGCACGAAGGGAACGGTCGGCAGCAACGGCAGGAAGATGCCGACGAAACCGGCCCCCAGGCTCAGCCAGCCGGCGGCCAGCCACAAAAGCTTCAGCAGCCGTCCGGGCTCGCGCGGGGAGCGGCCCTGCGGCCTGTCCCCGCTGTCCAGCCTGCCCTCTTTCATCGGATCGCCTCCGGCCATTGATCGAAGCCCGAGGTTAACCCGAAGCCGACTCTGCTATAATCCGCCCTTCCCCGAAATGCCCTGGCCTCTTTCGGTTGCCTGCGCAGGCAAGCCGCATCTCACGCCGGCGCGTCGAAGCCACCACGACGAGAAAAACTACAGGTGACTTCCGCAAGTGAACATTTGCCGTAACGTGGGCCGCGTAAGTGCCCACGGCCACATTCCTGAAAGCCCGCCTCGAGCGGGCTTTTTTCATGGCGCGATCGGGTGAATAAGACTTGCTGATGAATCAAGGGCGAAAGATTGATTTTTCTTTCGCCCTTGCTTTGACTGTAATCAGGGCAATCCCACCCTATCGCAGAACAGAGCATGACCAAGAACATCGAGGCGCAAGTACTGATCGTCGGAGGCGGGCCGGTCGGCTTGACGCTGGCCACCGACCTGGCGCAGCGAGGCATTTCCGTCATCGTCGCCGAAACACGTCGCCGCGGCGAGCCGCCGAGCGTCAAGTGCAACCACGTCTCGTCGCGCACCATGGAAATCTTCCGCCGGCTGGGCGTGTCGAAGGCCATGCGCGAATCGGGGCTGCCGGCCGACCATGCCAACGACGTGTCGTACCGCACGACCTTCACGGGCGAAGAACTCTCCCGCATCCACATCCCTTCGCGCGCAAGCCGCTACACCGACAAGAGCGGCCCGGACGGCTGGTGGCCCACCGCGGAACCACCGCACCGCATCAACCAGATCTACCTGGAGCCGGTGCTGTTCGCCCACGCCGAGGCCACCCAGGGCGTGACGATCCTCAGCCGCACGCGCATCGACGAGTTCACGCAGGACGAGCACGGCGTGAACGCCAAGGGCGTCGACCTCGAGTCCGGGCAAGAAGTGCGGGTCTTCAGCCAATACATGATCGGCTGCGACGGCGGCCGCTCCGCCGTGCGCAAGGCGATCGGCGCCAAGCTCTCCGGCACCGATGTCGTGGGCCGTGTGCAGTCGACCTACTTCCGCGCGCCCGATCTGCTGTCGCGCACCGGAAACACGCCGGCCTGGGCCACCTTCTCGCTCAATCCGCGCCGCAGCGGCAATGTCTACGCGATCGACGGCCGCGAGACCTTCCTGCTGCACAACTACCTGCGCTCCGACGAAGTGGAGTTCGACTCCGTCGACCGCGACTGGGCGATCCGCACCATCCTCGGTGTCGGCGACGACTTCAACTACGAGATCCTCTCCAAGGAAGACTGGATCGGCCGCCGCCTGGTCGCCGACAAGTTCCGCGATCGCCGCGTCTTCATCTGTGGGGACGCATCGCACCTGTGGGTGCCGATGGCGGGCTACGGCATGAATGCCGGCATCGCCGACGCGATGAACCTGTCGTGGCAATTGGCTGCGCGCCTGAACGGATGGGCCGCAGAAGGCGTGCTCGCCGCCTACGAAGCCGAGCGCCAGCCGATCACCGAGCAGGTCTCCAGGTTCGCGATGAATCACGCCATCGCACTCCAGAAGGAGCGTGAAGGCGTGCCGGCCGGCATCGAGGCACCCGGCCCCGCCGGCGAGGAAGCCCGCAGGGTCGCCGGACAGGCGCTGTACGACCTCAACGTCAAGCAGTATTGCTGCGCCGGCCTGAACTTCGGCTACTACTACGACGCGTCGCCGCTGATCGCCTACGACGGCGAGGCTGCACCCTCGTATGCCATGGACCGGTTCACGCCATCCACCGCTCCGGGATGCCGCACGCCGCACTTCTGGCTGGCCGACGGTCGATCGCTCTACGACGCCATGGGACCGGAATACACGCTGCTGCGCTTCGACCCGACGGCCGACGCCGGTCCGCTTCGAGAAGCCGCTGCCCGCAGGGGCCTGCCGCTGACCGTGCTCGATGCGCAGAGCGACGAGGTGCCCGACGCCTATCGCCACGCGCTCGTGCTTTCGCGGCCGGACCAGCATGTCGCATGGCGCGGCGACCGCAGCCCGGATGATGCCCTCGCCCTTGTCGATCGCGTGCGCGGCTGCTTTACCGATCCGAATCACCACGAATGATCACGATGCCATCAGAAGCCAAGATCCGCAGAGACCTCGCCGCCTGCTACCGGTTGTTCGACTGGCTCGGCTGGACGGAATTGATCTTCAACCACATCACGGTCCGGGTGCCCACGCCAGAGGCGGGGAAGCCGGAGTACCTCATCAATCCATTCGGCCTGCACTACGCCGAAGTCACGCCCGACAACCTCGTGCGCATCGATGTCGATGGTGCGCCCCGCGCCGGGAGCACCGGACAGGTGAACCGCGCGGGCTTCGTCATCCACAGCGCGATCCATTCCGCGCGCGACGATGCGCACTGCATCATGCATGTCCACACGACGGCGGGCTGCGCGGTAGCCTCCAAGGAATCGGGACTGCGCCACGACAACTTCTACAGCGCCATGCTGTACGACGACGTGGCCTATCACGACTACGAGGGCGTGACGACCAATCTCGACGAGCAGCCGCGCCTCGTGAAGTCGCTGGGCAAGCGCAACCACCTGATCCTGCGCAACCACGGTCTGCTGGTGGTCGGCCCCGACATCCCCACCACCTTCAACCGCCTGTGGGTCCTGCAGCGTGCCTGCGAGATCCAACTCGCGTCGGATGCCGCGAGTGGACCGAACCGGTCGATCCCCGAGTCCATCCTGCGCACCGTGCCCGAGACGCGCGTCGCCGGCAAGGGCGAAGTCCACCGCGTCATCTTCGACACGATGCTCAGGCGCGCCGGCATCTCGTTCTGACCGATCCCGACATCCGATCACCAAAAGGAATCGCGATTCGGGATATCGGTTTGGAGATTGCGCCGGTTGCCGACAGCATCTCGAAGGTCCAACTCATTGAAAGTCGTCATGCCCAACTCTGCTCGGCGCGCTCTGCTTGCCTGTGGTCTCTCCCTCGTCGCCCTGGCCGGCGTGTCGCATGCCCAGGCGCTTCCGCCGACGATCAAGCTCGTCGTTCCGTACCCGCCGGGCGGAAGCGCCGACACGCTGGCGCGTCTCATCGCGCAGCCGCTGCAGGAGCAACTGAAGGCCACGGTGGTCGTCGACAACAGGCCGGGCGCCGGCGGCCGGATCGCGGCGTCGCAGCTCAAGCGATCGCCCGCGGACGGCAGCGTGATCCTCATCGCACCCAATGCCCTGACCACCATCCAGTCGCTCGTGTACGAGGGGCAGCTCGACTACAAGGTGATGGAAGACTTCATCCCCTTGTCGCGCCTGTCGAGCTTTCCGATGGGCCTGGCGGTGCCTGCCACGAGCCCGTTCAAGACAGCACCCCAGCTCGTCGCGGCGATGAAGGGCTCGAAGGACGCGAACTACGGGACCTCGGGCGCCGGCGGTCTCGCGCACTTCGCCGGGCTGGAATTCGGCAAGACGACGGGCATCGAGTGGACGCACATTGCCTACAAGGGCGGCGCACCCCTGGTCACCGATCTGATCGGCGGCCATCTGCCGGTGGCGATCGACGCACTCGTCGACCAGATCGAGCAACAGCGCGGCGGCAAGATCCGCGTGCTCGGCATCTTCAGCGACAAGCGCTACTCGCTGGCACCGGATATTCCG
>Ga0182007_10001993_pt1 | contig 10530 bp, 18 predicted proteins | sample Sormic07211113_1_FD_123023 | JGI IMG/M metagenome (GOLD analysis project Ga0182007, IMG submission 123023) | Rhizosphere microbial communities from Sorghum bicolor, Mead, Nebraska, USA - 072115-113_1 MetaG | ecosystem: Host-associated > Plants > Roots > Rhizosphere | place: USA: Nebraska... | reverse complement strand
TCGGGCTCGTTCTTGTTGAGTTTTCGTTTGCCGGGATTACCGGCCAACTCCTTGCTGGCCGTGGGTTTGGGGCGACGGCCGGACCGCCCCTTTACCCCCGGCATCGGCGAGACTCCTGAATTTCATTTTTCGCGGTCGTGTGAACGAGACCTCAGCGCGGTCAGCGAGCAAAAGGCCCCAGACTTCTGACCCACCCCCCTATCGATGGGGTCAAATCGATAGATTTTGCCATTTTCCGTGCATTTTGCATGAAATTCAGCCCTTTTCGACCTGATATGAGAATCATTCGCGACGATTCGACTCCAGAGCGGTCTTTTCTTTGTGGCAGTCGTGGTTGATGGCCTGAAGATTGCCCGGGTCGTCTGTTCCGCCGTTGGCCTTGCCAATGACGTGGTCGACCTCGGTCGCCTCACGCACTCGACCGAGGCCAGAGCAGACAGAGCACTGGCAGATGTAGTGGTCACGCTTGAGGATCGAGGCACGCAGTCGTTGCCATGCCGCACCGTACCCACGCGAGGTCGTGCTGCCTGCCCTTCGCTCTCTGACCCAGGCACCACGCTGTGACGCGTGGTCATCACAGAACCCCTGCTCGCCTTTCGACTTGACCAGGTTGGGGCATCGGGTCGATCTACAGGGTCTTGCTGCCATCGGCCTTGCCCTCAGGTTGATTCGGTGGCGCTGGCCTGACTAGGCTCTTGGCCCTCTCGATAGCTTCTTGCGTCCATTTGATTGCCCGAGCACGTCGGGCAGCGCATCCAATGCAGGACATGGCCGGCCTCCTACTTGCTCTGACTGCGCTTGATCTGGGCGTCAACCTGATCGGCGCAGGTATCGAGCAGCTTGACGGCCTGATCCTTGAGGTCCCACACGTCGCCGTTGTCGCGCAGGTCAGCGTCTTCGGCATTAATGCGCTCACACGGGATCAGCTCAGGGGGCTCGACTCTTACTGCTGTTGTCTTTGTTACCAGCGGCGGCGGGCTTCCCGCGCAGGCCGTCAGGCAAAGGCTGAGCAGCCCAATCGCGAACAGGCTTGCTGTTTCGTTTGAGATCTTCAAAGTCTTTCCTCGCCTTCTTGGCTTTCTGCTCACTGGCATTGATTCGCTTCGCCAGGTCGGCGGTGTAGTCGGCGTTGCGCTGGGCCTCGGCGCGAAGGGTGGTAATCGTCGCCTGGCTTTCTTTGTTGGCGTCGACGGCGTCTTGCTTACCCTTGGCCTCGATGGTCACCTGACCTTCAAGGGCAATGACCTGGTTGTGCTGGATGATCAGCAACAGGCAGGCAACGAGCGCGATGATTGCTGCAGCGGCGAAAGCCTTCATAAAGAATCCACCTTGCGGCCAAGGAAGCGGGTCACCATCTCGCGAATGGCCGTGACGCCGAGGAAGCCAATGGTCCCGCCGGCGGCCACAGACAGGCTCGATGGCCAGGCCATCCACTCAATGACGCTACTGGCTGACAAGCTCAATCCACCGCAGATCAACGCCTCGAAGAATATCCGGCGCTTGCTGGTTTCTTTAGCGTCATACAGGACACGCAGAAAGGAGATGAGGATCGCCATAATTGCGCCCTGCCAAAGTGGATTGCTCAGGGCCACCCAGATAGCGGCCCACGTGTCCGGGTTCTTTTCGGGCATGAGCGTCATCCGGTGTCCTCCCTCTCGGGGAGCAAAGTAGGTACAGCTCCAGCAGCACTCCCAGCTCGGAGCAATGGGTGTGGTGGAGCCGTAAACGAAAGAGCCCCGGCAAATGCCGAGGCTCGGTGAACTGTAGAAAGCAAAAAGCCCAGCAAGGGGCTGGGCTTTGTGTGTCGTCTCTCATAACGCGCAAGATCGACATGATGGGGTTAATTTACGGCCAATTGGCCATCACGGTCAAGCGGCGTTTACGAAGATTTCTTCCAGATCGAATATCTCGGTCGCATGGATCACGGCCGCCTCCTCCAGCTGCTCCAGTCGCTTGTGAATACCACCGCGCCAGTTGCGCCGAGTGCGCTCCGGGGAGCCGGCCAGATCCCAAGTGTTCATGTCATAGAACTCGGCGGGCAACACGATCATGTCTGTGGAACGCTTGCCGACCTGCACGCCCTTCAGCTTAGGGATCGCCCAGGCGGTGAGCGCCTTATAGATGAACAACTGCGGCGCCGGTGAAACCATGCGGGCTGCCAGGCGGCCGATGGCGGCGACCTTATTGGCCTTGTGCGTCGAGTACTTGGCGACCAGAACATCCCACTGGGCCGGATCAAGCTGACGATGCAGAAGCGCATAGAGGCAGCAGTCATAATCGAACTTGTCGCGCACCGACAGCGAACTGCCGGTTCCGCCTTGGCGCAGGTCCGCATCAATCAGCTTTTGCCAGGACTGCTTCGTGCTGTTGTCGATGTTGTCGGCAGCCAGTACGCGCACCAGTGTGCCCATCACGTCTTTATAGATGCCCATGACTCAATCCCCCCGGAAAGTCGTGCGGCCGGCGCCGCGCGTATTGTCTTGCTGGTAGTGCTTGGCTTCAGCGCTGGGCACCGAGCAGTCGAGCGTCTTCATTTGTGCGGTCAGCCTGCGGACCTTCAGGCCGAGTTGAACCACCAGGTCATGCATCAGTAACGGCTCCAGCGTCTCGGCATGGACGAACCCGGACGAGTGGCAGCCGATGCATTCTAGTTGGTGGAAGACACCCTGGATCAGGCCGGCGCCATGGCAGGAGGGACACTCGGTCATCGGGATCAAACTGCGCACAAGGGCGGGGCCATGCTGCTTTTTCATCATTTTTAAACCTCGCCTATGGTTGATTCTTGAATAGCCTCGCAGGCCTTATGTTCCGTGGCTTCTGGGTCATTACCAGAATCTCCCGTTCTAAAGCCGGTCAATCCGTGAATCAGGTCAAAGCCACGCTGGTCTAGATGCGCATGCCACTTCTCCAACGCATCGCGCTTGCGGCTCATCACGTCGGACTGGACGTAAACCTTCACGTTGTGCCCCATGGAATGGTTGATCAGCAGCTCACTGATCAGATAGTCAATGCCGATGTCCGCCCAACCGGTGCGGGCCACCTTGCGCAGGTCGTGACTGGTCCATTCGCCTTTGCCCAGCCGGGTGAACACGGCACTGGCCTGGCCTTCGCTGAGTGGCTTGCCATTGCGCGCCGGGAACACGTACTGGCCGTGATAGCCATTGGCGTACTGCCATTCGCGGTAACGGATCAGGATCGCGCACATCTGCTCGGTCAGTGGCAAGTGATGCTCGACGCCAGTCTTGGTGTGATCGCCGGGGATGAACCACTCACGCTCGGCCAGGCTGATGTGCGCCCATTGAGTCAACCGGCTTTCACCGATGCGCGTGCCGTGGCAGAGCATCAACAGGGCCAGCATTGCGTCATGCGGGGCCAAGACGAAGACCTCGGCCAACTGCACCAGCAGCTCAGGCAGTTGCACGCCGCGCAGCCTGGACGGCTTGATCCCGACCTTGGCCTTGGAGAAGTCGCTGAACTTGATGCCGGCCATGGGGTTGGATGCAATCAGGCCCAACTTGAACGCCTGACGGAAGGCCAGGGCCAGCAACTGGAACACCAGGCGCACGTAGTCGATGGACAGCGCCTCCTGCAACGGCCACATCAACTGGCTGTCGAGGATGGCCTTGTCGACGGCGGTGAGCGGCAGATCGCAGAGGCGCGGGATCAGGTGGCACTTGATCGCAGAGGCGCCGGTCTTCTTGCGCTTGCTCGACAGGTTGCGGTCCCGGGCCATGCGCTCCGCGTACCAGGCCAGCAGCTCGCCGACGGTTGCCCACTTTGACAAACTGGAGCCCTCGCCCGCCTCCAGGCGCAGGCGAATCGCCGGGAGTGCCGCGACGACCTGCTTGGTGTTCAGGTCCGGGTATTGGCCGATCAAATTCCAAGCGCCCTTGGTCACCAGGTACCACGATGGCCGAGCGCGGTCCTTGTTGAAGCGCAGGTACAGCCCCCGGTTGTCGGTATCGCGTAGATCACGAACGGACCCAGCGGCCTGCCGCTTGATCTCGGCATCGGACATCTTCACGGCGGCGCTGGTCATGCGGCCACCACGGTTGGAGCCGTGCGCAGGTAGGCGCGGATCTGCTCCATTGCGTCAAAGTGCCCACGGCAGACCACGGCGAGATAACCCTGCTCGTTCAGTTTGCGGATACGCTCGTGCTGGCTGGCCGAGATGGCGGCATCGTTCGGCGGTGTGGCCTTAAACTCGATATACAGACCGAAGTAGCCACCGCGCGCCATGGTCAGCACCAGATCAGGAATACCGGCCACCACGCCTTGCTGCTTCAGCTTCGCGGCCACCGACTTGAGGCGATGCCCACCGTTCGGGACGTGATAAATCAAGTCGGCGACTTCGGGCATACGGATGCGCAGCTCGGTCATCAACGCGGCCTGCTCCTGCCCTTCTCGGTCGATTGACTTGGGGCGCACGGGCTTCTGCTTGAACAGCTTCATGGCGGCCGGCTTCATTTGCGCACACCACTTGCGATTTGAGATCGACGGCGAAGGTAGCGAACTGCGCGCCAAACGCCTCCGGCCAGGATCAGCATGAAGCAAAGCCAAAAGTGAATCAGAATGTCGTTCGGGAAGACGCTCATACCTTCTCTCCGGTGATTAGATCAATAACTTCGAAAGTGTCAGGCCACATCAGGCCGCCGAAGCGCTTTGCTACGGCAATGTGCTCGAATAGGGCAACGGCACGATCTGGCATGTCAGTGAGGTCCAACTTGTGCGCGCAGCAGTGCACGGCGAAGCGGTAATCGGCAGGGTTGGTCGGCGCAAGGCGGGAGTCAGCCACGGGCACCTCCCAGCTTGGCGCGCATCTGGGCCAAGGCGTCTTTCCCGACTTCCGGCGTCACCTTCGCCTCGGCGCGCGCGGCGATCGCCTTGGGCATCGACTGAAGCGGCAAGCCGGCGAGCAACCGGCGAATGGTGATGGTGTAATTCCGTTCGAAGAGCTTGAGGCTGAGTGTGGTGTCGAGCTTGTTCAGGCTTTCGAAGCCACATTCCTTGGCTGCGTGCCAGACCGCATCGTGCGACCACTTGCCCTGCCCCGCCATGCCCGGATGCGCATTGCTGCAGGCTTCACGGTGTGCGGCGACAAGCGGCGGCAGGCCAAGCATTTCGGGGGTTGGCTTGCACCATTCGATGAACTGACCCGGGCTTGGGATGAAGTCACCGGGCTGCTTCCGCACCTGGGTCATTCCAAAATCGATCTGACCCTGAGTGCAGATGCCCTCCTCGAGGAACGCTTGGAACCATTGCCGCTTGGAAGCGCGATAGGTTTCTTGGTCCGGCCAAGCCTGTCGCCACGCGGAACGGATCGAACGCAACTCCTTGAACAACTCATTGATGGCAACCACCAACGTGCTGTTGGTTTCATTCGCGACCGTGACAGTGTCGCTTGCAGCGATGAACTCACCTGACTGGGCCTTCGTCCAAAGGTCTTGGGCAATCACGGAGACGGTCTTCATGGCCTAACCCCGTTCTGCCATTCGGTATCGTCATCGTCGAAGTCTGATGCAGGCGCCTGCTTCGGCTTGAATTGCTTCACGTTCGAAGCTGCTGCCCGGGCTTTGTCGTTGTTGACCCACTTGACCAGCATGCCCACCCATTCAGCCTGGGTGTTGACCTGGTGCTGAGGCTCGTAGTGAGCAGTGAACGCAACGCGAACTTCCTCGGTGAACAGGTCCAACGACAACCCGCGGTGCAAAGCGTAGGTTTTCAGCAGCGTGTCATCCGGCACCCAGTCCAGGGTCATTTCACTGGGCATTCGAGGATCGACAGGCGCCTGCGCAGAGAGAGGTTCTTTATTCTTCTCTACATCTTCTTTAGGTAACGCACCTCTAACGTTCGCAGCGTTATTTTTACCGTTACTCGCCTTGTGGTTTGCCACACGCTTTGCCGTCAGAAGCCTGTTTTTAGCGGTCTTCCCGTTATGACGGTCGAAATGCGGAAGACTGATCACGCCGTCGAGTTCGATCATCCACGCGACAGACTTCATGTGTTCGCAGAAACCGATAACGCCAACGAGACGATCCAGTAACTTTTTACTAACGCTCGGAGCGTTACCGTTTTCGGTTTGTTGATCGAACCAACCCCAGACACGCATCAGTTTGCCGACGACCGCGTCAGGGTCGATATCGGCCAGGTCGGCTATCTGGCAAACCTCAGGTTTATCCAGGGTGGTGAGTTCAAATTTGATCCAGTCGCCAGCCATTACGCGGCCTCCTGCAGTAGTTCAGCGAGACGTGTAAGGCCTTTCGGGGTAACCATCGGATCGAATGCGGCGCGCTCAATCCCGGTTTCCGGGTCGGGCTTCAGGGCGGTGACCTTGTGAGTCATGTGCCCGGTGGTGATACGCGGTTGATAGGCAACCCAGCGCTTGCACCCGTGGCGCCGGAAGATCCAGCGGTGCTGTTCCAGCCATGCGAACAGGCGAGCAGGAGCCAAACCAAGTTGCTTGGCGGCATCGGTGATGCAGATCGCTCCACCAGCAGCAGCGAGCCTGTTGATGGCGGCGACCTTCGGAGCCTGAACAGAAATGAGGCGCTGCAGCTCACCGTTCTTGTCTGCCAGATCGGCAGCAAGTCGGAGGGCTTCGGGAAGGGATTGCGGAATCGCGACTGACTGTCGCGACACGTTTTCCAGTTCGCTCAAACGTGTCACGACACGATGGCGAAGCGGAATGCTGTAGCCGGTCAACAGGGTTTCAGTCAGGACACGGTCGAGGTGGAATTCAGCAGTGTAATCCCGACCATCCTTGACCTCTTGGAGATGGCGCAGATCTGCGCCATCGTCTGCCAGCGCCTTGCGCATAACCCGAATGTCACGGATGACGTCCTTGTGCTGCTTGCCGGTGAGATCGGCTATCTCTCGGCTCGACATGGTGACCGTATTGCTTGGAGCGACGATCGTGTTCATAATGGCCCCACTGTGTTTTACAAGTTGTTGAAAGAGCCGGGTTGCAGCCCGGCTTTTTTGTGCGTGCGATTCAGGCGATTGACTTCAGCACCGGGCGAGACTTCTCGATCAGATCTTCAGCCTTTCGGCCTAGCTCCCCTGCCCGCGCCTCAACTTGCCGGCACTGCTTGGCAAACGCCGGAAGAAGCGGAAGATCGTCTTCACACATCACTTGATCGTCGAAAACTTCACTGCCGGTGTCGATCACATCGCCCAGGGCGCGGATCAGAGCGCCGAAGCTTTTATTTGCGCACTGCTCGGTAGCCATCTGGCGGGCACCGATCAAGCCGTGACGACTGGCGAGCTCGTTGATGCAGTGGTCACGAAATTCTGGCTCCAAAGCATTCACCCAAGCCTCTTCAAGCCACGACGGCATGTCTTGATCACCCGACAGCCAGCGCTGTACGCGCTTCAGCCAGCGCCCAGTTGCCTTCACGAATTCACTCACATCGTTCTGTTTGGTGAGTTCAGCGAAATCAGGAACCTCTTTCGCAACTGCCTTTTCTGGACAAATCAGATGCAGCTCGCAGCTCAACGACTGAGCGAAATCGTCCTGGCTCAATCCAGTGCGAGCGATCTGATTGGCAGCGTGTGCAACCAGAACCTGGTCGCGGGTTTGGGAGCTGTGTCTTGGACTGGACGTTTCCATGGTGGCTGCTCTCTTCTAATCTTTGGTCAGTGGATCAACGACAGGGATGACTTATGCGGCAGTTTGTTTTTTATCGGCCTTCAATTGGCCGTTGGTTGCTAGCTCGAGCTGGTACTGCCTTAGCTCAGGAACTTCCTCACCCCACTGACGCACAGCCTCGTAAGTGATGCCGAGCGCTTTGGCGAGGGGAGCAATCCCTTTGTAATGTTTGATTGCGTCGGCACGGTTCATGGCTGACTCCTTTGGGTACGCGCCAATTCAAGCATGCTTGTGCTTACTAAGCAAGCATGCTTGCCAAGCTAACTTGTAGATTGCTTGCATGAAAATTACTGATCGGATTACGAAGCTGGTGCTCGCGCGAAAGCCTGAGATCGGCCCACGGGGATTCAAAAGGGATATAGCGACCACCTGTGGGGTCAGCTATGAAGCTGTTCGACAGTGGTTTGCCGGCGACACCGGCAACATAAAGAACGAGAACCTGGTCGCAATTGCTGAAGGCTATGACACTACGGTTGATTGGCTGCTTTCTGGCAAAGGTGAGCCGCCGAGCCGAAAGGTCGTGGATACTCCAAAATCCAGCAATAAATCATCTGCAGATCTAGTCAAGCAGATGCTCGCGAAGCACGGCCGCGGACTGTCGGAAGAAGCACGATCGCGAATCGCCGAGGCAGTTGAAGAAACGGTGCTGGAGTCGAAGTTAACCAATGTAGTGAAAGTCGACTTCACTCGGGCCGGTCAGGTAGGTGATGAGGTATGGATTGCCCACTACGATGTGCGAGCAGCGATGGGCGGCGGGCAGATCCCGCACGAATTCCCAGAGATGCTTCAGGATATACGTGTTAGTCCAAAGCACCTGCGCGAGATGGGCGTAACGTTCAAAGAGCACTTCCACCTCAAGATGATCACCGGGTGGGGTCAGTCGATGGCACCGACGATCAAGGACCGCGACCCGCTGCTCGTCGACATTACGATCCGGGAGTTTACAGGCGACGGTATATACCTCTTCTCCCATGACGAAATGCTTTACGTGAAGCGGTTGCAGAAAAAGGGCAAGGACCGTTTCAAGATGATCTCGGACAACAAGCACCACGACCCCGAGGACATCCGAGTGGATGACACCCACATCCTGGCCCGGGTGCTCTACGTGTGGAACGGACAACCCGTGTAACGCTATGCCCTCACCAAACCCAGCCAAGAGTTGCGCTGCGACCTGAAAGCTGGTCGCAGCTTTTAACAACCGAGCACGGAATGCATTCAATGAGTGATGTTGTTGTCGTTGATGGGCCTGAATCCTTCTTGGCGGCTTTGGACCGCATGGAGCTTCTCGGCGAATCCTTTCCAGTTTTCAGTGGCTGGCCTAAATTCGATGTAAAGGTCGAAGGCGACCGCTACAAGGGCACGCTGACACCCAAGCTAATGGCGGGGCTCATTGAATTTCAAGACCAACTGCTGCGCACGTACGCCGAGATTCGCTATGGCTCTTCATCTATTGGTAAGCTGAGCGCAGCCGATAAGGCAGATCTTGAGATAGTCTTAGCGATCACGAAGGGAAGCACCAATGGGCAGGGTCCGCTTGATGAAGTCCTTAACAAAATCATTTCGGCGCTGCCCATGAACAAGATGAGCGGAGGCAACGTCACAGCCCTGCTAATCATTGCCGTGTTGTGCTTGGCGGGCTACATGGTCTTTTCTGCCTGGAACCAGTCAGACTTGGAGAAAGCTAAAATTTCCAGCGTGGAGCGACAGTCGACCACGCAGGCAATGCTCATCAGTAGGCTGGCTGACGCGCTTGCCTCTAAGAATCTGCCGCCCGAGGCCGTCGCTATCAAGGATAGAGCGGCCGAAGGATACAGGGCCATCGTAGCTGGAGCCCCGGACGCCACATCGATGGATATCCAGGGTGAGCATTTCAACGCTGATGAGCTGGAAAAGATAAGGACGCAGGAGCCCCAGCCGAAGAGCCGCCAGGAGCGCAGGGAAGACGTTTACATCGACATGGTGAAACGTCACCCGGACTATCTGTCTTTGACCCTGAGGCTGCCAGGGTCCGATTACACGTTCCCAGGCCGAGTTGACTTGTCTAAATTTGATCAAGGAAAGGTCAACCAACTATTTGACTCGCTTCGCGATTCTAGCCCTATTCGTCTCTTCCACTATTCGTCCGAACAAAAGAACCGAATCCTGAGAACCGATGTGATTGCCGTTGATGACATCACAGTCAGCCAAGCCAAATCAGCGCCCTAGCGGCTTGAAGCTTTAGTGAGCAGCCCGCCATCGAGCGGGCTTTTTCATGCACGTCAGAAAGGCGCCGGTTCCTCTTCAGGCTCAAACTCAGCCTCTCCCCTTCCCGCCGCCTCCACTTCCTTCTGCTCCCACCTAACCGTCACGCTGCCGTCGTCATTGAGTGTCAGCTCAAGCTCGTCCGTATCGGCGATCACGCCCAGTACCTCTTCCCACTCTCGATCCCCATCTGTGTCTAGCCGATGAATTGTCACCCAGCGCTGCGCCTGCGCCACTGGGTGATTGATCATTGATGACACCCTTAGGCCTAGTCGCTCCAAGCCCATCATCTCTACCCGCTGCGCCGGGCTCCCCTTCTGCTTAGCCATATCCGCCTCCATGTAATGCTGTATATGCATACAGTACTCAAAATAAACACAAGCGTGCTTGCATTCAAAGCGCAAGCATGCTTTTATTAATGCAAGCCGGCTTGTGCTTCAGATCAAGCACACGAGGCAAGAGCCGAAAAGCTCAACCGCTCTTTAACAGTCAGGAATCTTCGCGGATCGATCCCCGGTAACGGGCACAGCGCGAAACACAAATTTCGATCTCCATGCCAGCTCTGGAACTGGCCGGGCTCCCCAATGAGAGCACGCGAAGTTGCACAGCCACCCGATGTGACGCCAGTTGCGGCAGCGGGC
>Ga0182007_10001992_pt1 | contig 10532 bp, 9 predicted proteins | sample Sormic07211113_1_FD_123023 | JGI IMG/M metagenome (GOLD analysis project Ga0182007, IMG submission 123023) | Rhizosphere microbial communities from Sorghum bicolor, Mead, Nebraska, USA - 072115-113_1 MetaG | ecosystem: Host-associated > Plants > Roots > Rhizosphere | place: USA: Nebraska... | reverse complement strand
GAACACCACCGCGCCGAGCATGACGTCTTCGCTGAGCAGCTTGGCTTCCGACTCGACCATCATCACAGCGCTGGACGTACCGGCCACGACGAGGTCGAGGTCCGAGGTCTTCAGCTGGGCGGCAGTCGGGTTGAGGATGTACTGGCCGTTCGCGTAACCGACGCGAGCCGCGCCGATCGGGCCCTTGAAGGGCACGCCGGCGAGGCGCATCGCAGCCGAAGCGCCGAGCAGCGCCGGGATGTCACCGTCGACTTCCGGGTTCAGCGACACGACCTGTGCGATGACCTGGATTTCGTTACGGAACTCTTCCGGGAACAGCGGACGAAGCGGACGATCGATCAGGCGCGAGGTAAGCGTTTCCTTCTCGGTCGGACGGCCTTCGCGCTTGAAGAAGCCACCCGGGATACGACCCGCGGAGTAGAACTTCTCCATGTAGTCGACCGTGAGCGGGAAGAAGTCCTGGCCGTCGCGCGCCTTGGGGGCAGCGACGACAGTGACCAGAACGACAGTGCCGCCCATGCTGACCATGACCGCACCGGAGGCCTGGCGGGCAATTTCGCCCGTCTCCAGCGTGACTTCGTGACTACCGTACTGGAATGACTTGGTTACTTTCGCCACCGTGTTCTCCTCGTCCTGGTTCGTTTTAGCGGCGCAGGCCGAGGCGTTCGATCAGGGTCTGATAGCGACCCAGGTCGTTGGTCTTCAGGTAGGCAAGCAGCTTCTTGCGCTGGTTGACCATCTTCAGCAGGCCGCGGCGCGAATGGTGGTCCTGCTTGTGTGCCTGGAAGTGATCCTGCAGCGCAGTGATGTTGGCGGACAGCAGGGCGACCTGGACTTCAGTCGAGCCGGTGTCGTTTTCCTTGCGGCCGAAATCCTTGATGATCTGACCGGTCTGTTCGGGAGTAAGCATGTGAATCGATTCCTTAAAAGCGGGTGCGAAGCTTGCGCAACCTCAGCGGTCCGCTGAAGTTGCGCAAGCTTCGCAATGTGTTGAATGCTATGAAACGAGCACTCTATTGTAACGTCGTGCGCGTAGCGGCAACAAGCCCGGTCAAGCGGTCGGGAGGTTGAGACCCCGAAGCACCCGGAGCAGGCCGTCGTCGCCGATTTCCCCAAGCGCCATGAGACGCCCGTCGACACCCCAGACCGCGCAGCGCCCCGGTGCCGCACCCTGCCCCAGCGGTACAGGCTGACCGAAGCCAAATATCCGGGTCTGTTCCGGATCAAGTTCCACCCGGGGGATATGTATCAGTCCGGCATCCACCGGCAACAAACAGGCCTCGACCTGGTCCGGACCCGCCTCGGCGGCTTCGCTCAAGGCTTCCAGCGTGATCATCGGCGGCTGCATGAAAGGCTCGACCCACAGACGGCGCAGCCCGGTCAGATGGGCGCCGCAACCGAGGTTGGCGCCAAAATCGACCGCAAGACTGCGCACATACGTGCCGGAACCGCATTCCACGTGCAGGCGGACGGTATCGCCCTCACGACCAATCACGTCGAGCCGGTAGACGTCGACCTCACGGGCGGGCACGTCCACGGCCTCGCCACGCCGGGCACGCACGTAAAGCGGCACGCCATCCTGCTTGATCGCCGAGTACGCCGGGGGGATCTGCACGATGTGGCCACGCAACGGCGCAAGCGCCGCTTCGATCACGGCATCGTCCAGCGCAGGCACGGGACGCGTCTCGACGATGTCGCCTTCGAGATCGGCGGTCGTCGTCGTCGTACCCAGCCGCACCTCGGCCTCATAGGCCTTGCGTGAACCGAGCAGCCAGCCGGCAAGCTTGGTCGCTTCACCGAAACACAGCGGCAGCAGCCCGGTGGCCAGCGGATCCAGGCTCCCGGTATGGCCACCCTTGGCCGCGCCCACGAGTCGACGCGCCGTCTGCAATGCCTGGTTGGAACTCAGGCCGAGCGGCTTGTCGAGCAGGAGGATGCCGTGGATGTCACGGAAGGTTCGGCGGTTCATAGCAGGAAATCAGGGATGGCAAAAAATGTAGGAGCCGATTCATCGGCGATCCCGCGCCAGCGTGCCAGTTCGCAAGTGGGCCAGTCGGTCGCGAGCACCCATCGCCGATGAATCGGCTCCTACAGGGTTTCGTCAGTCTTCTTTTGGTTCGTCGGCGGGATCGGCCGGTGGAACCGGATTTTCACGGAGCAGGCGCTCGATGCGTTCACCGGTATCGACGGACTCGTCGTACTTGAACTTCAGCTGGGGCACTTTACGCAGGATCATGGACTTCGACAGCGCATGGCGGAACTCGGGAGCGAGCTCCTTCAGCGCTTTCATCACCACCGGCGACTCTTCAGGCTTGAGCGCGGTGACCCATACGGTGGCCCAATCGAGGTCACGGGTTACTTCTACATCTGACACGCTAGCCGAAGGCAGCGCGTAGTCGCGCACAGCGGCATGCAACAGTTCGCTGATTTCGCGGCGAAGCTGGGCGGACACGCGGTCGGTACGCTTGAAATCACGGGACGGCATATCCGCCTCCAGTTTTTGATAGGTGCATAAACGAATAAAGCCTCCCCGGCGGACCGGGGAGGCAAGCTGACGCGAGTTACAGCGTGCGAGGCACTTCGATTCGCTCGAAGCACTCGATCTGATCGCCGACCTTGACGTCGTTGTACTGCTTGACGGCGATACCGCATTCCATGCCGTTACGGACCTCGTCGACGAGTTCCTTGAAGCGGCGCAGCGACTCGAGTTCGCCCTGGAATACGACGACGTTGTCACGCAGCACGCGAATCGGCTTGCTGCGCTTGACGTTGCCTTCGATGACCATGCAGCCCGCGACCGCGCCGAACTTCGACGAACGGAACACGTCACGAACCTGCGCGACACCGATGATCTCTTCGCGGATCTCCATGCCCAGCAGACCGGTAGCGGCCTGCGTGACCTGGTCGATCACGTCATAGATGATCGAGAAGTAACGGACGTCGAGGCCGTTGGTGTCGATCACCTTGCGTGCCGATGCGTCGGCACGGACGTTGAAGCCGATGATCAGCGCCTTGGAGGCCGTGGCCAGCGTGGCCTCGGACTCGGTGATGCCGCCCACGCCCGAGGAGATCACGTTCACCTTGACCAGGTCGTTGCCGATCTGGGTGAGCGAATCGCGCAGCGCCTCGACCGAACCCTGCACATCGGCCTTGACCAGGATGTTGAGGGTCTGCTGGCCTTGGCCCTGACCCATCTGGGCCATGATGTCTTCCAGACGGTTAGACTTGCTGACCAGGCGGGTCTCGCGACGCTTGAGCAAGCGCTCGGCCGCCACTTCGCGGGCCAGACGCTCGTCCTTCACGGCGACGAAGTCGTCACCCGATTCCGGCACGCCGGACAGACCAAGCACCTGCACCGGAATCGACGGACCCGCTTCGTTGACCTGCTTGCCGGTTTCATCGACCAGTGCGCGCATGCGGCCGTATTCGACACCGCAGACGACGAAGTCGCCCTTCTTCAGCGTGCCCTGCTGGACCAGCACGGTCGCCACCGGACCGCGACCGCGGTCGAGGCTGGATTCGATCACGACACCCGAAGCGCGGCCATCGGCCACCGCCTTGAGTTCCATGACTTCGGCCTGGGCCGAGATCGCATCGAGAAGCGCGTCGACGCCGTCGCCGGTCTTCGCCGAGAGCGGCACGAACGGCGTATCGCCGCCCCACTCTTCAGGGATGACTTCGAGAAGGCCGAGGCCCTGCTTGACGTTGTCCGGGTTAGCGCCAGCCTTGTCCATCTTGTTGAGCGCGACGATCAGCGGCACCTTGGCGGCGCGCGCATGCTTCACGGCCTCGATCGTCTGCGGCATGACGCCGTCATCCGCTGCGACCACGAGCACCACGATATCCGTGGACTGCGCACCACGGGCACGCATCGACGTAAACGCCGCATGGCCCGGGGTATCGAGGAAGGTGATCACACCGCGGCTGGTCTCGACGTGATACGCGCCGATGTGCTGCGTGATGCCACCGGCTTCGCCCGACGCGACCTTGGTGCGACGAATGTAATCGAGCAGCGAGGTCTTGCCGTGGTCGACGTGACCCATGATCGTGACCACCGGCGGACGCGTGACCTTCTCGCCTTCGAGTTCGGCGGTCTGCGTCTGCGTCTGCAGCGCGGCTTCCGCGTCGTTCTCGGTGGCACGAACCGGGTTGTGACCGAGCTCTTCGACGACCAGTGCGGCCGTGTCGTGGTCGATGGTCTGGTTGATGGTCGCCATGACGCCCATCTTGAACAGCGCCTTGACCACCTCGGCACCCTTCACGGCCATCTTCTGGGCGAGATCGGTGACGAGGTTGTTGTCGCCGATCACGACGTCACGGACCACCGCGGCAGTCGGACGCGTGAAGCCATGCGGACCACCGGACGAAGCACCGCCACGCGGCGCTTCGACGCGACCGCGGACCTTGCCGCCGCCACGACGGTTGGCACTCGAGCGACGCGCGCGGTCGGCGTCGGACAGGTGCATTTCGCCACCGCCAAAACGCTTGCCGCCGGAATCGCGGTCGTTGCCGCCGCGACCGGGGCCGCCACTGTTACCGCCACCACCGCCGCCACCGTGCTTCGGACGCGCGTTGCCGCGCGAATCGTTGGCTGCTGCGACCGAACCGGGGGCCGGACGCGGAGCGGGTGACGGTGCGGCCGCACGCGGGGCCGGTGCCGGGGCCGGCGCCGGAGCTGCCACGACCGGCGGCGGCGCGGGGGCCGGTGCCGGAGCGGGAACGGGCTTGGGAATGACGCGCTCGCGCTTACGCGGCTCATGGATGGTCGGCATGATCATGCCGAGCTTGCGCGTATCGAGCTTGCCTGTCTGGTGGGTCACGCCATTTTCGTCAGTGAACGTGGTCACCGGGGCGGCCGGAGCCGCGACGGGCGTCGGGGCAGGCTTCGCCTCGGTGGATGCCGGCGACGACTGAGCCGCTGCCTGTGCTGCTTCTGCACGCGCACGCTCGGCGACCTGTTCGGCCTCCGCTCGACGACGTGCCTCGGCAGCAGCCTCTTCCTGGCGACGTGCCTCGGCTTCGGCCGCGTGGCGGGCTTCTTCCGCCTGGCGGCGCTCGGCCTCCTCACGGCGTTGCGTCTCGTCGCTCTCACGCTGGGCGTGCGACTCGGCGAGCTTGCGCGCGGCGTCCTCACGTTCCGGATCGTGCGAGGCGTCTTCGGCAATCGTGCTGCGCTTGACGTAGGTACGCTTGGTGCGGACTTCGACGTTGACCGTCTTCGCCGCGCCAGCGCCACGCCCCGTACCGGAGCTGACCTTCAGCTCACCGACGGTGCGGCGCTTGAGGGTGATCTGGCGAGGTGCCGTTTCATCCGTCTCGGGAGCGGCGTCGTTCTTGCCGTGCGTGCGGCGCAGGAATCCGAGCAGCTTTACCTTTTCGGTGCTGCTGATGACCTGCTCCGCATCGGAGAATTTCATACCGGCTTCGCCAAGCTGCCCAAGCAGCTTGTCGACCGGGAGGCCCAATTGATGGGCGAGTTGTTTGATAGTGACGTCCGACATCGTTCTTTATTCTCCGCCGTTCCCGCGCGTAACCTTACGTGCCGACGATGACCCGTACGGCTGCCTCCATCCATGGCGGGAGACCTCATGGCCTCCCTCGAGGCGTCCGTCCAGGACGCTTCCGGTCTCGCGCTTAGCCACCCTTTTCCAGGCGGGCGATCATCGGAGCACGCGCAGCCATGATCAGCTGCGAAGCGCGTTCCTCTGTCATGCCTTCGATGTCGATGAGTTCGTCGACGGCAAGGTCACCCAGGTCGTCCAGCGTCTTCACACCACGATCCGCCAGCGCGAAGGCGGTCGCATCGTCCATGCCGTCCAGACCGAGCAGTTCCTCGGAAGGCGGGTTTTCTTCCACGCCTTCCTCGGCAGCCAGTGCCTCGGTCAGCAGGGCGTCGCGGGCGCGAGCACGGAGTTCTTCGACGATGTCTTCGTCGAAGCCTTCCACGTTGAGCAGCTCGGCGCTCGGCACGTAAGCAATTTCTTCGATGGACGAGAAGCCTTCCTGCACCAGGATGCCGGCGATCTCTTCGTCCACTTCGAGCTTGTCCTGGAACAGCTGAAGTGCGGCGGCCTGTTCGGCCTCGCTCTTCGCGGTCACCTGGTCCTGCGTCATCACGTTGAGCTGCCAGCCGGTCAGCTTGCTGGCGAGGCGCACGTTCTGGCCACCACGACCGATAGCCTGGGACAGCTTGTCCTCGGCGACGGCGATGTCCATGGAGTGCTTCTCTTCATCCATGATGATGGACTGCACTTCAGCCGGCGCCATCGCATTGATGACGTACTGCGCCTGGTTGTCGTGCCAGAGGATGATGTCGACGCGCTCGCCGTTGAGCTCGTTGGACACAGCCTGCACGCGCGAACCGCGCATGCCGATGCACGCGCCGATGGGATCGGTGCGGCTATCGTGCGCGACCACCGCGATCTTCGCGCGGTCGCCCGGATCGCGGGCACAGCCCTTGATCTCGACGAGGCCCTGGCCAACTTCCGGCACTTCGAGCTTGAACAGTTCGATCATGAATTCCGGCGCGCTGCGCGAAACGAACAGCTGCGGACCGCGGATTTCCGACTTCACTTCGTACAGGTAACCGCGAACGCGGTCGCCGACGCGGGCCGATTCGCGAGGAATCGTCTTGTCGCGCGGGATGAAGGCTTCGGCGTTGCTGCCGAGATCCAGGTAGACGTTGCCGCGCTCGACGCGCTTGACGATACCGGTGACGAGCTCGCCCACGCGGTCCACGAACTGGTCGACCACCTGCTGGCGCTCGGCTTCGCGAACGCGCTGCACGATGACCTGCTTCGCGGCCTGCGCGGCGATACGGCCGAACTCGGCGTTCTCGACCTGGTGCTCGATGGCACCGCCGATCTCGGCCACTTCGCCTTCACCGGCTTCGTCTTCGGCGTCCATCAGGCGGATCTGGTAGGACGGATCCTCCATTTCGACGTCGTTGGCGACGATCTCCCAGCGACGGAAGGTCTCGTAATCACCCGTGTTGCGATCGATCTCGACACGAATGTCCGGATCCTCGTCGGGGTAGCGCTTCTTGGCGGCCGAGGCCAGCGCCGCTTCCATGGCGTCAAAAATGACTTCGCGCGGTACGCCCTTTTCGTTGGCGACCGCGTCGACTACCAGCAAAAGTTCTTTGCTCATTGCCGCTACTCCCGTAAGGATGCCCCGCGGCACCCCGTCGTTTCGTTATTTGGGTTTCTTTCCGCCCGGCGTGGGCTTGGGCTGCGGCGCGTAGCCGAGAGCCACCCAGTCGGGAACCACGCGGGCGCTTTCGACGTCCGCATGCTCGAATTCAAATCGGCCAGCCTCGCCCTCGACCACAATGTGCTCGCCATTTACTTCAATGACGTTGCCTTTGAGGCGCCGACGACCCTCGATCGGGGCCTTCAGCAGCACTTTGACTTCCTGGCCGCTCACGCGCGCGAACTGCTCCGCCGTGAACAGGGGGCGGTCGATGCCGGGTGAGGAGACTTCTAATACATAGTTGCCGGGGATCGGATCTTCAACGTCCAGGAAGGCGGAGAACTCGCGGCTGGCAGCCTCGCAATCCTCGACCGTCACTTCGACCGGCAGCTCTGCCGTTTCGCGACGTTCGCGCTCGGCGCCGAGCACGTCCAGATAGACGCGCAGCGTCTGCTGCCCGTCGGACGGCGCGAAATCCATTCCCAGCACCTCGAGGCCGAGCTCGGCCACGATGTCTGAAAAGCGTTGTGTAAGTGCGTTGGTATCCACGTTACCTGCGGTTTTTCCATTCGCCAGAAACAAAAAAAGGGCGCGAGCGGCCCATTCCATTACGTCGCCGATGTATCCGACACTTTCCTCCAGCGCCCTCCGCGATGCCCTGACGGCGCTCACAGTGTGTCGCAGGGAGCCTCCGTGCGCCCAACAAAAAAGCCTCACGAGGAGGCTTTCTTGTAAAAAGAAAGTTCCTGAAGCACCCACTGGGTGTAAGGCCTAAACCGGGGCCCAACGGCGCTTAAGATTCACTAAGTCTATCGTATTTTAATGTCTTCGTGCAAGGTCGACGGTCCCGTCCTAGAATGGCCGCAGGGGAAATCCGGGGGACAGGATGGATGGTACGGCGAATCTCGACGTCCACACGCTGGGCATTATCGGCCTGGCCGTAGGCGCGACCATTGCACTGAGTTTTACCCTGCTCAGCATGGTGCTGCGCGGGATGCTCGCCCTGCACATCTGGGCCGCCGCATTCTGGCTACTGACCCTGGCCGGCCTGGCCGAAGGCTACGACGAAAACGGCACCTTCCTCTCAGCTATCGTCGGCAGCGTACTGATAGCTGCCGCCAATGGCGCCATGCTGGGTGGCATCGCCATCCATATCAAGTATCCCTTGCGCTGGCGCTGGCCGGCCATGCTCATCGCCCTCTTCCTGGCGATTCAGGTCGCCTTTTTCGTCGCGCCCCCGCCCCAGGCGGTGGAAGCCACCGTGTTTGGGGTGAAAAGCATCATCTGGGATGTCTGGATGATCTGGCTCCTGCTGTTCCGGGCTCCACGGGAGCTGAGGAGTGGCTGCGCGTTTACCGCCCTCGTTTTCGTCATCGACACATTCTTCTACCTGGCCCGCGCAGCCGTCTCACTTCACCCTGAGATGCAATCGCACGAACTGCTGTCGTCCATCCTGACCACGTCGAATTACCTGTTCGGCATCCTTTGCACCTTCCTGCTCAGCACCGGGTTCACCCTGATGTTGGCCCAGCGCCTGGTTCACGACCTGCGCTGCGCGGCCGAAATCGACGGACTCACCGGGCTGCTTAACCGGACCGCCGTCGTTCGCGAGTCCAACCGCCGGCTGGCAACCACACGGGGCCGGACCAATTCCGCCCTGCTCTTCGATCTCGACAACTTCAAGGCGGTAAACGATTCCTGGGGCCATGCCGGCGGCGACGCCGTGCTCAAGCACTTCGCCGAGACCGTCCGCGCCAGCGGTATTCCCGAGCATGCGCTGTTCTCTCGCTACGGCGGCGAGGAGTTCCTGCTGCTCCTGCCCGGGGCCTCACCGAACACGGCAAGCAGCCTGGCCGAGAGCCTTCGCACCCGGATTGAAGGGGCGCCAGCGCCGTTCTCGGGCGCCTCGATCGCCTTCACGACCAGTGTCGGGGTCTGCACCTCGACCAACACCGAAGTCCACGTGCTCATACAGGCCGCGGACGAAGCCCTCTACCGGGCGAAGAACGCCGGGCGAAACCGGGTCGAGGTGGCTTGAGCTTTCACGCCGCGCGTGGGCGGATCGCTTTAAGGGCGTCGCCAATAGCGCGTTCGGCGCATTCAAGCTCGTAGTTCAACTGCAGGTTCAGCCAACTCCGTACGTCACCACCGAAGTAGCGAGCAAGCCGCAGGGCCGTGTCTGCCGTGATACCACGCCGCTCATTGGCGATTTCGTTGATACGCGCGGCGGTCACGCCAAGAGCCATGGCGAGTGCGTTACTGGACAGACCATAAGGCCGCATGTACTCCTCACGAAGTATTTCGCCAGGATGAACGGGTGGAAGCCTTTTCGGCATGTCGGTTGCCTCAGTGATAGTCAACGATTTCAACGTCGCGCTTTTCGCCCTCAGACCATCGGAAACAGATCCTGTATTGGTCATTGACGCGGATGCTGTGCTGACCGAATCGATCACCCTGGAGCATCTGCAATCGATTCCCCGGCGGCGCCCTGAGGATGTCGAGCGTCGCCGCCGCATGCAACTGGGCGAGCTTGCGCCTGATAACCGACTCGATCCGAATGAAGCGACGTACTCGGTACCCCGCGAAGAGTGCCTCCGCTTCTCGGTGCGCGAACGAAACAATCATAGGTCAATCGCTTATCGCTTGTCGATAAGCGATCATCGTCGAGATTGTCAGGTCTTGCAGTCAGCGTGTGCAGCGAAGGGCTGAAGGACGATCCCCATCCTGCGTGGGTGTCACCCACGTGCGCCGGAGGGTCAGCCTCGCCGGAATCGGCGCTTTCTAAGAGGTGAATCGAACGTCGCCGATCCAATTGGCAGCACGTCGCGCCAGCCTTGCATGCTCTTCTTCGCCATCGAAGTTGACGTCACCGGAGACCAGGCGTGAAGCGTCGAAGTCGTCGAATGTATTCACGTTGACCACCGCATACAGCCTGCCTTCTATGAGGCTCGTGCAGCAAGCGACAACACCGCAGCGGTTGCACACATGAAAGTCGGCCGTCTTCGTGCCGAAAGCATACGCCGTGACCGTCGAGGGATCTTCGACGTGGACGTTCAACGTCGCAGAAACGTTTGCCGTCCATCTCGCGCCGTGCTTGCTGCAAAATGTGCAGGCACAGGCGCGCGCGGCGATCATTTCCGCATTGATAGGCCATTGAAGATCGAACGTGACGTTGCCGCAGTGGCAGCTACCATGGATCTGCACCTCACACTCCTTCGGACAGGATCATGCAATGGGCCGCGGCGACCCAAGCGGTGAGGTTGCAAACACCCGCCAGCCGGCGGAACCCCTTTCCATCACGTGTACGTCCCTGCACAGGCACTCCACCGGTCCATGGATGT
>Ga0182007_10001990_pt1 | contig 10538 bp, 24 predicted proteins | sample Sormic07211113_1_FD_123023 | JGI IMG/M metagenome (GOLD analysis project Ga0182007, IMG submission 123023) | Rhizosphere microbial communities from Sorghum bicolor, Mead, Nebraska, USA - 072115-113_1 MetaG | ecosystem: Host-associated > Plants > Roots > Rhizosphere | place: USA: Nebraska... | reverse complement strand
GTCGCCGCTCAGGTGGATCGCCACTTTGAACGAGTGACCGTGCAGGCGGCCGCACTTGTGGCCTTCCGGTACGTGGGGCAGGCGGTGGGCGGATTCGAAGGTAAATTCTTTGAAGATTTCCACGGTATGACCTGTAGGGCTTGAATTTAGAGGGGTTGGAGCGAGGAGTGGTTTCTGGTGTACTGATCAATGTACTGATTGGTCGTTGCTGGGGGTCAGATCGATCATCCATTGAGCGATTGCTGACTGGCGCCAAGCGACCGAGTTGGGACCTATTCTAACCTGTTTTGGGAAGGTGCCTTCCCTGATGCGACGATAAACCGTGTTACGGCCCAGGCCGGTGGTGTGCAGCACCTCGTCGAGGCGTAGGAAACGATCAATGCTTTCTGTCGCTGCTCTGTTTGTCATGGGGTCACCTCTTTGTTCATGGCCGCGTCGACCATCTCGTCAGCGAACTCGGCAGAATGGAAAGTGGTCGCGATGCAAGTCGCTCCGGCAGTCCACTCGCCAACGTTGATGATGCATACGCCTCGCTCGGCTTCTTGCTCGCGCAGCCACCGATACCGAGCCGCATCCTTGCGCAGCGCCTCAGCCTCGACCATGAAGCATCCATCGCACGGCTCTGCTTTGCTCGCCACCCCATCCCTGAACCCGTCAGCCGCAGCGGTGGTCATGTCGACGGCGGTGTAGAGCGGAGTCAGGTCGCGCAGCGTCTGCTGGAGTGGGCGAATTGGCGCTTCCATGTTTTGCATAGGCGCCTGCCCGGGCGCTAGGCCTAAAGTTGAAGGCCAGCAATTCAGGCATCCAGGCTTCCCGCATGGCTGATGTTTTGTACTCATACCATCTTCCTCCGCGCTTCACGCTGCGCCTTATTCCAGCCGTCGATCCATCTCTGCTTTGAGTATGGAGAGTTGTCATTTTCCGTATCGAACGGGTTCTGCTTGAGGCTGAGGCCCTTGAGAAACGCCGCGAAACCCTGCTCGAAGCAGTTAATTTTCTGTCCGTGCAATTCAGCAGTTGCCATGGCGCACCTCGCTGAGCACTTTCATCATTCCCTTGGCGTAATCCGCCGGATGAGCCAGCGCCGCAGTTTCCAGATTGCAAACCATCGTCTCCACCGGCCCGCGCTCATCGAACATGCAGCGCGGCAGGTAAACGACAGACGCAATCATCTGCGCCGCGTAGATGCGGCCTTCTCTTTCTTCAATGTGAGACATAGGGATGCTCCGACCGCGCGGGGCGGCAAGCAGGAAGTTGTCAATTAGTGGTTTACAACTGAAGGGATGAAGCTCAGCGGATGTAGGCGTAGTAGAACCATGCAAGGGCGATCATTGATTCAGCTCCTTGGCCTTGTCGAGACGGTTGGTCATCTGCGAAAGCGCGGTATAGGCTACCCAAGCATCGTCATGGCCAGCGAACTGCATGATGATCTTGTATTTTCCGCCAAGGGTTTCGAGCGTGTTAAACCCTTTCGCGAATGCCTTGGCTGCATCCACCGCTACCGTCGTGACCGACGAGACGGCGCGAACCTCGCATCCCATGGATTCTGCCTTTGATTTATCAGCTTCATTTTCCAGCTTGCGCCAACTACGAAGAGGTTTCGAATAATACTCCCATACCACCGGATCACCCTGCCCACCCTTCAGCCGCTCGATTTCAGCCTTGAGTTGGTCGCGTTCGCCCATAACCTCTTCGCACATCTTGTCGACTATCTCGCCGCCAAGCAGAAGATCAGAGTTTACGGTCTTCAGCCGCTCATTCTCCGCCGTCAGCCGTGCGATGGTGGCTTGCAGCTCGGCGACGTTTTCCTCGCGCTGCAAATTCAGTTCGTGCCACCGGTTAAGTGTTTCCTTTGCAGCGCTTAACTCGGCTTGCAGTTCGGCGAGTTCGGGCGGGGCGGTGTCGATCATCGGTAGCCAGCCTACTGGCGTTCCCTTGCCTTGCGTCCAATGGTCATGGGTCCAGCACCAGCCAGCGAACAGCCATTCGTCTTGCTCGTCGTTGTCGAAGTTGTTCGCACCTATGGTAGGCGCCTCGGTTTCATCCTCGGTCGAGTGATCCTCAAATTCCACCAGCAAGCGAACCAGCGTCCCGTCTTTCGGCGCCGTCGCCATGTCGCGCCATTGCGGGTCGTGGTTTTCTTGTGCGCCGCACTTCGTGCAAATCAGCATGAACTGACCATCATCAGTCCACTCATGCCCGCACGCCGGCTGGCGCTCGACGACAGGGGCGGCGACTCTTGGCCCTAGCGCTTCTACGCGGATCAGTTCAAGATTTTTGATCAGGTAGTCCAGCGATTGCAGGCCGACCAGTTTTGTGCGCTTGTAGTTCAGGTGAACGTACACGGCGCCCATTTCTTGATTGAGTTCAAGCTTGTCGTCAGTGCCGACCGGCTCCGGGTATGCGTCCATCGCATCGACTGCGTAGAACTTTGGTTCAATTTTACTGCTCATGCGCTTGCTCCCGATTTTCTACGAGGACAGTCAGTGCAATTTGGCTCTTGCGGTTGCCGGATGCATGTGCATTTGTCGCTTGCTCCCGATTCGGTGGGTTTGATGGCGGCGTCCAGTGCTCCGCGATAGAAACTGATGAACGTGTGCTGGTTGCTGCGCATTTCTTTTAGTAGCCCGACCAGCTTCTCATTCTGCTGCTCGGCGGCAACTAATTCGCGCTGAAGCCTAACACCTGCAAGCATTTCACGATCACGCGCCTCCTTGGCCTGGTATAGCTCTTCCCGCAGCGCAGCCTCACGGCCTCCAATCAGCTTCACAATTGCGCAGGCGAAGTCGCCAGCCAGATCGACGTCGATGTAAGCGTCGAAAAGATATCGTCCAGACTCCTGCTCATTGAACATCTTGCGTAGCGAGTTTTTCGACTCTTGCGTTATGTCACTCATTTTTCAACCCTCCGATAGTCCGTTATGAAATAGGCGGCATGTCAGCGCCACTGCTCCGGCCGACAGCAATACCCAGCCGGCAATGAAATTCATGAGCATGATTAAGCCCTCGTTGCCCTGATCCACGTTTGGAAGGTCTGCCGGCAAAACCCGATGTGCGCCTCGATGTCGTCCCACTTCGTACCCTTGGCGCGCATATCCAGCGCCATGTTCAGGTACTCGTCGGTGAGCTCGCGCTTTCGTCCTTTGTTGCCGAGCACGATCCCGGCATGGTTCAGGTAGCGCACAACGGTTGGGTATGAACACCCTGCGGCCTTGGCGATGGCATCGACCTCATGCCCCGCCGCGTGCATCGTGAAAATCAGCCCGATCGAGTCAGGCGATAACTTGGCTGTCATGGTCATTTCTCCGTGCGTGTTCCCGGCTTACTTGGATAGAGTCTTTGCGCGCTTCTTCGACCAGGCGATCACATCCAGCACGGCGCTCTTGCTGAACACGCTGCGCGATTTGTAATAATCGACCGAGTCGCGCGCCACGCTGAAACAGATGCCCTCGGGAAACTTCAGCTTGCGCAGCTCGTCGTGAACGTTCTTTTCTATGAATTCAAACGGAGTCATATCGCCACCCATTCGTTTTTGCTGTTGTAGAATCCGCGCCACTCGCCGAGCCGAAACACCAGAGTTCCGGGCGTGCAGAGCCATGCGCGGTGGATTGGCCCGCCGTCGAGCTGAAAGCTTTTTTTGATCGCGCTCAGCCGACGCTTACGAAGTCGAGGGCGAGACAGATCGATCCGCCGGATTCGGAGTAGGCTCATGTGGTCACCTGATGGTTGTCGGGTTTACTGCTGCTTGGCGAAGAAGGCCGGATGAGGCCCTTTGCGGAGCTTCGGATAGTAGATTTCGAACTTGATCAGCAGGCGATTGAACCGTTCAAAGCGAATACCCATCTGATTCATGGCCTGGGTGCGCGACAGGCCGATTTCCGCGAAGGCCTTGATGCGCTCGCAGTCTTTCGCGTCTTGCGCCTCGTCGATCGTTTTGCTGCGCAGGTTTTGAAGGCCGATGTGAGCGGATGGCTTGAAGCTGAAGCCGCCCTCGTTGGCCAGTGTGCTCAGCAGCTTGCGAGACAAGCCGGAAGCCTCGGCGGCCTCCGCGTAGGTCATGGTCTCGGCCATCTTTCTTGCGCGGGCGGTCATTCGTTCGCGCTCGGCTACTTTGATGACGAGGCGCTCGTCACGCTCCCTTTGCCGCTTGGTCTTTTGCCGAATAGCGGCGGGGGTGATAGGTTTTGGTTCGGGCGCAGCCTTGACCACCTTAACGCTCGGCGGCGGCTCATGCCTCACTGGTGGCGGTACGAAGCTCGGCCCCTGCAACACCTCAATAGTCCCTCCTTTGTTCAAGAAGGTTTCCTGAAGCAGCGCCAGTTCGTGGCGTTGAGGGTCAAGCATCTGGATCGTGGAAAGCTCGGTGCTGACGTATGCGTTCATGGCGGCCTCACTTAATGCTGATTGAGCTTTTTCCGGTTTCTGTGTGAGCCCCTGGCACTTCGATTCCTTCCTTGAGCGCCTTGGCGATGGCGGCCTTGTCTGGCGCACTGCTCACCTTGACGCTGACGTAGTCATCAGGGATGGCCTTCTCGTCGTCGATCACAACAATTGGCTTGCCTTTGCCGCAGGTGATGGTGAACAGCGGATGAGTGATCTTGGTGATGCCGGATGCTTCCATGTTGGTGCGCAGGTACTCCTTCAGGCTCTCCTTGCGATTGGTGATGATCCGCTTGCGCTCGGTCAGCCGATCGATTTGCGACTGGATAGCCTCAAGGTCGCCGTCGATGTTCAGTGTGATCATCGCAATTGCCTTGCCCTTCTCCTGGAACTCGCCCTCGATGCCTTCCATGGTGTCGCGGAGGGCGATGGCCAAATCCTCATCAGCGGTCTCTGCGAGCGCCGCAAGCTCTTTGAACTGTTCGGTGATCGTGTAGAGGGCGGTCATGCGGCTTTCTCCTCGAATCTGGCCTTCTGCTCGTCATACTCGCGAACGATGCGGGTCACGGCCTTGGTGTCGTTGCGCAGCGTGAGCCGGCGGACGGCGACGTCGTGGAAGGCCTTGAGTTCTTTCGGCGTCTTGGCATCCTGCAGCGACTGGATGACCGAGGCGATGTAGTCGAGCCGCTCCTGTTTCTGGCGCTCTTCCTCGGCAGCCTTGTCCTCGGCCTGCTCGATTTTCTGCTCATCTGCCAGGGCGTTGACGTAGTCCTTGTCGTCGAACATCCCGAGGAACACGTCGGCGCTGAAGCCGAGGGCGCTCAATGCCTTCTTGATGGCGTCGGTCAGCGACTTCTTCGGTGCCTCGCCGTCGGTGAGCATTCCGTATGAGGCCTTGTAGATGTAGTTCGTACAGCCGTAAGACTCGATCTCGCCGCGCTGACCGTCGAGCATGAACCAGAAGGCGATGCGCACCGTATGATTGCTGGTAACGCCAAGGCTCGAGCGCTTGTCACCTTCACCGATGAACACCTCTACACCCGGATCAAAGCGCTCCTCCAGCACTTTCCAGCCAAACCCGATACCAGCTGGGCCGAATATCTCCGTGGCCTTCATGATCATTGCGGTGCCGTTCAGACTAGTGATCTGCTGGCCACCAACCTTGGCGTCTTTGGTGTAGCGGGTATCGGTCTTCTCTACCTGCTCCCAGATTTTCAGGTTATTCGCAGACATGACGATTCCTTCCGCCATGCAGGCGGCGTATGAGTTCGAGTTATTGGGTGATGCGATCAGCGAGTGCGCTGGCCAGCATGACGAAGGTGGTGCCGAGGAGGACGATGGCTGAGCCGCGGAGCATGTAGATGCGTTTGGCTCGTTGGTAGGAGGTCATGGCGAGCACATCGACAGGGCGCTGTAGCAGTAGTAGCGCCGCTCTGTTCCGTCGTCGTAGTTAACTTCGCCAGTCGCGCCGCAACCGCATGTAGCGGTCTCCGGCCCATCCATATTCAGGACGGCGCAAAACTGCTCAGCCCACATCATAAGATTCGGAACATGCACGGCTGTCGGCGGGATCGCCTCCCATGCGCCATCAACGAGCTTTATGCGTGGCTTGAGGTGTGTTCGTCGGCTCATCTCGCCACCGCCACAGGAAGGCTGACCTGCTCGAGCCGAACCTCGCGGACTTGGTCGTACATGCCCCAGCAGAAGACTGTGAGGACGGTGAGAATCCAGAATGTGAGTTTCATCTCATTTCCCCTTGTATCGAACCGGCACGAACGTGTACTGCTCCTGCCCGTGGTGATGGACGCGCCAGTATTCAAGATCGATGCGGTTCATCAGTTCCTGGAAGGTGTAGACGCGGGTGGCTAGGCGTTTCATGGCGCCACCTTGCAGGTCCACCGGCCCGCGCACTTGCATGGCTGGTCGATCCACTTCACGTCAGCCAGAAACAAGAAGCCCCGATTTCTCAGGGCTTCGACAATTCCTTCAAATGATCCTGCGATGATGGTCATGCCGCCTCTCCCTTGAGTATTTCGACGAAGCGGGTCAGCTCTAGGCCGCGTATCTTTTTCAGATAGGTATCGCGCTCTTCGTTGCTGATAGCATCAAGCCGATTGGCGAGGAAGACAGCCATGCGGCTCACTGAGCCGGCCATCTCAGGGAAGGCAGTGGTCGAGATGGTGTTGATCTCGACTTCGATCATATGCACTGCAATGTCGTGATTGTTCATGCTTCGCCTCCTGCTGGCGGACAGATCATTTCCATCTGCGCCATGGCGAGGCCAATGCGCCGTTTGAGACTTTTGCGTTCTTCCTGAAGCCGAGCTGCACGATCAGCCAGCGCCGGGGTGCGCATCAGTTCGGCTGCCTCGTAGTCGTGGAATTCGTCGGGCTTCGATTTCTTCGAGCGGCCCCAAGCGTCATAGCGCCTATCCCACTCCCGGGCCTGCGCACTGTCTGCATAGCTGGTTGACATGGTGTGCCTCCAGAGTGGCGGTGTTAATCGGTGTAAGCGATGTACTTGAAGCGACCTTTGTCTTTGTCGAAATGCTCAAACCGGCCGCCGAATGTGCCGCGCACCTTTTCCTCGACTTCTTTGGCTTCGGTGCCAACAGGGAAAACTCCCTCCTTGACCATCGAGCTGCTGCTGTGGAGCTTGTCCACCCAGTCGATCTTCGTCGGGTCAAGAACTCGCGGCTTTGTTTGGATGTATGGAACAGGCCCGCCCATGCTGATAGACGAGATCTCACGAACACACAGCGGGTCTTCAGCAGCACGCCACCCGCAGTCATGACAGTGCATGTCAGCGTTTTCGTGGTGCCAGCACGGCGCAGATATGTGGCAGCTACAATCCTTGGTTGGCTCAAGCGCGATGACGCCCTCACAGCCATCACGGGCGCACACGTCGCCTTCGCAATATCCGAACTTGCTCATCTCAATCTCCTAGGCGATATACCCGCCCGGCATAGTGGTGACGACCTTCTTGGCCATCGGATCATGCATCCGACCTTTGGCGCAGTCGTGGACGTCGGGGCGGGGCTTGCGGGGTGAGGGGGTTGTGCGTTTCATGGCTCCACCTTCCGAAAGAAGCCGAGCGCATTCAGCATGGCTTCGCAGTCGCAATCGTTGGATTTCCCATCGACTTCACCGAGCAGCATCACCACGAATTTCTTGCCTTTGTTTGGCTTGAATCCGAAAGTGAACACGCTGCCGGTAGATTCGCCGACGCCTGTCTTGGTAAACGACTTGGTGAACATTGCGTCACCGTCGTGCAGCTCAACGCCCATCACACTCACCTCCAATCGCCCAATAAAAAGCCCGACCGAAGTCAGGCTTTACCTTCCCTACATCACGACCGGGCGCATGAGGCGTCGGATCGTTGTTGTCTGTTACATGGCTGCAAATCCTCCGCGCTGAGTGGGGCGGCCGGGAACTCCCAGCCCATTCAATTGATGCGCATGCATCGGGGTGGACACTGAAGCAACCGCTTTGCAATCACGGCGCTGGCATTGTCACAGTGGTCATTCCGATACAAATAGAGATAGAGAAAACCCCGGAATACCGGGGTTTTCTTCAGGCCCAGGCCGAATAGTCGTTATGCGGCAACCGAAAGATCCCAGTCAGGAACGCCGGCCGGAACAGCCGAGACCATGACGAAGTGATTGCTTTCGGAGCGCATGTTGGACTTCAAGGAATCGGAACCGGCTTCACTACCCGTTCGCCAGCTGGCGAGGGTCAGCTCCATTCGCGCCATGGCGGACGAATGCATCTCGCCGACACTTTCGAAGGTCGAAACCAGATAGGAAATCGGTCGCTCCATCGCCGAGGCGAACGAGGAACCGAAGCAAGCGCACAGCGCCAGTGCTACGTAGGAGGCAAAGCGTCTGAACATCATCGTGAAACTCCTTTGATGTTGGTTTGATGCGAAGCGCATCGGGGGAAGTCCTGCCTGAAACGACATTGGGAGCACAGGGCGATTCAAGACTTCCTCCGATTCACTCCATCACCATGGAGATATCGGGCCATTTTCGTCTGGCAAGACGTGTACGGAGAGGGTTAGTCGTTCCAGCATGAAAGCTCTTCGTCGATAGCGTCTTCAGGTGAGACGTAATCTCCGTCGTCAATCATGGCGTCGTAGCAGACGTCGGCGGTGCGCCAAGCAAGCCGCAAATCCAGGTAGCTCCAGCCGCCCATGCGGCTTCTGAACCAGCGCGCCGCCCGCAATTTCCAAATCAATGCTTTCATCGTCCTACTCCATTCGTGGCTTTCAAATACCTCCCGGGGTGTGAGAGGCATTTGTAAAGCCAGATGGCCAGCCTGAAACAGCAGGAAGCCATCTGAGGTTCGGTCGCTCTCTACTGGAGGCAGCGACTGGGTGTTGCGTTAGAGGTGATGTAGGTGGCCTCGTTGCGAGGAGTGTTGCTTCGTCCACATCCGTCTGCCCACTCAGTGAATGGGTAGAGGTGATGCCAGTGAAATCAGAAGTTGTGCGGTTCGGCGCCGTGCTGCTTTGCAACCTTGCGAGCCTCGGCTTTTCCGGCTACCTGGATCTCTTGGCCGATAGGAGAAAACCCTTGGCTGATGATTACGACCTTCCGGCCTTTCCCTGCGAAGTAGTGCGCTTTCATGGCTGTATCTCCCGTTGATTTCCAATGCCGCCTCATCGAAGCGGCATCAGTAAATCTGTGGGTTCCGTTCGGCTTAAAGAGCTTGGTTCCAGTCGGTCCCCGGGAGGGGGCTGGGAGATCACTTCGCTGATCCCGGGCTATCTGGTGGCTTCACCAGTCGTGTGAGCGGTCCCTTTCAGGCCCTGGCGCCTCGTTGTTCTGTGGCGTTGAGATAAAATTACCACTGGCATTATTAGTCGTCAATACCAATGGCAATAATATTTTCAATAGGCGATAAAAAGCCCGCTCGCCGGCGGGCTGATTTAGGTTGCGGTTAGCTATAGATCCCAGGCGTAGCCGTTTTGTCCGCAGTTCCGCTCGATGGAAAGGAAGATGTCATTGGCTGAATATTGCTTGGCTGCCCAGGCATCGAGATTGGCCTGGATCACCGCTCTGCAATTTTTGGGGAGGCCGGTTTTGCCAAAAGTCGGCGTTGCATTGGGGTCTGGCGCGGTTGCTCTGCCGATCCCAAAGCCAACAATCAGAACGATGACGACCAGCCCAAGATTTTTGCCCATGTGCGCTTCCTTTCAGTTCAATGAAATCCGCCTGACCAGAATACCCGGCCAAGAATCACAATCTCCTGATCGATAATCTGCTGCGGCGTGTATTCCTCATCTGGGTGCTCGTCCCGATTGAAGCTGCGAAACCTTAAGCCGCCCCCAGGGAGGCGATATAGCTGCTTCACGCGGAGCTGGCCGGCGTGGTCAATGGCGTACATGTCGCCGTCAAGGACGCGGGTGTTGCTGGTATCCACCGCCACGGTCGAACCATTGCGCAACATGGGCTCCATGCTGTTTCCGGCGACCGTCACACATTTCGCACTGCTGGGGTCGACGCCCTTGTTGCGCAGGCTATTACGACCGAATCGAAGCTTTCTATTGGAAGACTCTTGAACTGCAGTTCTGCCGCTTCCGGCGGATAACTCAACTTCCTTGAGGAACGGCACATAGACCTCATCATTATCGAGCGGAGTGTCATCGTCCCATACCTCTATGGAGTCGAGGAACTGGGCATTCGCGAGTTCGCGACGAACAGGCATAACGCCTGTCGCCATCATTGCAATCTCATCGGCCAGGCGCTCGCTGAAGTCAGCCACATCCACGCCAAGCAGCTTGGCAAACGCAGCAGCCACTGGGGCGTTTAGCGGATTAACGCCGTTCAGATAGTGGCTGACGGAACTCTGGTTCATGTCCAGGGCGTGCGCCAGCTTTTCTTGGGTCAAGCCCAAGTCCGACTTTCGTGAATTGAAGATGGCCTTTAGGCGAAGGCATTCCTCTTTTCTGTCGGGTGGTAGTGGTTTTTTGCTCATCCTTAAATGTTATTCCTTCCGGTAATATTACGACAAATGCCAAGGGTATTGCCTTCTTCTAATGCCATAGGTAATATCTGAGCTATAAATAACCATGGAGGCAACCCATGACCCGCATTCACATCACGCAATTCGCATTGGAGAAGGGCCAGGCCGAAGCAGCTCGTCTGCTCGACATGAC
>Ga0182007_10001989_pt1 | contig 10547 bp, 10 predicted proteins | sample Sormic07211113_1_FD_123023 | JGI IMG/M metagenome (GOLD analysis project Ga0182007, IMG submission 123023) | Rhizosphere microbial communities from Sorghum bicolor, Mead, Nebraska, USA - 072115-113_1 MetaG | ecosystem: Host-associated > Plants > Roots > Rhizosphere | place: USA: Nebraska... | reverse complement strand
TCGAACGTGAACCCGAACGTCGACCATCCGCGCTGGAGCCAGGCGACCGAGCGCCGCATCGGCGACGGCGGCGGCTTGTTCGCCAAGCGGCGCAAGACCGAAATGTTCAACGGCTACGAAGCCCAGGTCGGCCAGCTGTATGCGGGCATGGACCTGAAGAAGAACTACTGAGCGCGCCCCGGCAACCGGCGCCCGACCATGAACAAGCTGCTCATGCATCCGGCGACCAAGCCGGTCATCTTCCTGCTGTGCCTGCTGCCGTTCGCGCGGCTGGCCTACGGCGCCTTCACGGACGGGCTCGGTGCCAACCCGGCCGAGTTCCTGATCCGCGCCACCGGCGACTGGACGCTGCGCTTCATCTGCATCGTGCTGGCGGTGACGCCGCTGCGCGTGATGACCAAGTGGAATGCACTCGCACGCCTGCGCCGCATGCTGGGCCTGTTCGCGTACTTCTACGTGGTGCTGCACCTGCTGTGCTACAGCTGGTTCGACATGGGATTCGAGTGGGGCGACATCGCCAAGGACATCGCGAAGCGGCCGTTCATTTTGGTGGGCTTCTCTGCCTTCGTGCTGCTGACGCCGCTGGCGGCCACCTCTTTCAACCGCGCCATCAAGGCAATGGGCGCGAAGCGCTGGCAGATGCTGCACAAGCTGGTCTACGTGATCTCGGGGCTCGGGCTGCTGCACTTCTTCTGGATGCGCGCGGGCAAGAACAACTTCGCGGAAGTGTTCGTCTATGCCGCGATCATTGCCGCGCTGCTCGCGTGGCGGGTGTGGAATTTCGCGAGCAAGCGCAAGGCGAAGCCTCCCGCGGTGGCGGTGCGCGGCAGCGAGAAGCCGCTGCGCACCGGCTGAGCACCGGCAATCAGCCGTCGATCTCGGCGCGCAGCTGGTCTTCCATCGTCTCGCGGCGGCGGATCAGCTTGGCGGTGGCGCCGCTCACCAGCACTTCGGCGGCACGGCCGCGCGTGTTGTAGTTGCTGGACATGCTCATGCAGTACGCGCCGGCCGACAGCACGGCCAACAGGTCGCCGGCGACCACGTTGAGCGCGCGGTCGCGGCCGATCCAGTCCCCGCTCTCGCAAACCGGGCCGACCACGTCGTAGGTCGGTGCATCGCCGGCGCGGCTGCGCAGCGGCACGATGCGCTGGAAGGCCTGGTACATCGCGGGGCGCGGCAGGTCGTTCATGGCCGCGTCGACGATGCAGAAGTTCTTGTCTTCACCGGGCTTGGTGTAGAGCACCTCGGTCACGCAGACGCCGGCATTGCCGACCAGCGAGCGGCCGGGTTCGATCACCAGCTTGCGCTGGCCGAAGTTGCGTGCGTCGAGCTTGGCGAGCAGCTGCTGCCAGAGCGCATCGGCCTTGGGCGGCACTTCGCCGTTGTAGTCGATGCCCAGGCCGCCGCCGAAGTCCAGGTGATGGATCGGCACGCCGGCTGCCTCGATCGCCTCGACCAGGTCCAGCACGCGATCGCAGGCGTCCAGGTAGGGCGAGGCTTCGGTGATCTGCGAGCCGATGTGGCAGTCGATGCCCACCACCTCCAGGCCCGGCAGCTGCGCGGCGTGCCGGTACGCCTCGACCGCGCGGTCGTGCGCGATGCCGAACTTGTTGCCCTTGAGGCCGGTGGAGATATAGGGGTGCGTCTTGGGATCGACGTTCGGATTGATGCGGATGCTGATGGGCGCGCGCTTGCCCTCGGCCAGCGCCACCTCGTTGAGCACGTCGAGCTCGGCTTCGCTCTCGACGTTGAAGCAGGCGATGCCGGCGGCAAGGGCCTCGCGCATTTCCGCGCGGGTCTTGCCGACGCCCGAGAAGATGATCTTCTTCGGATCGGCGCCCACGGCCAGCACGCGTGCCAGCTCGCCGCCCGAGACGATGTCGAAGCCGCAGCCGGCCTGCGCGAACACGCGCAGCACGCCGAGAGACGAGTTGGCCTTCATCGCATAGCAGATGAGGGCGTCGCGGCCCTCGAAGCCGCGCTGGTAGGCCGCGAGGGCATCCAGCATCCATTGCTTCGAGTAGACGAAAAGAGGGGTGCCGTGCTCGCGCGCCAGCGCTTCAAGTGCGACGCCTTCGACGTGCAGCGCGCCGTCGCGTTGCGCAACGTGCGGCTGGCCGGGCAGGGCGATGGAGTTGATGCCGCCACTCATTTGCGCGGTTCCGTGCTGTTGCTGGCCGGTGCGCTGGCGGCAGCGGCCGGTGCGGGCGCCGCCTCGCTGGAGCTGGACGAAGAGGACCGCAGGCTCTCGGGCGTCATGAGCTGCGGCAGCGTGGCTCGCCCGGCGGCGGCAGGATCGGTCGGCAGGTACAGCGCACCGCGCTGTCCGCAGGCAACCAGGGCGGTGGTGCCTGCAACGAGGCAGACCATGAGCGCAGCGCGGGCGCGGGTGCTCACTAGAATTTGGCGAACGTTCAACATAGCGAAATTGTAATGACCGACACCGAGTACATGGACCGCGCCGAAGCCGCGCTCGCCGCCATTGAGCAGGGATGCGACCGCATCAACGATGCGACCGACGCCGACATCGACAACCAGAGGGTGGGCGGGATGATCACGATTTCATTCCGCAACGGCAGCCAGTTGATCGTGAACCTGCAGAAGCCCCTGCAGGAAATCTGGCTTGCCGCGCGTTCCGGCGGCTACCACTACCGCCACGACGGCCAGGCCTGGGTCGATACCAAGACCGGAGAAGAATTCTTCGGCAACCTGTCGCGTGAAGCGACCCTGCAGGCAGGCCAGCCGCTGACGTTCGCGGCCGCCTGACTCTTCTTCGTCGTCAGTTGCGGAACAGGTCGAGGATGCGGTTGCGCTCCTCGGGCGGGGCCGGCGGGCTCACCGGGGCGCCGGTCAGGGCTTCCACCGGCGCCGCAGTCGCGGATTCCACGCCCAGGCTTGCCACGCCGCGTCCCGGCGCGTAGTCGTCGTAGTACCACTCGCCGCCCACGTTCACGATGCCGGAAGGCGGTGCGGTGGCGATGTCGGTCACGGGGATGCCCTTGATGGCGGTCTCCATGTAGGCGATCCAGATCGGCAGGCTCAGGCCACCGCCGGTTTCGCGGTCGCCCAGGTTGCGCGGCGTGTCGTAGCCGATCCACGAAATGGCCGTCATGGTGGGCTGGAAGCCCGCGAACCACGCGTCGAGCGAGTCGTTGGTGGTGCCGGTCTTGCCGTACAGGTCGGGGCGCTTGAGCGTCGCCTGTGCCTTGGCGGCGGTGCCGGCACGGGCCACCGACTGCAGCAGCGTGTCCATGATGAAGGCATTGCGCTGGGGAATCGCGCGGTTCGCCTCGTTGAGCACCGAGGGTTGCTTGTCGACCAGCACCTTGTCCTTGTGGTCGGTGATGCGGGTCACGAGGTACGGATTGACACGGTAGCCGCCGTTGGCGAACACCGAGTAGCCCACCGCCATCTGCATCGGCGTGACCGAGCCGGCGCCCAGGGCCATCGGCAGGTAGGCCGGGTGCTTTTCCTTGTCGAAGCCGAAGTTGGTGATCCACTCCTGCGCGTAGCGCGTGCCGATGGACTGCAGGATGCGGATCGACACGAGGTTCTTCGACTTCATCAGCGCGGTGCGCATCGACATCGGGCCGTCGTAGCCGCCGCCGTAGTTCTTGGGCTCCCACGGCTGGCCGCCGGTGGTGCCGGCGTCGAAGAAGAGCGGGCCGTCGTTGATGACCGTGGCGGGGGTGAAGCCCTTCTCGAGCGCCGCCGAATAGATGAACGGCTTGAAGCTCGAACCCGGCTGGCGCCAGGCCTGCGTGACGTGGTTGAACTTGTTCTTGCCGAAATCGAAGCCGCCGACCAGTGCCTTGATGGCGCCGTCGCGCGGGTCCATGGCCACGAACGCGCCTTCCACTTCGGGCAACTGCGTGATCTCCCAGGTGTTCTTGGGCGTCTTCACCACGCGGATGACTGCGCCGCGGCGGATCTTGATGTTGGGCGGGGCCTTGTCGGAGAGGCCGGACTGCGCGGGCTTGAGGCCCTCGCCGGTGATCTGCACGGGGTCGCCGTTGCCGCGCACGGCATCGATCTGCTTGGGCGTGGCCTTGAGGACGACCGCGGCCATCACGTCGCCGTTGTCGGGGTGGTCGTTGAGTGCATCGTCCACGGCCTCGTCGAGGTCCTTGGCGTCGTTGGGCAGGTCAACGAACTTCTCGGGGCCGCGATAGATCTGGCGACGCTCGTAGTCCATGATGCCCTTGCGCAGCGCCTTGTAGGCGGCCGCCTGGTCGGCTGCCACCAGCGAGGTGTAGACCTTGAGGCCGCGCGTATAGGTGCTGTCGCCGTACTGCGCGTACATCAGCTGGCGCACCGTCTCGGCCACGTATTCGGCATGCAGGCGGTTCGGATCGGCGGCGTCGCGCAGGTGGAGTTCTTCCTTCTTGGCTTCGGCGGCCTGCTCGGCGGTGATGAAGCCGGCTTCCTGCATGCGGTCGATCACGTAGAACTGGCGGCCGCGCGCGCGTTGCGGGTTGTTGACCGGGTTGTTCGCGCCCGGCGCCTTCGGCAGTCCGGCCAGCATGGCAGCCTGGGCGATCGAGAGATCCTGCAGCGGCTTGCCGAAATACGCTTCGGAAGCGGCGGCAAAGCCGTAGGCGCGGTTGCCGAGGTAGATCTGGTTCAGGTAGATCTCGAAGATCTGGTCCTTGGTGAGCAGGTGCTCCAGCTTGAAGGTCAGCAGCACCTCATAGATCTTGCGGGTGAGCGTCTTCTCGGAGCTCAGGTAGACATTGCGCGCCACCTGCATCGTGATGGTCGATGCGCCCTGGCTCTTCACGCGGTTCATGTTCGCCAGGCCCGCGCGCACCATGCCCTTGTAGTCGACCCCGCCGTGGTCGTAAAAGCGCGAGTCTTCGGCCGCGAGCACGGCGTCTTTCACGACCTTCGGAATGGCCGAGATCGGGGTGAGGTTGCGGCGCTCCTCGCCGAACTCGCCGATCAGGGTGCCTTCGGCCGAGAAAACCCGCAGCGGCAGCTTGGGCCGGTAGTCGGAGAGCTCACTGATGTCGGGCAGGTTCGGGTATGCGACCGCCAGGGCCACCGCCACCACGCACAGCACCGCGAGCACGCCGGCTGCGGCAATGCCGAACCCCCAGAAGAAAAAGCGCAACAGCCATTTCAGCCAGGTCGGGCGCTGGGACTTGGGGGAGGGGGTCTTGGCTGGCCCTTTGGGGCTTGAGGTTTCTTGCATGGAGGGCCGGAGAGTCACCCGACATTATAAAAAGCCGCTCTCTTTGCACGATCCGATCTTTTGTTGCTGCTGCATCGCTCTAATTCAAAAGTTACAAAATGCAGATTTGACGTCAGGTTTTGACAACGCTTGAGGGTTTTGCCCCCCGCGGTTGCTTGGTTGCCGCCACGCCTGCTGCTAGCATGCAACCGAACGCATTTTTTTCTATTGGTTACAAATACAGGGGGAGAGGGACCTAACTTGGCTGCTCTTGGATCATTGTTTCGTCGTCAGAACGCTCCCCTGCTGGGGCTGGATGTCAGTTCGTCCAGCGTCAAGCTGGTCGAGCTCGGCCGTGAGGCCAGCGGCAAGCTGGTTCTGGAACGCTGCGCCATCGAACCCCTGGAACGTGGCTGGATCACCGACGGCAACGTCGAGAAGTTCGACGAAGTGGCGGAAGCCGTCCGGCGCGTCGTCCGCAAGAGCGGCACGCGCACCCGCAACGTGGCGCTCGCGCTGCCGCCCTCGGCCGTGATCACGAAGAAGATCATTCTTCCGGGCGGCATGAGCGAGCAGGAACTCGAGATCCAGGTCGAGTCCGAAGCCAACCAGTACATCCCGTTCTCGCTGGACGAAGTCAGCCTCGACTTCTGCGTCACGGGGCCGAGCACCACGTCCGCAGGCGACGTGGAAGTGCTGATCGCCGCGTCCCGCAAGGAAAAGGTGCAGGACCGCGAAGGCTTGGCGGAAGCCGCCGGCCTGAAGGCGATGATCCTCGACGTCGAGTCCTATGCCTCGCGCCTGGCGACCGCCCGCCTGATCGAACAGCTGCCCGGCAAGGGCGTGGACTCGATCGTGGCGCTTTTCGAAGTGGGCGCCTTCACCACCAGCATGCAGGTGCTGCGCAACCAGGAAGTGCTGTACGACCGCGATCAGGCGTTCGGCGGTGCCCAGCTGACGCAGCTGATCGTGCGCCAGTACGGTTTTTCCGCCGAGGAAGCCGAAGCCAAGAAGCGCAGCGGAGACCTCCCCGACGACTACGGCTCCGGCGTGCTCAAGCCCTTCGTGGAGGGCATCGCGCAGGAAATCGCGCGTGCGCTTCAGTTCTTCTTCACGAGCACGCCGCACAACCGCGTCGACTACGTGCTGCTGGCTGGCGGCTCGGCGTCGCTGCCGGGCCTGACCAACGCAGTCACGCGGCAGACCTCGTTTGCCTGCTCTCTGCTGAACCCCTTCGACGGCATGGACTTCAGTTCGAACATCCGTGAAAAGAAGGTCCGTCGCGAAGCGCCGTCCTACCTGACCTCTTGCGGGTTGGCCATGCGGAGGTTCCTGCAGTGATCCTCATCAATCTGCTTCCGCACCGCGAAGCTGCACGCAAGCGGCGGCGCGAGGCCTTCTTTGGCACCTTGGGTGCTGCAGCGGTGCTCGGCCTGCTGATCGCCGGCCTGGGCTACCTCTGGTTCGAGGCCCAGATCTCGGCGCAGCAATCGAAGAACGGCTTTCTCCAGGCCGAGATCAAGAAGCTCGAAGTCGAGATCAAGGAGATCTCGACGCTGCAGGAAGAAATCGCAGCGCTGCGCGCGCGCCAGCAGGCCGTCGAAGACCTGCAGGGCGACCGCAACCTGCCCGTGCACCTGCTCAACGAACTGGTTCGGCAGCTGCCCGACGGCGTCTACCTGACCAGCATGAAGCAGGACAACCAGACGGTCACGCTGCAGGGCATGGCGCAGTCGAACGAACGGGTTTCGGAACTGCTGCGCAACCTGGGCAACAACAGTCCCTGGCTGGTCAAGCCGGAGCTGGTCGAGATCACGTCGGCGAACGTGAACCTGACCCCGCGCGACCAGCGCCGCGTTGCGAACTTCACGATGCGCATTGGCCTGAAACGCCCCACCGATGCTCAAAAGGCCGCTGCCGACAAGGCCGTGGCTGCGGCGGCGCAATCCAAGGGGTAACGGAACATGGCAAGCAATCGCCCCTCCCAGAAAATAGATGTCGGCGCTGCATTGCAGCGTTTCGGCGAGCAGTTCCGCGGGCTCAACCCGAACGATCCGTCGATGTGGCCAGCGGTGCCGCGGTACGCGCTTTGCCTGGCGGTCACCGCCCTGGTGCTGGTCGCCCTGTGGTTCGTCTGGCTGACCAACTCGAACGACGAGCTCGAGAGCGAGCGTTCCAAGGAAGTCGCGCTGAAGGCCGACTACCAGAAGAAGGTGGCCCAGGCGGCCAACCTCGAACTGCTGAAGAAGCAGCGTGAACAGGTGCAGCAGTACGTGACCCTGCTCGAGAAGCAGCTGCCCAGCAAGGCCGAAATGGACGCCCTGCTGTCGGACATCAACCAGGCAGGCCTCGGTCGCAGCCTTCAGTTCGAGCTGTTCCGTCCGGGGCAGGTGTCGGTCAAGGACTATTACGCCGAGCTTCCGATCGCCGTTCGCGTGACCGGGCGGTACCACGACATGGGCGCCTTTGCCGCCGACGTCGCGGGCCTCTCGCGCATCGTGACGCTGAACAACATCACCGTCACCCCGCAGAAGGACAAGGACGTGCTGACGATGGACGCCACCGCGCGCACCTTCCGCTACCTCGACGAAGACGAGCGGGCTGCGCAGAAGCGCGCCGCCGCACCGAAGGCGAAGAAATGAAGATCGCCGCCAAAGTACTGTGGCTGACACTGGCCGCGCTGGGCTTGAGTGCCTGCGACTCCGGGCAGGACGACCTGCAACGCTGGATGGCCGAGCAGCGCGCCCAGGTGAAGCCCTCGGTGCCGCCCATTTCAGAGCCCAAGAAGTTCACGCCGCAGACCTACACCGAGGCCTCGTCGTTCGAGCCCTTCAACATCCTGAAGCTGACGCAGGCGCTGCGCCGCGAATCGAACCAGCCGAGCACTTCGGAGCTGATAGCGCCCGAACTGGCACGCCGCAAGGAGGCGCTCGAAGCCTTCCCGCTCGACTCGATGGCAATGGTCGGCAGCATGAACCGCAACGGCCAGCCAGTGGCGCTGGTCCGTGTCGACAAGCTGCTCTACAAGGTTCGCGTCGGCGAATACCTGGGACTCAACTACGGGCGCATCACCCGTATCAACGAAACCGAAGTCGCCTTGCGTGAGATCGTGCAAGACGCCGCCGGTGAATGGATCGAACGCGTCGCGACGCTGCAGCTGCAAGAGAGTGCGAAATGAACCAAAAGAAATCAACGATGGCACAGTGGCTGCGCGCTGCCGGCCTGGGTCTGCTGGCCTTCGGTGCATTGGCCGTGGCCCATGCGCAAAACGCCATCCAGGCCGTGACCAGCTCGACCCAGTCGGGCGCGGAAGTGATCCGCATCGATCTGGCGCAACCGCTCACGGCGGTGCCTGCCGGGTTCGCCGTCCAGACGCCGGCCCGCATTGCGCTCGATTTTCCGGGCGTCACGAATGCCATCGGCCGTTCCGCGATCGAAGTGAACCAGGGCAACCTGCGTTCGGTGAACGTCGTCCAGGCCGGTGAACGCAGCCGCGTGGTGCTGAACCTGAAGCAGGCCACCGCGTACAAGGCCGAGATCCAGGGCAATTCGCTGCTGGTCATTCTCGAGCCGGTGGCCGGCTCGGCGCTCGTCGCGTCTGCCGGCACGACCTTCGCGGAAAACCGCAACCGGGACATGCTGCCGCTGCGGGACGTCGATTTCCGCCTTGGCGCCGACAGCACCGGCCGGGTCATCGTCGATCTTCCAAACAACCAGGTCGGCGTCGACGTCAAGCAGCAAGGCAAGAACCTCGTCGTGGAGTTCACCAAGTCGACGCTGCCCGAGGGCCTGCGCCGCCGCCTCGACGTGGCCGACTTCGGAACGCCGGTCCAGCTGATCACTTCGCAGCAGTCGGGCGACCGCGTGCGCATGACGATCGAGGCCAAGGGCGACTGGGAGCACAGTGCCTACCAGAGCGAGAACCAGTTTGTTGTCGAGGTCCGCGCCCGCAAGGTCGATCCGACCAAGCTGACGCAAGGCGTGGGCTACAACGGCGAAAAGCTGTCGCTCAACTTCCAGAACATCGAAATCCGTTCGCTGCTGCAGGTGATTGCCGACTTCACGAACTTCAACATCGTGACCTCGGATTCGGTGAACGGCGCGCTGACGCTGCGGCTGAAGGACGTGCCCTGGGATCAGGCCCTCGACATCATCATGCAGGCGAAGAACCTGGGGATGCGCAAGAACGGCAGCGTGCTGTGGATTGCGCCCAAGGATGAAATCAACGCCAAGGAAAAGCTCGAATTCGAGGCCAAGGCCGCGATCGAGAACCTGGAGCCGCTGCGCACCCAGTCGTTCCAGCTCAACTACACCAAGGCGATCGCGATTGCGCAGGGGCTGACCGGCACGGGTGCCTCGTCTGGCGGTGGCGGCGGTGGCGGCGGCGGTACGACGACTCGCATCCTGAGCCCTCGCGGCAGCGTCATCGCCGAGTCGCGCACCAACCAACTCTTCGTGTCGGACGTTCCGTCGCGCCTGGCCCAGATCACCGATCTGATCCAAAAGCTGGACATCCCGGTTCGCCAGGTGTTGATCGAGGCCCGCATCGTCGAAGCGTCCGATACCTTCGGCAAGTCGCTCGGCGTGCGGCTGGGCGGCGGCATCGCTGGCGAGCGCTTCGCATCGTCCGCCGGCAACCGCGCATTCGCCAACCTCGGCGCGATGCCCGTCGTCACGGCGGGCACCAATGGCGGAGCCAGCACGGCCACCTCCACGTTCACCAACTCCAACTTCATCAACCTCCCGGCGGGCGATGCGGGCGGCACGGGCAACGCGGCAGGCACCTTCGCGATCTCGCTGTTCAACTCGAGCTTCTCGCGCATGCTGAACCTCGAAATCTCGGCGCTCGAAGCCGACGGCAAGGGCAAGCTGGTGTCCAGCCCCCGCGTCATCACGGCCGACCAGACCAAGGCGCTGATCGAGCAGGGCGAGGAAATTCCGTACCAGCAGGCCACGTCCAGCGGCGCCACCTCGATCTCGTTCCGCAAGGCGGTGCTGAAGCTGGAAGTCACGCCGCAGATCACGCCGGAAGGCAACATCATCCTGACGCTGGACGTGAGCAAGGACGCCCGGGGCGTGAACACGTCGGCGGGTCCGGCCATCAATACCAAGCACGTGCAGACCGAAGTGCTGGTCGAGAACGGCGGCACGGTCGTCATCGGTGGTATCTTCGAGCTCACCGAAACCAATGACGAATCGCGCGTGCCGGTGCTGGGTGAAGTGCCCTACCTGGGGGCACTGTTCCGCAAGCGCGAACGCGTTGCCAACAAGACCGAAATGCTCGTCTTTATCACTCCGAAGATGATTACCGACCGCAACGCCGCGCGCTGACGCGCGGGCGTAGCAGCCACCGCGTGGCGGTCGCACTCGTCGG
>Ga0182007_10001988_pt1 | contig 10548 bp, 9 predicted proteins | sample Sormic07211113_1_FD_123023 | JGI IMG/M metagenome (GOLD analysis project Ga0182007, IMG submission 123023) | Rhizosphere microbial communities from Sorghum bicolor, Mead, Nebraska, USA - 072115-113_1 MetaG | ecosystem: Host-associated > Plants > Roots > Rhizosphere | place: USA: Nebraska... | reverse complement strand
CTTCCAGACCAACGTCCCCGGTGTCTTCGTCGCCGGTGACGCGGGCCGCGGTCAGTCGCTCATCGTCTGGGCGATCGCCGAGGGCCGCTCGGCCGCCCGCGGCACCGACCGCTTCCTGACCGGCGCCAGCGACCTGCCGGCCCCGATCCGTCCGACGGACCGCGCGCTGATGGTCTGACGGTCACTCGAAAAACGTCCCGTACAAAGGCGTACGGAACTCCTGATGGCGTCTGCCCAGTCCCCGACCGGACTCCGGGCAGGCGCTGTCGCCTTTCCAGCCGTCGCTTTTCCGACCGTCGGCTTTCCGGCCGTCGTCTTCCTCAGCCGCCCGAACTCGCCGTCAGGCCCTGGAACTCGACGGTCGCGTCCTCGGTGTAGGCGCCCACCCGCCCCCGGTTGTACGGCCGTTCGGCGTCCGTGAACGTCACCAGCGGCTTCCCGCCCACCGAGACCGACAGCGCCGCGCCACGCTGGACCACCGTGACGTCGTACCACTGCCCCACCGGGTACGGCGTCCTGCCGGTCGCCAGGAAGCGCTGGCCGCCCGGATAGGCGGGGTCCCGTTTGCCCAGCTCCCAGCCGTTCGGCTTCAGGGTGACGTAGTAGAAGTGCTCCGGATCGGTGTACGCCCACACCAGCCACGGCACCTCCCAGGGGTTGGGCTTCGGGGAGCGCAGCTGTCTCACCGCCCGCATCCGGGCCTCGTAGCGCACATCGGTGTACGAGGCCGTGCTCACCACCAGTCCGGCATGGGTGGTGCCGGGGTCCTCGGCGGCCATGGGGGAGAGCGAAAGGGACGTGTCGTCACCCTGGTTGGTGCCCATGCCGTTGAACACCGACAGCCAGCGGCCGTGGGTGGTGCCGTCGGTCCACGGTTCGCGCGCGGGCGCGCCGTGGCCCTGGCACTGGTACACGCTGAGGGCGAGGACCGCGGTCAGCGTGAGAACCAGTGCCAGTTTGGTGACGTTACGTCCCCTGCGCGTCATGTCGTCGAGTATGGCCCGGACGCCGTGAGCCCGACCGGGACATCGGCCGCGAAGTCCTCCGCCAGCTGGGCCAGGATGCGGGTGGCCGCGTGGCCGTCGCCGAACGGGTTGCCGGCGCCCGCCATCCTCCGGTACTCGACCGGGTCGTCGAGGAGCCGCTCCGCGTGGTCGACGATCGCCTCCGGGTCCGTGCCGATCAGCCGCGCCGCACCCGCCTCCACCGCCTCCGGCCGTTCGGTGGTGGTCCGCAGGACGAGCGCCGGCTTGCTGAGGCTCGGCGCCTCCTCCTGGATGCCGCCGGAGTCGGTGAGGACCAGGTCGCACTCGGCGAGCGTGGCCGCGAAGTCCAGATAGCCGAGCGGTTCGACCAGCGAGATGCCCGAGTGGCCTTCGAGTTCGGGCAGCAGCACCTCGCGCACGGCGGGACTCCTGTGCAGCGGCAGCACGATCTCGACGTCCCCCCGCGCGGCCAGCCGCGTCAGCGCACGCCCCATCCCCCGCATCCGCTCGCCCTGGTTCTCCCGTCGGTGCAGGGTGACCAGGACGCGCTTGGCCCCGGTGCGGAACACGGAGGTGCCGGCGCCCTCGGCGAGTACCCACAGCAGGTTGTCGACGACCGTGTTGCCGGTGGTGAACACCTGCTCGGGGGCGACTCCCTCGTCCGTCAGATGGCGGGCGGCGGCCGGGGTCGGGGCGAAGTGCCAGCGGGTCATCCGGCTGATCAGACAGCGGTTGAGCTCCTCCGGGAACGGGTTGTCGACGACGCCGGTGCGCAGGCCCGCCTCCACGTGCGCGACCGGGATCTTCTCGTAGAAGGCGGCCAGCGCGCCGGCCATCGCGGTCGTGGTGTCCCCCTGCACCAGGACCAGGTCGGGCCGCTGCTCCCGCATGACCTCGCCGAGCTCCCGCACGAGCCGGGCGGTCAGATCGGACAGCTGCTGCCGGCTGCGCATCACGTCGAGCGCGATACGGGCGTCGACGCACAGCATGCCGAGCATCTGGTGGAGCATCTCGCGGTGCTGGCCGGTGGTGACGACGATCGGCTCGAACTGGGTGTCGGCCGCCATCTGCCGTGCCACGGGCGCCAGTTTGATCGCTTCGGGCCGGGTGCCGAGCACCAGCATGGCGCGCACGGGCACGGCTGACGGGTCTGTGGACATGGGTGTGCCCCCCTTGGGCATGCGCGATCGTCGCAGCCGATCGCATGAGGGTGAGGAGAAGAGCTGATGAGAAGAGCTGATGACGAGAGGTGATGAGAAATGGTGCTGAGAAGAGGTGCTGAGAATCGGTGCTGAGAGGAGGTGATGAGCGAGGTGGGGTGCCGCGCGGTCTCAGGTGCGCGCGGTCTTCAGCCAGCCGCGCTGGCCGGTGAGCATCCGCCAGAAGCCCCACCAGCCGGCGGCGAACCATATGTAGCCGTAGAACACGAAGACATGGGCGATCAGAACGGACCGCACCAGTCCGAGGTCGCGCTCACGCTTGGCGTACACATAGCCGTACGCGTAGGCGGTCGTGAACGAGAGCAGATACGGGCCCAGCAGCCACATCGGTGACACCAGCGGGTGGCCGACCTGGAAGGAGGCCACGGTGGTGGCGCCCAGGGCGACGAGGAACGACAGCGGCAGCAGCGAGGTGAGCAGGATCAGCACCGGGCTGGAGAGGTGGTACAGCATGTCCAGCGCGGCCCGGGTCGGCACGTCCCTGAGGATGAGCGGGACGAGTCCGGCCGACTGCAGATGGCCCTGGAACCAGCGGGACCGCTGGCGGATCAGACGCCTGAGGCTCAGCACGGCCTGCTGGGAGACCGCGGCGGTGGTGCAGTGCATGTTGGTCCAGCCCTTGGCGATCAGCCGGACCCCGAGGTCGAGGTCCTCGGTGAGGCTGTCGCTCCAGGGGCCGTCCCCGTCGAGCGTGTTGAGCGCCGCGAGCCGCATGAACTGCCCGTTGCCGCCCATGCCCACGCTGCCGATGAAGCGGCGTGCGCTCTGGAAGACGTCGCCGTAGACGACGAACTCCATGTCCTGCATACGGGCGAGCAGGCCGAGGTGGCGGTTGTACATCCGCACGCAGACCTGGACCGCGCCCGTCCCCGGGTCGTCGAAGAAGGGGTCGACCGACTGCACGATGTGCGGATCGAGCCGGCCGTCCGCGTCGACGACACACAGGACGACATCCTCGGGGGCGTGGCCGGCCAGCACCCCGGACTCCCTGAGGTAGCGCACTCCGTCGTTGAGCGCGGCGCCTTTTCCCTTGCGTGCGTCCGGCGGGTTGCGCCGGTGCAGGCGGACCAGTGCCGGATCGGCGGCCAGGGCGATCTCGCTGGTCCGGTCGTCCGAGCCGTCGTCGATGACCAGGGCCATGAAATTCCGGCTGGGCAGCGAGGTGATGCGTTCCAGGCTTTCGGAAAGCACCTTCTCCTCGTTGAGACAGGCGAGCAGGAATACGTAGAAACGTTCTCTGCGATCGGTTCTGGAACGGCGAATTCTTCGCCTGGAGAGCAGAAAAAGACTGGTGTTGTAGCAGGCCGCCATCACGATCAGAGTGATGCTCGACCACAGGAGCAGCTCAGTGATCACCACTGCTCCAAGCTTTGGCCTGTGCTTTCAGTGCCTGTCGGCGCAGTCGAATGCGTGCCAGCAATATCAGACAGGCGGTCAGGCAGTAGAACAGAAATCCGGCCCCGGCTGTTGCCTGCAGGGCTTTGGCCAAAGGAAGCCCGGGTATCGCCTCGGGTGTGGCCATCGCCCCGGCCAGGGGCAGTAGTGCCCCCAGGGCGGGTCGTCCGTACATTGTCCCCCCATATTTCAAAGCGCGTCCCCAACGCGCGAAGGAGAACTTAGCAGACTTTCGGAGGGGCTCGGGACACTACTCGGAAACAGGCGCGTTCGATCTTCCAGTAGGGTCTAATGGTCCGCCGGGGAGTAATGAATGACTTCCTGTTCGAATAAACCTTTGCCGACGACCGGCAAGGTGGGGGGATGTAAGTTGAAATCAGTGACCCGTCATCGCAGACGGACAATCTCGAAGCTTTCCGTGTGCCTTCTGATCGTCGCCGCAGGGGTCAGCGGCACTTTTCTGGCCGCGAACAGTCAGGCCGCGGGTGGGGGCCACGGCCACGGCCAAGGCCATGAGGCGATCGGCGGCAGGTCGGGACTCAGCCGTGTCGACCTCAACGGCTGGGCGGCCGCCCAGCTCAAGGCCGACCAGGCACGCCACGACAAGCCGCACCCCAGGGCGCCGAAGACCGCGAAGGCCTCCCCGTCGTCGCTGACCACCCAGCTGACCACCGAGACCCCGGTCGGGGCGGCGACGGCCGTGACCCGGCAGGCGGCGCAGCTGAAGCCCGCCGAGGCCGCCGCGGCCACCCCGAGCGCGCTGGTGCTCTACGACACGGCGGGCCCCTACGGCCAGCTGGGCGAGCTGTACGCGATGGCCGCGGCCAACCTGGCCGGCCACTTCGGCACCGTGACCGCCAAGCCCGTCGAGCAGTACACCGCCGGGATGATCAACTCGTACTCGGCCGTGATCTACATCGGCTCGACCTACTACGGCGGCGACATCCCGGACGCGATCCCGGCCGCGTTCTACGCGGACGCCGCCGCGGGCAGCAAGCCGGTGATCTGGATGGGTGCCAACATCTGGAACATGGCGAACTCCACGGGCCTGGCCGCCTTCACACAGAAGTACGGCTGGGACCCGACGAACTCGTACTACGACGACGGCGGTTCGGTCGGCACCGTGACACGGGTGACGTACAAGAACCAGGCCCTGACCCGGAACATCCCCGCCGGACAGGACGGCGGGGTGCTGCGCCCGGCCATCCTCACCGGCGGCGGATATCCCGCGGTCGACACGCTCGCACAGGGCCTGGACTCGTCCAACGGTCACACGTTCGGCTGGGCGATCCGCTCCTCGAACCTGACCTACATCGGTGAGATCCCGTTCGCCTACGTCTCCGAGAGCGACCGTGTCATCGCCGCCGAGGACCTCCTGTTCGACGCGCTCGCGCCGGACACCGCCGAGCGGCACCGCGCGATGGTCCGCCTGGAGGACATCAGCCCCGACTCGGACCCGACCCAGCTCAAGGCGATGGCCGACTACCTCAAGTCGGAGAACATCCCGTACGGCATCAACGTGATCCCCGTCTACACGGACCCCGAGGGCACCTACAACAACGGGACCGCGCAGACGATCACGCTCGCCCAGCGGCCGCAGGTGGTCAGCGCCCTGAAGTACATGCTGGCCAGGGGCGCGGTCCTGATGGACCACGGCTACACGCACCAGTACGGCACCGTGGCCAACCCCTACGACGGGGTCACCGGCGACGACTTCGAGTTCTACCGGGCGCACGTCGACTCGGCGAACAACGTGGTCTACGACGGTCCGGTCGCCGAGGACTCCGCCCTCTGGGCGCAGACCCGGGTGACCAGCGCGCTGACCGCCTTCACCCTCGCCGGGCTGCCGAAGCCGGCGCTGTGGACCACCCCGCACTACGCGGCCTCCGCCGCCGACTACAAGGTGTTCGGCGCCAACTTCTCGGCGCGTCTGGAGCGTTCGCTGTACTTCTCGGGCACGCTCAGCGGCAAGTCGGCCGGGGCCAACACCTTCATCGGACAGTTCTTCCCCTACGTGGTGAAGGACGTCTACGGCACCAAGGTGCTGCCCGAGGACATCGGCAACTACGAACCGGAGGCCTTCAACAACCACCCGGCACGGCTGCCCGCCGACCTCGTCGCCTCGGCCAAGGCCAACCTGGCCGTCCGGGACGGGTTCGCGAGCTTCTTCTACCACCCGTACTACCCGCTCCAGCCGCTGAAGGACACGATCGCCGGGATCAAGGCCCTCGGCTACACCTTCGTCAGCCCGAGCAGCCTGTGAGGGCACGCAGCACGAGGAGGAGGACCGTCGCCGCCGCCGCGGTGGCGGTCCTCCTCGCCGCGACGGGGTGCACGACGGAAACCGCGACCAAGGACGACAGCGGTTCGGACCGGCAAAGTCCGGTCGTCCGGGGCATCACCCTGCCCTCCTGGTACCGCAGCGACTACGACAGCCCGGCCGCCGACCGCTATCTGCGCGGCATCCGGGCCACCGGTGCCCGCTGGGTCACCTTCACCCCCACCTGGTACCAGCGGCGCGTCACCGACTCCTCGATGCACACCACCGAGGAGACCGCGAGCGACGGCAGCCTGCGCCGGATCGTGGGCCGCGCCCACGCCCTCGGCCTCAAGGTGATGATCAAGCCGCACGTCGACCTGCCGGGCGACGTCGACCGTGCCGAGATCCGCCCGCACGACCGCGCCGCCTGGTTCACCGCGTACCGGCGCTTCATCACCCACTACGCCGACCTCGCCGCCGACACCTCCACCGAACAGTTCGCGGTGGGCACCGAACTCGCGGGCGTCTCCGGTGACCTGGACCCCTGGCGGCAGGTGATCGAGGTCGTCCGCGACCACTACGACGGCACGCTCACCTACGCCGCCAACTACGACGAGTACCGGAGGATCCGCTTCTGGAAGGACCTCGACCTCATCGGTATCGACGCGTACTGGCCGCTGTCGGACGTGCCCACCGACGATCCGGCCCGGCTGCGCCGCGCCTGGCGGCCGATCCACGACGAACTCGCCGCCTACGCGGACCGCGAGGGCCGCCGCGTCCTGTTCACCGAGGCCGGTTACGTCAGCCAGCGCGGCACCACGACCGCGCCGTACTCCTGGACGGTCAGCCGTCAGCCCGCACCCGCCGAACAGGCCGCCGCCTACCGGGCGTTGCTCGACTCCTTCAGCGACAGCCGCTGGTGGGCCGGTGTGTGCTGGTGGATGTGGGACGACTGGCCGGACAGCGGGGAGACACCGGTGAAGCTGGCGTACACCCCGCGCGGGAAGCCGGCGGAGCAGGTGCTGCGGGAGAAGTGGGGCGGATCGTAGGCCTCGGTCGGTCGCGGTGGGGTCACACGGTCAGTTCCGCGACCTTCGCCATCGCCAGGATCACCAGCAGCGCCAGGAGGGCGACGCACGCGCCCGCCTGGACGAGGTCGCGGTGCCTGTCGCGGGGTGCGTAGGCGTAGGCGAGGGTCACCAATCCGCCGGCCAGCAGGCCGCCGAGGTGGCCCTGCCAGGAGGTGGCCCAGGCCGAGACCACCAGCCACAGCATCAGGCCCGCCATGAACTGGTTGACGCCCCTCATGTCGACGCCGAGGCGCCGCGCCATGACGTAGTAGGCGGCCCCGAGCCCGAAGATCGCGCCGGACGCGCCCAGGGTCGCCTCGTCGGGCGCGATCAGCAGCACCAGGACCGAGCCGCCGAGCGCCGACAGGAAGTACAGGGCGATGTAGCGGATCCGGCCCAGCTGGGACTCGACCACCCGGCCGATGGTCCACAGCGACACCATGTTCATCACGATGTGCGTGATCCCGAACGTCCCCCCGGTGGGCGGCAGATGCAGGAACGCGCCGGTGATCAGGCGGTAGTACTGGCCGCCGACGAGGCCTTCGGGGTGGAGGTACGAGGGGTAGTTGTTCAGCCACACGTAGTGGGTGCCGTCGGGCCCCACCAGCCCTCTGCCCAGCATCTCGAATCTGTCCACGACCGAGGGACGCACCAACTCGGCCAGGTACGCGAGCACATTGAGCGCGATCAGTACGTACGTCACCACGGGCGCGGAAACGATCCGGCCGCCGAACGCCGTCCGTGCCTGCCGTATCGAGCGCGCCCCCTCCTTCACGCACTCCGGGCACTGGTGGCCCACGGCCGCCTCGCGCATACAGGCGGGGCAGATGTAGCGGTCGCAGCGGGTGCAGCGGACGTGGGACTCCACCTTGGGGTGGCGATAGCAGGTGGTGATGGTGGACTCGGATTCCACGGCCGGCTCCTCGGAAGCGGATGGGGAGAGAGGTGGGGAGGGAGGGAGAGGGAGATGGGGACGGTGATGCGGATCAGGAGGCGAACAAAATAACGAATGCAGGTGACGGATGGGAGAGTAGGGGCCATGGTTGCGATCAGTCTGCAGAAGGTCGAGGAGACGGCGCCCGCGCTGGTCAGCCTCTACAAGAGCGCCGGGGTCTCGCTGCGCAAGCACGGCCTGGAGGGGCTACGGGCCGCCGTCTACCTGGTGGTCGACTACTCGGGGTCCATGAAGCCGTACTACCGGGACGGCTCGGTGCAGGCGCTCGCCGACCGGGTGCTCGGGCTGTCCGCGCACCTCGACGACGACGGGCGGGTGCCGGTGGTCTTCTTCTCCACGGACGTCGACGCCGAGACCGACATCGCGCTCGCCGAGCACGAGGGCCGGATCGAGAAGATCGTGGCGGGCCTCGGGCACATGGGCAAGACCAGCTATCACCTGGCGATGGACGCGGTCATCGACCACTACATGGACAGCGGGTCGCGGGAGCCCGCCCTCGTCGTCTTCCAGACCGACGGCGGCCCGATCAACAAGCTCGCCGCGGAACGGTATCTGTGCAAGGCGGCGAAGCTGCCGCTGTTCTGGCAGTTCGTGGGCTTCGGGGACCCCGGCAGCAAGCAGTTCGACTTCCTGCGCAAGCTCGACGAGCTGGCGGTGCCGGGGCGGCGGGTGGTGGACAACGCGGGCTTCTTCCACGCCGGTGCCGATCCGGGGAAGGTGTCCGACGCGGAGCTGTACGACCGGCTGGTCGGGGAGTTCCCGCAGTGGCTGGCCGCCGCGCGGGCGCAGGGCATCGTACGGGCCTGAGTCACCCCCGCGGCCGGTCGTCCGCACGGTTGGCTCGGGCGGGTCTCCGTGTCACCCTGAAGATGATCCGACGGGGAGGCGACGGCACATGGACGGCGCACGATCGGGGAAAGGACAGGCGGGCCCGGGCGAGCGGCTCGCCGACTGGGCCGACGGGCGGCTCGGACTGTATTCGCTGGCCAAGGCCAATATGCGCAAGGTCTTCCCGGACCACTGGTCCTTCATGCTCGGGGAGATCTGCCTCTACAGCTTCCTCGTCCTGATCCTCACCGGCGTCTATCTCACCCTGTTCTTCGAGCCGAGCGGCGCCGAGGTGATGTACCACGGCTCCTACGTACCGCTCAACGGCGTCACGATGACCAAGGCGTACGAGTCGACCCTGCACATCAGCTTCGATGTGCGCGGCGGGCTGCTGATCCGGCAGATCCACCACTGGGCGGCGCTGGTCTTCGTCACCGGCATGCTGGTGCACATGATGCGGGTGTTCTTCACCGGCGCCTTCCGCAAGCCCCGCGAGCTCAACTGGCTGTTCGGCTGGACCCTGCTGATGCTCGGCATCATCACCGGTCTGACCGGCTACTCGCTCCCCGACGACCTGCTCTCCGGCACCGGCATCCGCTTCGCCGACGGCGCGATCCTCTCGATCCCGATCGTCGGCACCTATCTGTCGATGTTCCTGTTCGGCGGGGAGTTCCCGGGCCACGACATCATCTCGCGGCTCTTCCCGGTCCATGTGCTGCTGCTGCCCGGGCTGATGCTGGGACTGGTGGTGGCCCATCTGATCCTGGTCTTCCACCACAAGCACACCCAGTACCCGGGGCCCGGACGGGACCAGAGGACCGTGGTCGGCATGCCCTTCCTGCCGGTCTACATGGCCAAGGCCGGAGGCTTCTTCTTCCTGGTCTTCGGCGTCCTGGCGGTCATGGGCGGCATCGCCAGCATCAACCCGGTCTGGGCGTTCGGCCCCTACCGTCCCGACCTGGTGACGACGGGTGCCCAGCCCGACTGGTACCTGGGCTTCTCCGAGGGCCTGATCCGGGTGATGCCGGGATGGGAGATCAACGCCTGGGGCCACACCCTCGTGCTGGGCGTCCTGATCCCCTTCTCGCTCTTCCCGCTCATCCTGCTCGCCCTCGGCCTCTACCCCTTCGTGGAGGCGTGGATCACCGGCGACAGACGCGAGCACCACATCCTGGACCGGCCCCGCAACGCACCCGTCCGCACCGGCCTCGGCGTCGCCTGGCTGGCCCTGTACCTGGTGCTGCTGATCGGCGGCGGCAACGACATCGTGGCCACGCATCTGCACCTCTCCATCAACGCGATCACCTGGTTCGTGCGGATCGCCTTCTTCGTGGCGCCGGTCGCCGCCTTCGTCGTCACCAAACGGGTCTGTATGGGCCTGCAGCGCCGCGACCGGGACAAGGTGCTGCACGGCAGGGAGACCGGCACCATCCGGCGACTGCCGCAGGGAGAGTTCGTCGAGGTGCACGAACCCCTTCCCCAGGACCAGCTGTTCACCCTCACCCAGCACGAACAGGCACCGCCGTACGAGATCGGGCCGCTCGTCGACGCCAACGGTGTGCGCCGGCCGGTCACCGTCTCCCAGCGGTTGCGCGCGCGGCTGGCCCGGGGGATGTTCGGGCCCGACGCGCGGATCGCCAAGCCGACGGCCGAGGAGTACCGGGAGCTCACCAGCGGCGACCACCACCACTGACCACCACGGCCCGGCACTCCCGCGGGCTGCCCCAGGCAGTGCGCAGGGCGCGGGCCTTGGTCAGCCACAGGGACAGGTCGTACTCCGCGGTGTACCCGATCGCGCCGTGCAGCTGCAGGGCGGTGCGTGCGGTGGCGTAGG
>Ga0182007_10001985_pt1 | contig 10556 bp, 15 predicted proteins | sample Sormic07211113_1_FD_123023 | JGI IMG/M metagenome (GOLD analysis project Ga0182007, IMG submission 123023) | Rhizosphere microbial communities from Sorghum bicolor, Mead, Nebraska, USA - 072115-113_1 MetaG | ecosystem: Host-associated > Plants > Roots > Rhizosphere | place: USA: Nebraska... | reverse complement strand
AGGGCCTGTCGCAAGGTACTCATCCTCATCCAACCTTGCAGGGTAGTGAGATCCGAAGGCGTTAAAGCGAAAGGAGAAGCTGGCCGAGGCATGCGTATCACCAATCCATGACATTGGGTGCATAGTGTATCGTTGGTTGTAGGGAAATGTATTAACCGCTCAGTCCACTAGTCGTAAGGAAGGGTTTGCATCTAGAGCGTCATCTGATTGATTACCTAGACAGCCTAATCTTGAGCGGTTGGGCGAATGACGATGTCACCGACGTCAACGTCATCTGGCTGTTCAATTGCGAATGCGATAGCACGCGCGATCGCGTCGGGGGATATTGCGATCTCGGTCATGCGTTTTTGAATAGCCGCTTTTGCTACCTCATCTGTCATTGACTCTGCAAAATCAGTGCGGACAAAACCTGGCGAAACGCCGGTCACGCGTAGCTTATCGCCCGCTTCCTGTCGCAATGCCTCGGTAATAGTTCGCACGGCGTTCTTCGTTGCTGCATAGACGCCCATACTCGGCACTATCTTGATCCCGGCCGTCGATACGACGTTGATGAAGTGTCCGGTTCCTTGACGGCGGAATCCCGGCAATGCCGCCGCGATTCCATAAAGCACGCCTTTGATGTTGACATCGATCATCGTGTCCCAGTCATCAACACGTAAGGCGTCGAAGTTTGAGACTGGACCGATGCCTGCGTTGCTTACCAGCACATCGAGACGACCGTACCGCTCATGGGCCAATGCCACAAGAGCGGCGAGATCAGCACACTGTGTGACATCGGTGGCAATACAAATCGCTTCACCTCCGTCGGAGATAATGGTGGCCACAAGGGCCTCAAGCCGATCTATGCGCCGCGCACCCAGGATGACTTTCGCACCGCGCTTGGCAAGCAGCAATGCAGTAGCTCGGCCTATTCCGCTTCCTGCGCCAGTAATCGCAACAACTTTTCCTTCGATACCAGACATGACTCTCTCCTCAAAAGAAACCAGTTTGCGCGTTATGTATTGGACGTACTATGCTGATTAATCCAAGATATCGTCGCGTTCGTCCAAATGAATCTAGATCCGCTGTCCGACATTTTTTCATTGAACGCACTTGCCAGCGTCCGGTGCACTCGCCTGGAGGCAGATGGTTCCTGGGCGCTCTGGTTCCCCCAACGCGAGCGTCTCAAGTTTGTCGCAATCCTGCGGGGCGCAGCCTGGATCGTGATTCCAGACAGGCCGCCTCTTCGCCTGGAGGCTGGCGATACTCTCCTGCTTACAAACACACCTTTCACTATTGCGAGCGATCCTGCAGTGCCGGCAAAAGACGGATTGACACTATTTGAGGCCTCAAAAACGAACACCGTTCGGCTGGCCGGGAACAAGACCGTCATGCTTGGCGGTGCATTCGTCTTCGCCGATGACAATGCACGACTGTTAATCGAGGCACTTCCTGCATTCATGTATATTCCCGCTCAACAACCCACGGCTGTGGCCTTGAGCAACATTCTGTCGATGCTGGACCGCGAGCTGGAGCACCCAGGCATGGGCTCGTCAGTCATGTCGCAGCGTCTTGCCGATATCTTGCTGATTCAAGCTTTACGCGGTTACGTGGCGCAATACGGCCAGAACTCGGCCGGATGGATCGGCGCATTTTCAGACGCACGCGTAGGCAGAGCGATCGCCCTGATGCACGGCGACGTAGCTCATCGCTGGACAGTTGGCGAACTGGCAGCCGCCGTTGCGATGTCCCGCTCAGGGTTCGCCTTGAGATTCAAGTCGATGGTGGGACTAGCACCCCTGGAATACCTCCGGCGCTGGCGAATGCAGCTGGCTCGACGGTCGTTGCGCAGTACGTCTTGCTCAATCGGGGACACTGCGGCGGCACTTGGCTACTCTTCTGAAAGCGCATTTGGAAACGCTTATAAACGAGAATTCGGTCAATCTCCCACGCAACACAGCCTTGGCGCCTTAAATGCTACCCGCTGAAGAAAGTGGGTTTTGAAAAGCGGAAGCTGCGCAAAATTCGCGTCAACGTACGGTCCCCTCCGCCACTAGATCGCCCGGCGCGCCTGGAAAGGACGCCATAGCGTTTGGCAGACTGCCGGTTGCTCAGACTGACCGCCAAGGGCCCAAGCTGCGTTTTCACACAGCCTGGGCCAGAAGCAATGGGATGGACTCCTCCTCACCTTGGCATCTTGAGTGCCAGACTGAAGGTACAAATCACAGTCAACCGTGAGAATGAGTCCACACATGAAGTTTATGCGCATTCAGGTCGACCTGACCAAGAACGTGTTTCAGATTCACGGAGTGGATCGTCATGAGCAGCCAGTCTGGCGGCAGCGTTTACCTCGCGACCGCTGGCTTCAAACGGTTTTGGAGAAGATCGAGCCCGGCTGTGAGATCCGCATGGAAAGTTGTGGCGGTGCGCACCATTGGCCGTGGCAGCTACAGGCGCGCGGTTTTCAGGTGAGGCTGATCGCACCGCAGTTCGTCAAACCTTACGTCAGAGCAACTAGAACGACGCCAACGATGCCGAAGCAATCTGTGAAGCGATGAGCCGCCCCAGCATGCGCTTTGTCGCCATCAAGACCATCGAGCAACAGGATATCCAGGCGACGCATCGCATCCGGGCCCGCTTAATCGAACAGCACCCGGCCAAAGCCAATCAGATTCGTGGGTTGGTCGTCGAGTACGGTCCCGTCGCCCCAAAGGAATTGCTCATGCTACGTCAGGCGATACCGTGCTGGTTGGAAGAGGTGGATAAGGGTTTGACAGTACGATTGCGTCGTTTACTAGATGGCCTGTGGGACGGCCTTCGCGCATTGGATGAACGTAGTGTGCAACTCGGCAGCGAAATATCTGCAATCGCGGCAAGCGAGCCCACTGCCATCCGTTTGCAGCAACTGCGCGGCGTCGGCCCGATGATCGCCACCGCACTCATTGCTGCCATCGGTGATGCCCGACAGCTTGCCAATGGCCGACAGTTGGCAGCCTCTCTAGGGCTGACGCCAAAGCAACACAGTTCTGGCGGGAAGGATCGATTGCTTGGCATCAGTAAACGTTGTGATGATTATCTGCGAACGGTGATGGTCCACGGTGCGCGCTGGGTGCCCTCATTGATTCGAATCTCGTGTTTAACGCCAGCGAGAGTTCAACTGGACCAGACAGAAGAGAAAAAAGTAGCAAGATCGTTCGCGCCGTAAGCGGGCCGCCTTGCGGCGCCCCGCAGCCGCTCTCCTCGACCACGCTATTAATCAGCTTTCCAGCATCCAGATATGTCCGAAGCAGCCGGATAACCGCCCGATCCACAATCCGCTTGCATAAGCGATCAACAAAATATCGTGCTCGACCCAGTCGAAGAACTAGTCCAGATCAACATTTGTTCGCCTCCCGGGCTGTGATGACCGAGAAAGCGCAGCCGATTTTTCGGAGAGTTTATTTTGCGACAGAACACTAGTAACTGATTTTGGAGTCCCCACCGCCAGCGGTGGCAACGTCTGTTGGATCCAGCGGCTTTGGTGGCTTGAGTTTTGCCAGATCACTCGCCGCGCTAGCGCCTTGCAGCACATTGGCGGCAGTGTCCGCAGCCTTAAGTACCTGAGGTAATCTAGTGACCGCTGCAGCTATCAAAGGAAACATATCAACTCTCCATATTTTGATACTAAGCGTTAATGCCTAGTAAAGGTGAGTGACCCCTTCGCGCACTTCGGTTCCCTCCACTGGGCATTTATTTCGGCATCAATAGGAAATACGCCTGCCACTATGCGTTCGCTGCTCAACAGTCCCGCACCAGCGGTTTAATCTGTCGAGGCTGAATGTGAGTACCCCAACATTGACGCGTTTTTCGGTCGCGGTAGTGATGGCAGTTACCTGCCACCCCCCGCACAGATCCGTACGTGCGGCCCTGCTGCTGAAATTTTAGGCCGAATTCTGAAAGAAATGCTCAATTGCGATGGGGTGTATGTGTGCGGCCAAGGCCATCCACTGCTTAACCCCGAGCAATCTCATGCTTGGTTTGAGGTCGGGGACTTCATCCTGGACATAACCCATAACCCATGACCCATGACCAATTTAAAGGTACTGGGCTCAGTGGATGGGCTTTTGAACGGGAAAGGCGGTTGGCATTTCCAATTCTTTGACCAGGACCGAAGGACAGGCTACTGCAAACCAGAAGGGTGGCCTTGCTACCCCCATGATGGTTACGAGGCGGCAATGACGGAACTGGTTATCGGACGACACACAGATAAATAGGAAAAGCGCACCAGATACGCCAAGCCCAACCGAAACGGCGTATTTCACCAAAACGGAAAGTCTTTTTCAGGTTTTCCTACCTATTGCTAGTTCACCGGTGCGGCGTCGGTGGTGGCCTATTACGGGGACGCGCTCGACGGCAAGGTAATCATCGAACTCACTAACACAGCCTCTCCGGACCCCATGGGCCTCGTCTCTCCCGCCGGGAGTTCTGGTGCGCAGGAGATCGCCAAGATCGCCCCCGGCAGCGCGCACGTTGTGAAGGCATTCAACACCCTCTTCGGTCACGTCCTTGCCAAGGGAGGCCCCTCGACGTGTTCATCGCCGCCGACAATCAGGAAGCCAAGGCGCGCGTCTCGTAAGCGCTCCATGAACCCCACATTCAAAGCGCTTAGCTGATGCCGGATGCTGTGCTCCCGATTCTCTCAGGAGGCCAGCTCGTCATGATGCGACCCGACGCCAAAGTTGAAAAAGTGTATCTCTACCCCAAGCCCGTAGACTTCAGAAAGTCCATTGATGGCCTCGCTGCGCTGGTCGAGCTGGACATAAAAGTGGCGGTGTTCGATCCCGTGCTCTTCGTTTTTCTCAACAAGCCCCGTAACTTGTACTGGGAGCGCAACGGCTTCTGCCTTTGGCTTAAGCGCTTGGAGTCCGAGCGATTCAAAACATCGCCTGATCTCAGCGATGAAGTGATCGTTCTGACCGTCCAGGAACTGAATTGGCTGCTCGACGGTTTTGACCTGTGGCGCAACCGTCCTCACCAGGTTTTGACTCCACGCTACGTAGCCTGACCCGGTATAATCCGGGCCATGATTTCTCTGCCCGACGATCTTCCTGATGACCCCGTTTCGCTCAAGCAGCTGCTGCTTGAGGCACTCAATCGCCAGGAAGAAGTTGCCCAGGCTTATCAGGCTCACATCATCGACCTGAAAGGACAGATCAAGCTGTTGCGCGACCGCTTGTTCGGGCGTAAGTCCGAGCAGACAGCGCAGCCCAATACGCCGCAACTTGCACTGTTCAATGAGCCTGAAAGCGAGCCGATGCTATTGATCGGCGATGCTGAAGAAGAAGTCGATTCCCCGGTGCCGCGCCGAGGAAAACGTAAGGGCGTTGTCGGCTGAGCTGCCGCGTGTCGAGGTCATCCTCGAACTGCCCGAGCACGAACTGACCTGTGCCTACGGTTGCCGCAAGCACCGTGATCAGCGAAAAAATCAGCGAACAGCTGGATATCGTGCCGATGCAGATCCGTGTCATCAAACATATCCGCAAGGTTTACGGTTGCCGTGGCTGCGAAACGGCGCCGGTCACCGCCGACAAACCGGCTCAACTGATCGAAAAGAGCATGGCCAGCCCAAGCGTTCTGGCCATGTTGCTGACCATCAAGTACGTCGATGGCTTGCCGCTGCATCGTTTCGAGACGGTGTTAAGTCGACACGGTATCGATATACCAAGGCAAACACTGGCGCGCTGGGTGATGCAGTGCAGCGAACACTTTCAGCCACTGCTGAACTTAATGCGCGACCGATTACTGGAAAGCCCGGTGATCCACTGCGATGAAACCCGTGTTCAAGTATTGAAAGAGCCAGGTCGAGACCCGACCAGCCAATCCTGGATGTGGGTACAAGCCAGCGGCCCGCCAGATCGCAAAGTCGTGTTGTTCGAGTACACGTCCAGCCGTGCGCAGGAGGTTCCGTTACGTCTACTGGAAAGTTATCGCGGCTATGTTATGACCGATGATTACGCGGGTTATGTTGCGGCCGGAGTTATGTTGTGATGGCAAAAGGCGCCGCCTCCAATCGGGAGGTCGGCGCAAAAAGTGGCACATAAATTCATGCTACAACCCTCGCATGAACGCCATGAGAGACGCTGAATTCGGTCGCAGGCGCACAGCCTCAGGCACATTTGTGACGTCCAAACATGCAAGAGCCTTGGCCTTCATTTCGAGATCGACTTCCGCGTAAATGTGGGTCGTGTCTAGGGAGACATACCCGAGCCAAGCCCGAATTGTATTGATGTCGACCCCGGCTCTTAACAGGTGAACGGCAGTCGTGTGTCGAATAGTGTGCGGGCTGATGCGCTTGCCTTGCATGGAATCAACCCGCTTGCCGGCTGCTCGTCCATACACCGACACAACGCGATGTATGCCGAATCGAGTCATAGGATTCCCGGCAAGACCTATGAATACGCGATCCTCTGTTCTGCGTTCGACGATGAGTGCCCGCAGCGCGATAGCTGTTACTGGCCACAGGGGGCAGACGCGCCATTTGTTTCCCTTACCCAGAATGCGCACGGAGGGTGAAGTCCCAAGTTGCAAATTTCCAACGCTGAGGCAGGCAGCTTCGTCAGCGCGGGCGCCGGTGTTATATAGGAAAAGCAAAATCGCATAGTCCCGTGCACCCTGGCTCGTAGCCCGATTAGGTGCCCGGAGCAGAGCCTCTACTTCTGGTTTGTCGAGGTAGTTGATGACTGCCTGGGTAGTTTTTTTGAACGGGATAGAACGGATCTCTGTGCACCACGTCAAATGCTCTGGCGATCGCATAGCAATGAAACGCCCTAATGAATGAATCGCGCAGAGCCGCTGGTTGCGCGTGACGATGCCACAACCGCGCTCGTGTTCGACGTGTTCAAGGAATGCACGCACGATGGCGGGCGATATGTCGAGCACGACAAATGGTCGATTGCCACCGAGGCTCTTCGACTGACAAATGGAAGCAGGAGCGTCAGCGTGTCGCGGTAACTGATCTGAGTGTTGTGGGAAAGGTTACGCTCGGCGACCAGATACTCCAACAAGAAGCGACATACCCATGCCCCGAGAAGATTGCGGTCATTCATGATCAATCTCCTGGCCTGAATAAATGGCAAATCGGCGACTCGCTTCGTGCAACAGTTCGGGAGTCATACGCAGATAGCGCTGGGTCGACCTTATGTCGACATGCCCCAGATACGTTGCCAATTGCGGCAATAGCCGCTGTACGTCCTTACCGGCGCGATACCATCCCAGTACACGATGAACGGCGGCTGTATGCCGCAGATCATGGAGGCGCGGAGGCCGTAGTTCGCCAGTCGGGCGAGCAATACCGGCAGCCAAACGAACGCGCTGGAACAGAGTTATGACGTATTGGTAGTTCAGGCGATGGCCAGTACGAGTGCACAGCAGGGCAGAGTCTTGGCCTAGTGGAAGCGCTAGCGCGCAACGTTGTCGTAGATAGACTCGCAGTTTCGATGCCAGCCTGGGCCCAATCGGCACCAGCCTTGTCTTATAAAACTTTGTGTCACGAACGGTGATGATTCGCTGCTCGAGGTCGACGTCACAGAGGTTTAGTCTGATTGCCTCTCCGACGCGCAACCCGGCACCGTAAAGGATCAGCAGGAGGGTTCTGTATGTCGCAGCTTGAAGGCGACTGAGCGAGGTACTCAGTATGACGGTGGCATCTAACAGGTGCTGTATTTCTGTGGTGGCATAGACATAGGGAGTCTGTGCCGGTGGAAGCTGTGGTGGTCGTTCCGGCAGGGGCGAGATCGTTGTGTGGCCACGTGCGATTGCGAAGCGATAAAAACTAACAAGTAATCCTCGCTTCGTCTTCCACGTAGCGCTCAGCTCACCGTGCCCGTGCAGAAATACGGCTACTGCCTCTGGAGTAACTTCGGGGAGCGGCAGGTTTCCAGTCTCACGTGCAAACTGGCGCAGCACTCTGGCACTGCTATTCAGGCCCACGCCTTGGGCACGACGGACAGCCACGTAGGCATTGACTATGTCCAAGGTTCTCATAGCAGGTCTCCCAGGTCGAAGTCACCGATTTCACGTAACGAGACCAGATCAACCTTGGTGTACGTCATCGTCGCCGATGTGCTGCGGTGGCCAAGGTGGTCGCCAATTTCCTTGAGGCTCAGCCCATTGGCGAGCAACCTGGCCGCGCATGCATGTCGAAGTGCGTGCGGCCCCAAATGTGCAGCTTGTATGTTGAGCAGACGCAATCTGCCGCCGACGATGTTGTATAGACCTGCAGCGGAGATGGGGATTCGCGGCGCCCGAGTTCGGATGAATATCTCAGGGTGCAGTACCTTCGGACGCACTGTGTCGACGTATTGCGCTAATGCCTCAGCCACTGTGGAGAACAATGGGTAAACCTGCGGCTGAAGGCGCTTCAATCGCCAAATACGCAATTGGCCAGCAGCCCAGTCGATCTGACCATCAATATCCTCGGGCCTAAGCGTCGAAAATCTGCGGCCTGTGTTGAAGCACCAGCGCAAAAAAGGTTGCCGCTCGACTGCGCCATTGACTGATGGTACATGGTGTCAAGCCGCGTTCATCCCGCATCCACGAGACGAAAAGCTCAAGATTCTCCTCGAATGGAATCGTCTCCGTTGGCTCTTGCCACCAGCCCAGGAACTTAAACCAAGGTCTTGCCGTGTTTATCAACGTCGTAGCAGTTGCAGGAGAATTGGCCGGCAATGGCCCTTCGTGAATGATCTGGTGCAGCCGTGACGAATTGATTGCATTGAGGTCGCTTGGCTGCACCCGCTCGGCAATCGAAAGCAAGCAGCACGCCTTCAAGTAAAGGGAGGCATGCTTACAGCCCTGCTCAGCACAGTGTTGTAGGTATCGCTCGCGTTCAGCGGCCAGCGATCCGGCACGATGGCGTTTACAGGCAGCGTTTGAAGAATAGATATTCTCGAACATGGCAGACACTCCAGGTGATGAAGGTCTACCAAGGCGCTGCAATTTATGTTGCGTCAATCACCTATCGACAACAGAGAAACTGCCTATTCGCCCGGTCGGGATCACATAACTCACGCCGCAACATAACCCGCGTTATGTTTTGCATCTCATAACGCTGGCTATAACGCCTTGGCGTTGCAGCCGGGGGTTGAACGGCTGGCCTGCATGGCCCATGCGCGCCGCAAGTTTGTCGAGGCTCAGAAAGTGCAGCCGAAGGGCAAGACGGGACGTGCCGATATCGCCCTAACAATGATCAACAAGCTGTATGGCATCGAGCGCGACCTCAAGGACGGCGATGATGGACAGCGTTTAATCGGCCGTCAGCAAAGGAGCGTACCGATCCTGGCTCAGTTGAAAAGCTGGTTGGAGAAAACGCAGCCCCAAGTAACGCCGCAAAGTGAGCTGGGTAAGGCCATTAATTATCTGGCCAGCAACTGGAGCCGGCTGGAGCGTTATGTAGAAGCCGGTTTTTTACCTATCGACAACAATGCGGCCGAAAGGGCGATAAAACCGTTCGTTATCGGTCGTAAGGCGTGGCTGTTCAGCGACACGCCCAAAGGCGCTACCGCGAGTGCTCAGATCTACAGCCTGATGGAGACCGCCAAGGTCAACGGGTAAAAGCCTTATACGTGGCTACGCCACGTACTGGAGCAGTTACCACATGCGCAGTCGGTGGCGGATTATGAAGCGCTGCTGCCGTGGAACTGTTCGCCAGAGATACGAAGTTAAGCCTGACCCTATCGTGGGTGGTTGGATCGTACGCTATCGAGACCTTTCGATACCCTTGGCTGTACCGCCAAATCCACCCAACACGTAATAGACTCGGTACGTTTTTTGGGCCTCCAAAGCCCTGTAAAAACGGAAAATCCTACCCCCGGTACAAAAATAATCCTACCCCCGGTACAGGTCCAAAATGGCTCACACTGAGAAGCGTAGCCCCGTAGACGATGGATCAAGGGCAGCCTGGGACAACGACGTTTTTTGTGAGGGATTCCCCGGTTTGATCAGTGCGCCTGTCGCATCCGTACGGTCCGCGCGTTGTGGCTCTGGTGGCGCTGTCGTTGAAGTCGAAGTTGAAATGGGGGCGACTGCCGAGGGTGTCGGGTCTGGCACAACTGTGTGTGGCGAATCGAGAGGGTGTAATTAGTTTTTTGTAAAAAGTCTTGGCAGGAGACTGCCTACCTGTATCGGCTCGCGTTTGAAAACACGCTGGCCGGCATTCCACTGTGAGGCAAAACCGCCATCCGCCATTTGCAGATTCGTGAGCCCGTCGCAATGAAATTCGAGCCCGCGCCGTCGAATGCAAGCTCATTTGCAATTAATGTGAGCCGGCGGCTTTGGCTGGTTGCAATTAATGTGAGCCAGAAATGCCGATGAATGCGAGCCAGCGTAGGTAGTAACTCGATTAGGTCAAACCATTTGTTGCACGTTGTAGCTACCGCCTCGGGCTAATACAGCCCAGACAATTCTTTCCATTTTGTTGGCTAGTGGCCTGAGCGGTTAATCCATTAATTTATTTTTCATCACGCTCAGCTTTGCCTTATACACCGAGCTAATGATGGACTCAGCCGTCTTATTCCACGTGAACGGCTTTGCTGAATGCT
>Ga0182007_10001983_pt1 | contig 10559 bp, 8 predicted proteins | sample Sormic07211113_1_FD_123023 | JGI IMG/M metagenome (GOLD analysis project Ga0182007, IMG submission 123023) | Rhizosphere microbial communities from Sorghum bicolor, Mead, Nebraska, USA - 072115-113_1 MetaG | ecosystem: Host-associated > Plants > Roots > Rhizosphere | place: USA: Nebraska... | reverse complement strand
CCAGTCGCAAAGCTGCCACACCAACAAATGCCCGACCGGTGTCGCCACCCAGGACACCCTGCGCCAACGCGCACTCGTCGTCCCGGACAAGGCCCAACGCGTCTTCAACTTCCACCGCAACACCCTCAAGGCCCTGGCCGAAATGCTCGCCGCCGCTGGCCTCGAACACCCGTCGCAATTGCAGCCCAAGCATCTGGTGCGGCGTATGTCGGCCACTGAGATCAAACTGTTTTCCCAGTTGCATGTGTTTCTGAAGCCGGGGGAATTGCTTACCGGGGAGATGAATGGGGCGTTTTATTCGCGGATGTGGCAGATGGCGCGGGCGGACAGTTTTGAGCCGCTGGAGGTGGTGGCTGCGTAAGGGTGGTTTGATCGCCTGCCTCGGTTGAGGCAGGTATCGCTTTGAGGGTATAGAGGGAAGCAACCATCTCTGCGTCAGCGAGAGTCACGGAACGTTCCCAATCCTTTTCCAAAAGCGGCCTGAGATCAGTGACAGATTTGGGCATTACCCACCAGACATCGCATTCCTCCCATTTCAGTTCTTGCATATCGTGAAAAAAGATCCATTTATCGCTCTCAGGAATCAGGCCATGGCCGCCACGGTCAGCGACGTTCCAGAGATCATCAAGGGGCATACGAACGTAAAGCCTGATTCGATCGCGTGACTCGTTGTAATAAATAAATGGCAAATACCAGATCAATGACTCAAGCACGACTTCCTCGTTCGGCCGTCTCACCTGCTTGATCTTAGCCACCAGCCTGTCAACCCTGTAGTCATTACGTGCATCGGTTCCATTGAGGCCATCCGTTTGTTGATAGACCGATTGCAGGCCCTGAACTTCTGCTGTTAATGCAACCACCAAGGCTAGAATAAGTGCATCAATTCGTTGCAGCAATTTATCAAGAGCAGCAGCGACGATAAGAGGCAATCCGGCTGCCGCGAATATCAAATAGCGAGGAGCAAAGGCAGGAACGATTAGCGCAGCACTCGCCAGCACGACTGCTGGAACAAAAAAATAACCAATCAATAAACCATTGAAGCGATAGGGACGATTGTCTTTCCGGATCAAGACCACCGCGCATGCAACCACCAACATTAGCGGGATCGCACGCAACAACAACGATTGTGCGCCCCATGCGTTCATGACAACAAACAGCCAAACAAGACTCACCGCTCCTTGGGCTGTAACAGGTGGTGTCCATACCGGCCCTTCTGACAAATGGTCGATAAAGTGGGGGAGCCACGGCACGAACAACATCATGATCGCGCCGTTGGCCAGTATCCAGGGGCGCACAGGTAGCACGGTTTGATATTTCCCCGGACGCCCCCACCACCAATAAAACCAATGAGTCAGCATGCACAGCGCCGCGAAATAGTGAGTATAGAAAGCGGCGCTCATCAACAGCACATAAATGATCGGGAAGCGCTTTTTTTCCGGTTGTTTAACCCAACACACCAATGCCACGGTTGCGCCCATCAGCCAGAATCCGAGCAGGGTGTACATGCGCGCTTCCTGGCTGTAGCGGACCGAAATCGGTAACAGCGCCAGTAGCAACGCAGCCATCCAGGTTGCTCTTCGCGTGGCGACCAGGCTCATCAGCTTTATACCCAGCAAGACCGCGCCAACATCCGCCATCACACTGAGCGACCTTACGGCCAAGGCGCTGTCACCAAAAAAAATCATCCAGTAATGCAGTACGACGTAATAAAAAGGCGGATGCAGATCTCGCGCCGTAATGGAACAGATCTGACCCAGGTCATACTTGGCAAGCAGAACACTGAAAGCCTCGTCATACCAGATAGCGGGTACTGTGATTCCGTGAAATCGTACGACCAGCGCAAGAAACACCAGTGCCATCAAGGCTAAGCGGTCAACAAGCCAGCTTGAAGGTTTGTCCAAATAGGTGCGAAAGCCTTTCATGTCGCACGCTCGCGAAGCGCCATCAACCGGTAAAGCAGAAAACCACCCCTCCAGTTCGAAGGCCAGCTTGCTGACCATGGCATTGGCCGAAGCCAAGGTTTCGCTAAGCAGGTATTCGGTACCAACACCGTTGACAACGATGAAGGGCTGGACTGGTTAAGGGATTTGAATTCAAGGACAACCGTGTTCCCAGTTTTTTTCATCTCGACCAGTACAACACCATATTGCTTGATGAAATTCTCATCTGGCAACGCGATACCTTGGGTTGCGAGATAATAAAAATGGTCTGGCAGTTCACCCGACAACAAGTCATGCATTAATTGATCATACCCCCTGACATTCGATGTCGAGCCCAACAGCTTAAAAAACATACCAAACTCCACATTTTGCCTGGCATACATCGGCCATTGCACGGATGTTTGTATCAGCGCCACGACAACATCACGCATCTGACTGACTGGCTTCAACTGATTCTCGAAAGTATGCACAGGTTTAAAGCTGGTAAATATCGGCGTCATCGAAAAACATAAGATCAAGACACCCAACCCTATTCGCCCCCACCGGTCTTTAAAAAGACCCAAGGCAAATGCGAGCAACACCAATATGGCCGGAAGAAAAATAATCAAATTCCGCATAGTCAGGACAGGCCGAACATAAAGAGAATACAAATAAGGAATAGCAATACAGACAACGGCCCACACAACAAAAAGACAGCAACGAAAATCTTTTACCACCCCCAAACATTTAGCAATCGCCACTATCAACAAAACCGCTACCAAAACAGCCAGAGGCAAACTTCCAAAATATAAAATAAACAGATCGACAAAGAAGCGATCATTGGGTGCTGGAACCCAAAAATCCTCTCGCCCAAAATTTGAGTACATATATGAAACTTGCGGCACTACGCAAAGCAACACAAACAAACCGGCAAGACCAAAGCGATATAGTCGTCTTTTGCCCCAAGGCGACTCAAGCATACCAATCAACACCAGTAGTGCTTGCGCAAAAACAATCAAAAACCCAAAATAGTGAGTACTGACGAGCATTGCCGCCATCACAGAATAAACAAAAACATGAACTCCATCCAGCGTTTGCATCGCCCGGATGAATGTCACAAACGAAACGATTGTCAGCAATACAAGCAATTCATAAGAGCGTATCTCCTGAGAATACGTAATCAGATAAAAATTAATCGCCGCAAGCCAGGCCGCATACAGACCGACACGAACGTCGAACATTTGTCGCCCGAATATAAACAACACCGGGATCACCATAATTCCGAACGCAGCAGAAAGATACCTTCCGATCATCTCGCCAAAACCGAAAACTTTGTAAAAAGCCCACAACACCAATTGGAAAAATGGCGGATGCACATCTTTCATCGTCTGCTGGAAGACGTGAAAAAAACTGTTGTCCGGCTGACTCACCGCTACACTGAACAGTTCATCGAGCCACAATGAGTCCTCGGCTATATTTCGCAATCTCAAGTAAGCACCGAAAAATATTGCCGCCATCAACGACAAAAAAATGGTAGTACGCTCCCTGCTCAGATCAATGCTCATCGAGTTCTTCCCTTTGCCTGCGTTGATGCATCAAACTCCTGCTCTACTGCAAACCATCGCGTCACCAATGCAGCATGGGGAGCAGGTCAGAATCTTGCATAAAGCCTAACGTCATCCTCACAACAGAGGTGCGCCACGGGTAAGCTTACAATCAGCCCCCCCTTTCGTTCGGAACACTGAGAGAGAAATATTTTCAAAGCTTGTTCTTTCAACAAGCTCGATATCCAAGTGCTTTTGGTGATCGGGCCACCAGCGCTCATCCAGTACATAAAAACAGGGCGATACCGTATGAGCCACAATTTTGGCCTCCAACACTTCATAGGGCTCTACTTGAATGGGCAAATCCAAAATTCTTAGATAATACGAATAAATCTCACCGCCATAAATTGGCCACCCAGGGTTTTCGTTGGAAATCTTTATTAGCGGCGAACGTAGATCCTGCACGACCTGCAACTTACTATAATCTGGACCACTCACAAAATACGTAATTGACATCACGCAAAAAAATATCAACAGCACCCATCTTGAAAATGAATCCCGCACCAAGCTAAACCCATAAGACACCAGGACAATCAAAACAGGAACAAAAATGATTGTATTTTTGAAAGATAACACCGTCGTAAAAAACACGGACCTTATATAAGCAACCGAAAACCCCAAAAAATACCATAGCAATAATATCTTCAACCTATCTGACTTATCCTCCGAGCGTAGCAACACTCCCAACCCAAGCATGATAAAGAACACACTCACTATCGCCACACATGTATCACCAAATTGAATCACAAATGCCTCTACCACAAAATCGGCAGTTAGATCTGGAATCCACGTCCCTGTTCTGCCGAGACTTTGCACAATGTAATATGCGATCGGGGCGACCGAACTCAAGATAATCAAGCCAGCAACCAAGCTCGAGACAAATAGCTTCTTATCAAACCCTGAACGGGTGGAAAAATACAACAATAGAATAAACTGGGTCATCACTGGGAGAAAACCAAAATAGTGTGTATTCACCAGCATTGTAGCGACAGCAGTATAAGTGATAACTGCCCCCAGGCTTCTTTTATCGATCATGTTGGATAATGTCAGAAAAGACCAGATGACCAAAAAAACCAACAAACTATAGGATCTCGCCTCTTGCGCCTTCGCAACAAAAATAAAATTAACCGAAGTCAACAAGGCAGCCAGCAGCCCTACGTAATCATTAAAAAAATATCGCCCCAACAAGTACATCGATGGGATGACTGCGACACCCAGAACAAATGAAAAAACCCTGCCTGTGTGCTCACCGAAACCAAAAACCTTATGAACAAGCCACAAAAGAACCTGATAGAGCGGAGGGTGCACATCCTTCACAGTCAGATTAAATACCGTACTTAAACTATGAAGCGGGTCACTGACATAGATACTGAACACTTCATCGTACCACAACGGTCTTTCAAACAAGCCATAGCTTCGTAGCCCCATACCCAGCAGGACGATCAAAAATAACGACATATATTTATTCGCCAACACTCCCATTTTAATTGATATCACGAGTCATCACCCTCGTTAAAATAATTAACGTTCAAAGGTCAACTTATCATTCCCGGATAGAAGTCAGCGTGACCGTTCCCACCCCCACTGCAAACCACAACGTCACCAATCGCAGCAAAACCGTCGCTGCAACCGCGTCTCCCAGTGCCGCCCCCCCGGACACCAGCAACCCCACCATCACCGCCTCCGCGCTACCCAATCCGCCCGGCATGAAGCTCACGGCACCAGCCAGCATTGAAATGGCATAGATGAAGGCTGCAGACGCCAGCGCAATCTCAAGCCCCATGTCCTGCACGATCCAGTAAAAGGCCAGAGCTTCGAGACTCCAGGCGGCGATGCCCAAGGCCGATGCACCGAGTAAACGGTACCGCGTGTGGCAACGCCGAGATTGCCGAAACACATGGACGGCACCTTGCGCCATGCGGAAAAACCATCCCGATCGGGCGTCTATGCGCTTTGCAACAGCGGCAAGGAATGGCTCATGAGCCATCAACACCACACTGCTGATCAGCACCAGCAAGCAGATGACAATAGGTGGCAGCCACTCGCGATGCCCACTCAATCCAACCAAGGCCAGCATCACCATGGCGAACAGATCCGAAAGCCGTTCACTGAACAAAGCGGCGAAACTGTCAGCGTAAGGAACACCCCAACGCTTGAGCAGAACACCGCGTAGCGCTTCGCCGGCCTTGCCCGGCGTGGTGGTCAGGGCAAATCCCGCCAAATACATTTTCAGGCTCGGCCACCAGGGCAGCCGATGCTGCAATGCATGCAGGTACACCTGCCAGCGCAAGAACCGAAGGCCATAACCGAGCAGGACCAATGCGACGACCTGTATCGCGCCGCCCCACCCCACCCGGCTGATCGCATCGCCCACAGCCGACCAACCGCTCCACAGGGAGGCGCCCAGATAAGCCAAGGTCGAACAGACCACCGAACCGATCAGCAGTCGATAACGCCAGCCCGACAACAGCAGAGCCTGGCTCATAGGTTCAATCGCTTGAACAGAGGTTGGGGCAGCGCACGGATGAGGAACATGATCCAGGACCAGAACCTGGGCACATAAAGCACCGCCACCTTGCGCTCGATGCCCGCGACTATTCGCCGGGCGACGGCCTCCGGTTGCGCAACCAGAAATGCCGGCAGTGCCAACCCTTGGGTCATCGGCGTGTCGACAAAACCGGGCTTGATGGTGATCACATGCACGCCCGACTTGAACAACCGCGCGCGCAAGCCTTCGCAGAAACTGGAAACGGCCGCCTTGGCCGAGCCGTACACATAATTGGAGGGACGTCCTCGATCACCTGCGACAGAGGAGATGACGGCCAGCGTGCCACTGCGCTGAGCAGCCATCTGGTTTGCCACCAACGTCAATAATGCGATCACCGTGCTGGCGTTATTGGCGAACTCGGCCATTGCCAGCTCGACATCCTGCTCGCACGCGGATTGATCCGGCAACGTGCCGTAGGCAATAAGGCAAATATCCACCGTGTGCAGCGTTTCCAGGCATTGCTTCAACATGTCTGGGTACAGGGCGCTGTCGCTGGCGTCCATGATGTAGGGCACCGCCACACGTGCGCCCCGTGCGCGCAGATCCGCACAGGTTTGTTGCAGTTTTTGCTCACCTCTGGCGACCAGGAAAAATTCGCTCCCGTCACTTGCCCAGAGCCGGGCGCAAGCATTGGCGATGGTTGAAGTAGCGCCCACGATCAGTATTTTTTTCATCGCGTGACTCGCTGCCAGAAATGCGACATCAGCACCGGGTCACGCATCGCCTCCAATTGCTCCCAAGCGGGGTAGGCGCGCTGAAAATCCCGGGCGCTCATGTGCGCATCCTTGGCTGGATATAACCGACCACCGGCCTCATGAACGATGGCGTCCAGACGCGGCAACAATGTGTCGCTCAAGGCGCGGTTCTGCGGAAAATCCAACGCCAGCGACGTTCCAGGCATCGGAAAGGACAGCAATCCCGGGGAAGCGATATCGCCACAACGCTTGAGCACCGCCAGAAAAGAGCCCATTGCGCTGTGGGCAATGACGTTGAGCAACTGCGCCAGCGCATCCTCGGCTACCGATTGCGGTATTACGCATTGAAACTGTTGGAATCCCTTGCGCCCGTAGATCCGGTTCCAATGCTCGATGCTGTCCAGGGGATAAAAGAACGGACTGTAGGCAACTGTCCGGTTTTTGCGGCCCGCCGGTTGCAGATGCCAATAACAGCGGTTGAAGATGCCCACCATGAATCGGTTGACCAGGGATATCGGGGGGCGGGCAGGTATATTCATGACACGGCCGGGCGGGGTTTCGAGCACCCCGTGTTCGCTGTGATCGCCAACGGTAATGACACCGCGCCCCAATGCGGCCCCCATAGCCAGACAATCGATCCAGGCCACACTGTATTCATGAGAAGCATCGAGTTCCGTCGATAGGGCAAAGAACTCGCTCAATCGACCAAATCGCACCCGGGTCGTATCGATCCGGCTGGATTGAATCCTGCGCAGGCGGATGCTGACCCAACTGATAACACCCGTCAGGCCCAAGCCGCCGAGGGTGGCGGCAAACCATTGGGGATTTTCCGTCGGCGAACACACCATTGGAGATTGCCCTGACCGATGTAGGCCAAAGCGCAGAACCGAATGGGCAAACGTGCCGCGGCAGTGGTGATTCTTGCCATGGACATCATTGGCTACCGCCCCGCCCAGCGTCACATGACGGGTTCCAGGAGTGACTTGCAGGAACCATCCGCGAGGAACCGACAGCTCGAGCACCTCCCCCAGGGTAACGCCAGCCTCGGCACAGATTTCTCCCGTTTGCCAATTGGCCTCGATGAAGCGGTTCAAGGGACGCAGGTGCAACACATGGTCGCTTTCGGCCAGGCAACTGTCACCATAGCTGCGACCATTGCCAAACGGTAATGTCGAGCCATGTTCATCGGTCACGCGCAGCATTTGATCATCGAGATCATTTCTCCAGGCACAAGGATGGGCCGCCTGCAGCTCAGCGGGATAGCGCCCCCATGAGGTCAGGGGAATGCTCACCGTTACCACCACGCCGACATTTTGATGAAGCAAGTTCCGGCGTCACGGAAGTTGCTCATGTGGCACTCCAGAAAACGAAGAAAAACAGTGCACCGACAACCAGGCTCAGGGGGTCCTTGAGCGCAAACACCACCGGATCGTCTTTCATCAATCCACGATGAGTGAGGATCCAGACCCGGGTGATCCAGAACAGCAACAAGGGGCAGGCAAGCCAGATGATCTGGGGATGGTCGTATAGCACGACAGTCGCGCTGTCACGGATGTACAGCGCCAGCACCATCACCGCGAGATAGCCCGAGGCCGCGCCTAACGATGACAGCATGGCCATATCGGCAGGGTAGTAATCCCGGCCACTGGTTTTCTCGGTACGACTGCTGCGCGAGACGACAAGCAATTCGGTGTAGCGTTTTACCAGCGCGAGGCTCAGGAAAATAAACATGGAAAACGCGAGCATCCAGGCCGTCAGTTCCAATTGGAATACCGCGCCACCGGCAATGATTCGCAGCGTGTAGAGCAGCGCCAACGTGACCACATCCAGCGTCATGACCCGTTTTAACTTAAGCGAATAGGCCAAGGTCAAAACATAGTAGAACGCCAACACCACGACAAATTGCGGAGGTAGCCACCACCAGGCGCCCCCCAGAGATACGATCAACAGCAGAGGACAAACCATCAGGCCGGATTTAATTGAAAGCTGTCCGCTGGCAAAGGGCCTGTTGCATTTGGTTGGATGCCCGCGATCGTCTTCCAGATCCAGCAAGTCGTTAAGTACATAGACGCCGGATGCACATAACCCGAAGAATAGAAATGCCAGCAGGCCATGCCATAACAACAGTGGATTAGCGATCTGATGCGCAGCCAGCAACGGCACGAAAATCAGCGCATTCTTTATCCATTGATGAATGCGCAGCGCCTTGAGCCAAGCGCCGAACTCCGTCACACCGTAACGGATCGGCTGCACAATGTTGTCCAGACTTTTGATCCCGAGCAGAACAGAAGCTGAGGCATTGACAACATAGGCATATCTGGCGGAACGCCAGATTTTCAGATCATCCAGTGAGTTGCCGACGTAATCGAATCCTCGCTCACCGAACAATTCGATCAATAAATCACGCTTGTGATGACCTGATAGATTGCACTCCAGCCGGGTCGCGAGTATGTCGTCGAACATTTGCAAATGCTCGCCGATGCGTCGCGCCAATGAGTGATAACTGGCAGTGGCCAGCACGATCTTGCGCCCCAGGCCGCGCTGCTCCTCAATCATGGCCAACACATCGGGGTTGTAAGGCAGCAGGCTGACATCGATATACGTTGACTGAGCCAGTTGTTTCTTCAGGTACGCCTTACCTTGAGCGAGCCAACCCAGAAGGCTGAAGCATCTCCACGGTTGGCTGCGCACGAAAGCCATCATGCATTCAAAAAGCACATCGGACTTGAGGAGCGTTCCGTCCAGATCGACGACGAAGGGAATCAAAGACTCACGGCTTTCAACGGTTGGCTGCAAGGCTTGCTGAGAGGTGCTCATACACGATGATGGCCACGAAGCCATTTAAACCGGAAAAAGCCGTACCCCATCGCCAAACTCAGCAATGAATATGAAACCAGGGTCGTCCATCCAGGAGAGTTCCGGGCATCACCGATCGAGCCGATGACATAACTCAAGGCGCCCATCACGCCATTCAACAGCAGATAACCGCGCCACGACTCCCCAGGCTCGAAGATGTAGAGCGCATTCACATAAAATGAAAACGCCGCAGCCACACAAAACGCCGCAAGGTTACTGGTCGCCTGGGCCAGTCCGGCGGCGCCGTAGAGCACAAAAAATATCTGCCAATGAATCAATCCATTGACAAGTGCGATGACCAACAGCGCAGAAAAATCTTTCATCGTGGTGCCTTGCCATCCCGAGTGGCGGGCTTTTAAAGCTATGCCACGATGCCGGGCCGATCTACTGTCAGAACTTACAGGTCAGGCAGTGATTTCGACGGACGGTCAGTCCTGCCCCCAAAAGAAAGCCCCGATCATCAGACCGGGGCTTTCTTGAACATCGCCGTTACTTATGGCGCTGAACGCACCGCCCCCTGTTGTACATCAGCGGTCGGCTGCAACTTGAAGACATAAAACAGCACCGTCAGCAGCACCAGGAACGCCGGGCCGACATACAACGCCACGCGCGTATCCGGGAAGTACGCCATCAACCCCACCACCAACACCAGGAAGGCTAACGCCAGGTACGAGCTGACCGGGTACAGCCACATGCGGTATTTCAGGGCCGCACGTTCCGAAGCGCTGAGGCTTTTGCGGAATTTGAGCTGGGCCAGCAGGATCATCACCCAGGTCCAGATCGCGCCGAAGGTGGCGATGGAGGTCACCCAGACGAAGACTTTTTCCGGCACCAGGTAATTGAGCAGCACACCCAGCAGCAATGCGGCGATGGACAGCAGCAATGCACGGCGCGGCACGCCGTTGGTGGACGTCTTGGCGAAGCCAGCCGGGGCCTG
>Ga0182007_10001982_pt1 | contig 10562 bp, 8 predicted proteins | sample Sormic07211113_1_FD_123023 | JGI IMG/M metagenome (GOLD analysis project Ga0182007, IMG submission 123023) | Rhizosphere microbial communities from Sorghum bicolor, Mead, Nebraska, USA - 072115-113_1 MetaG | ecosystem: Host-associated > Plants > Roots > Rhizosphere | place: USA: Nebraska... | reverse complement strand
CTGATGCCGCTGAAGCAGTGCCGCTTCATCAGGCCGGGCATCAAGCAATCTTCGGCCTTCGCGCATGCGCCGGAGCATCCTGAGGGGCGCAGCATCGCCGAGGTTTTCCGGCGCATCGAGGAGCCGGGCTCCTGGATCGCGCTCTACAACGTCGAGGTGATTCCGCGCTACAAGGCCCTGCTCGAGAACATCCTGGGCAATGTGCAATCGGTCATCGACCGGGAGCAGCCCGGCATGTTCCTGGTGACCGGCTTCATCTTCATCTCGGCGCCGCCTTCGGTGGTGCCCTTCCACATCGACCGCGAGAACAATTTCTGGCTGATGCTGCGGGGACGCAAGGTGATGAACGTCTGGGACCGCACCGACCGCGTGGTGGTGCCGGCCAAGACGGTGGAGGACTACATCGTCGCCCACGTGGCGCGGGACGTTCGCCTGAAGGACGGCTTCACCGAGCGCAGCCACGAGTTCGAGACCCGGCCGGGCGACGGCGTCTACTTCCCGAGCACGTCGCCACACATGACGCGCACCGATCCCGGCTGGGCCGAGGCCGGGGAGGGCGTTGCGGTTTCGGTCGGCGTCAACTTCTATACCTCGGTCACGCGCCGGACGGCGCGCCTGCACCAGGTCAACCGCCTGCTGCGCAAGTGTGGGCTGTCGCCGAGCTATCCCGGAGAGTCGCCGCGGGTCGATGCGATCAAGGCGCCGATCGGCAGGCTGGTCGGCGCCACGCGCTGGAAGCTCACGCAGCTGCGCAAGCCCGAGAAAAGAGGCGAGCTGCCGCCCCCCGGCTCGTTCTGAGCGGGCTCAGCGGCGCAGCATTTCGCGCCCGCCGACCGCCGGCGCGTCGTTGCCCCACGAGCCGCGCACGAAGGTCAGCACCGCGGCGACCTCGTCGTCGTCCAGCGCCTGGTTGAAGGGCGGCATGCCGTAGGGGCGCGGGTTGCCCGCGGTGGCCGGCAGGAAGCCGCCGTGGCGCACCACCTGGATCAGGTTGGCGGTCGATGCCATGAGCACGGCCCGGTTGCCGGCCAGCGGGGGATAGGCGCCCAGGGCACCCTGGCCGACGTCGCCGTGGCAGTAGGCGCAGCGCTGGTCGTAGATCTTGCCGCCGCGTTCCATCACGCGGGCGTCGCGGCGGATCGGCGCCCCGCCCGCCGTTGCCGCCTCCGACGCCGGCAGCGCCTTCAGGTAGACGGCCATCGCGTGCAGATCCGCTTCGTCGAGGTACTGGGTGCTGCGGAAGACCACGTCGGCCATCGGCCCCATGACCGAGCCGCGCGCCGAGGTCCCGGTCTTGAGCAGCGCCACGATGTCGCGCGGGTCCCAGTCGGCGACGCCGGCTTCGCGCTTCGAGGTGAGCGAGGGCGCATACCAGTTCTCGACCGGGATCAGCCCGCCCGAGAGGCCGAGCTTTTCTTCGGTTGCGCCGAGCACGTTGCGCGTGCCGTGGCAGGCGATGCAATGGCCCAGGCCCTCGACCAGGTAGGCGCCGCGGTTCCATTCGGCCGGCCGCGCCGGATCGGCGACGAAGCCGCCCGGCGTGAAGGACAGCGCCCGCCAGACCGCCAGCGCGGCCTGGGTGTCGTAGGGGAATCGCAGCTGGTGCGCCAGGTTGGGCGTCGGGGCGGGCGCGACGCTTCGGAGGTAGGCGAAGAGGGCGTCTGAATCCTCCCGCGTCACCCGCGTGAAGTTCGGGTAGGGGAAGGCGGGGTAGAGCAGGCGCCCGTCCTTCGAGCGGCCGTTGTGCATCGCGCGCCAGAAGTGCGCGGCATTCCAGCTGCCGATGCCGGCCTGGGGGTCGGGCGTGAGATTGCTCGAGAACACCGTGCCGAACGGCGTCTCGATGCCGACGCCGCCGGCATAGGCGGCGCCGCCGCGGGTCGTGTGGCAGCCGGCGCAGTTGCCGGCCAGGGCCAGGTAGCGGCCGCGCTCGACCTGCGCCGCGCTGGGCGTGACCGGGGCGGCGGCCATATCGGCGGGCAGCGGGTCCTCGCCGCGCGTGTTGAGTGCCACCACGGCCACCACGCACAGCAGGGCGAGGCTCGCCAGGACGGCCAGCAGGATGAGGAGACGTCGCATGGCGGGCTTCATCGGTCCAGGGCGCTGCAAGGGATCGGCAGGGGGCCCGGGAGGGTGGCCGCCGGATGGCTGTCGGCCGGCACCGGCTGCAGCGCCAGCCAACTGGTCACGGCATTGATGTCGGCGGTCGTGAGTTTCCTGCCGACCTCGGCCATGCAATCGGGCGCCAGCGCGTGGCGGTCGTTGGTGAGCCAGGCGCCGAGCTGGGACGAAAGATAAAGGCGCGGCAGGCCGAGCAGGCCGGGGATGCCCGGCAGGACGCCGGTCAGCGCCTGGCCGTGGCATTGCGCGCAGGCCGGGATGCCGCGCGTCGCGTCGCCCTGGTAGGCCAGCGCCAGCCCGCGCGCCAGCATCGCGGGGGTGGCGTCGGTCGCGGCCGGCGTCGGCGGGTAGGGCAGGTCGAGCCCGGCGAAGTAGGCCGCGAGCTCGCGCAGGTAGGCGTCCGACAGGTGCTGCACCATGTGCGTCATGTCGGTGTTGAAACGGCGGCCGTCCCGAAAGCTGCGCAGCTGGTTGAACAGGTAGACCTCGGGCTTGCCCGACAGGCGCGGGAAATAGCCGTCGGCGCTGGCGCCCTCGCGGCCGTGGCAGGCGATGCAGGCCGCGGCCCGCTGGGCGATGGTGTCGGGAACCTGCATCGGGGGCGTGGCGGCGGATGCCGCCAGGCTCCAGGCGGCAAGCAGCAGGCTTTGCAGGAGGCGGGGGATTTTCATGCGTGGCGCTTTGATTCTCAGCCCCCGACTGTCGGCGATCGGCGCCCAAAAGAACAGGCTCAGTGCGACGCCAATCGATCGGATCAGTTGAGCCGCTACAGTCGGTGCATGCAATGGCGATACCTTCAGATGCCAGGGTGGCTGCGGCTGCTGTGCGGCGCCGCGGTGGGCGTGGCGGTCGGCTTCGGGCTCGGCCTGCTGCCGAAGCCGATCGATGGCGTCGCGCGGGGGCTGCTGGGCTGGTGCGTCGGGGCCGCGGCCTACCTGCTGCCCGCCTGGTGGCTGGCCGAGACCTGCGACCCCGATCGCACCCGCGCGCGGGCCCAGGCGCAGGACCAGCCCAGCGCCCTGATCCTGGCCATCATGGTGAGCGTGATCGGCGTCAGCATGGTGGTGATCGCCATGCTGCTGCAGAGCGTGCCGCAGCTGAGCGGCGCCCAGCGCATCGGACATATCGCGCTGGGCCTGGTGGCGCTGACCGGCTCGTGGCTGATGATCCATACGATCTACGCCTTTCACTACGCGCACCGCTACTACCAGGCGGAACTCGCGCCGAAGCCGCAGGGGCCGGGCCTCAAGTTCCCGGGCAAGCTGCCCCCCGACTATTTCGACTTCCTCTATCACTCCTTCGTGGTCGGCATGACCTCGCAGGTGTCGGACGTGCAGGTGACCTCGCACGAGATGCGCCGCATCACGCTGGTGCACGGCGTGCTGTCGTTCGGCTTCAACATGCTGGTGCTGGCGCTGTCCATCAACGTCGTGGCCTCGTCGATGCAGGCCGGCGCGGGGTGACGCCGCGTCAACCGGCGGCCACGCGGCGACGGCCCAGCTTGACCAGTCCGGTCGATAGCGCGACGCCGCAGACGATCACCAGCGCGCAGACCAGCATCCACTGCGTGATCCGCTCGCCCAGGAACACCGCGCCGTAGAACAGCGCGAACACCGGCACCAGGAAGGTCACGGTCAGGGCGCGTGCCGGGCCGGCCCGCTCGATCAGGCGGAAGAACAGGACGTAGGCCAGGCCGGTGCAGGCGGTGCCGACCGCCACCAGCGCCAGCCAGGCCTTGAGGCTCGGCATCTGCGCCGGCCACAGCCAGACTGCGGGCAGCACCAGCGCCAGGGTGGCGCCGACCTGGCTGCCCGCAGCGGTCGCCATCACCGGCACGCCGGTCAGGTACTTGCGCGTCAGGCTGGCCGAGAAGGCATAGCAGATGCAGGCCGCGAGGCAGGCCGCGATGGCCCAGCGCGCGGCGCCCTCGTCGGCGCCGGAATGGAAGCCGGCGGTGCGGCCGGCCAGCATCGCCACCCCGGCGAAGCCGATCACCAGGCCGAGGATGCGCGAGCCGTCGGGCCGGTCCTTGAACCAGCCCCAGGCGACCAGCGCGCCGAACATCGGCACCGTGGCGTTGATGACCGCCGCCAGCCCGCTGTTGAGGGTCAGCAGCCCGAAGGCGAAGAAGGCGAAGGGCAGGCCGGAATTGAGGACGCCGATGCCGAGCGCGGGCTTCCAGTGCTGCTTGAAGGCCGGCCATTGGCCGCGCAGGAACATCAGCGGCAGCAGGCACAGCATCGCGATCCCGACCCGCACCGCGGCGGTCGGCAGGGCGCCGAACTCGGCCGCGCCGATGCGCATGAACAGGAACGATGCGCCCCACAGCGCGCCGAGCAGCAGCAGGTCGACCAGCCAGGCACGGCTCGCGGTCGGGGGGCTGGTGGTCTGGCTGATCGTGGGAGTCGCCGCGGTCGTTCCGCCTGCCGTGCATTCGCCTTCGCTCACAGAGCCCCTTCCAGTTCCAGCAGCGCGGTCTTGCGCTCGAGCCCGCCAGCATAGCCGGTGAGCGAACCGTCGGCGCCGAGCACCCGGTGACAGGGCACGATGACGCTGATCGGGTTGCGCCCGACCGCCGCGCCGACCGCGCGCACCGCGGCCGGCTTGCCGACGCCGGCGCTCAGCGCGCCATAGCTGGTGGTCTGGCCGGCCGGGATCGCGCGCAGCGCCTGCCATACCGACTGCTGGAAGGCGGTGCCGTGCGACAGGTCCAGCGGCAACTCGAAACTGTCGCGGCGGCCGGCGAAATAGTCGTCGAACTGGGCCGCGGCCTGGCGCAGCACCGGGTGGGCATCGTCGGTCACCCAGCCGCGGGTGTCGGGCCAGTGGCGCTGGTGATCGAACCAGGCGCCGGCCAGGCCCTGGTCGGTGGCCGCCAGCGTGATGCCGCCGAGCGGGCTGTCGATGTGGGTAGTGAAGAGGGTCGAGGTCTTGAACTTCATGGCAGTCAGGCGATGGCGCCGGTGCGGGTTCGGGGTTCTTCGGCGGGCGCAGCGGCTTTCGGGGCGGACGTGGGGCGGTGCCAGGCGCGCAGCACGGCATAGCCGCGCCACGGCCGCCAGGCCTGCGAGGCGTCGGCCGCGGCGCGCGCCGAGCCGACGCCGAGGGCTTTCTGCAGCGCCACGTCGCCGGCCGGGAAGGCATCGGGCCAGCGCAGCGCCCGCATCGCGATGTATTGCGCGGTCCAGTCGCCGATGCCCGGCAGCGCCTGCAGCGCCGCCAGCGTGGTCGGCACGTCGGCACCGGCGTGGAGCGTGAGCCGGCCGGCGAGCATCTCTTGCGCCAGCGCGAGCAGCGCGGCCTGCCGCTGGCGCACGATGCCGAGCCGGCCGAGTGCGTCGCCGCTGGCGCCGGCGATGGCCGCCGCCGTGGGGAACAGGCGGTCGAGGCCGTCGATCGGCGTCGCGATCGGCTCGCCGAAGGCCTCGACCAGGCGCGAGCCCAGCGTGCGCGCGGCAGCCACGGTGATCTGCTGGCCCAGCACCGCGCGCACCGCGAGTTCGAAGCCATCGACCGTGCCGGGGACGCGCAGTCCGTCGCCGTCGGGAAAGCTGGCGTGCAGCACGCTGTTGATCACCATCGGTTCGGCATCGAGGTCGAACAGCGCGCGGACTCGGCTGATGACTGTCGGCAGCACCGCGGCGAGCGACTCGCCGACCTGCAGCAGGACCTGCTCGCGCGCGGGGTCGAAGCGCAGCTGAAGCCAGCCCGCGTGGCTGCGGCCGGCCTGGGCGACGCGCAGGGTCCGCGCGAACTGGGACTGGCCGGCGCGCTCGGTCATCTGCTCGACGCCGCGCAACGCCCGGCGGCCGAAAAAGCCGAGCATCGCCTCGCTGTCGCAGGGCGGCCGGTAGCCGAGCCGCACGCTGACCGAATCGCCTTCGCGCCCGGCGCTGGCGGCGCCGGCGCGGCGCAGGGCGCTCGGGTTCAGGCCATAGTGGGCGACGAAGGCGGCGTTGAAGCGGCGCACGCTGGCAAAGCCGCTGGACATCGCCACCTGCGTCATCGGCAGGCGGGTGTCGGCGATCAGCTGCTTGGCGGCCAGCAGGCGGCGGGTCTGCAGGTATTGCAGCGGCGACACGCCGAACTGGGTCTCGAAGATGCGGCGCAGGTGGCGATCGCTGACGCCGAGCCGGGCCGCGATGCGCGCGGCGCCCGGTCCGTCGTCGCTCCAGGCGTCGGGCTCGTCGATCAGGCGCGCGGCCTGCAGCGCCAGGATGCGCGAGGCGTCCTCGGTCGACCAGCTCGCGGCCCGCGGCGCCAGCTCGGGACGGCAGCGCAGGCAGGGCCTGAAGCCGGCCGCCTCGGCCTGCGCGGCATGCCTGAAGAAACAGCAGTTCTCGCGCCGCGGCAGCTTGACCCGGCAGACCGGCCGGCAATAGATGCCGGTCGAGGTCACGCCGGTGAAGAAAGACCCGTCGAAGCGTGCATCGTGCGCCTTCATGGCCAGGTAGCAGGCATCGCTTTCGAGTCCGGCGGAAGGGGCGGGGGCGGCTGGCATGCGGAGATGATAGGGCTGCGCTTTGAGCAAGAGTAGCCGTTTCCGGACATCTGGCTCGCTGGGGCCATGCCTACAATGTTCGACGTTTTAGGAACTTTCAGGGGATATCCTTCATGCAGCTCAGTGCGTCGATCTTCAAGGCCTATGACATCCGCGGCGTCGTGCCCGCCACGCTCGACGCGGAAGTCGCCGAGGCCCTCGGCAGGGCCTTCGGCAGTGCGGCGCGCGCGGCCGGCGAGACGACGGTGGCGGTGGGCCGGGACGGACGCCTGTCGGGCCCGGCGCTGGCCCAGGCACTGATCCGCGGCCTGGTCGCCACGGGCATCGAAGTCATCGATGTCGGTGCGGTGACCACGCCGATGCTCTATTTCGCGGCCCATACGCTGTGCCGCAGCGGCATCCAGGTGACCGGCAGCCACAACCCGAAGGACTACAACGGCTTCAAGATGGTCCTGGCCGGCCGCGCCATCTACGGCGACGAGATCCAGGGCCTGCGCCAGGTCATGGAGGCGGGCAGCGCGGCATTGGCCGATGGCGGCAGGGTGCGCAAGGTCGACGTCACCGAGGCCTACACCCGGCGCATCGTGGGCGACATCAAGCTCGCGCGGCCGCTGAAGATCGTGGTCGATTCGGGCAACGGCATCGCCGGCGCGTCGGCACCGGCGATCCTGCGTGCCATCGGCTGCGAGGTCACCGAGCTGTTCAGCGAAGTCGACGGCAATTTCCCCAACCACCATCCCGACCCGAGCAAGCCCGAGAACCTCAGGGACCTGATCGCCGCGCTGAAGGCCGGTGACGCCGAACTCGGCCTGGCCTTCGACGGCGACGGCGACCGCCTGGGCATCGTCACCAAGGACGGCAGCAACATCTACCCCGACCGCCAGATGATGCTGTTCGCGCAGGACGTGCTGTCGCGGGTGCCGGGCGGCACCATCGTCTACGACGTCAAGTGCTCGCAGCGCCTGGGCCCGGCGATCGCCGCCGCGGGCGGCCAGCCGCTGATCTACAAGACCGGCCATTCGCTGATCAAGGCCAAGATGAAGGAGATCGATTCGCCGCTGGGCGGCGAGATGAGCGGCCACATCTTCTTCAAGGAGCGCTGGTTCGGCTTCGACGACGGCACCTATGCCGGCTGCCGGCTGCTCGAGATCCTGAGCAAGAGCCCGAACGCGAGCGACGTGCTCAACGCGCTGCCGACCAGCTTCTCGACGCCCGAGCTCAACGTTGCCTGCGCCGAGGGCGAGCCGCATGCGGTGGTCGCCAAGCTGGTCGAGAGCGCGAAGTTCGCGCCGCCGGCGCAGGTCTCGACCATCGACGGCGTGCGGGTCGACTGGCCCGACGGCTTCGGCCTGGTCCGGGCATCGAACACGACGCCGGTGCTGGTGCTGCGTTTCGAGGGCCAGACCGAGGCCGCGCTGCACCGCATCGAGGGCGAGATGCTGGCGCTGCTGCGCAGCGTCAAGCCCGACGCGAAGCTGGCCGAGGCCGCGCACTGAGGCCGGCCCGAGCGTGCGTTCGCTGCTGCTGCGCCTCTACGGCGCCTTCACCACCCTGGCCCAGCCGCTGGTGCGGCGCAAGCTGCGGCGCCGCGCCGCGGCCGAGCCCGGCTACGCGCACGCCGTCGAGGAGCGCTTCGGCCACTACGACGCCGAGGCCGTCGGCACCGGCTGGTGCTGGATCCATGCGGTGTCGCTGGGCGAGGCGCGGGCCGCCGGCATCCTGATCGAGGAACTGCGCCGGCAGTACCCGGGCATTCCGATCCTGCTCACCAACGGCACCGCAACCGGTCGCGAGGAGGGCGCCAAGCTGCTGCAGCCCGGCGACCTGCAGGTCTGGCAGCCCTGGGATTCGCCGGGCGCCGTGGCCCGCTTTCTCGATCGCTTCCGGCCGCGCATCGGCGTGCTGATGGAAACCGAGGTCTGGCCCGAGATGACCGCCGCCTGCACCGAACGCGGCATTCCGCTGGTGCTGGCCAATGCGCGGCTCAACGAGAAGTCGCTGGCCGGGGCCGAGCGGCTCGCCTGGCTGGCGCGGCCCGCTTACTCGGCGCTGGCCGCCGTGTGGGCCCAGACCGAGGCCGATTCGCATCGGCTGGTGTCGCTGGGCGCCAAGGTCGCGGGCGTCTACGGCAACCTCAAGTTCGACGCCACGCCGGACATGCGGCAGCTCGCCGCAGCGGCCAAGCTTCGCGGGCAGCTGCCCAAACCGATCGTGGTCTTCGCAAGCTCGCGCGATGGCGAGGAGCGGCAGCTGCTCGAGGTGCTCAAGCGCTTCGGCGCGCTGGCGCCGGTGCCGCCCGAGCAGGAGGCCGTCCGTTCGATCGCCCGCCGCGTGCACGACGTGCAGTGGATGATCGTGCCGCGGCACCCGCAGCGCTTCGACGAGGTCGCGGCGCTGGTCGAGTCGCATGGCTTCGCGGTGGCGCGGCGCAGCGCCGCCGGCGCTCCGGCCGAGTCCGAGATCTGGCTCGGCGATTCGCTTGGCGAGATGGCGCTCTATTACGGCCTGGCCGATGTCGCGTTGCTTGGCGGCAGCTTCGAGGCGCTGGGCGGCCAGAACCTGATCGAGGCCGCGGCCTGCGGCTGCCCCGTGATCATGGGTCCGTCGACCTTCAACTTCGCGGAGGCGGCCGAGCTGTCGCTGGCGGCCGGTGCCTCGCAGCGGGTGCCGGACATGGAGCACGCCGTGACGGCGGCGCTCAAGCTGACCGAGAACCCCGAGCGCCGCGAGGCGATGTCGCAGGCCGCGCTGGCCTTCGCCAACGCCAACCGCGGGGCGGCCGAACGCACCGCCACGGCACTGCTGGCGATCGCGGAGGCGGCCTCGCCGGTGGGCGAGGAGCGGGCGGAGCCGCGGCTGGAGTAGGGACAGGCCGTTTGCGGCAAGGGCCTTGCCGCAAGCGGCCGGCCGGTTTCTTGAAAGGGTTGCCCGGTCGGCGCGCGCTGTGGTGACCGATCCCGGAATACGTGTCCCGCCGCCACGCAGGACCCGGTGATGCGGCGCTCTCCTACGGGAACGGGATTTGACGGCGCCTAGGCTCGCGCTCTCATTGAACGAGACCGCCATGGCCAAAAAACTTCCCTCCCCCTCAGCCGAACTCGACGCCGCGCGCGCCGCGGCACGAAACACCGACAGCGGTCCTGCCACGCCCGCTCCGCCCGCTGCGGGCAAGGGCGATCCGCCAGCCCAGAGGGCGATCGACACCCAGGCTCTCGCCGACGGCATGCCGGCCAATCCGAACAAGTCCCTGGAATATGGTGAAGCAAACGCACCGACGCCGCCCGTCGGCGCCAGCGTGAGCCCACCTTCGAGATTGCCTACCGGCAGCACGTTGTCCGAACGGAACTTCTCCGGCAAGACCGGCACTGTCGCGTTGGAAGGCGTCAACGCCACGATCGACACCCTCGATCGCGTTCGCGTGGACGCCGGTGGACAGCAACTGACCACCAACCAGGGCGTTCCGATCGCCGACAACCAGAACTCGCTCAAGGCAGGCGCGCGGGGCCCGGCCTTGCTCGAGGACTTCATCCTGCGAGAGAAGATCACGCACTTCGACCACGAGCGAATTCCCGAGCGCATCGTTCATGCGCGAGGCTCCGGCGCACACGGCTTCTTCGAATGCTACGAGCCGCTCACGCGATACACCAAGGCCGCGCCCTTCAAGGAAGCTGGCAAGGTCACGCCGGTGTTCGTGCGGTTCTCCACCGTTGCGGGCGAAAGGGGCTCCAAGGACACGGCGCGCGATGTGCGCGGCTTCGCGGTCAAGTTCTACACCGACGAAGGCAACTGGGACCTGGTCGGCAACAACATGCCGGTCTTCTTCATCCAGGACGCGATCAAGTTTCCCGACCTGGTGCATGCGGTCAAGCCCGAGCCGCATCACCAGATGCCGCAGGCGGCCAGCGCCCACGACACGTTCTGGGATTTCGTCTCGCTGATG
>Ga0182007_10001980_pt1 | contig 10564 bp, 9 predicted proteins | sample Sormic07211113_1_FD_123023 | JGI IMG/M metagenome (GOLD analysis project Ga0182007, IMG submission 123023) | Rhizosphere microbial communities from Sorghum bicolor, Mead, Nebraska, USA - 072115-113_1 MetaG | ecosystem: Host-associated > Plants > Roots > Rhizosphere | place: USA: Nebraska... | reverse complement strand
TGGATGTCGTTGACGGACACGCCCGCGTCCTTGATGGCCGTGGCGCACGGCTCGATGGTGCGCGAGACCAGGTCGTCCACGAGCGCTTCGAGCTTGGCGCGCGTGAGCTTGATGTTCAGGTGCTTCGGACCCGAGGCGTCGGCCGTGATGTAGGGCAGGTTGATGTCGGTCTGCGCGCTGTTCGACAGCTCGATCTTGGCCTTTTCGGCGGCTTCCTTCAGGCGCTGCAGCGCGAGCACGTCCTTGCCCAGGTCCACGCCTTGCTCTTTCTTGAACTCGGCAATGATGTAGTCGATGATGCGCTGGTCGAAGTCTTCGCCGCCCAGGAAGGTGTCGCCGTTGGTCGACAGCACTTCGAACTGCTTCTCGCCGTCCACGTCGGCGATCTCGATGATCGACACGTCGAAGGTACCGCCACCCAGGTCATACACGGCGATCTTGCGATCGGCCTTGTCCTGCTTGTCCAGGCCGAAGGCCAGGGCAGCAGCGGTGGGTTCGTTGATGATGCGCTTCACGTCGAGGCCCGCGATGCGGCCGGCGTCTTTCGTGGCCTGGCGCTGGGCATCGTTGAAGTAGGCCGGCACCGTGATCACGGCTTCGGTCACGGTTTCGCCGAGGTAGTCTTCGGCCGTCTTCTTCATCTTGCGCAGGATGTCGGCGCTGACTTGCTGCGGGGCGATCTTCTTGCCGCGCACTTCCACCCATGCGTCGCCGTTGTCGGCCTTGGCGATGGTGTAGGGCATCAGGTCGATGTCCTTCTGGACTTCCTTTTCCTCGAACTTGCGGCCGATCAGGCGCTTGATCGCGTACAGCGTGTTCTTGGGGTTGGTGACGGCCTGGCGCTTGGCCGAGGCACCGACCAGCACTTCACCGTCTTCCTGATAAGCGACGATCGACGGCGTGGTGCGTGCACCTTCCGAGTTCTCGATCACACGCGTAGTGTTGCCTTCCATGATCGACACGCACGAGTTGGTGGTGCCGAGGTCGATGCCGATGATCTTTGCCATGTTCTTACTCCTGAAAGCCTGAAAAATATGTTGTTATGAACTTGTGGATAACCCAGCTCGATTCAAGGGATGGAGCGGGGATTTCCTGTGGGAATCTTGTGTGCCGCGCCGATTACTTCGGCGCGCTGACCGTGACCAGCGCCGGGCGCAGCACCCGGTCGTTGATGGTGTAGCCCTTCTGCAGCACGCTCACCACGGTGTTGGGTTCCTGCTCGGGAGCGGGCACCACCGAGATGGCTTGGTGCTGGTGCGGATCGAACTTGGTGCCGGGCGCGGGGGCTACTTCGATCACCTTGTTGCGTTCGAGCGCGCTCTTGAGCTGGCGCAGCGTGGCTTCAGCGCCTTCGCGGATCTGCTCGGGCGTGGCGTCCTTGATGGCCAGGCCGGCTTCGAGGCTGTCGGTCACCGGCAGCAAGCTCTCGGCAAAGGCCTCGACGGCGAACTTGCGGGCCTTGGTGATCTCGTCGTCGGCGCGGCGGCGGGCGTTCTGCACATCGGCCTGCGCGCGCAGGTACTGGTCGGCCAGTTCGGCATTCTTGGTCTGCAGGGCAGCGAGCTCGCCTTGTGCCACGGCCAGGGCGTCGAGCGCCTCGGCTTCATTGGCGGCTTGCGCTGCCTCCAGTTCTTCGGGGCTTGGCTCGCCTTGCAGCATTTGGGAATTCTGTGCGGATTGTTGCGGGTCAGACATTTTTCAAAGAACCGGCGTGCGCCGGAAAACAAACGATAGCCAGCCACATGGGGCTGCTCTAAAGCTTTTCAAGCGTAAAAATGCGGCCGAAAGGGCCGTAATACGGGTCGCGAAGTGGTTTTCGCGAGGGACACCGAGGAACCGGCTTCGCCGGGCCTCAGGTGTCGCCCCCGGTAGGGGGTTGGCGCAGCGGACACGAAGTGCCGCGCAGCCTGGGGGCGAGCCCTGATCAGTGGGCGTCGAGCAGCTCGACGTCGAACTTCAGGGTGGCGTTCGGGGGGATCACGCCGCCGGCGCCGCGGGCACCGTAGCCCAGCGATGCGGGAATGATCAGCGTGCGCTTGCCGCCGATCTTCATGCCGGCGACGCCTTCGTCCCAGCCCTTGATGACCTGGCCGGCGCCCAGCGAGAACGCGAAGGGGTCGTTGCGGTCGCGGCTGGAGTCGAACTTGGCGCCTTGCGTGCCGTCGTTGTAGAGCCAGCCGGTGTAGTGCACGTGCACGTGCTGGCCGGCCTTGGCTTCGGTGCCGGTGCCGACTTCGGTGTCTTCGTATTGCAGGCCGGAGGGGGTGGTGGGCATGGGAAACGCTCCTTGCGTCGATGTGAGATCAATGGATCGAAGGCGCGGAGTTTACCGAGGCCGGGCAGGGCGACCTGTCGTCCTTCAGGTCTGGCTGGTGTCGTCGGAGGGCGGCGCGGGTGTGGGAGCAGGGGCCGCCGCAGGGGCCGGAGCGGGTGCGGCCGCTGGCGAAGCTGCGGCGGCTGGTGCCGGGGCTGCTGCCTTCTTGAGCTGCCCCAGTTGCCACTTGCCTGCGAAGGCCTGCAGGTCGGACAGGCGCTTGAGCAGGTCTTGCCCGCTCAGCGTGAGGCTGTAGCCGTCGCTGCCGTGGCCGACGATGCCGGCCTCGCGCAGTTCCTTGATGCGGGTATTGAGCGTGTTGGGAGTGATGCCGCCCACGCTGTCCTGCAGCAGCCGGAAGGTCTGCGCATGGCCATCGCGCAGGGCCCAGAGCACGCGCAGTGCATAACGGGCTTCGAGCAGGGCGAGCAGCTGGCTGACGGCTGCGTTTTCCTTGGTACTCATCGACATCATCTCCTCGAAGCTGGGCGGGCCGTCGACCTTGGGGCAGGGCGATGCTTCGCGTTCTTGTGGTGGGTTACGGACCGTTTCGTTGGCCGGCGACTATAGCGCAAATGATGAGGATGCTACTAGTTTTATAGCTGCCAGGGCATACTGCATGCGGGTTGTGAGACAAAGCCTCACAAGTTGGCGTAGTCGGCCATGGCTTCGCCCAGCCGGATCGCCCGGCCTGGCGACCACGCCGGGTTGAAGGCCAGCGCAGGCGCCGGGAAGAGCATGACCACTGTCGAGCCGAGCAAGAAACGGCCCATCTCGTCGCCCTTGCGGATGTCGATCTGCCGGTCGTTGTAGTTCCACTCGCGCAGTTCGCCCACGCGCGGCGGATTGACCACGCCGTGCCACACGGTGGCCATGCTGCCGACGATGGTGGCACCCACCAGCACCAGCACGAAGGGCCCGTGCGCCGATTCGAAGACGCATACCACGCGCTCGTTGCGTGCGAACAGGCCGGGCACGCCGCGCGCCGTGGTCGGGTTCACCGAGAACAGGTCGCCCGGCACATGGATCATGCGCACCAGCCGCCCGTCGCAGGGCATGTGGATGCGGTGGTAGTCCTTCGGGCTCAGGTAGAGCGTCGCGAAGCTGCCGTGCGCGAACTTCGCGGCCAGCGCGGCGTCGCCGCCGACCAGCGCGGTGGTCGTGTAGTGGTGGCCCTTGGCCTGGAAGATCTGGTCGCCGCGGATCGCGCCGAACTGGCTGATCGCGCCGTCCACGGGGCAGACCAGGTCTGCCTGTGCGAGCGGCCGCGCGCCGGGCTTGAGCGCGCGCGTGAAGAACTGGTTGAAGCTCTTGTAGTGGTGGATGTCCGACTCGAGCGCCTCGCCCATGTCCACGCCGTACTTGGCCACGAAGCGCCGGATGATCCACGTCGTGACGGCGCCCCGTTCCTTGCCCGCGACCCAGCCGGCGAAATTGGTCAGGGCCTGCTTGGGGAACAGGTATTGGGGCAGTACTGCGGAGCGGTCGGACACGTGGGAGAAGCCTGGAATGCGGAATCGGAAGGGCATTCTATAAAGCGCTTCTCCCCGGGAACGTAGGAAGCTTCCCTTGGTTCGCGTCCCGCCGTCAGTCGGCCTTGATCCCCGCGGCCTTGATCACCTGAGCCCACTTTTCCACTTCGGCCTTCTGGAACGCCGCGATCTGCGCGGTGCTCAGGTCGGCCGGCTCCATGCCGAAGCTCTTGAGCTTGTCCTGCATCTCGGGCGCGGAGAGGATCTTGCGGATCTCGGTGTGCAGCCGGTCGACCACCGGTGCCGGCGTGCCCGCGGGCACGAAGATCGCCTGCCATGACACGACCTCGAAGTCCTGCAGGCCGGGCACGCCCGACTCGGCCACCGTCGGCACGTCCGGCATCGAGGCCAGCCGCTTCGACGAGGTGACCGCGATGGCGCGCAGCTTGCCGCTCTGGATGTGAGGGCCGGCGACCACCGTGGTGTCGAACATCATGTCGACCTGCCCGCCGATCACGTCCTGGATTGCCGGGCCGCTGCCCTTGTACGGAATGTGCGTGAACTTCACGCCCGACTTGAAGGCCATCAGTTCCAGCGCGAGGTGCTGCGAGGTGCCCGTGCCGGCCGAGGCCGACGAGAGCCCGCCGGCCTTGGCCTTGCTGGCTGCGATCACGTCCTTCAGTGTCTTGTACGGGCTTGCCTGGTTCACCACCAGCACCACCGGGTTGGTGCCGATCAGCGTCACCGGCGCGAACGACTTCTGCGGGTCGTAGCCCAGCTTGGGATACAGGCTCACGTTGATCGCGTGCGAGCTGATCGTGCCGCCGACCATCGTGAAGCCGTCGGGCGCGGCGCGCGAACCGACCTCCGAGCCCACGCTGCCGCCGGCACCGCCCTTGTTGTCGATGATCACGCTCGTGCCCAGCACGGGGCCGAGCTTCTGCCCGATCAGGCGGGCCAGCACGTCGGTGGTGCCGCCGGCGGGAAAGGGCACGAGGTAGGTGATGGCCTTGCCCGTCGGCCAGTTGCCGCCGCCCTGCGCGAAGGCGGCCGGAAGGCCGGCGGCGAGGGAAGAGGCGAGGGCGGTGCGAATGAGTGTGCGGCGTTGCATGCAGGTGTCTCCTTGTGATGGGTGGTGCGGGGCCGTCAGGGCATGTCGACGATCTCGATCCAGTTCGGGTTCTTGCCGACGTCCAGGTGCTGGGGCCTGCCCAGCGCGCCGGTGGCGGCGTCGATGGCGTAGAGCGAGATGCCGTGCGATTCCTGTCCCGCGGCGATGAGATAGCGCCCGCTGGAGTCGATGGCGAAGCCGCGCGGCACCTTCTCGGTCGGGGTCTGGCCCAGCGGCTGCAGTTGTCCCGTGGCAGCATCGACCTTGAACGCCGACAGCGTGCTCGAGGTGCGCTCCGACGCGTACAGGTAGCGCCCGTCGGGCGTCAGGTGCAGGTCGGCGGCCCAGGGCTTGCCGGTGAAGCCGGCGGGCAGCGTGGTCGTGCTCTGTTCGAGCTTGAGCGTGCCGCGCGCCGCGTCCCATGCGAACACGTGCAGGGCGGCGTCGAGCTCGTCCAGCAGATAGACGTGGCGCTGCGCCTTGTCCCAGATGAAGTGGCGCGGGCCCGATTTCGTGGATGTGGTCGTCAGCGGCGGATCGTTGGGCGACAGCAGGCCCTTCTCGGCGTCGAAGCGCCAGCTCGACACGTTGTCGCCGCCCAGGCTGGTGGCCAGCACGAAGCGGTTGCTGGCGTCCGCGTGGATCGCGTGCGCGTTGGGCCCGGTCTGGATCAATTGATGGACGGGGCCCGCGGCGCCGTCCTTGCCGATGGAATTGACCGTGATCTTGCCGCCCTGGTAGGAGGCCGCGAAGAGCCACTTGCCGCTCGCGTCCAGGTCGATGTTGGCCATGCTGTCGGCCAGCGGCGCCTCGCCGAGCTTCTGCAGCTTGCCGGTGGCACCGTCGATCGACAGCGAGGCCACGCGAAACGGCTGCGAGCGCAGCGCGGCATACAGCACGCGCTTGTCGTGGCTCACCACCATCGGCATCACCGTGCCGCCGACGTTCAGCGTCTGCACCGGCTTGAGCGCGCCCTGGGCGCGGTCGAGCTCGAGCACGGAGATTTCCTGGCTGTCCGCGTTGGACACGTAGACCCAGGTGGCGGCCGAGGCGGGGCCGATGGCGGCCAGCCACAGCAGCGATGCGATGGTTTTTCTTTTCATGGTTCGCGGTTCAGGGTTTGATGTTCAGTTTGGTGATGAGCTGCTTGAAGTAGACGTTGTCCTTGGCCAGCGTCTCCTTGAACACGGCGCCGTCGGTGTAGACGTAGCCCAGGTTCTGCTTGTCCATCACCTCGTGCATCAGCGGCTCGGCGGCGGTCTTCGCCGTCATCTCGCGCAGCTTCGCCATCACTTCGGGCGGTGTGTTCTTCGGCGCGCCGAGGCCGCGCCAGGTGCCGATCGACAGATCGATGCCGCGTTCCTTGGCGGTGGGCACCTTTTCGAAGCCCTTCACGCGCTTGTCGGCCATCACCATCAGCACCTTGAGCTTGCCGCCCTGCACATGCGTGGTGACTTCGGCCGGGCTCACCGCCACGGCCTCGATGTGTCCGCCGAGCAGCGCCAGCACCGCCGGCGCCGCGCCCTGGAACGGGATGTGGCCGAACTTCGCGCCGGTCTTGTCTTCGAGCGCCGCGGCGGCAAGGTGCCAGATCGAGCCGTTGCCCGAGTTGCCCACGCGCACGCCCTCGGGCGACTTCTTCGCGGCCGCCAGGAACTCCTCGATGGTGTTCCACGGCGCGTCGGCCTTCACGGTGATCGCCGCCGGATCGGCATTGAGCTGCGCGATCGGCTGGAAGTCGTCGTAGTTGAACTTGGCAAGGCCCAGGTGCGGCAGCGTCAGCAGCTCGACCGTCAGCACCGCGAGCTTGTAGCCGTCGGGCTTGGCGTTGATCACCTCCGTCCAGCCGATGGCGCCGCCAGCGCCGGGGCGGTTGACGATCACGATGCTCTGCGAGATGTGCTTGCGGCTCGCCTCGGAAAAAGCGCGTGCCAGGCCATCGGTCCCGCCGCCGGGCTGGTAGGGCACCAGCAGCTCGATCGGACGGTTCGGAAAATCGGCCTGCGCCGCGGCCGGCGTGGCCAGCCCGAGCGAAAGAGCGGCCGTGGCCGAGAGGGCGGCGATGCCGCGAACAAGCTGGATTCTTCTCATGATGTCGTCGTCTCCGTTGTTGATCCGATCCGGGGCCTCGCGCAAGGCCTCCTCGTGTTCTTCGTGCGTGCCTCAGGGCATGTACTGGCCGCCGTTCACCTCGATCACCTGCCCCGTGACGTAGCCGGAGAGCTGCTCCGACGCCAGGTACAGGAAGGCGCCGACGCATTCCTCGGGCACGCCGATGCGGCCCATCGGAATGCTGGCGCGGAAGTTCTCCAGCATTGCGGGTGTCGAGAAGCGGTCCTGGAACGGCGTCTGGATCACGCCGGGCGCCACGGCATTCACGCGGATGCGGTCGCCCACCAGCTCCTTCGCGAGCCCGTGCGTCGCCGTGCTCACGAAGCCCTTCGAGCCCGCGTACAAATAGGCGGCTGGCCCGCCGCCGGTGCGTGCCGCGACCGAGGTCACGTTGATGATGTTGCCGCTGCCCTGCGCGCGCATCAGCGGCACCACCTCGCGGCAGTAGGCGAGCACCGAGCGCGCGTTGATGTGCATCACCTCGTCGAACAGCGCGTCGTCGAACTCGGCGATCGGCACGCGCTTGACCAGGCTGCCGGCGTTGTTGACGAGCACGTCGATGCGCCCCAGCTGCGCCGCGGCCTGCTTCACGCATTCGCGGATTGCGGCCGTGTCGCGCACGTCGGCCTTCAGCGCGAAGGCGGTGCCGCCGGCCGCGCGGATGGTGTCGACCACCCCGTTCGCCGCATCGGCCGAGCTGTTGTAGTGCACCGCCACGCGCATGCCGCGCGCCGCAAAGGCGACGGCCACCGCGGCGCCGATGCCGGTGCTGGCGCCGGTGACGAGCGCTGTCTTGTCCTTGAGGTCTTCCATGTCTTTGCTCCGTGCGAAGGGATCAGGTCACGGGTGCCGGGTTGAACAGCACCAGCGCGTTGTGCAGCTTCCAGTGCTCGGCCCATGTTTTCTTGCGGCCGCTGGCCACGTCGAGCATCAGGCGGAACAGCTCCCAGCCCACGTCCTCGATGCTGGCCTCGCCGTCGGCGATGCGGCCTGCGTTCACGTCCATCAGGTCGTGCCAGCGGCGCGCGAGGTCGCTGCGCGTGGCGACCTTGATCACCGGTACCTCGGCCAGCCCGTAGGGCGTGCCGCGGCCGGTGGTGAACACGTGCAGGTTGATGCCGGCCGCCAGCTGCAGCGTGCCGCAGATGAAATCGCTGGCCGGCGTGGCGGTGTAGATCAGGCCCTTCTGCGCTGCCTTCTCGCCGGGCGCGAGCACGCCGGTGATGGGCGCCGAGCCCGACTTGACGATGGAGCCCATCGCCTTCTCGACGATGTTCGACAGGCCGCCCTTCTTGTTGCCCGGCGTGGTGTTGGCGCTGCGGTCGACGCGGCCCTTCTGCAGGTAGGCGTCGTACCAGGCCATCTCGCGGATCATGGCCTCGGCCACCTCGGGCGTGGACGCGCGCGAGGTGAGCTGGTCGATGCCGTCGCGCACCTCGGTCGTTTCCGAGAACATCACGGTGGCGCCCGCGCGCACCAGCAGGTCGGTGCAGAAGCCCACGGCGGGGTTGGCGGTGACGCCCGAGAAGGCGTCGCTGCCGCCGCACTGGACGCCCACCACCAGTTCGCTGGCGGGCACGGTTTCGCGCCTGCGCCTGTTGAGCCGCGCGAGGTGCTCGTCGGCCTGGCGCATGACCGAGTCGATCATCGACATGAAGCCGACATGCTCGTCGTCCTGCAGGCAGACCACGTCGAGCTCTGCCGCATCGCCGCCGGCATCGCCGCGCTTGTCGATGATGGGAATGCTTCCCGGCGGCAGCAGCCGCTCGGGCTGCAGCTTCTCGCAGCCCAGGCTCACCACCATCACCTCGCCGCCGAAGTTCGGATTGAGGCTGATGTTGCGCAGCGTGCGGATCGGCACGATGGCATCCGGCGCATCGATGGCCACGCCGCAGCCGTAGCTGTGCTCCAGCGCCACCACGTCGTCGACGTTCGGGTACCTGGGCAGCAGCTCGGCCTTGATGCGCTGCACCGCGAAGTCGGTCACGCCGGCCACGCACTGCACCGTCTGCGTGATCGCGAGGATGTTGCGCGTGCCCACCGAGCCGTCGGCGTTGCGGTAGCCCTCGAAGGTGTAGCCCTCCAGCGGGGGCAGGGCGGGGGGCTTGACCGTGGCGATGGGCAGGCCATCGAGGCCGGGCGCCACCGGCATGCGCATTACACGCTCGTGCACCCAGCTGCCGCGCGGCAGTGCTTTCTGTGCATAGCCGATCACCACGTTGTAGCGGACGATGGCCGCGCCCTCGGCCAGGTCGGCCAGGGCCACCTTGTGACCCTGGGGCACGTTGTCCACCAGCACCAGGCCGTCGGCGAACGAGGTGCCGGCCTTCAGGCCGCCGTCGTTCGCGACGATGGCCACGTTGTCGTTGGCGTGGATGCGGATGTAGAGCGGCGAGGCTCCGGAGGCGGCATTGCTCATCGTGAGGACCTTTGTTGCTTACAGCACCTTGTGGCCGGTCAGCATCGTGGGCAGCCAGGTGGAGAAGGCCGGCACGTAGGTCACCAGGGTGATGGCGATGAAGATCGCCAGATAGTAGGGCCAGGCGGTTTTCGTCGCCTCCCCGATGGATATCTTGCCGATCGCGCAGCCGATGAACTGCACCGTGCCCACCGGCGGGTGCACCAGGCCCAGCGCGCAGTTCAGCAGCAGCATCATCCCGAACTGCACCGGGCCCACGCCCATCTGGATGGCCAGCGGCAGGAACAGCGGCGTCGTGATCAGGATGTGCGCCGCCATGTCCAGGAAGATGCCCAGGAAGATCTGGATGATGTTGATGTACAGCAGCATCAGCCAGGGACTGGAGGTGGCGGCCAGCAGCACGGTCTCGATGGCGTCCGGGATCTCCAGGTAGGCCATCTGGTAGCGCAGCATGTTCGACACGCCGATCAGCAACAGGATCACGCCGGTGGTCTTCGACGCCTTGGCCAGCGACTTGAAGAGCTTCTCGCGCGTCATCGTGCGGTAGGCCACCACCGTGAGCAGCAGCGAATACGTCACCGCGATGGCCGCCGCCTCGGTGGCCGTTGCCACGCCCTTCATCACGCACACCAGGATGATCACGATCACCATCAGGCCGGGAATCGCAGCCAGGAAGGTCTTGGCCACCATGCCCCAGCCGGGGAAGCGCTCGACCATCGTGCTGCCGTCGGTGCGCTTCGGGTAGCCATGCTTGGCGGCCTGCCAGTAGGCGGCCACCAGCATGCACACCATGATCCAGAACACCGGGATGAGCCCCGCGAACATCAGGTCGCCGATGGACACGCCCTTGATGATGTGCCCGTCGATGGTGCCCACCGCGGCCTGCGCTGCGAAGGCGTAGATGATCATGTTGTGCGAGGTCGGCATCAGCGCACCCGAGAGCGAGGCGTGCGTCGTCACGTTGACCGCATATGCCGCGCTGTAGCCTTCGCGCTTCATGATCGGGATCATCACGCCGCCCATCGCCGAGGTGTCGGCCACCGGTGAGCCCGAGACGCCGCCGAACAGCGTCGACGCGAGCACGTTGGCCAGCCCGAGGCCGCCGCGCACATGGCCCGTGAGGCTGCGCGCGAAGT
>Ga0182007_10001979_pt1 | contig 10569 bp, 7 predicted proteins | sample Sormic07211113_1_FD_123023 | JGI IMG/M metagenome (GOLD analysis project Ga0182007, IMG submission 123023) | Rhizosphere microbial communities from Sorghum bicolor, Mead, Nebraska, USA - 072115-113_1 MetaG | ecosystem: Host-associated > Plants > Roots > Rhizosphere | place: USA: Nebraska... | reverse complement strand
CGGGGTGGTCTGCCTGGGGAGGGTCTGGGCGGGGATGCCCTGGCCGGGGGTGGCCTGGCCTGGAGCGGCTGGCGTGGAGGTGGCCTGCGGGGAGGCGTAGTGCGCGGGAGCGGCGTGCGCAGGGGCGGCCTGCGTCGGCCCGAAGAATTCGGGGGCGGCGGATCCAGAGGCGGCGGAGGTGGAGAAGCCGTTGGAGGTGGAGGGCGACGGGTGCGGCGCCGTTTCCGGAAAATGCGGCGCGGGCGCTTCCGCGAAGTACTGCTCCGCGGCCGGCTGCGCAGGGCCGGCGGTGCGCGGGGCGTACCCGGTGCTGCCGGCGTGTGGGTCGCCCTGTCGGGGCGTGCTCGGGGAGCCCGCGTCGAACGGGGCGTACGGCTGGGGCCCACCCGTCTCCGCCCGTTCCTGCCGTGCCGTCCGGGACTCGGCGTCGTACGCGCCGCGCCGGAGCCCGGCGACGCCGTGGCCGCGCAGGTCGTGCCGTACGACCTCGGGGTCCCGCCCGTGACCCTCGTGCGACGGGCCCGCGCGATCCGTGAAGTCGTCCTCGACGTGCTGGGCAACGTTCTGCGACCACCGGCCGCGCCGCATCGCAGACGCTCGCCCGTCCGTCTCCCGCCGGTCCAACTCGGCGATTCGGAAAAGGAGTTCGGCGCAGCGGGCGGTCGCCCGTTCGTGATCGTCGCGGGCCCAGGCGAGGTCGAGGCGGATGGCGTCGGCCTCCTGCCGGGTGGTGGCGGAGGCGAGGGCGTGGCCCAGGTGTGCCTGGCGTCCGGCGGCGTATCGCTGTTCGCGGAGCATGACGTCGAGCCGATCGCCGAGGGCGTCCCGGCCACCGGGGCGGGCGTCGTACGCGAGGAGCGCGGCGGTGTGGAGCGCTCGGGCGCGCTCCGCCTCGTGGTGGACCGCGCCCGTGCCGAACTGTGCCGCGAGATCCTGCAGCAGCGCCTCCACCACGTCCCAGGGCGGCATTTCACGCCCTTCGAGACAGGCCCGCATCCCGTCGGGGTCGCGCTGCCAGAACACCGCGCACCAGCCGCCGTCCTGATTCAGGCGCGCCAACAGGCCGTTCAGATAGTTCGCGAACTCCCGCACCCGCCCCGGAAGTTGATCCACAGCCATCGCTCGACTCCCACCTGACCGGACCACTCCGGTTCCGTAGGCAACACCAGTTGTGTTACGAGGGCGCTACGGGGAGTTTTCGACGGGAGTGCGGACCGGTCATTACGGGGTCTTGACCAAATGCGTCACGCCACCACGAGCGCGCACCGCTCGACGAGTTCGTCCATGGACAGACCGAGCGCCCGGGCGAGCGCGGCGACCGTGAAGAAGGCCGGCGTCGGCGCCCGCCCCGTCTCGATCTTGCGCAGCGTCTCCGCGGAGATCCCCGCCTCGGCCGCGACGTCCGTCATGCTCCGCCCGCCGCGGGCTTCTCGCAGCAACCGGCCGAGCCGCTCGCCGCGTTCGCGCTCTTCGGGGGTGAGAGGGGTGCGCACCATGACGCCATTCTAACCCGGTCGAACAAGCCGGTATATTAATTGGCATGGTGGAACTCAAAACGGATACTTCGATCGACGCGATGCGCGAGGCGGGCCGGGTCGTCGGGCGGGCCCTGACGGCGGCGCGGGAAGCCGCCGACGTGGGCGTTTCCCTGCTGGAGCTGGACGAGGCGGCGCGCGCGGTGCTGCGGGAGGCCGGGGCCTCCTCCCCTTTCCTCGGCTACCGGCCCTCCTTCGCCCCCGTCCCCTTCCCGGCCGTGATCTGCGCCTCGGTCAACGACGCGATCGTGCACGGCATCCCGACCGCCTACCGGCTGCGTGACGGCGATCTCGTCTCCGTCGACTGCGGCGCCGAACTGGGCGGCTGGGTGGGCGACTCGGCGATCAGCTTCACGGTGGGCGAGCCGCGCCCGGCCGACATACGGCTGATCGAGACCGCGGAGCGCGCCCTGGCGGCCGGTATCGAGGCCGCGGTCGTCGGCAACCGCATCGGCGACATCGCGCACGCGATCGGCACGGTGTGCCGTGAGGCCGGCTACGGCATCCCGCAGGGGTTCGGCGGTCACGGCATCGGCCGCCGTATGCACGAGGACCCGGGAGTCCCCAACGAGGGCCGCCCCGGCCGCGGCTTCCGGCTGCGGCACGGCACGGCCCTCGCGATCGAGCCCATGCTGATCGGCAGCGGCCGGGACGGCTACCACGAGGCCCCGGACGGCTGGACCCTGCGCACCGACGACGGCTCCCGCGCGGCCCATGTGGAGCACACCATCGCCGTCACGGACGCCGGGCCGCGGATCCTGACGGAGCGCGATCCGGTGAACTGACCCCGCCGAGGCGGCGCATACGGCCGCCCCGGTCCGGGGGCGGCCGCTCGTCGCCCCGGACGGCCCGGACGGCCCGGACGGCCCGGACGGCCCGGTCCCAGACCGTCCCTTGAGGTGCCCGCTTCCGGCGCCCGTGGGAAGGTGGTGTGACCGGGCCCTGCAGGGGCACCCGCTTGGACCGGCACGTCGATCAGCGAGCGCGTCCCGCCAGGCGACGGGACGCCGGAACGGAACGAGCGCTCATGACCAGCGGATACCCCGGTCCAGGCGACTTCGGATCGGATCCCTTCCAGGAATTCTTCGCCCGCTTCTTCGGCGGACCGCGCCAGGGGCCCCGGCAGATAGACATAGGACGGCTGCTCAGCCAGCCGGCCCGGGAGCTCGTGCGCGGTGCCGCCCAGTACGCGGCCGAGCACGGCAGTCGTGACCTGGACACCCAGCATCTGCTGCGGGCCGCGCTCACCGCCGAGCCGACCCGTAGTCTGCTGAGCCGGGCGGGCGCGGACCCCGACTCCCTGGCATCGGAGATCGACGAGCGCTCCGGCCCGGTCCAGCACCCGCCCGAGGAGGCCCCGCCGCCCACCTCGCTCTCCCTCACCCCCGCCGTCAAACGCGCCCTTCTGGACGCCCATGAACTGGCCCGGGCGAGCGGCACCGGCTACATCGGCCCCGAGCACGTCCTCAGCGCGCTGGCCGCGAACCCCGACTCGGCGGCCGGCCACATCCTCAACTCGGCCCGTTTCGCGCCCACCGGGCTCCCCGCGGAGACCCCGGACACGGCGCAACCCCGCACCGAACGCCCCCGCGCCACCGGCACCCCGACCCTCGACAAGTACGGCCGCGACCTCACCGACCTGGCCCGGCAGGGCCGTATCGATCCGGTGATCGGCCGGGACGACGAGATCGAGCAGACCATCGAGGTGCTCTCCCGGCGCGGCAAGAACAACCCCGTGCTCATCGGTGACGCGGGCGTCGGCAAGACCGCGGTCGTCGAGGGGCTGGCCCAGCGGATCGCCGACGGTGACGTGCCCGACGTGCTGATCGATCGACGCGTGGTCGCCCTGGACCTCACCGGTGTCGTCGCGGGCACCCGCTACCGGGGCGACTTCGAGGAGCGCCTCAACAACATCGTCACCGAGATCCGCACGCACTCCGAGCAGTTGATCGTCTTCATCGACGAACTGCACACGGTCGTCGGCGCCGGCTCGGGCGGTGAGAGCGGGGCGATGGACGCGGGCAACATCCTCAAACCGGCGCTGGCCCGGGGCGAGTTGCACATCGTCGGTGCCACGACACTCGAAGAGTTCCGCCGCATCGAGAAGGACGCGGCCCTGGCCCGCCGCTTCCAGCCCATCCTGATCCCCGAACCCTCGGTCCCCGACACGATCGAGATCCTGCGCGGCCTGCGCGACCGCTACGAGGCCCACCACCAGGTCCGCTACACGGACGAGGCCCTGGTGGCCGCCGTGGAGCTCTCCGACCGCTATCTCACCGATCGCCGTCTGCCCGACAAGGCGATCGACCTGATCGACCAGGCGGGCGCCCGGGTCCGCCTGCGCTCACGCACCAAGGGCACGGACGTACGGACCCTGGAGCGCGAGATCGAGCAGCTGACCAGGGACAAGGACCAGGCGGTCGCCGACGAGCAGTACGAGCAGGCGACGCAACTACGCGACCGTATCGGCGAGTTGAAGCAGCGCATCACGGACGCGACCGGTGACGAGGAGGCCGACGAGGGCCAGTTGGAGGTGACGGCCGAGGCGATCGCCGAGGTGGTCTCCCGCCGGACCGGCATCCCGGTCGCCAGCCTCACCCAGGAGGAGAAGGAGAAGCTGCTGGGCCTGGAGGAGCACCTCCACCAGCGGGTGGTGGGCCAGGACGAGGCGGTCGCCGTCGTCTCCGAGGCGGTCATGCGCTCCCGCGCCGGGCTGGCCAGCCCCAACCGCCCCATCGGCAGCTTCCTCTTCCTCGGCCCCACGGGCGTGGGCAAGACGGAACTGGCGCGTGCCCTCGCCGAGGCCCTCTTCGGCAGCGAGGAGCGCATGGTCCGCCTGGACATGAGCGAGTACCAGGAGCGCCACACGGTCAGCCGTCTGGTGGGCGCCCCACCCGGCTACGTGGGCCACGAGGAGGCGGGCCAGCTGACCGAGGTGGTCCGCCGGCACCCCTATTCGCTCCTCCTGCTGGACGAGGTCGAGAAGGCCCACTCGGACGTCTTCAACATCCTCCTGCAGGTCCTGGACGACGGCCGCCTCACCGACTCCCAGGGCCGCACGGTCGACTTCACCAACACGGTCATCGTCATGACGAGCAACCTGGGCTCCGAGGCCATCACCCGCAACGGCGCGGGCATCGGCTTCGGCGCGGGCGGCTCGGACGCCGACGAGGAGGCCCGCAGGGAACGGATCCTGCGCCCCCTGCGCGACCACTTCCGCCCCGAGTTCCTCAACCGCATCGACGAGATCGTCGTCTTCCGTCAGCTGACGACCGGCCAACTCCGGGACATCACCAACCTGTTGCTGGAGGGGACCCGCCGTCTTCTGCATGCCCAGGGCATCACGGTGACCTTCACGGAGGCGGCCGTGGACTGGCTGTCCGAGCGCGGATACCAGCCGGAGTACGGCGCCCGGCCACTGCGCCGCACGATCCAGCGAGAGGTCGACAACCGCCTGTCCCGACTGCTCCTCGACGGGAAGATCACCGAGGGCAGCCGGGTGACGGTCGACGTGCGGGACGACCGGCTGGAGTTCAGGACCGATCAGCCGACGTAGGCAGGGCGGGGGCTCGGGGCCGTATCGATGTGCGGCTACGGCGTGGCGGGATCGACCACCTGAGCCGACCCGCCACCCCGCCGCACCGGCTCCGCGGCCGCCAGCCACTTCCCGCCCGGCAACCGCTGCACACCGGTGGCGGCCCCGATCTCGGGGTTCAGGTTGAACGACTGCCCGATGGCCTCCAACTGCGCCCTCAGCCCCGCCGCACTGGTGTCGTTGTACAGCGCGGGCTCCATGTCGGTCCTGGCCGCGTTCCGCTGACTCACCCGAGGCGCCGCGATCGCGTCGACCAGGGGCAGATGCCGGTCCAGGAACTCGGTGAGGACCTGCAGGACGGTCGTGATGATGGTCGACCCGCCGGGCGAACCCAGCGCCACCACCAGCCGGTTGTTCTTGTCCAGCACGATCGTCGGCGAGATGGAGGACCGCGGCCGCTTCCCCGGACCCGGCAGATTCGGGTCGTGCACGGCGGGGTTGGCCGGTGCGAAGGAGAAGTCGGTCAACTCGTTGTTCAGCAGGAACCCGCGCCCGGGCACGGTGATCGCGCTGCCACCCGTCTGCTCGATCGTCAGCGTGTAGGAGACGACGTTCCCCCACTTGTCGGCGACCGTGAGATGCGTGGTGTTCTCACCTTCGTACGTGGTGGGAGCGGCCGTACCGCCGGAGGCGCACGTCGCCGGGTGACGGGGGTCCCCGGGCGCCACCGGACTGGTCAGCGCCGCGTCGTCCTTGATCAGACAGGCCCGTGAGTCGGCGTACCGCTGCGACAGCAGTTCCTTGGTGGGCACGTCCTCGAACGCCGGGTCCCCGACCCACCGCCCCCGGTCCGCGAACGCGATCCGGCTCGCCTCGATGAAGTGGTGCAGGTACTGGACCTCGCTCGCCTTCGAAAGGTCCGTGTTCTCCAGGATGTTGAGTGCCTCACCCACGGTCGTGCCACCGGCGGACGACGGCGCGATCGAGTAGACACCCAGCCCGCGGTACGAAGTCCTCGTGGGCGCCTGCAACTTGGCCCCGTATGCGGCGAGGTCCTTCTCCGACAGCTTTCCCGGGCGCGCGTTCCACCCCGAAGCGGGGTCGACGGGCGGGTGGTCGACGGTGTTCACGATGTCCTGTCCCAGGTCACCGTGGTAGATCGCGCCGACCCCTTCCTTGCCCAACTCCTCGTAGGACTTGGCGAGTTCGGGGTTCTTGAACGTCGATCCCACGACCGGCAGCTGCCCGCCCGGCAGGAACAGCTTCGCCGTGTCCGGGAAGTACCTGAAGCGGGTCTCGTTGGCGGAGGTCTGTGAGCGGAAGGTGTCGTCGACCACGAACCCGTTCCGGGCGATCCGCTCGGCCGGCTTCAGCACCGTCCCGAGTCTTCTGCTGCCCCAGTTGTCCAGCGCCGTCTGCCAGGTGGCCGGTGTCCCGGGGGTGCCCACGCTGAGCCCGCTGGTGACGGCGTCGGCGAAGGCGAGCGGCTTGCCGTTCTCCAGGAAGAGGTCGGAGCCGGCGGTCAGCGGCGCGGTCTCGCGGCCGTCGATGGTGTGCACCGTCCGGGACTTGGCGTCGTAGTAGACGAAGTAGCCGCCGCCGCCGATGCCGGAGGAGTACGGCTCGGTGACGCCGAGCGCGGCGGCCGTGGCGACGGCGGCGTCGACCGCGTTGCCGCCCTTGCGCAGCACCTCGACACCGGCGGCCGAGGCGTCCGCGTCGACGCTGGCGACCGCGCCCCCGTAGCCGACGGCGACCGGAACTTTCGCGGGAGTGGTGTCGGCGGCCGGTGGTGCCGCCCCCACCGACACCACGGCGGCCGAAACCGCCAGGACCGACAGTTTCCGCGCGACAGGGCGACGCATCCATACCTCCAGTCAAAGAACGTCTCCGCAGCGTAACCAGAACACACAGGTACCCAACAGCCCCATTCCGGCTGCCCTCACGCGAACACCACAGATCGAACACCGGTACGCACCAGCCATCTCGGCCCGCTACCATGCGCGCCCATGAATGACGACGTGCGCAACATCGTCCTGGGCGTGGTCGCGGCCGGTATCAGCGCCGCCCTCGGCTGGCTGGCCCGCACCTATCTGTGGCGGCGCAAGCTCCGTCGCAAGCAGGCCTTCCTGGGACTGCCGGAGAACTCGGAGTCGCTGCTCGTCGTCAACCGCGACTCGGCCACCGCCGAGCCCGCGGTGCACCGCTTCGACGTGTTCGCGCTGCTCGAACTCTCCGCGCTCATCAAGGACTGCGGGGCCCAGTTCCATGTGGTCACCCAGGACGCGGTGCACCAGGGGTTCGGCGAGCGCACCGAGTTCTGCGTCGGCGGCCCCGGGTCCAACCGCCGTATGGTGGCGCACATGTCGGCGATGCTGCCGGGCGTCCGGGTGAACATCGATCCCGAACCCGGCCCGGACCGGGGCGCGTTCCAGGTCGGCTCCGAGCGCTACCGCATGGACCCGGGCATCACGGAGTACGTCCTGCTGGCACGGCTGACCGCCGGCGAGCAGCGGAGCCGCCCCGTCTTCCTCTTCTGCGGCCAGCGTGCCATCACCAACCAGGCCGCCACCCGCTATCTCGCCCGCAACCACGAGCGGCTGGCCCGCAAGTACGGGACCGGCTCCTTCGTACTGCTGCTGAAGGTGGTCAACTCGCAGGCGTACGGCCCGGATGTGGTGGAGCTGGTCGGCGATGTGACCCGCGAGGCGCGGGCTCCACTGCCCGTGGCGGCGGCCCCGGCTCCTCGCAACTCCCACCGCTCCTCCTGAATTGGTTCACGCTCCTCCTGAATTGATTCACAGGGCAACAATCGTTACCCGCACGTAACTTACCGACGGGTTACTTACGGTAAGGCGCCGCGGTTACCGTCTGGTCACTTTGCACTGACACGAGTAGGAGTGACCGTGGGACACCATCGCAAGGGCCTGCGTACGACCGCCGTGGGCGCCGTCTCCGCGACGCTGATCGCCGGTGGCGTCCTCGCGACCGCCCCCGCCGCCCAGGCGGCCAACGCCGTCCGCTTCGTCGACATCACGGGCGACGGCGGCACCGTCCTCAAGGCGAACGTCGTCACACCCGCGGACGCCGACGGCACGCGCCGCTACCCGCTGCTCGTGTTCCCCACGAGCTGGGGCACGCCCCAGGTCGAGTACCTCGCCCAGGCCGAGAAGCTCGCGAACTCCGGTTATGTGGTGGTCAGTTACAACGTGCGCGGCTTCCGGCAGTCCGGCGGGCAGATAACCCGTTCGCCGTCGACCTGGACCTGTTCTCCGCGGCCTACGACGTCCCGGCAGGGCACCGGCCGGCCCTGGTCGTCGACACGGTCGACCCGCTCTACATCGAGCACAACCCGTCCGGCGCACAGCTGACCTTCTCCTCGCCGTCGAACGACCCGTCGTACGTGTCGATCCCGCTGCGCGAGCAGTGATCTCCGGCTGCGGCCGGGCGGAGAGGGCTCTACGGCTCAGTCCTCCCCGTGGTACTTGTTCGCTTCACGCAGCTCGATCAACGGATCGACGGCCATACGCAGCCCTACTCACTCTCAGCTGTGTCGTGGTTGCCGCAAACTATCCAGACAGGAGTGGAGTTAGTACACGACACGCACTTTTCGGGCATTAGCCGTATTTACATCGGCCTTACGCGGAACCATGCGTCACACGAGCCTCTCATGTCACTCCTCCGCGACCTCGGCGTACACCTGCGAGAGTTCCGGGGCCCCGCTGGCCGCCCATTCCTGGCCCGACTCCACGACGTCGAACTGACGGCCGGTGTCGAGCAGGACGACGGGCTGGCCGTCCGAGCGGATCTCCCAGGTGGCGCCGGGCACGGTGCGCACGATGACCGTGCCCAGATAGAGACCGGCGTCGTTGCCGAGCCAGGGCAGCACCTCCTCGTCGTCCCGCCAACGCGGCACCACCTGGTCGAGGGCCTCCAACGACTCGACGGAGTCGTCCAGTTGGACGCCCTCGCGGGACGCCTGCGACCGAAGCAGCTCACACTCGGCGAGGAGTCCGGCGATTCCCTCGGGATCGAGGTCCGCGTACTCCTCGTGCCGGTTGCCGAGAAAAGGGATCTTCATACCTCCAGCGTGGCATTCGCACCGGCGTGCGCACCACAGGCGCGCGGGTGCCCACTTCGGGGCGATTTCACGCCCGCTCCGTGCATGTCCCGTTGCCGCGCCCCTCCCGCCTCTCTAGCTTCGGCCTGCGTCTTTCGTCCCACCGGTGAGCGGAAGGAGTCGGCCGTGCGTCGACGTGTCCGGGGATTCGCGATCGTCATCGTCGCGTACGCCGCCCTTGTGCCGACGCTCTCGGCCCGGGCCGCGGGCGCGACTGAACCACAGCCGCTGGAGCGGCTCTTCGACAACCGGGCGGTCAGCGACGACTCCGCCCCGGCCGGCGCCGACCTCGACGGCTCGGGCGCCTCCCTGTCCGCGCGGGACCTGGCGGCCGCGGGCTGGACCCCCGGCCGCACGCTCACCGTGCAGGGCGCGAACCTGACCTGGCCAAACCGGCGCCCCGGCGAGCCGGACAACGTGCGCGCCGCAGGCCAGTCCGTGCGCCTCGGCGGCCGAGGCGACGCGCTCGCCTTCCTGGTGGCGGGCACGGGCGGCGCCGAGGCGGGCGGCGAGGGCTCGGTGACGTACACGGACGGCCACCTCTCCCCGTACCGGCTGACCGCCCCCGACTGGCGCACCGGCCCCCTCGCCACGAAGGCGGTGGCGCTCGCGCACATCAACACCCCGACCGGTCAACTCGCCCAGCGGGCCCGGCTGTACGTGGTGACGGTGCCGTTGGCGGCGGGCCGCGAGGTCTCGTCCGTACGGCTGCCCCGGGCCGTCGGTCTGCATGTGTTCGCATTGTCCGTACGGGAGTCGGGGCGGGGCTGGAGCGGGAGTTGGGCGGCGGCGAGCTCGGGCTACGGGGCCGTCGGGCCGTGGAGCGACCGGACCCTGCGGCTGGTGGTGCACACATCGGTGGGCGGGCCCCGGGTGCGGCTGCGTTTCGACAACACCTTCGCGGCGGCGCCGGTACGGCTCGGGAGCGCGACGGTGGCGGTGCAGGAGGCGGGCGCCGCGGCGCGGGAGGTGCCGGTGCCGGTGTCCTTCGGAGGCGCGGCCGGGGTGGAAATCCCGGCAGGCGCACAGGCGTTCAGCGATCCGCTGTCCTTCGCGGTGCCCGCGGACACGAACCTGCTGGTGAGCTTCCATCTGCCGGACACGGTGGCGGCGGCACCCGTGCACCGGGTCGCGGTGCAGCGGTCGTACGTGAGCGTGCCGGGTGACCACACGGCGGAGAGCTCGGCGGCGTCGTACGACAGGACTCTGACCGGCTGGCCGCTGCTGACCGGGGTGGACGTGGGCGGCGGGCCGGGATCGGTGGTGCTGCTCGGGGACTCGATCACCGACGGCACGACCTCGACGCAGGACGCCAACCGGCGGTGGCCGAACGTCCTGGCCAGGCGCCTGCTGGAGCAGGACGCGGTCGCGCGGTACGG
>Ga0182007_10001978_pt1 | contig 10570 bp, 6 predicted proteins | sample Sormic07211113_1_FD_123023 | JGI IMG/M metagenome (GOLD analysis project Ga0182007, IMG submission 123023) | Rhizosphere microbial communities from Sorghum bicolor, Mead, Nebraska, USA - 072115-113_1 MetaG | ecosystem: Host-associated > Plants > Roots > Rhizosphere | place: USA: Nebraska... | reverse complement strand
GCACGAAGTCGCCGCTTCCCGACTGCGCAAGCAACTTGGCAAGAGCCTCGTGGATGGCCTGCGATTCGGGCAATGCGGCGCCATTCACGCCATCGGCGAGCATTGCGATGTCGGACGCCGCGAAGCCCTGCTTGAGCAGCGCATCACGCATCAGCATCACGTCGTTGCGCGGCGCTTGCAGCCACAGCGCCTGCGGCTGGTTGGCGAGTTCGGAGACGCCGACGAGCAGCGCGCGCGGGGTGGCGAAAGCAAGGGTGCAGCAGGCGAGCAGCCACAGCACGAGCAGCACCTGCAGAACGCGAAGTTGTGTTGTTCCTTCCCTCTTTGGGGGAAGGCTGGGATGGGGGCGGGCAGAGCGCCCGTCGGATACGCCGCCTGCCCCCACCCCGGCCCTCCCCCAGTGGGGGAGGGAGAAAGAGAAATGCACGATGCGACTCATGGCCGCTGCCCCGTGGCCGGCCCGGCCGACTCGACCAGCGGCGAAGCCGCGAGCACCGCCAGCGCATCGACGGGCTCCGGCACCCGGAGGCGCCACGCGCCCTCGCCGCCCGGCCCGCCCACAACATCGGCCGAGATCGACTGCAGCAGCCGGTCGGCCTCGTCCATGCGTATGCCGGATTTCCAACGCACCACGAGGTCGGCCCGCGTCGGCGCAGGTGCGGCAGGCACGGCGCGGAATCGCACCTCGTCTTCCTCGGACGCATCGCGGCCGCCCAGCACCCCGATGTTCTGGATCACCACGAACAGCGCCAGCACCGCGAAGGCCGGGCGCGCCCAGCCTTCCGCGCCGAACCAGCGGCGGATGCTGCCCCACCAGCCGTCTTCCGGCCGGGACTGCGGCTGCGCACGCGAAGATGAAGAAGAAGGCGAGGAAGCCGATGCATCGCCCTGCGGCCGCGCCAGCGCCGCCCCAAGCCGCAGGCCCGCGTCGCGGTACAGCGCCTGGTAGTCGGCACGCGGGTCCTGCGGACCGAGCGGCGTGCCCGACAGCACCGAGAACACCCCGCCCACGCTGCGCAGCGCGATGCGCCCCGGTTCGGGCGCAATGGCCAGCGAGGCGTGCGCGGCCCACTCGTCGTGCACCGCGCGGATAGCGGCGAGACGCGTGGCCGACACCTCGCCCTGCACGCGCGCGCACAGCTGCGGGCTCGGCTCGAGCGTGAGCACGTTCCAGGCCTGGATCACGCCGAACATCGGCTCGAAGGGCTCGTCCTCGGGCTCCAGCAGCACGTCGAAGGCAGATGCCCAGTCGGCCTCGCCAGCGGCCATCCAGCCTTGCCAGAGTTCGCCGTGGATGCGGCGGTCGAGCAGCACGCCGAGCAGCCGCCCCTCGTGCACCACGCTGACGAGGCGGCCCGGCGCCCAGCGCGCCGGGAAGGCACGCTGGGCGACAGCCTCGCGGCGCCGGGCCAGATCGGTGAGGGGCAGCAGCAGGTCGGATGCAGCGGCTGCAGCAACGGGTTCGGCGCCCGTTCCGGGGGACGAGCCCGGCATGGCCACGGTGGCCATGCCGGGCGGCGACGCGTCGTCGGGCACGGCCGCGCCCGTTTCGAACGCGTGGCGGATCACGCTGAGCGGGGGCCAGAGGTCGTGGGTCATGGCATCTGTTCCTGAATGGCTATGTCTTCAGGCATAAGACGCTTCAGCACCGAGGATTTTGAAAACCTGCAGGATCACGGCCATGTTGTCGGGCTCGATGGCGATGCCCAGCGTCTGCTGGAGCCAGCCGCCGAGCCGGGTCCTGGCGTAGTCCGCGGTCAGCCCCTCGCGCTTGTGCACGAGGCCCAGCCGCCCCGCACGGTAGTGGTACGACGCAATGGCATGGCGCGAGGCGATGCCCGACAACCCGCCCTCGGCCTCCTTGCCGAAGCCCTCGCACAGCAGCAGGCGCTCGGGCTCGGGCAGCTCGGCGATGAAGGCGCGCGCGGCAAGCTGCACGGCCTGCGCGCTCAGGCCGTGTTTGGCCAGGCAACCGTCGAGGTCTTCGCCGGCACCGATCTCGTCCTCGAGCTGCGCCTCGGTGATCTGGTCGCCGATGGAGAGCTTGCGGCGAAACGAGCTGGCGCGCGTGCAGTCGATGAGGTAGCGGCGGAAGTAGGCGCACAGCGCGAAGGCGGTGGACGGCGCGCTGTGGCCCGCGCGCTCGTCGGCCTCGTCGGGGTCGGCATCGAGCCGCAGCACCTTCACGTAGATGAACTGCGCCACCAGCTCCTGCCGGCCCTCGCCCAGCACCTGCAGCTCGGGCGGATTGCAGGCCACCAGCGCCTCGCCGACGATGCGGTACATGGCGCCCATCTCGCCCGGGGACAGCGTCTGCCTGCGCCGCCAGAGGCGGACGAGTTCGCTGCTCTCCGCGGACGACAACGTCTCCTGCATGAGTTCAGCGGCCGCCGCCGGGCCGCCCCAAGGCGAGCCGCGCCTCCCCCCCGGGGGGTGGAGTTACACGAGCGCAGCGAGTGAAAAGCCGGGGGGCAGACATGACTAATCGTCGACGCAGCTGCCTTCCGAGGGCACAAGGCACTGCGGCAGGTTCGCCCCCACCGCCCCGCCGCGCGTGCGGATAGCCGACGACACCGCGGCCTGCGCCACGGCGAGGCCGCGCGGCAGCAATATCCACAGCTGCCCGCGCTCCTTCATGCGGCGCGCGTTGGTCGCGGCCTGCTGGCCGTTGCCGAAGAAATAGTCGGCCCGCACCGCGCCGCGGATGGCGCCGCCGGTGTCCTGCGCGATGGTCAGGCGCTGCATCGGCGCGCCGCTGCCGGGCGTGCGCGTCGACACGAACACCGGATAGCCCAGCGGCGTGCTACGCGGATCGACCGCAATCGAACGTCCCGCCGACAGCGGCACGCCGAAGGCGCCCACCGGCCCGCCCACCGGCGAGATCGATTCCTTGAAGAACACGTAGCTCGGGTCCTTGATGCCCGAGCCGCTCACCGCGCCAGCCGCGCGCCGCCCCGGCACGACGACCGGGCCGCTGGCCACCGGCCGCACGAGCGTGAAGCCGCGCGTGCGGATGGTGCCGCTGTCGACGGCACCGGTGTCGTCCTCGTCGCCGTCGTCCAACTGCAGCTCGATGGACGAGCCGCGCACCTTCACCGGGCTGCGCGGCTTGCCGTTGGAGGCCTGCGCCAGCGTCGGGCGGAAGGGTTGGCCGTTCTGCTCGGCGTAGGCGACGCGCACGATGTCGCCGTTGGCCATCCTGATGCGGCCCGAGCCCTGGATCTGCATTTCGTACAGCGCGGTGGCGCTGCTCACGAAGGCCAGCACCTTGGCGTTGGGCGCGCCCTTGGTCTCGATCTCTTCGCGCGTGTAGTACGGCAGCAGCTGCTTGCCCTCGACCCGCAGGCGCACCTTGCGGTCGAGCGTGTCGCGCGAAATGGCCGAGAGGTCGAGCGCATAGAGGCCCGGTGCGCCCATGTCGCGCGTGCTGAGGCCGGTCTGCACCACCACGTTGCGACCCTCGACCCGCGCCGCCACCGTGCCGTTGCCGGGGGGCAGCTTGCGCGCGTCGGCAAACAGCATGTCCTCGGGCTGGCCGTAGACGGGGTAGATGAAGGGTGCGCCGTACTGGCGGGCGCCCGCGATCTCGGGCTCGAAGTAACCGGTGACCACGCCGTCGGGCCTGCGGTCGTCGTCGCGGATCTGGTAGGCCGAGAACTCGCCCTCGAAGAAGCCGCGGATGGCGGTGCTGCTCTTGCCGTCGACCTTCAGCGCGCGGGCGCACACCTCTTTCCACTCGGCGCCGCGCCCGGTCAGCACCTTGCAGCTGCCGAGGAAGGCGGGCCAGCTTTCGGAGAAATCGTCGCGCGCCCAGCCCGGCACCGAGTCGAAACCGACCGAGGTGTAGGTGGCGAGCTGCGTAGAGAAAGTGCGCGCCTGCCCGGCCACGCTGCTGCCATCGGGTGGCGGGCGCGAGGCGGTCGTGCTGCCCGCGGCGTCGGTCGTGGCCGCGCCGGTACCCGTGGCGGCCGGCGGTGGTGCGGCGCAGCCCGCCAGCGACGCGATGGCGGCGGCAACGGCCCATCGGAGCGCGCAGGCGAGGCGCTGTTCGGGCTGCTGTTGCGGTTGTGAAGCGGTCATGAAAGTCTCCTTGTCCAGCAAGTGGCGGCCCGAGGGGCCAACGCCCTACAGACGATTACTTCTCGACGATTTTGAAATTCGCAACGCCATAGACGTCGTTGCACGGGGTGTTGGACGCACACACGGGCTTGCCCAGCAGCGGGGTCGGACCGGTGCCGCGCGTGGCTTCGAGCGCGGCCAGCACCGGCAGAGGGAACACCGGGAACACGCCGTCGTTCTGCACGCCGGCGGCGCTGAAATCGCGCTCGCGCTCGCTCACGAGCACCGCGAACTGGTCGGTGCCGGCCGGGCCGCCCGCGTCCATCGGCCACGAGGCGCGCGGCAGCGAGAGCGAGCCGCCGGCGGTGATCTTGTTGTACTTGTCGAGCAGGTTCGGGAACAGCAGGAACATCTCGCCGCCGCTGGACAGAAGGAAAACGTAGACGAAGCCCTCGCGCTTGCTGCGCACCTCGAAAGCGAGGCGGTCCTTGCCGATGGCGACCTCGGCCTTCTTCGGTGTGGCCGTCACGTCGAAGCCCGGGGCTGCACCGGCCGCAAGCGATTGCAGCGATTCGGCAGGCGTGCGCGGAGCCGGAGGCGGCGGCGGTGGTGGAGGCGCAGGAGGTGGTGCCTCTGCAACCTTGGTGTCGGGCGGCGGGGCCGGCGTGGCGGCGACGGTCTGCTTGCCGCCGCCGCTGCCCGCTTCACCGCCTGCGCGGCCCTGGAACCACCACCAGGCGCCACCTGCCGCGGCCGCGAGGACGGCGACCGATGCGAGTGCGGCGACAGCCTTGCTGCTGCCCTTTCCGCCGCTGGCGGGGGCGGGTGCAGGCGCCTTGCCGCTGCCGGTCTTGCTGCCGCTGGCGATGACCGTCGCCGCATCGGCATTCGTGGTGGCCCGCGCTCCCGATGGCGGCTGCGTGCGCGGCGTCGGCGCGACGCTGTGCCCCACCTCGAGATCGAGCGCCGCGCGCAGCTCGGCCATCGACTGCGGCCGCTGCTCGGGCCGCACGCCCAGGCCCGCATCGATGGCTTCGAGCAGCCGCGTGCTGTAGCGCTGGCGCAGGATCTCGTTGCCCGCGAGCGGCACGTAGCTGTCGGACAGCAGCCGCGCCACCGACGGCGGCGGCGCGCGGCCGCATACGGCCACGTGCATCACGGCTGCGAGTGCGTAGACGTCGGTCCACGCGCCCTGCGACATGTCGGGCATCTCGGCGTACTGCTCGATGGGCGCATAGCCGGGCTTGAGGATGACGGTGATCGCCTGCGTCTTGTCGGTGATCACGCGGCGCGCAGCGCCGAAGTCGAGCACCACCGGACGCCCGGAGCCTTCGAGCAGGATGATGTTGTCGGGGGCGATGTCGCGGTGGTAGCAGTTGGCGTTGTGCATCACCGCGAGCGCCTGCGTCACGCCGTCCATGATGCGGATCAGCCATGCCTCGTCGACACCGGCGGGGATGGCCACCAGGGCCTCTCTCAGCGTGTCGCCCCGGTAGAAGGGCATGACCATGTAGGTGGTGCCCTTCTCCTGCCAGAAGCGGTAGACCTTGAGCAGCGACGGATGGTCGAACTGGGCCAGCAATCGCGCTTCGTTGATGAAGCTGCGCATGCCGAGGTCGAAGGTTTCGCGGTGTCGTTCCGACAGGGGGACCACTGTGCCGTCCTGCTGTCTTGTCGATAGCGACGTTGGCAGGTATTCCTTGATGGCCACCACGCGTTCGAGGGTGTGGTCCCAGGCCTCGTAGACGACGCCGAAGCCGCCCTGGCCTATGACTCTGGTGACTTCGAATTCCGCGAGGCGGCTGCCTACGGGGAGGAGGCCGGCTTCGGTGCTGCCCGTGGCAGGGCTGGTGACGGGGGTCGCGCCGGCGGTGATGACGGTGGCGGTCATGTCGCCGGTCGTCGGCGGCTGCGCGGCTTTGGGCAGGACCTGGGTGCGGTCGTCGTTGGAGTCGGTCATCGACTGGCTCCTGTTTGAACTGTGCTTTTGGTTTGCTTCCCGAGGCCGGGTCTCGCCCCGGCGGGCGACCTACTTTTCTTTGCTTCGCCAAAGAAACGTAGGCAAAAGAAAGGCGACCCTGCTGTCTGCGTCCCTACGCTTCGCTTCGGGCAACCTGCGGTGCTCGCGGTTCGCGGGGTCCCGCCCAAACTCGCTTCGCTCAAACAAGGGCGGGCCCTGATCCGCGAACCGCTGCGCTCCTCGGCGCAGCCAGAAGGGATTTGGAAACCGAACGCGCCATCGCTGCGCTCGGCAGGGGGCGGCTGCAGGCGCGCAGCGCCTGCAGCCGCGTAAGGGCCGAGCGAAGCAAAGGCCTGGGAGGATTCCCCTCCCCTCTGGCTGCGCCGAGGAGCGCAGCGTTTCGCGGATAAGGGCCGCAGCTGTTTGAGCGAAGCGAGTTCTGCGGACCCCGCGAAACGCGAGCACCGCAGGTTGCCCGCAGCGAAGCGAAGGGACGCAGACAGTGGGGTCGCCTTTCTTTGCTTACTTTCTTTGGCGAAGCAAAGAAAGTAAGTCGCCTGCCGGGGCGAGACCCGGCCTCGGGAAACATAACGAAGAGAGGCACTCATCTCACCCCTCCTCCGCAAAGCCGAGAAACAACGCTTCAAACTGCTCATCCCGAGGCAACCCGGTACTCAACATCCGAACCCCCTGCTCAGCAGCAGGATCCTCCAACCAAAGCGAGGCCCCAGCAACAGGCAACATCAACGACTCCACCGCGTTCTCGCGAACCGACGCAGCAGCATCAGCAACAGCAAACAGCCTCTGCAGCACAGCATCGAACCGCAGCGCATCCAGATCCCCATCCAGCCCCTCGAGCGCAGCCTGAGTCGCATGCGCCCACCACTGCAGCGCCGCAGCCAGCGCCGCCCCTTGAAGCTGTTCAGGCACCGCCTCATCAAGCTCCATCGCCAAAGCAAACGGAAAGTACCGCCCCACTCCATCCACCGAAGGCATCAGCACCCCGATCCACGCCTGCTCCCCCGCCACCTGCCGCCCCAGCGCAAAGCACCAGATAGGCGCCTCCAGATACCGCTCGGTCCAGTCCGCATGCCGATCCCGCAGCCGCGACATGCCGCGCTGCAGCCACTGGTCCCACACCGCACGGAACGACTCAGGCAGCCGGCGATGCGCAAAGTCCCCCATGCCGGGCAGCTTGCCGAACCACCCCGGCAATGCGGTCGATGCAAAGAGAGAAGAAGGTGAAGAGGAAGCCTCGCTCACAACCCCTCCGGACAAGAAAACTCACGCAGCTCGCGCAAGCGGATCGGATGCTGCACGCTGTTGGTGGTCACCTCGAATCGCGTCTTGCGCGCGCCGATCTGGAAGGTGATGAAGAATTTCTCCGGCGCGTCGCCCGCCTCGAGCTGGCCATCGTCGAGCGCGCGGAAAAGGGCCCATGGCCCGTCTACCGCCGCGCCGGAACTTCCGGTGGTCGAGGGCGGGCTGACCTGGATGCGCACCTGGTTGCTGCCCTTCGGGCCGGGCCACTGCACGGCCATGGGCACGACAGGACCATGCGCGTATTTCACGAGCTGACCGTCGACATCGAGGATGAACTGGGTGATGCCCGCGTCCATCTCCACCGGCTTGAAATCCAGCCGCATCGACGGGCCCCGGCCACCGCCGCGGAAGAAGATTTCCTTGATGCGCGCGGCGCGCTCGAACTGGGCGATCGCCTGGGTGGTGATGGCGCCGCGCTCGGCCACGGGCTTGTAGCGCCACGGGCGCGTGCTGGTGTCGACGATGGCGGCCAGGCGCTTCTGGAAGAAGTCGTCCATCAACCCGCCGGGGCCGAACATCTGGCCGAAGTCCTCGGGCAGCACGTCGCGCTTGCTGCCCTGCACGAAGGGGTAGCGGCCGGCGATGGCGCGCGCGCAGAACTCGGCCACCGGGCGCAGGTCCTGGCTCAGGTTGCCGCGCTCGGCCACCTGGGCCTGTGCGGCGCCGGCCTGGCTCAGGTTCTCGACCATCGAGCGCACCGGCTCGGGCAGCCGGCCCGCATCGGACTTGAGCTTGCCGGCCACGTCGCCGGGCGGCGGCGACGTGCGGCCCTTCACCGCCGTGTCGACCGCATTGAGGTACACGTACACCTCGTTGAAGAGCTTGAGCGCGTCGTCGATGGGCGCGGGCTGGTTGGGGCCGCCCGCGGTGACGAGGCGGCGCAGCGACTCGAAGCGGTCGTCCACGATGCTCTCGATGCGCTTGCCCGGCGCTACCTGGCGGCCAGGGTCGCTGCCGAACAGGTCCTCCAGGCCCTTGCGGGTGTTGCGCACCGTCTCGGTGGCCTTGCTGACCACGTCCTTGCTGGCGTCGGCCGCGGGGATCAGCGTGGTCTGCTTGACCACGGCGCGCAGGAAGTTCGCGAGCGGCGAATCGACGCCCGAGAGGATGCGCGCGGTCTCGATGTTCTTCTCCAGGCCGCTCACGCGGATCAGGCGCACGTCGGCGAGCAGCGCCTCCCACTGCTTGACGTATTCCTCCAGGTAGAGGCGGCGCACGCGGTCGGTCAGCGCGCCGAGCGCGGCCACGTCGCGCAGCCGGTCGGCGGCGTTGCGGTCTTGCCCCAACACCCACGGGTCTTCGTTGGCGAGCAGGCCGGTGAGCACGGTCACTTCGTTCTGGAAGCGCTTGTGATAGCCGTCGTAGGTGAACATGCCCGGCACGCCATCGGACAGCGGCTTGCCGCTGATGCGCTCGAACACCAGCGGGCCCGAGGGGCCGGTGGCGTTGGCCACGCTGAAGGCCGGAATGTCCTTGCTGGCGCGCTGGCGCTTGAGGCGGCTGAACACGCGCTGCTCCAGCGGGTAGCTCGCGAGCACGGCGCGCACGCTGCGCACCAGGTTCTCGTCCATCTTGAGCGGCGAGCGCGGCGGGCCTTGGGCGATGAGCACGTCGAGCTGGTCTTCGAGCTGCCTGCGCTGGTCTTCGGGAATGCCGCGGTCGAGGTTGCGCGACCAGTCGAGCGTGATCCAGGCCTTGAGCGCCTCGGCGTCGAAGTGCTCGGGCTGGTAGAGCATCAAATAACTCTTGAGCGCCTCGTACGTGAATTCGAGGTTGTCCTTCTGCGCGGTGCGCAGTTGGTCCTCGATGCGCTTGGCGATCTGCGGCAGGAAGGCGTCGTTGAGCGCGCGCTGGTGCGTGAGCATGGCGGCCGCGTCGAGCTTGTCGCCCTGGTAGAGGCCCAGCGTCATCGACAGCGGCTCGTCGCCCTGGCGGTTGTCGGGCGTCTTCCAGATGTCGCGCAGGCCCTGCAGCACAGGGGCGACCTCGACCAGGTTCTGCACGCGCGCGGGCAGCGCCGCAAGGTTCTGGCGGGCCGGCTCGACACGGGCCTCGACCGACTTCAGGTAGTTCATGTTCTGCAGCGTGCTGTAGCCCCAGGCGGCGAGCAGGCCGACGGTGACGAGCGTCATCGCGGTCACGCCGATCACGCGCAACGTGTGGCGGCGGCGCTCCAGCTTCACGTCGGCGCCCGCGAGGCGCTGCTCGGGGAACACCACTTCGCGCAGCAGCGAGGTGAGGAAGTAGCTGCGACCGCTGGACTTCTGCGGCGCAAGCATCGCGCGCTCGATGCCGAAGCTGCGCGCGAGGCTGCCCATCACGCGGTCGATCGGGCTGCCCTCCTGCGTGCCGCTGGTGAAGTACACGCCGCGCACCCATGGCGGCTGCGCGAAGCGCGAGCCGGCGAACACCTGTTCGAGCAGGTCGGACAGCAGCGAGCCGATGGAGCCGAACTGCGCCGGAAAACCGAAGATCGCCGCGCGGCGCGTGCCGTCGGTCTCGCGCTGCATGCGCGCGATGAGGCCGTCGTTCACGCGGTTGTGCAGCAGCGCGAACTCGCGGTGGAAGGCCGTGGAAAGCCCCTTCTCCTCGACCTGCAGGTTCTCGTCGGCCGGCAGCGTGAAGCCGAAGACCTGCGCACGCTGCTCCTTGCCCAGGTCGTCGAAGTAGTCGGTGAAGCCGTAGAGCAGGTCGCTCTTGGTGACGAGCACGTACACCGGCAGGCGTGTGGTGAGCTTGCCGTCGAGTTCGAGCAGGCGCGCACGGATCGAGGCCGCGAGCTGCGTGCGCGCCTCCGGCCCCTGGCTCAGCAGGTCGGCCACGCTGACGGTGAGGAACACGCCGTTCAGCGGCCGGCGCGGGCGCGCCTTCTTGAGCAGGCCCAGGAAGCCTTCCCACGCGCTCTTGTCTTCCGACTGGTGGCTGTCCTGCGTGGTGTAGCGTCCGGCCGTGTCGATGAGCACGGCCTCGTCGGTGAACCACCAGTCGCAGTTGCGCGTGCCGCCCACGCCGCGGATCGCGCCGGGGCCGAATTTCTCGGCGAGCGGAAAGCTCAGGCCCGAGTTCACCAGCGCAGTGGTCTTGCCCGCGCCGGGCGCGCCGATGAACACGTACCACGGCAGGTCGTACAGGTAGCTGCCGCCAGAGATGGACATCCAGTCGCGCCAGCCCGGCTTCCTGCCGGCGGCGTGCAGGCGCATCTGCTTGAGCGTGGCGACGGCTTCGCTG
>Ga0182007_10001977_pt1 | contig 10570 bp, 9 predicted proteins | sample Sormic07211113_1_FD_123023 | JGI IMG/M metagenome (GOLD analysis project Ga0182007, IMG submission 123023) | Rhizosphere microbial communities from Sorghum bicolor, Mead, Nebraska, USA - 072115-113_1 MetaG | ecosystem: Host-associated > Plants > Roots > Rhizosphere | place: USA: Nebraska... | reverse complement strand
CTCAACCTCATGGCCTGCACCAGCCTCCCCGACTACGCCGAACACGACATCAACACCGTCACCAATATCGCCCGGATTTTGGTTCAGGATGTGAGCGATGTGTTTCGGGTGATTGAGCAGCGTGGGTTTGATACGCCCAAAGGCTAGTGACCGAATTTCAATCCCCAAAAAAAACCCGCGTTAATGCGGGTTTTTTGTTACTTGATCATGTGCTGTAGTTCAGCCTTTTGATTGGGCGCTGGATTCATAGGATTTTTGCCAGGCGACAATCGGCCATAAGCAGACTCTCCCCAAATCATCGTTTTGATAAACATCACGCAAAATCTGCCCTACTTTGCCCCGGTCATGCACTTTGCTGTGCTAGAGAACAATATCCCGGCATGCTGAGGGAGCTTGAGCCACTCAGTGTCGGCGCCCAAGCGTTCCATTTAACTGAGCGTAACGCTGACAACTCTCCTTCGAACAGGCAAGCCAAGCAGGGTCCTAACAGCGCCAAAATCTTGACCAAAAGAGTGCTTTGCTTCCCTGCGGCAGGTTGCAGCCTTGGAAGATTTTTAAGAGGGTTGCGAAATGCATCGTTCAAATGGTCTCATACCCAATGCACTGATTGTTTTCAGTAATCCGCCAAACCATTTAGAGCGTTGAGGGTTTAATGTCGTCGAGCAAGATGTGTTTTGAAAGGTGGTCTTCTAGGGAGTATACGACCTGGCCTCATCAAGTATTTCAGAAGTACAATGCTGAACTTAGTCGAATGCTAATTTCGCATATTCTTGCCCATAAGTACTCCTATCATAACCTCGGCAAGGTGGCAAAGTGGGAGGATCCACTTTCAGCTCATATGCCAATTGAGAACAGCAGACATCTACATACTTTTAAGAGTGTTCGATCTTGGTCTAAGTCATTTAATGATTTTGACAACTGGATTAATTTGAATACAGTTATGGCGATGAGCTCAAACTTGGAAACTTACATGTCAACAGCTATAAAGCTCGCTTTAGAATCTGACGTGGGGGTGCTATTTGGAGCGAGCAAAAGAATTGATGGTATCGAAATAATAAAGCATGGCGGCGCTCACCCATTTGATTTCGAGGACAAATTAATGTCATGCACAAAGGGAGATTGGTCGAGTAGAATATCGGCATTTGAAAGAATTTTTGGCAAAGCTCCCGAAATTCTAAAAAACAACATATCTGATCTGGAACGACTCAGAAAACTACGCAACAACGTCGGCCATTCATTTGGTCGAGATATCCAAGCAAGTCGTGAGCATAATGTGATTGATATTCAGGATATGGAACGCCTAAATAGAAACAGCGCAATGGAATATCAAAGCTTGATTTATGGCGTATCCAGGGCCATTGATAGGCAACTTCTTATAGGCCACATAGGTGAGTATCAAACCCTTTTTTTCTATCATAATTTAAGACCTGAGCTCAACCATCACGAAACTGACTATAATTATCGACTGGGCGTAAACGTCTGGAGGCTTAAGAAGGCCTTGGGTCAATTTGGAGCTCAAAAAGCAGGAAAGAAATTCTGCAAAGAGCTTATAGAGTACTATGAAGGCATTTAAGCCAATGGAATGAATTAATTAAGTCCTCACGTCAATTCTTAATTTATTCAAGCCCTTAGGACAATAGATATTGGAGCGAAGGACCAGACTTGTTTTTCAAACATGATTACTTTGCTCTGAACGCCTTGAGCTTACTCTTTAATCTGAAAGTAAAGCGAGACAGTTTTGTGTAAGCTTTACCAATTACATGTGTACCTATGATTCCGCTATGAAAAATATCAACTGGCTCGTAACTTTCATAGTCTCCATATGTATAGCTTGCACACTCCACTGTTAGAGTGTTGGTTGCGCTGTCTGTCACACACCCAAGAAGCTCCTTTAGATCGCTGACACTTAAGGAGTCGTCAACTTTTATGGTTGTGTTTTTGATTGTATATATGTTTCCACGGAAAAGAAAAAACTCCTCCGGGCTTTTTTCATTGCTGTTATCAATTACGATGAATAGGAGATTGTCACTATACTCCTTGCCTTTGTAATACTTGCGAACTGGTCTGACAGGTATAATAAAGTTGTTCTGCAGCGATTCAAAATAAATATTCCAAAATTTCTTGTAGTTCTTAACTTTAGAAATACCTTGAGGAGTAACCACCATGAGTGACTTGCGAACATTTCGATCGCCTAGCATGACATTTAGATCAATTTTGAAGGTTGATGAGATGTAGCCTGAAACGCCTTCTCTTATTTCTATTTTTATGGTTTCAAACGGGGCGACTATTCTCGGGGAATCGTAGCTAACAAGCTCAAGATAAATATTGCTTCCAATCCTCAAATAAATATAACTGATGGCTGCCGCCTTGTCTTTTTTGTTTTCAATGATTATTTCAGATATATATTTTTGCTTGCTCCATACACTACTTGAAGTTGTAAACACCCCATAAAATTTTGTACCTTTTTTCAATACAAATTGATAACCGGTATATATTAGTGCGATCATGGCTACCGCAAAGGATAGTACGGCTACAGCGAGTGATGACAAGGAGATTAACAAGTTTAATAGGTCTGCACCCCCTAATTTTGACGGTTCGATCTCTAACAACTTCACAAGTATGTCGTTTAAATTTTGCATTTTAAACCCTGGATACTGAGGCTACTTTAGTAGTCTTCTGAAAGCACTAATCATACCGCAATGGATACCTTTAGGTCCTAGCGAATCTTCAACGCACTTGATGTTAACCAAAGGGGGATGAACACGAAACGTTGATTACCTACTACAAGTACAACTGTCGAGTAGTGCGCCCCCCGTTGAGGTATTCGTCCTGACCGTAATACCTCCCTCGGGCGATGTTTGTTTTTGGCCGAATTGTGTCTGTCGCCACCGTCAGCTTTGGGTCGACTGCAGCCCTTCGCGGCAGACAGCAAACGGCCAGAAGCAGTCAGTAGGATATATCCACGAAACCATGGGCGATTCAGTGCTTTCCAACTTGGTGTGACCGAGAAGGATCTGTACTGCACTGGTGTTTTTCGTTCTCCGATAGATCAATGAAGCATTGGTCCGACGCATCGTATGAACTCCAATGCCTTAGCAATTACTTAGACATTCTGGTGAAGAAGGCTTAGTGGCTTTGCTCTCAAGCTTTGAGCACTCAAAATCGTCGCAATTCGCTCCTGATGCGTATCCGGAAAGTAGATTTTTCCAGACGATCTTGTGATCGCGGTGTACAGCAATGCCAGCTTTTTTGACAGCTCGTTTTTACTTCGCAGGTCAGCAAAATAGTACAGGTCCTCAGAAACTGCCATTCTCGGAAACTCGTAGTTTTTCACTGTAAATACTGTGGCCACCAACGGACGTGACGGTTTTCCATCAGCGAGCTCAGCCAATTTTGCGCATTGGTAAAGCCCGGAAACACCAAATTTGGTACCCACAACTTCAAGCCATTGCTCAACCCTGAGAAAGGCTTCGTTCCACCTCATTTCCGCATGCAATTGTTCCCAGCTTCGGAAACGAGCAATCGCCCCGTGGCTCGGACGCCTGTCATGCATATATAAATCAAGACACCCCTCTAGGAATGGTTCGAACTGATTGGTCCAGTCAATGACCGCAGCACCTTGGCTCAAATCGCGATTGCGAATTAACCAGTCGAAAATACCCCATTCATCGGCCACCAGAATTACTGAGGGTTCAGGAGGGAATGAGTCAGCTCGGTATTCAGCCACCACCGTGTCTTTCGCCTTATCAGCTACAAACGGTAACGCGCTTACGTCTGGAAACTCAGCTAAAAGTGGGTTGATGTAATCGACCAATGCAGGGCCTGCTCGTAACGAAATAGCCATTTCGCGATGGCGAATCCTCGCGTTATGGGGAATGTATCGTCCTTGCAGATTTTGGAACTGGTCCCCCAAAGTAATTACAGTTTGAGGTGACCTGTCGAGGATATCGACCATTGGCCCGCTCAAGTCATGGCCTTCGTCGACGATTACCGTATCAATAGATTCAGGTAAATGAAGCCTCGACAAAGCCAGTTGTTTCACGCGGTGGTAGCCACGGACCGGAAGGGGATCCGCCTCTTCCTCAAAGCTTGTCATCTTGAACCAAAGCTTTCCGGCCGCGGCCGCTACTATTTCTTGTTCCGAAGTCGAGAGCCAGCGGACTTGGTCGGAAGGTATATGACTGATGGTGATCCGGGCATCGTTTGAAAAACAAAATTTGGCGATAACCGACCAGCAAAGAGCCGCCACACGGGCAGCATTACGATTACCGATGGGGCTGATCCCTGCCTTTTCTGCGAGCGCTGAATACGAGAGTGGCAATCTCGAAATCGCGTGCAACCTTGTCTCAAGAGTCCTGTTCCCACCCGCCAGAATTCTGGTAGCCATCCACCTGAATGTTACCGCCCAAACCTGATCCTCGGAAAATCGAACCCGTATGGGTTTGAGCTTCGGCTCCACATCGGCGAGGAACAGGATTCTACGCTCTGGCATAAGAGCCAATATCTCATTCAGCACAAAGGACTTCCCAGTGCCCGCGTGAGCTTGAGCATCGATGGAATCCTCCATGTTTGCCCTAATGTTCTGAACCAACCGAAGCTGGTGATCGCTTAGCTTTACTACCAAACCACTGAGGCGAACATGCTCATGTTTGATGGCACTTAATGAAGCCGTGTGCTGCTTCGCATAATCGAAATTCCAGGTGCCCTCGGGATGAATGTACTGACGGCGAGCAACCGATTCTTTGTCCATCAGACCGATCTCGACTGCAGATGCTTGGAGAAGTCCCGCTTCAAAATCAACCTGGCTGTAGGCCCCGGCCAAAGCCGATCTCAGCTTATCGGAGTGATGAGTCAGCAGATTTGCAAACACCCGCTCCATCTCCAGAGGCGAGCGCACGGGCAGCTTGGGCAGCTGTAGCACGTAGAGAATCGCCGCTACCTCATAGCGAGACAGACGAACCACATCTGGAGCAGTCCCGATTGAAAGCGCAGCGCTGAGGTTTTCACTGAGAGGCAGGTACCAGCGAGGTTTCTTCATGAAAATCATATATCCCTAAAATTTAGAGCCGAACTTACCAGAGCTTTAGGCTACCCCAAGTCGCGTGCGATATAGCAATAACCAGCTCAAACAAATGCTTTCGGAGCTGGATGAACGCTCATGGTTCGCTCAAGCGTACCTATTATCTCCGGGTCACCTGACTGTTTCGATGCGACTGATCCAGAAGAGTCGCTGCAAAGTACTGCGGAAAATTCTACGGCGTTCATATCGCTGATAGGACCGCATGGCTGAGCATGGGCGGCCGAAACTGGAGCCTCCCTTTCACGCCCGATTACTGCCTTCCCTGAAGGGCTGCAACCGGCCAAAAGCAGTCACTGAGGGGGCTCGCTTTCAGTCGACAATGCGGCGCCGAGGCATCAACCTAACGCGCCTTCTAACGGCCTTCCCTTAACAAATCTTTCTGCAAAGCAGGCATCGGGAACCTCAGGTAGCAATCCGTCGAATCATAGCTTACCCTATGATCATGTCATTTTTGACGCGTTTCACGATTAAGGTAATTAATTCATGATTTACTCGTTTGGTGCCAAGAACTACTTTTCTTTCAAGGAAGGACTTGAAGTATCCTTGGAGTTCAACTCAAAAGTTCCAAAAAACATTTCAAACACTAGAAAAACTTCACCAGTCCTAGGTATCAAAGGGGCGAATGCATCTGGAAAAACACGCATACTTACAGCCTTGAAATTCATATCCAACTTTATTTGCTGTTCTTTTGGAGACGATGTTGACGACGGAATTTCGGTAAAGAGCTTTTTCGGCAACCCATCGCCAATTGAATTCTACATAGATTTCAGCATTCTTGATGTGCGCTACACTTACGAGCTATCCGTTACACCGAAGTGCGTATTAAGGGAAGCACTTTATAAAAAAATCTCTAGAAAGACATTAATAATAGAACGCAAAAAAAACAGCATCAAATATAGAACCTCAGATTTTGCAGCGCTAGACTTAATAACATTAAGAGACAATGCTTCCATTATTGACACGGCACTCCAATACAGCATTAAAGAGCTAGCGGATGACCTCAAAAACATACACGCCTATTTCAATCAAGCTAGAGGAAATGTCAGCGACCTGGGCCTCATAGAAGATCGCACTATTTATGACCATGCTCGTGTAAGCGAATACTATTACAAAACTCCAGCATCCTTAGAGTTCACAAAAAAAATCATTACCAATTCCGACCTGGGAATTAAGGACATTGTCATACATAAAACCGTAGATGAAAGTGGGAATAAAAAATATTTTCCAGTATTCCACCATGACACACTAATCGGCCCAGAAGCTAAATGGTTGACTTACTGGGAAGAATCAGATGGTACCGCTGCGCTTTATAGACGTCTATTTCAGTACTGGGCGGCACTTGAGACAGGCGGCTTATTGCTACTCGATGAGTTTGACACTAATTATCACCCTGCACTTCTCCCACAAATTCTTGATCTTTTCATAAACGAAAAAACAAACCCAAAACATGCTCAGTTATTGTTCACCTCGCACAACCTAGACATCATGGACTACCTAGGAAAATACAGAACTTATCTCGTATCTAAAGAAGATGGTGAGAGTTTCTGCTACCGGCTTGATGAAATACCTGGAGACATCATCAGAAATGATCGGTCTATTTCCGGGCTTTATAGAGAGGGTAAATTGGGTGGTGTTCCCAAGCTATGAGCGTATTTAATAAAAATACCAAAAAAGACAAGTTCCTTAAACAATTCCCGGAGATTAGCATAGCGAACTGTGACATCGAATCGCGTTTTAAAATAAACTTTTCTTTCTTTGATGATTCGCAGGAGTATGGGGCGGATTTTGCAGGATTAGAGCCTGCAATTTTAACCGACATATTGGAGAAGGTAAGAGGGTATACGCGGCATGATCTTAACTATTGGCGCCATCGCCGTTGTGGCTCACATGGACTAAAAATCCTCGCAGATTACGGCGCATTCCCTACCAATAGTAAATTTATACACCCTAAAGCAGTTCCACATGACGTGAACTGGTGTAGATTCAGAATGGAAAACCTATCCAGGCTTATAGGATTTACTATACCGGCCAAGTTTGAATCCAAAAAAGATTGTCATCCTTATGATGCTAACACTTTCTACTTGGTATTTATCGACTTACATCATAAATTCTATATATCCGAAGAAAAGTAAACAACAAAGTTTATAATCGGCGATAAATTTATCTGTCATCTTCCAGATTCAAAAATTCCTATAGGGATGGCACACGTCTCTTCTTTTATCCGTTGCCGCTATTCTTGCTCGATAGTCCGCTTTTGGCCGATTTCCACCTAACAATAAGGGTTGAAAACGGCCAAAGCGGGCACAGGCGAGATATTCCGACTAGCTGAAATGACGCTCATACAGAGCGACCTGCTGAGGAAACAGCCCACCATAGAGAGGATGTGGAATACCAAGGATGTTCACTTCGATGCAAGGCAACGGTAACTCTTTGGAGTAATCCAGGATGGCCAGACCCGAACATGGAATTACCAGACCCGCTTCGATCTGAACAGAAAGATCCAGAACGGTTTGATCGTGGTGGTTCGTGGAACATTCGCTCTGGATGGCTGCGTACCCATCGGCAGGTTCGAATTGACCGAAAGCAACGCCCATAGGGGGATCTCCGCACTCGAGCGCGGAGTAGCCCACCAAAACCAACCCGCTATAAATTGAGAATCGCGTCATGAGTCTGCCTGTTTTTTGCTATGCATTAGACTCAACAGCGATATATCACTCGGCTGATACTTAAGCGAGAGCGAGCCCGGTGAGTGACGGCAATGGCCGATTCCTGTCTGTTGCGTCGACCGGTTGAATCCACAGCCAAAAGCAGTCAATCAAATGTGTTCGCGAAAGCGTGGACGGAAAATAAATCCGTCCCCTTTTTTTCGCCTCTGTCCCGTCCTCAAATACCTCAACCTCATCGCCTGCACCAGCCTCACCGACTACACCTGTATGGATGTTTGCGAACAATCAATTAATGGTAAGCCAATTCAGATGAGGTATTAACGTATGGATTGTCTTTAGTGCTGCCACCGCCATTGCCGCAGCGGCTAATGTAAACGTAAACACCAAGGTGAGAATGCGAAGTGTTTTTTGTTTTGGTTTTTCCTCTAGGGTGTAATGAAACCATATTAAGTTATAAACACTAAATACTGTTGCCAGGCTCGTTGCAATCGAAAATCCCAGCAGTGTCACCCATGAGCCAAGGTGGGCGTTAGCTATAATCGATACTATCTCTGGAATGGCAAGTACTATGGCAATGAGTAATGCCTGATTTTTTAGGTAGTCAAAAACGGTTTTTAGATCGCCGATATAAGACTTCTTGAATCTTGGCTTATCTTGGGTGATTATTCTTTTTCCTTCGATTATTAAGTAAGTGCCTTCTGCGAGCTTGTTGACTTTTTCGCCTGTTGACAAAAAATAAGATTTCCGTGACGTTTCATAAACATGCTCATTGAGAACTCTTGGTTCTTTTGTTTCTTTTGTGTTTTCAATAATTGTGTACGTATTGCCCGTTGCACACTTGGCTTTAAAGCGATTCGTTTCTTTTACGTATGTCATTTATATTTTCGTAGATTTTATGAGGGTGGTAGTGATGTCTCATGGCCATTATGCCATTGTATGCAAGCTTTATCCTGCACACTTAGAGAAAAATGGAGGCAGATTTATTTTGGCAGCTCTAAACTACCGCTATTGGCCGATCGCTGCCCGTCATGACAGGCAGTAGTCGACCTTGGCAGCCGATCGAGGGGCCGGATGCGTGGTGCAGTTATGAAATGAAGTCCATTTACTACGTACCCTGTACCGCGGTTTCCATTGGGCAGTGGTTTGGACCGCGGACGCGGCCTACATAAAAAAGGTGACACATAAAAAAGGCGACAGATCTATTTATTTAAACAGCTCTACCACCTTTTCTAGTCACCCTCTTTAGAAAAATCCGCACCAAGTTGCGGTTCTTTTGTTTTATTCAGACCTGTCGAGTCGACGAGAGAATTGCTCTCTCTATCATCGCTGCAACATCTTTCGCACCAAAACACCGAAACTTAACGCTCCCAGCGCCGGTATCAAGACGAATGATCTTCGTCATGAACCCACCTTCAATCGTGACCTTACGGATCAATGCCAGTGGGAGTTCAATATCCAGCGTACCGTCCTGAACGACGCGGTTCATGGCATTGGCACTCAGATGAACCATTGTTTGTGTCAGCACCATCTTTCCGCCAACCCAAAGTCCTCCGTATGCTTCCTTGAAGGCCTCTAGCACATCGCCCAACGCGTCCACATTGCCAGCTTCAGCCACGTAATATAAATCGTCCACGTTGGCGTAATTCACCTCGGCATCGGCCACCAGAAAATTCACCAACTTCGACTTCAAAACCTGTCCAGTCATCTTTGCCTCTCCATAATTTGGGTCGCTACTCTGGAATCCAGATGCCTGTTTTGTCCGGGGCGCACTGCACGAGTACCCTATCGTCGCTACAAGCGCCATCCTATTGGCAGCCAGCATTCATATTAGAAAAAAGGGAGGCAGATCTATTTATTTAAAATAGATCTGCCTCCCTTTTTTCATCTCTAATGACCGAATCTATCCAGCAGTGCAGCCTTCTTCAGTAGCTCGTACAACCCGGCAGGAACCAGCGGTGTATCGCCAGTAATACTGTCGAGCTGTAACCACCGAGCAATAAAGGCAGCTCCATCGCTTTCTTGAGCGTTCAAGTGGGGACGTCCATAGACGCTGGCATCCACGAATTTCGCATCGTAGACCTGCACAATTTCATGCCCTGGCTTGCCAGCGTACGTAAAGAGGCTTTCAAGCGTACCGAGCAAGCGAACATCGGTGACGGACAAACCGAGTTCTTCATCGACTTCACGTATTACGGTTTGGGCGCTGGTTTCGCCAAATTCGATTCCGCCACCGATTGGGCGAAAGAATGGCTTTCCGGTAATAGGGTCGTGCGCTTCGTTAACCAGTATCTTGCCATCGTGATGGAAGATGCAGAGTGCGAGGGGGCGGATGCGGGGTGAGGTCATGAGGTGAAGTCCATTTACTTTAGATAAACGCTGAAACAGCTGCTTCCATTCAGCTTGGGTGTTGGATGCGGACGCAGCCTTCGGCAGCAGCTACAGGGTTGCGTCCGTTTATAGGTTAGAAGTTTGCTGGGGTGTTGGCGCTGATGATTTCCGCTTCATCCTGGCCGATATTGCGAAACTTGTGCGGCAGCGTCGTCGGAAAGTAATACCCGTCGCCCGCGTTGAGCACACTGATCTGCCCATCAACCGTCAACTCAACCGTCCCCCGCGTAACCAGCCCACACTCCTCCCCTTCCGAGTGAACGATAGGTTCCTCGCCAGAACTCGCCCCAGGCGCGTACTGCTCGCGCAACAACCGCATCTGCCGACTCGGCACCGAAGCGCCAATCAGCAGCAACCGCAGGCCATGACGGCCAAGATCCGGCTGTTCATTGGCGCGGAATACGTATTGGTGCTCGCGGGGCGGTTGGTCGAAGGT
>Ga0182007_10001976_pt1 | contig 10575 bp, 8 predicted proteins | sample Sormic07211113_1_FD_123023 | JGI IMG/M metagenome (GOLD analysis project Ga0182007, IMG submission 123023) | Rhizosphere microbial communities from Sorghum bicolor, Mead, Nebraska, USA - 072115-113_1 MetaG | ecosystem: Host-associated > Plants > Roots > Rhizosphere | place: USA: Nebraska... | reverse complement strand
GCTGATCCGCATCGATAAGAGCATCGGTCGATGACATCGGCGTGTGCTTCGAGCAATGAAGTCGAGAGGCGATAACCTGAGCGCGTGGTAAAAAAGCGCTGCTGGCTCGACAATTCACGCCAATTTTTACTGACCGTGGCCCTCGCCGGAAACGTTACCGACATGTCCGATCACGAACCCGCCCTCACCCTGCGCCCGGCGCTGAGCGCCGACGAGGCCTTTCTATTCGAACTGCGCAAGGCGACCATGACCGAACACCTCGCACGCGCCGGCGACGCTTCGGACGACGCCGAACATCGCGCGCGCGTGCTGCATCGTTACGACACAGCGCGCGTGATCTGCATCGACGGCGCGCCGGCCGGCTTGCTCAAAGCACACCGCACCGACACCGAGTGGGTCGTCGTGCAATTGCAAATCTCGCCTGAACACCAAGGGCGCGGCATCGGCGAACGCGTGCTGCATACCGTCCTGCAAGCCGCGCAGATGGAAGCGCTGCCGGTCACGCTGAAGGTGCTCAAAGGCAATCCCGCGAAGCGCCTGTACGAGCGCCTGGGCTTCGAAACCATCGGCGAAGATGACAGACAGTTTCACATGAGGCGTGCGCCGCGCGCGTCGGCGGAAACCGAAGCAGAATAAATGGCGGATAAAGACTGCCCCGACGCGTCGAACCCAACGGACTTTGTTATGACCTTTCGCGACACCTCAGTAATTGCCAACTGGCACGCTCACGTTTATTTCGATTCGAGCAGCCGCGACGCCGCGTGGGCCTTTCGCGAGCAAATCGAAGCGCGTTGGAACGGCAAGCTGCAAATGGGCCGTTTCCACGAACGGCCTGTCGGACCGCATCCCATGTGGTCGTATCAGCTCGCGTTCGCGCACGAGCAGTTCGCCGAACTGGTCGGCTGGCTCACGTTGAATCACGGCGCGCTGGATGTTTTCCTGCATCCGAATACCGGCGACGCCTTGCGCGATCATCGCGACGCCGCGGTATGGATCGGCCATTCGCACGAACTGGCGCTGGGCGCGTTGCGCTGAAGCGCGCCGAATCCGCGCGCGCCCGCAGCGCGTGTTCAACCAACGAACGCGCCGCTCACATATTCGTATACGAACCGCACCAGCCGCGCGCGGCCACCTGCTTGTCGCCGAACAGCGTGCAGCCGCCGTAGGCGTCGGTGGCTTTGCCCTGGAACAGCGAGCAATTGCCGCAGGTTTGCCCGGCGGCATAGCCGGGGAATTTCGCTTTATCGACCTTCGACGCATCTTCTTTATAGCCGACGGCTTGCGCCCTCGGATCGGCTTCGCTCAGCGCGTTGGCGGTGTCGGCGAACGCGGCGCGCGACAGCACGAGCGATGAGCCCACGCCCACGCTCAGCAGCAGGAAATGACGGCGCGATGTTTTCATTGTTGATCCGTTGGAAAGTGGGGTGCCCGTCGACGGCAAACGTTTAGACCGAGCGCTTTATTCCGTCGACATGTTCTTATTCCGCCAGGTGCCGCTTGTGGAACCGGTCATTTGAAACGCCCGATCCGTTCATTCGCCTCGGGCAACTGCCGCGTTTCGCGCACGGACTTCGGATGCCATAGCCGCGCGCCGCCCTGAATACCCGCATCGTTCGAAACGGTTGCGACGTTGGCCGGCAACTCGATCGTGAGACGCGCCGCGTTGCCGCCGCCGATCCACAATCTGTCGTAATTCACCAGCGAGTTCAGAATGCCGATCACCTTCTGCACGCGCCGGTTCCAGCGCTTATTCCCCACCTGTTCACGCGCGGCCTCGCCGATGTACTCGTCGTATGCGACGCCTTTCCTGCTCACCGGATGATGCGCAAGCTCCAGGTGCGGCATCAGCTCGCCGTCGCGAAAGAGCGCCGTGCCCGCGCCCGTGCCCAGCGTCAGCACGAATTCGATGCCGTGGCCTTCGATCACGGCAAAGCCCTGCATCTCGGCGTCGTTGATCATGCGAACCGGCAAACCGCCCAGGCGTTGCGCCAACGCATCCGCGAGCGGAATGTCGTGCCAGCCCTCGATGCCGAAGTGCGGCGCCGTGAGAATGCGGTTGTTACGCACCACGCCGGGAAAACCGATCGACATGAGCGAAGGCGGCGCCTGTTTGATGAGCGGCTCGACCAGTGTCGCCAGCGCATCCACCAACTGATCCGGCGTGCACGGATGCGGCGTCGCCACGCGCACGCGCTCGGTTTGCATCTGACCGTCCGCACCGATGATCGCGGCTTTCAGGCCGCTGCCGCCAACGTCGATCGCGAGAATCCGCTCGGTGCTGTCTTTTACTTTCGCCCTACGTGTCGCCACGGTGTCCCCCGGTTGTGTCGTATTGAAGCGTTGGATCGCGTCACTTCTTCTCGATTGCGTTCTTTTTCAATGGCCGCCATGCATGGCCGTTGCGCGCCAGTAGCGCATCCGCTTGCGCGGGTCCGTCGCTGCCGGCCGCATAACCGTGCACCGCAAGCGCGCCGCCGGTTTTCGGATGCAGCACGTCGTCCACCGCGCACCAGCTCGTTTCGATGCTGTCCGCACGCTGGAACAACGTCTCGTCGCCGAGCATGCAGTCGTACAGCAAGGTTTCATAACCGACGTTGGCACGCTCCGCGAAGAAGTCGCCGTAATCGAACGACGACTGCACCGCGCCGATCCGCATCACCGGCCCCGGCGTTTTCACGTTGAAGTCGAAGCTCGTGCCGTGCGCCGGATCGATGCGCAAGGTCAGCACGTTCGGCGTCAATGCGTCGACGGGTGTGTCGCGGAACAGGCGGAACGGCACGGGTTTCAACTGCACTGCAATCTCCGTGCGGCGCGCGGCGAGCCGCTTGCCGGTGCGCAGATAGAACGGCACGCCGGCCCAGCGCCAGTTCTCGATGAATACGCGGGCCGCCGCGTAAGTTTCGGTCGTGCTGTTCGGCGCGACGTCCGGCTCCTCGCGGTAACCGATGCCCGCCGGGCCGTTTTCGTATTGACCGAACACGACGTCGTCCGGCTTCAGCGGCTGGATCGCGTCGAAGATCTCGGCCTTCTTGTCGCGTACGGCTTCGGCGTCGAACGAATTGGGCGGTTCCATCGCGACCATGCCGAGCAACTGGAACAGATGGTTCGGCACCATGTCGCGAAACGCGCCGGTCTGCTCGTAGAACTTGCCGCGCCCTTCCACGCCGAGGGTCTCGGCCGCGGTGATCTGCACGCTGTCGATGTACTCGCGCCGCCACATCGGCTCGAACAGCGCATTCGCGAAGCGCACGGCGAGAATGCTCTGCACGGTGTCCTTGCCGAGAAAGTGATCGATGCGATACACCTGCGATTCCCTCGCATACGACAGAATGTGCGCGTTCAGATCGCGCGCCGAGGCGAGATCGGTGCCGAACGGTTTCTCGATCACGATGCGGCGAAAGCCGCCGCTCGCGCCCTCGCCTTCTTTCAGCAAGCCCGCCTGGCCGAGATGCTCGACGATCGGTTCGAAGAAGCGCGAGCCGACCGCGAGATAGAAGATCACGTTGCCGCCCGGCGTGTGATCGAGCTTCTGCTTGAGCATCGCAAACGTCTCGTCCGATTCGAATTCGCCGGCCATGTAGTCGAGGCGTTGCGCGACCCAGTCCCACGCTGTGTCGTCGAGCTTGCCGGCGTGGAAGGTGCTCGCTTTGTCCGCCGCGAACTGCCGCAGCGACGCATGCAAATCGTCGCGCCACTCGCCCGTCTCACGCGCGCCATGATTCACGCCGACGATTTTCATGCCGCCGTCGAGCAGGCCGTCCACCGCGAGGTTGTACAGCGCGGGCATCAGGAGCCGTTTCGTCAGATCGCCGGCCGCGCCGAAGATCACCAGCGTGCAAGGCGGCGCGGGCCGCTTGCCGGCCGGCGAGGCGGGCGCATCGTGCGCCCGCGCGCTGATCTTGCAACTGAGTTCGCGGCCGGGGCTATCGGATGGCGGAGTGTTCGGTGTAGTCGACATGGGATTCACGTTCGAAAAGCAATGAAAAGAACCTGGCGATACAGGAAAGACCGCGCCTGAACCCGGCCGCAGCCGGCGTTCAGGTGCGCAGCCGGGCACGCCATACCGGCGCCGATGCGGAAGCCAGAACCGGCTCACGCTCGGGCTCCGGTTCCGGCATGGCCGGCGTGGGCGCGGTCGGAATCGGCGCGCGCTCCGGTTCGCCCGCCAGCGGCACATTGCCCGACGCCGCCATGGCGCGCGGTTGCAGCAACAATGCGACGAGCCCGCTCCACCCGGTTTGATGCGAAGCGCCCACGCCGCGCCCGTTGTCGCCGTGGAAATACTCGTGGAACAGAATCAGATCGCGCGACCGGGGGTCGGCTTGCAACAGCGGATACGCGCCCATCACCGGACGCTCACCGTCCCTGTTCTTGAGGAACAGCGTGGTGGCACGGCGCGCCAGTTCGTCGGCGATCTCGCTGAGCGAGAACTTTTGCCCCGAGCCGGTCGGATACTCGACACGAAACTCGTCGCCGTAATAGCGGTGAAATTCGTATAGCGATTCGATCAGCAGATAGTTCACCGGCATCCACACCGGACCGCGCCAGTTCGAGTTGCCGCCGAACACGCGCGTATCCGATTCAGCCGGCAGATACTTGACGCAAAAGCTGTTGCCGTTGTGGTTGAACACGAACGGATGGTCGCGATGGAATCGCGAGAGCGCGCGCACGCCGTGGTCGGAGAGGAATTCGCTTTCGTCGAGCGCCCGGCGCAGCAAAGCTTTCATGCGGTGTCCGCGCAATACTGAGAGCAGCAGCGCATTGCCCTTGCCCGGCTCGTTCCAGCGCGAGACCAGCTTCGCCAGATCGGGGCGATGTTCGAGGAACCAGACGAGCCGCTCGCGCAGACACGGCAAGTGGCCATGCAAGCGTTCTTCAAGCACGTGCACGGCGAATAGCGGAATCAGACCGACGATCGAGCGCACGCGCATCGGCACGCTGCTGCCGTCGGGCAGGCGCAGCTTGTCGTAGAAGAATTCGTCCTCGCTGTCCCACAGGCCCGTGTCGCAGCCGTCGTCGCAACTCACGGCTTCGGCGATATACAGGAAGTGCTCGAAGAACTTCACGCCGATATCGACGAACACGTGATTCGCATACGCGAGTTCGAGCGCGATGCGCATCAGGTCGAGCGCGTAGGCGGCCATCCACGCGGTGCCGTCGGCCTGATCGATGTGGCCGCCGGTCGGCAACGGCGAAGAGCGGTCGAAGATGCCGACGTTGTCCAGCCCGAGAAAGCCGCCCTGAAAAATATTGCGGCCGTCGGCGTCCTTGCGGTTCACCCACCACGAGAAATTCAGCAGCAGCTTGTGAAAGACCAGCTCCAGAAAATCGCGATCCGCCTTGCCCGTAAGCGCGCGGTCGATCTCGTAGACACGCCACGCGGCCCACGCATGCACGGGCGGATTGGCGTCGCCGAGGGCCCATTCGTAGGCGGGCAACTGGCCGTTGGGGTGCTGATAGCGGTCTTTCACCAGCAGCAGCAACTGACGCTTCGCAAACGCCGGATCGATCAGCGCGAAAGCGGCCGCATGAAACGCCAGGTCCCACGATGCGTACCACGGGTATTCCCACTTGTCCGGCATCGACACGATGTCCGCATTGCACAGGTGCCGCCAGTCCGCATTGCGGCCGTGTTTGCGCGAGGCGGCCGGCTTGGGTTGCAGCGGATCGCCGTCGAGCCAGCGCTGCACGTCGTACTGGTAGTACTGCTTGGACCAGAGCATGCCGGCGAGCGCCTGACGCTGCACGAGACGCGCGTCGGGGTCGTGGATCTCGTGTTGCAACGCGCCGTAGAATTCGTCGGCCTCGGCGATGCGGTGCGCGAACACCGCATCGGCGTCGAGTTGCGCGTCGCCCAGGTTGCCCTGCGGACACCAGCGCATGTACACCACGGCGCGCCCATGCGGCCCGAGTTCGATCGGCGCATGCGCCGCGGCCCGCGTGCCCGCGTCGCGGCGTATCGCCTGTTCGTCGCCGTGCACGAGGTAATCGTTGAAGCCGTCCTTGAACGGGCCCGTGCCTTCCATGTTGAAAAGGCGCTTGACGTTGGTATCGTTCTCGCAGAACAGCCACGTGATGCGCGGCGCGTCTTTCGACCATGCCGTCACCACGATCGGGTCGTGGACGCGATGATGCCCGAGCACATGCGCTTCGCCGTTGTGATCCGTGCGGATGGCGAGCGACGGCTTCTCCTTGTTTTCCTTCCATGACCACGAATTGCGCGCCCAGATTTGCGGCAGCACGTCGAGGGAGGCAGCCTCGTCCGCGCGATTCTCGATCGTCACGCGCATCAGAATATCGTCGGGCGCATGTTTCGCGTATTCGACCTGCACGTCGAAATAACGTAAGTCGTCGAATACGCCGGTGTCGAGGATTTCATACTCCGGCATGTCGCCGCCGCGGCGCGCGTTTTCCTCGATCAGGTCCTGGTACGGAAACGCGGCGTGCGGGTACTTGTAGAGCATTCGCATGTACGAATGCGTGGGCGTGCCGTCGAGGTAGAAGTACAGCTCCTTCACGTCCTCGCCATGATTGCCCTGCGCGTTGGTGAGGCCGAAAAGACGCTCTTTCAGGATCGGATCGCGGCGATTCCACAGCGCGAGCGACACGCACCAGCTCAGCGTGTCGTCACCGAAACCGGCGATGCCGTCCTCGCCCCAACGGTAGGCGCGGCTGCGCGCATGGTCGTGCGGAAAGTAATCCCAGGCGGTGCCGTCCGCGCTGTAATCCTCGCGCACGGTGCCCCACTGACGCTCGCTGAGATACGGTCCCCAGCGTTGCCAATGTGCACAGTCGGCCGAATGCAGGCGTGAACCCTCAACGGTGGCGAGCAGATTGGCGGCGCGAAGCGGTGGCATGACGACGTCCTTGCATCAGGCTTGCGGTGGGACTCACATCCTAGCGCGGTTTGCGTAACCTTGGGCTTCAACTAGGCAAGCAGCTTCTCCACGCGCAGCAACTCGCCGAGCGACCACGCCTGGAACGGCGTGCCGCCAGGCGCATGCGGAGCGTCGCCGCCGGCGATCTCCGAGAGATGATCGAGGCCGGCGTGGTCGAGATGCGCATGAAGCGGATCGAGAAAACGCGCCTTGGCTTCGGCGCGAGCGTCCGCCGCATTGCCGCGCACCCGCAGCCATGCTTCGACGAACGGGCCCAGCAGCCACGGCCACACGGTTCCTTGATGATAGGCGCCATCGCGCTCCAGCGGCGGACCGCCGTAATACCCGCGATAGGCGGGATCGGACGGCGCCAGCGTTCTCAGGCCAAGCGGCGTGAGCAGATGCGCCTCGACCTGGTCGAGCACCGCGCGCGCCGCCGCGCCTTCGAGCAACGGAAACGGCAGACCGCCCACGGCAAAAATCTGATTCGGGCGGATCGAGCGATCGACCCGGCCTTCAATGAAATCCACGTCGACGTTATCGAACAGCGCCTGCGTGGACGAATCGACGAAGCGCTCGCGAAACGCTCGCAACGCACGCTCGGCGGGCGGCAGCCACAGCGGATTCCACGTTGCTGCAATGCGCAATGCGTTGATCCACAGCGCCTGTACTTCGACCGGTTTGCCGATGCGCGGCGTGACGACCCAGTCGCCGACTTTGGCATCCATCCACGTGAGTTGCATGCCGGGGACGCCGGCGTTCAACAGGCCATCGGCGGCGGAAGCCTGGATGTTGAAGCGCGTGCCGTTCGTATAGCCCACGAGGATGGCTTCGGCGGCTCGCTGCAAGCGCGTTCGCGTGGCGGCGCTCGCGTGTCCCGTCGCCAGATAGTCGTGCAGGGCGACGATGAACCACAACGACGCATCCACCGAGTTGTATTCGGGCGCGTCGCCGTAGTCGGGAAAACGGTTCGGCAGCATGCCTTCCGATAGCGTGCCCGACCATTCGAGCAGGATCGCTTCGGCCTCGTCGAGTCGGCCCGATGCGATCAGCAAGCCGCGCATCGCGATGAACGTGTCGCGGCCCCAGTCGGTGAACCACGGAAAGCCGGCGAGGATCGTGCGGCCTTCGTTGCGCGTGACCACGTAGGCATCGGCGGAACGTTGCAGCCGCGAGCCGAGTGCGCCGCGGCGTTGCTCCTCGATGCGCGCCAACTCCGCGGCATGCGCGGTTGGTGGTCGCGCGCCTGGCTGCGCTGTCGGCTCGGTGGCGGATGCGGCCGTGCATGCGGCCGTGACGCTCGGCGCGCTGAGGATCATCACCGCCTCGCTCGCCGCCAGATCGAAGCTGAATACGCCGGGCGTCGCAAGATCCTCGCTGAAGTCGAGGCCCCGCTCGCGCTCGCGAACGTAGCAGAAGTTCCGATACCAATCGGGCGCGTGCGTGTAGACGCCGTTCGTGACTGCGCTGATCAGCGGCACGTCGCCGTAGGGTTGCCAACTCACGCATGCGTCGCCGTTGCTGATCCGCGCGTTGAAATTGAACGCGGGATTTTCGTGGTGCAACGCGTGATAGTCGCGGCCCGACAGCAACGGTCTCACTTTCAAGGTGAATGCGCGCATCGCGGGTAACGCCTGAACGCCGTTGATCGCGCCATCGAGCCGCCAACGCAACACCGTTTCGCACGTCGCCTTGGTCACGAATACCTCGGCGGTGAGCACCCTCTGCGTATCGAGCTGAAACCGCCACGTCGGCCACGGCACGGTATCGAATTGAAGAAGGCTCGGCGCCAGGTCGGGATAGACCACGTCCGGCACATAGCGCTGCATGCTCAACGGATAACGCGCGCCATCGGTTTCGAGCCACGCCTCCACGCCGTTGACGAGCGCCATGCGCCCTCCCGGCGCTCGCGTCGCGGTGAGCAGCAACGCATGATAGCGGCGCGTGCGCAGCGTGCCGACCGTGCCCGATGCGAATCCGCCGAAGCCATCCGCTTCGAGCCATTCGTCTTCGAGACGCGTGATGTCGAAAGGTCTTTCGATGCGTGTCATGAATTTACCGGAATAGGCCAAGCCGTGATCTTTCGATACGCCAAAACTACCGGACATATGGCGCTGCGGTGAACATTGTCCTGCTGATCGCTTTCCATCGCCTTTCGAAGAACCGACGCATCGAACAAGTTTCACTGACTCTCAAACGTTTCACAAATATTTCTCGGAAGGATTAGAGACTGCATCCGCTTTCACGAAACCGGATGCGGACATGAGAAGAGACAAACGCCTCGCGAGTGCGCTGTTTATCGCGCTTGCAATGTATGCGTTGAGCGGCTGCGGCGCGGATGATTCGCCACCGGCTGCCACTGCTTCAACAACCTCGGCATCTTCGTCGCCCACGATTGCGAACAACAGCGATGTTGCGCAAAACGCGGGGACGTCATCCGCGGCATCCACACCGCTCGCGGAGAACCCGTTCGCCGCTTCCGACGCAATCACGCAAAACATGCAAGCCAGTCTCGCCGCCGACAACCGGCAAGTCGCGCCCGTGATGCGTTACGCACCAGGCGACAGCGCCGGCAGCAACTAACTCCCCAAGCCCATTCCCCCGGCGCGCGAGGCGCGCTATTCTTTCCCCCCGCAGAAGGTGATATTCGATGACATCAAATAGCCGTCGCCGTTTCCTGCAGACCGTGGCATCGTCCGCCGGCGCTGCCGCCGCGCTAACCGCGCTGCCCGAGTCGATTCGTAATGCGCTTGCCGTGCCCGCGTTTTCGCGCACGGGCACGATTCGCGACGTCGAACACATCGTCGTGTTCATGCAGGAGAACCGTTCGTTCGACCACTACTTCGGCCACCTGCGCGGCGTGCGTGGCTACAACGACCGCTTCCCGATTCCGCTGCCGAACGGCAAGCCGGTGTGGTATCAGCCGTCGAAGGCCGACCCCACGAAGCCGGTGCTGCCGTTCCATCTGGATACGTCCACGACCAGCGCGCAATGCGTCGGCGATCTCGATCACTCCTGGTACAAGACCCATGCCGCAATCGGCGGCGGCCGCTACGACCAGTGGCCGGCCACCAAGACCGACATGACGATGGGCTATCACCTGCGCAGCGACATTCCGTTCCACTACGCGCTGGCCGATGCCTTCACCGTCTGCGATGCTTACTTCTGCTCGCTGCCGGGACCGACGCACCCGAACCGTTCATATCTGATGACCGGCATGGTCGATCCGACCGGCACGCTGGGCGGTCCGCTGCTCGACAACAACGATTTCGTCGACGGCGACGGTCCGCCGAATTATCAGTTGCTCTCGTGGACCACGTACCCGGAACGCCTGCAAGCCGCGGGCATTTCGTGGCAGGTGTATCAGCAGGGGCTGACGGGCGCCGATCCGCTGAATGGCAACTACGGCACCAACGTCTTGCAGAACTTCACGAACTTCATCAACGCGCAGCCGGGCTCGCCTTTGTATGAGCGCGCGCAGACCGTTCGCACGATCGCCGATCTGAAGGCCGACGTGCTGGCGAACAAGCTGCCGCAAGTCTCGTGGCTGTGCCCGCCCGCCGCGTACTCGGAACACCCGAGCTATACGCCCGCGTATGGCGCGGAGTACACGTCGCAGGTGCTCGATGCGCTGACGTCGAATCCCGAGGTGTGGAGCAAGACCGTGCTGTTCATCATGTACGACGAGAACGACGGC
>Ga0182007_10001975_pt1 | contig 10581 bp, 13 predicted proteins | sample Sormic07211113_1_FD_123023 | JGI IMG/M metagenome (GOLD analysis project Ga0182007, IMG submission 123023) | Rhizosphere microbial communities from Sorghum bicolor, Mead, Nebraska, USA - 072115-113_1 MetaG | ecosystem: Host-associated > Plants > Roots > Rhizosphere | place: USA: Nebraska... | reverse complement strand
ATGTGCGGAAATTTTCCGTTCACGCTCGCGCAGGTCGGGCTCGTGAACGCGGCGCTCGCGCTGCAGGGCGACGGGCGGGACGACGTCGACATCGGCTAGGGTGTCGCGCCGTCCCGCACGCGCGGCTTGCTTACGATTCGCTTTTCCCGCCCTTGCCGCGCTTGTCGCCGTGTTCGCCATTGCCGGGCAGCACGGCCGACAACACCTGCCGCGCGGTCTCGACGATCACGTTGCCCTCGCGCGGATCGCCTTTCACCAGCGTTTCGGCGAAATGCTTCGCCTGCTGCAGCGTCACGTGCGGCGGCAGCGGCGGCACCTCGGGGTCGCTCTTCACCTCGAGCACGACCGGCCGGTCGGACGCGAGCGCTTCGTCCCACGCGGCGCCGAGCTGTTCCGGATCGTCGACGTAGATGCCCTTGAGGCCGAGCAGCGTCGCGAAGCGGTAGTACGGCACGTTCGGGATCTGCTGCGATGCGTCGAACTTCGGGTCGCCTTCCATCACGCGCTGCTCCCACGTGACCTGGTTCAGGTCCTCGTTGTTCAGCACCATGCAGATCCAGCGCGGGTCGGGCCACTGGCGCCAGTATTTCGCGACGGTGATCAGCTCGGCCATGTTGTTCATCTGCATCGCGCCGTCGCCGACCATCGCGATCACCGGGCGCACCGGATGCGCGAACTTCGCGGCGATCGCGTAGGGGACCGCGGCGCCCATCGACGCGAGCCCGCCGGACAGCGAGCCCATCATCCCGCGCCGCATCATCAGGTCGCGCGCATACCAGTTCGCGCAGGAGCCCGAATCGCTCGTCAGGATCACGTCGTCGGGCAGGCGCGGCGACAGTTCGGTAAACGCGCGCTGCGGGTTCACGCCGCGCCCCGCGCTGGCCTTTGCGGCCGCGCGCGCCGCGAGCGTGTCGTGCCAGTCGTGGTTCCATTTCGCGATCCGGTCGCGCCATGCGGTGTCGCGACGCTCGTTCAGGAGCGGCAGCAGCGCGCGCAGCGTCTCGGCGCTGTCGCCGACCAGATTGACTTCCATCGGGTAGCGCAGGCTCAGCATGTCGGCCTTCAGGTCGATCTGCACGCCGCGCGCCTGGCCTTCCTTCGGCAGGAATTCCGAATACGGAAAACCGGAGCCGACGACCAGCAGCGTGTCGCATTCGGTCATCAGCTCGTAGCTCGGCTTGGTGCCGAGCAGCCCGATCGAGCCGGTGACCCACGGCAGATCGTCCGGCAGCGCGGCCTTGCCGAGCAGCGCTTTCGCGGCGCCCGCGCCGAGCCGGTCGGCCACCGCGATGACCTCGTCGGTCGCCTTCAGCGCGCCGGCGCCGACCAGCAGCGCGACTTTCGACCCCGCGTTGAGCACGTCGGCCGCGCGTCGCAGGTCGTCCGCATACGGCACGACTTTCGGCGCGGTATAGCCGACCCCCGAATGCACGGTGCCGTGCGCGCGCTTCGGCGGCGCGTAGTCGAGTTCCTGCAGATCGTTCGGCAGCACGAGCGCGGTGACCGTGCGCGCACCGAGCGCGGTGCGCACCGCGCGGTCCACCAGATGGCGCACCTGGCCCGGCACCGTCGCAAGCTGAACGAATGCGCCTGCAACGTCCTTGAAAAGCGCCGGAAGGTCCACCTCCTGCTGGTAGTGGCCGCCGAGCGCCGCGCGCGCCTGCTGGCCGACGATCGCGAGCACCGGCATGTGGTCGAGCCGCGCGTCGTAGAGGCCCGTCACGAGGTGCGCGGCGCCGGGGCCCGACGTCGCGACGCATACGCCCAGCTCGCCTGTAAATTTTGCATGCGCGGACGCCATGAAGGCCGCCATCTCCTCGTGGCGAGCCTGGACGAACTCGATCTTGCCGTCCGCGCGGTTCAGCGCGCCGAAAAAGCCGTTGATGCCGTCGCCCGGGTAGCCGTAGATGCGGCGCACGCCCCAGTCGTACAGCCGCTCGACGATGAAATCCGCCACTGTCGCCATGCCGTTTCTCCTTGGTTCGGGATGAGCCGATGCGAGGGGCCGCGCAAGGCACGTGCCGCCCCGCGTGGCGTCGGGCACATCGGTTGCACGCGATGCTCGCAAGCCAATAGCAAGCTGACCGGAGCGCAACGATGGCACTTTCCGCCGCGCCGGCGATCGACGACGTGCGCGCCCGCGCGTACCGCGTGCCGACCGACCGGCCCGAAGCCGACGGCACCTACGCGTGGACCGCGACGACGGTCGTCGTCGTCGAGATCGACGCGGGGCCCGTGACGGGGCTCGGCTATACGTACACGGACGCGAGTGCCGTGCCGCTCGTGACGTCGATGCTGGCCAGTGTGTTGCGCAAGCGGCCGGTGGTGGACATCCCGGCCGCGGTCGACGCGCTGTGGCGCGCGGTGCGCAACGTCGGCCGCGGCGGGATCGCGGCGACCGCGATTTCGGCGCTCGACGTCGCGCTGTGGGACGCGAAGGCGAAGCTCGCCGACGTGCCGCTCGCCGTGCTGCTGGGCCGCCTGCGTGAACGCGTGCCGGTGTACGGCAGCGGCGGCTTCACCACCTACGCTGCGCCGACGCTCGCCGCGCAACTCGACGGCTGGCGCGCCGAGCACGTGCGCGCGTGCAAGATCAAGATCGGTGTGGAAGATGCGCGCGATCCGTCGCGCGTGCGCGCGGCGCGGGACGCGCTCGGGCCAGGCGTCGACCTGTTCGTCGATGCGAACGGCGCGTATACGCCACGTACCGCGCTCGCGTTCGCGCAGGCCGCCGCCGATTGCGACATTCGCTGGTTCGAGGAGCCCGTCAGCAGCGACGACGTCGCGGGGCTGCGATTCGTGCGCGAGCACGTCGGCCCGGGGGTTGACGTCGCGGCCGGCGAGTACGCGTATACGCCCGACGATTTCCGCCGCTTGCTGGAATGTCGCGCGGTGGACGTGCTGCAGGCCGACGCGACACGCTGCGGCGGCGTCAGCGGTTTTCTCGCGGCCGCGGCGCTGGCCGATGCGTATCACGTCGACCTGTCCGCGCACTGCGCGCCCGCGCTGCACCGGCACGTCGGCTGCGCGGCGCCGCGCCTGCGCCACGTCGAATGGTTTCACGATCATGTCCGCGTCGAGCGGATGCTGTTCGACGGCGCGCCGACGCTCGTCGACGGCGCACTGGAAATCGATGCGACGCGCGCCGGGCTCGGCCTGGAATTGCGCGCCGCCGATCTGCGGGATTTCGCGCGCTGAATACCGACGAGGAGAAACGATGCGACACCCCCGACATCGCGCCACCGAGCGTGACCGGTTGCTGGCCGACGCCGCACGGTTGTTGAACCGCAGCGCGCTGCTGCTGGCGGGCTCGGTGCTCGCCGACAGCGGCGTCGAGCATTATCGCGGCGCCTTTCACAATCGCGCGATGCTCGCGCCGCTCGCGATGTCGACGCTGTCGGTGATCGCGAGCGTGCACGGCCATGCGGACGACACGCCCGCGCGCCACCGGCTGCGCGACGCGGTGCACGTCGCGTCGGCCGCGGTGGGCGTCGCCGGCTCTGCGTTCCACCTGTACAACGTGACGAAGCGGCCGGGCGGTTTCAGTTGGCACAACCTGTTCTACGGCGCACCGCTCGGCGCACCGTTCGCGCTTGTGCTGTCCGGCGTGCTGGGCGCGGCGGGCGAGCGGCTGCGCGAGAGCCCGGCCGGCGCGCCGCGGCTCGCCGGACTGCCGGCCGGGCGCGCGCTGGCCGGGTTGGTCACGGCGGGCCTCGTCGGCACGCTCGGCGAAGTGGGGCTGCTGCATTTTCGCGGCGCGTTCCAGCATCGCGCGATGTTCGCGCCGGTCGTGGTGCCGCCGGTGGCCGCGCTGGCGACCGCGCAACTGGCGCTGTCGCGTCCGCGCGCCGAGCGGCGCTTCTGCCGCGGGTGGCTGCGCGCGACGGCCGTGCTCGGGTTCGTCGGCGTCGCGTTCCATGCGCGCGGCATCGCGCGGCAGATGGGCGGCTGGCGCAACTGGTCGCAGAACCTGCTATCGGGCCCGCCGCTGCCGGCGCCGCCGAGCTTCACCGCGCTCGCGATCGCGGGGCTCGCCGCGACCGCGCTCGCCGAACGGGAGGCGTCATGAGCGATGCACGCCGCAAGCCGGTTGCGTTGCCGCGCTATCCGGGCTACGACGTGCTCGCCAAGCGCGACTCGCCGTCGTGGAACGATGCGACGCGGCGTGCGATCGATGCACGTCTGCGCATCGCGGCCAATGCGCCGCGCTATCTGGATTCCGAACGATTTGCGACGCTCGCGGCGTTGTGCGCGCGCATCGTGCCGCAGCAACCGGGCGGCGCGGGCGCGATCCCGACCGCCGCGTTGGTCGACGCGCGGCTCGCGGCCGACGACGGCGACGGCTATCGCGATGCACGCCTGCCGCCGCTGCGCGCCGCCTGGCAGACGGGCCTCGCCGCACTCGACGCGATGGCGCGGCACGCGCATGGCTGCCCGTTCGCGGCGCTTGGCCCGCGCGACGCCGACGCGTTGCTGCACGCGGTCCAGAAAGGCGACGTCGATCCGCAGGCGGCGCCGGCCTGGGCCGGCATGGACCCGCACACGTTCTTCATGAAGCGCGTGCTGATGGATATCTGCGGCGCGTATTACGGGCATCCGTTCGCATGGAACGAAATCGGCTTCGGCGGCCCCGCGAGCCCGCGCGGCTACGTGCGAATGGACTTCAACCGCCGCGACCCATGGGAAGCGGAAATGCGCATGGAGGAGGGCGATCGCGATGGCCGCCGATGAACCGTTGTCCGCTCCGACACCGCGCGGCCGGGACGGTCGTGCACCCGATCCGTTGCGGGTCGGCGGGTGGTCGTCGATGCGGATGTTCCGCGACGACGACGCGGTCGACTTCGTGATCGTCGGCACCGGCGCCGGCGGCGATTTCGTCGCGCACATGGCGCCGCATCACCAGGGCGCGATCGACATGGCGCAGGTCGAACTCAAATACGGCAAGGACCCGACGCTGCGGCAGCTCGCAAGCCGGATCGTCGCCGCGCAGCGCGACGAGATCGCGTTGATGGAGCGCTGGCAGAAGGAGCGCGGCAAGGCGCCGTGAACCGCGATGCGATACGTCGATACGCAGTCGGCTGGTCCGGCGGTTTGGCATCCGGCAAGCGGCGCTCCCGGACCCGCGCCGACGCAATGGCCGCGAGCCCGGGCAGCCGTGGCAGGAGGCACGATGCATGGACGATAAGCGTGTGGCCGAAGATCGCTCGATCGACAGCGTGGCCGACTACATGGCCGTGATCGGCGCGCAGCGGCAGACGATGGCGCTGCGGCTTTTTCGCGGCCAGTGCAACGCGGGCTGGCCGCTCGTGCCGGGTATCGCGCGGCAGCGCGCGTCGCCCGACGTCGAAGCGCGGATGCTCGACGAATTCACGCGGCGCGCGCTGCCGCATCTCGAACCCGGGCAGAACCTCGATGCGTGCGACTGGCTCGCGCTCGCGCAGCAGCACGGGATGCGCACGCGTCTGCTCGACTGGTCCGGCAACGCGCTGGCCGCGCTGTGGTTCGCGGTCAGGCGCGCGAGCGAATCGGGCGGAGACGGCGTGGTGTGGTGCCTGTCGCACGACGCCGACGACATCGCGACCGCCGCCGAACGGCGCGCGCCGCTGCAGGTCACGCGCACGAAGGTGTTCCGGCCGCGCCACGTGATGCCGAGGATCACCGCGCAGGATGGCTGGTTCACGATCCACTGCTACGACGCCGGCGCCGAGCGCTTCGTGCCGCTCGACGAGCATGCGGACCTCGCCGGTCGCCTCATTCGGATCGTCGTGCCGGGCGCGCGGTTCGCGACGATCCGGCAGGAGCTCGCGGGCGTCGGCGTGAGCATCGCGACGATCTTTCCGGATCTCGACGGCATCGCGCAACTGACCGACACGCGCTATTTCCCGGACGACGAGGACACGCACGCGCCCCGGTAAGGCGCGCACGGGCGTTCGGGCCGGGCACGCGTGATGCTTGTGTCGACGGCGCGCACGGGACCGACCCCCAAGCCGCCGGCTTGCGACCGACTCGTGGCGGGCGCTGCGGCGGTTCATGCGTGTATTCAGACAGACCATCGAATCCGGAGGCATTCATGCGCGAACCCAACGAACCACCGAGCGATCGTCGCGACACGACGTGCGAGCCCGGCGCCGGTTCCCGGCCGGCCGGGCACGCCGTCACCCGCGCGTTCGAACGTTTTGCGTCGGGAGTGACGACCTGGGCCGGCTCGCCGGTGGCATTCGGCAGCGCGGTCGCCATCACCGTGCTGTGGCTCGCGAGCGGGCCCGTGTTTCATTACTCCGACGCGTGGCAGCTCGTCATCAATACCGGCACCACGATCATCACGTTCCTGATGGTGTTCCTGCTGCAGCGCAACCAGAATCGCGACAGCGTGGCGTTGCACCTGAAGCTCGACGAACTGCTCGCGGTCACGCGCGCGGCGAGCGACCGGCTGATCGGGATCGAGGATGCGTCGGAAGAAGAGTTGCGCGCGTTGGCGCAGACCTACGTCGAAATGGCGCAGCGCGCGGCCGAACGCGGCGACGACGAGCCGGGCGGGAAGCGCGCGGAAACGGCCGACACGCCGCCCGAATCGTGATCGCCTGAAGGGCCGATCGAGCGATGCGCGCCCGATAATTTTTCAAACGCTTGTCGTTTCCGACGCCGCATCGCGGCGCGACCGCGTGTACGCGGCGCTCGCAGCGGGGAACGGCACGTGCTGCACGTCGAAACGAAGCCCGGTCGTCCCGGGTATTGCCTAGGGTGCCACCATGAACGCCAGAACGCCTTCGAATCCATTGTTGAATCTCGCGGTGGCCGTCGCCTGCGGGGCGGCCGCGATGTACTTCCTCGATCCGTCGTCCGGCCGGCGTCGTCGCGCCTATCTGCGCGACAAGGCGGTCGCGGGCCGGCACGGCGTGGCCGACTATGCGAATACGCAGGTGAAGCGGGCGGCCGACCATGCGCGCGGCGCGATCGCCGGCCTGCGGGCCGACTGGCTCGCGGGCGATGCGGACGACGTGCAGGTCGCCGAGCGCGTGCGTGCGGCGCTCGGCCACCTGGTCGGTCGCCCGCGCGACATCGACGTGAGCGTCGAGCACGGTAACGTGTGCCTGACCGGACAGGTCGAGGAGGCCGAACGGCAGGCGCTGATCGACGGCGTCGCCGCGCTGCATGGCGTGCATCACGTCGAGGACGCGATGGGCGCGCGCAGCGAATACAAGGCGCCGCCGCACGGTCATTCGCACTGACGCAGCCGCGGCTGCCCGCCCCGGCGGGGGGCCGGCGAACGCGTACGACACGCATTCGGCGCACCGCGGCTGCCGGTACGACGGCCGCCTGGCGTGGCGCCTCAACCGGAGCAAGCCCATGACCGAACGCCCGCCCCCCGATACGATGCCGCCGCAGCCGGAGCCCGGCGCGCACGACGCGCTCGAACACCTGCTCGGCAGCCTGCATCGGCACGGCTTCCTGCGCTTCGCGAACGAGGTCGTCAGCGCGAACGCGCGGCTCGCCGACACGTTCGTCGCCGCGCTCGACAAGCCCGGCATGCAGAGCGGCATGCAGAATCTCGCGATGCTCGTGACGGCGCTGTCGCGCATTCCGCCGGAACAGTTCGGTCGCGCCGCATTCGCGGCGGCCGACGCGCTCCATCACGTGGGCGCGTGGCAGCCGGCGCAGCACGAGCATGTCGCGCCCGGCGTGCGCGGCGTCTATCGGCTGCTGCACGACGAGGCGCTGTGGGATGCGCTGACGCCGCTGCTCGAAGGGTTGAAGGTGTTCGCGCAACGGCTCGCGCGCGATCCTCAGCCGCCGGTCGCCGGGCTCAACGAGACGACGAAGGACGCGTGAGCGCGTCAGGTTGCAAGCCGCTGGCGATGCACAGGCCCGCGAACTGACGGATGATGCGCTGCGTCGGCGCGCTTGCCGGCCAGTGCGACACCGCGTCGATGCCGACCCAGCGGCACAGCGCGATTTCGCGGCCCGGGCACGCATGCGCGCCGCGCGGCAGGTTCGCGACGAATACGTGATGGCGCTTCACGCTGCCGTCCACGTAGAAGAAATATGCGAGTTCGAGATCGGCGAGCCCCGTTTCCTCCCGCAGTTCGCGATGCGCGGCGTCGAGCGCCGATTCGCCGCGCCGGATCACGCCGCCAGGCAGTGTCCAGCGCGACGATCGCCCGCGGGCAACCAGCAGCACGCGCCGGTTGCGCAGGCAGACGATCGTGGCGCGTTCCTTCGCCAGCGGCGCGAGCGGCACCGCGCGAACAGGGAAATCGGACGGGTCGGGTAGCGTCATGCAGGGCAGGCGGCCGGTGATTGAAAGATCCATCCGCCTGTGCCGCAATGTGCGTTCCTGTGTCGTGCTCACGCAGGACGGCGTGTGAACGATTCGGGCGAACTCGTCGATCGCCGTCCGCGAATTTTCAACGGCTTGTCATTTCTGCCGCCGTTCCGTGCGGCCGCTTCAGCAGGGCGGACGGACAGCGCGACGCGCGGCGATCACGCGTCGCCGTGTTCGCCGGACGGCGCGCGACGCGGCGGCGTCCCGTTTTCCGTCCCGACCGGCTTGCCTTCGGCGGGGTCGTGCGCACTGCGCGGCGGCGGCGTGGTCGTGCCGCGGCGCTTGCCCTCGGGGCCGGGCGTGCTGTCGCCGCGATCCTCGTCGCGTGTGTCGGTGTCGAGTGAGGTCGAGCGTGTCATGGTTCGGGCGTCCTGGCGGGGCGGTGGATGCGTACGCATCACGCATCGGGCGTGCCGCGGTCGAACGAAGCACGTGGCCGGGCCCGCTGTTTGCTTGACCGCGCGCTTGAGGCCGGCGCGGGCAATGACGCCCGCGCCCGCCGCCTGGAGCCCCGTTTCATGCCCGATGCGATCTTGTGCCCGTTATCCGTTCGTAAGCGATTCGGCGTCGTGTTCCGGCGCGCGTTGACGTCCGGTCGGTACGGCGCCGGCGCGCCGGACGCGCTTGCGCCGGCGATGGCCGGCGTCGTACCGTCGACGCCGCTGCGCGTGCCCTGGCCGGCGTTCGAGCGCCGGCCGCCCGCCGTCGCGCGGGCAGGCGACGGCCAGTCCGGCGCCGGCGGCTCGGGCGCCACGCCGGACGGCAACGGCGAGCGGCCGACCGACGCGCCGGGCGGCGGTGGCGGCGATCACCATCCGCACGACGATCGCGGCGGCCGCACCGGCGGCGACGGAGACGGCGACAACGGCGAAGGCGAACACAAGCGGCCGGGCAAGAAGCCGCTGATCATCCTCGGGGCGGTGGTGTTCGTGCTGCTCGTCGGCGGGCTCGTATGGTGGTTCGCGACGCGCAACCAGGAGAGCACCGACGATGCATACACCGACGGCAACGCGGTCGCGGTCGCGCCGCACGTGTCCGGCTACGTGACGCGGCTGGCGGTCGACGACAACACGTTCGTGCGGCGCGGCGACGTGCTCGTCGAGATCGATCCGCGCGACTACCGCGCACAGGTCGACGCGGCGCAGGCGCAGCTCGGCCTCGCGCAGGCGCAGCTCGACGCGGCGCGCGTGCAGCTCGATATCGCACGCGTGCAGTATCCGGCCCAGTACCGGCAGGCGCGCGCGCAGATCGAATCGGCGGAAGCCGCGTATCGACAGGCGCTCGCCGCGCAGGCGCGGCAGCGGGCGGTCGATGCGCGCGCAACCTCGCAGCAGGCGATCGACGCGGCCGACGCGCAGCGCGCGACCGCCGACGCGAACGTCGCGATGGCCCAGGCGCAGGCGCGCACCGCGAGCCTCGTGCCGCAGCAGATCCGGCAGGCCGAGACGGCCGTCGAGGAACGCCGCCAGCAGGTGCTGCAGGCGCGCGCGCAGCTCGAGACGGCCAACCTGAACCTGTCGTATTGCGAGATGCGCGCGCCGTCCGACGGCTGGGTCACGCGGCGCAACGTGCAACTGGGCTCGTTCCTGCAAGCGGGCACGTCGATCTTCTCGATCGTCACGCCGCGCGTGTGGATCACCGCGAATTTCAAGGAGTCGCAGCTCGAGCGGATGCGCGTCGGCGACCGCGTCGACGTGTCGGTCGACGCGTATCCCGATCTCGATCTGCACGGCCACGTCGACAGCATCCAGCTCGGCAGCGGCTCGCGCTTCTCCGCATTCCCGACCGAGAACGCGACCGGCAATTTCGTGAAGATCGTGCAGCGCGTGCCGGTGAAGATCGTGCTCGACGGCCCGCTGCCGAACCGTCCGCCGCTCGGTCTCGGCCTGTCGGCCGTGCCGACCGTCCACCTGAAATGACCGGCCGCCGTGCCGCGGCCGGTTTCGACCGGAGCGATCCGATGCCCGATACCCGCATGCTGTTCTTGCGTCGCGAGGCCCGCCGATGAACCGGCCGCCCGACCGCAGCGGCGCATCCGATGGCACGTGGCGTCCCGCCGCGAACCCGTGGCTCATCGCGATCGTCGTCACGCTCGCCGCGTTCATGGAAGTGCTCGACACGACGATCGTCAACGTCGCGCTGCCGCACATCGCCGGCACGATGTCGGCGAGCTACGACGAGGCGACCTGGACGCTCACGTCGTATCTCGTCGCGAACGGCATCGTGCTGCCGATCTCGGGGTTCCTCGGGCGCCTGCT
>Ga0182007_10001973_pt1 | contig 10592 bp, 10 predicted proteins | sample Sormic07211113_1_FD_123023 | JGI IMG/M metagenome (GOLD analysis project Ga0182007, IMG submission 123023) | Rhizosphere microbial communities from Sorghum bicolor, Mead, Nebraska, USA - 072115-113_1 MetaG | ecosystem: Host-associated > Plants > Roots > Rhizosphere | place: USA: Nebraska... | reverse complement strand
GTCTGGGACTCATCATGTTTGGACGACATAGTGACCTTAGATCATCTCTTCGCCGCCCTTCCCGCCGAGAACGATTTCTCCGGCTTCGGCCATACGGCGGGCAATGGTGAGGATTTCTTTCTGCGCCGTTTCCACGTCGCTGACACGCACCGGGCCTTTGGCCTCGAGGTCGTCGCGCAACAGTTCGGCCGCTCGTTTGGACATGTTCTTGAAGATCTTTTCCTTGACGCCTTCGTCCGAGCCTTTGAGGGCCAGCACCAGGACGTCCGAGGACACCTCGCGCAACAGCGCCTGAATACCGCGGTCGTCGACATCGGACAGGTTGTTGAACACGAACATGAGGTCTTCGATCTGACCGGACAGGTCTTCGTCGACTTCGCGGATCGAGTCCATCAACTGACCTTCGATCGAGCTGTCGAGGAAGTTCATGATGTCTGCCGCGCGCTTGATGCCACCCAGGGTGGTGCGCGAGGCATTCGAGTTGCCGGAGAACTGCTTCTCGAGAATCTGGTTGAGCTCTTTCAGGGCCGCCGGCTGCACGGTGTTCAGCGAAGACACCCGCAGGATGATGTCCAGCCGCACCTTATGGTCGAAGTTGCCCAGCACTTCACCGGCCTGGTCCGGATCAAGGTACGCCACTACGATCGCCTGGATCTGCGGGTGCTCGTAGCGGATCACGTCGGCGACGGCGCGCGGTTCCATCCACTTCAGACTGTCGAGGCCACTGGTGTTGCCGCCCAGCAGGATCCGGTCGATCAGGCCGTTGGCCTTGTCTTCGCCCAAGGCCTGGGTGAGCATTTTGCGCACGTAGTCATCGGAGCCGACGCCCAGGCTGGTCTGGTCGCCGACGATGTCGACGAACTCGCTCATGACCTGTTCGACCTGCTCGCGGTGCACGTTACCCATCTGGGCCATGGCCACGCCCACACGCTGGACCTCTTTGGGCCCCATGTGGCGCAGCACTTGTGCGGCATCCGTAGAACCCAGGGACAGCAGCAGGATCGCGGCTTTATCAACCCGGGACAGTTTGGCGACAGCGGCTCGGTTATCACTCATCTGCGTTAATCCACTCTTTCACGACCTGGGCCACGCGACCCGGATCTTCTGCCACCAGACTCTTGATTGCATTCAACTGTGCGTCATAGCCTTCGCTCGGGCTCGGCAGCAGGATGCTGGTCGGGCCACCGAGGCTGACGCGGTCGTTGGCCAGTTCGCCGTCCAGGCCGCCCATGCCACCGAGTTCCACGTCGCTGCCAAAGGCCGCGAGTTGCTTGTCTTTGCCCCCGCCGGTGATGTTCTTGAGCACCGGACGCAACACACCGAACACCAGCACCAGGATGAACAACACCCCCAGCACTTGCTTGACGATGTCCCAGAACCACGGCTGGGAGTAGAACGGAATCTCGGCGATCACTTCACCGCGCTCAGCAGAGAACGGCATGTTGATCACGCTGACGCTGTCGCCACGGCTGGCGTCGAAACCGACCGCGTCCTGCACCAGGCGAGTGAAGCGCGCCAATTCATCGGCGCTCCACGGCGCACGGGTGGTTTCGCCATTGGCTGCGTTGACCTTGACCTGATCGTCCACCACCACCGACACCGACAGGCGATTCAAACGGCCCTGCTGTTGTTTGGTGTGGCTGATGGAACGGTCGAGCTCGAAGTTCTTGGTGGATTGTTGACGCTTGTCGGCCGGGTACGGCGCCAGCATCGGCTGACCAGTGGCCGGGTCCATGATCTGCTGACCGTTGGCATCAAGCAGTGGCTGGCCTGGCTGCACCATGCCGGCCGACGCAGTGGCGCCACCAGTGGTTTGCGGCGCCGAGGCAGGCGACGGCGGCTGGTTGCTCAAGGCACCCGGCACACCTTGCGGGCCATTGCTGGCGGTACGTTGTTCGTTGACCGACTGCTCGCTGCGCAACGCCGGTTGATCCGGGTTGAACTGCTCGGAAGTCGATTCGACGGCGCTGAAATCCACATCGGCCGAGACTTCGGCTTTATAGCGGTCGTTGCCCAGCACCGGTTGCAGGATGTTATGCACGCGCTGAGTCAGCATGCTTTCCATGCGACGGCTGTAATCGAACTGCTTGCCGGCCATGGTCAGCTCAGAGTTTTCCGCCTGATCCGACAGCAGGTTGCCCTTCTGGTCGACAACGGTGATCTGCGATTTGCTCAGTTCGGGAACGCTGGTCGCCACCAGATTGATGATGGCGACGACCTGGCCTGGCTCCAGCGAGCGACCGGAATACAGTTCAACCAGAACCGAAGCGCTTGGCTTGCGCTCGTCACGCACGAACACCGAACTTTTCGGAATCGCCAGGTGCACGCGGGCACCCTTGACGTTGTTCAGGCTGGAAATGGTCCGGGCCAGTTCGCCTTCGAGGCCGCGACGATAGCGGGTCGCCTCCATGAACTGACTGGTACCCAGCCCCTGCTCCTTGTCGAGAATCTCGAAACCGATATTGCCGTCGCTGGGAGTGACACCAGCGGCCGCGAGCTTGAGCCGCGCACGGGACAGGTCATCGGCCTTGACCAGCAAGGCACCGGAATTCGGTTCGACGGTATAGGGAATGTCGGCGGCGGCCAGGGTTTCCATGACCTGTTTGGCGTCCATGCCGGCAAGGCTGCCGTATAGAGGCCGGTAGTCCGGCTGCTGGGACCACAACACCACGGCAAAACCAATCGCCACGCTCGCAGCCAGGCCGACCAACAGGCCCACCTGACGCAACATGGTCATCTCGGAGAGGTTTTCCAGGAAAGACAACCCGAACAGCGGCGGTTTGCCGTCTATTGGAGTGGCCTTGGCCGGAACATTATCGGCGATTGCTTCTGCCATGACTCAATCTCGTCCTTAAACCGGCATCTGCATGATGTCTTGGTAAGCCTGAACCAGCTTGTTACGCACTTGGGTCAGTGCCTGAAAAGACACGCTGGCCTTCTGTGAGGAAATCATCACGTCCGTCAGGTCGACGCCGCTTTTACCGATCTCGAAGGCACTGGCCAACTGATTGGACGCCTGCTGGGTGTCGTTCACTTTATTGACGGCCTGACCGAGCATGTCGGCAAAGCTGCTGCCACCCACTTCAGGGACTGCGGCAGTCGATTTCGGCGCAGACATGGCATCCATTTGCATGGCGCGCATATCCAGCATCAACCGGTTGAATTCAATACCTTGGCTCATGGTCTGCTCTCTTTGGCTACTCGCAATTTTTTGACACTCACTCGGCGAGTAGTGAGGTGTTAGCAACAAGGGTGCCAGCTCCGTGGCCGCTCTAAACAAAAGCTCTCCTGTGCTTTTGTTTGCCGACCGTTACGTGGCGAACAAATACGCTTCCACATCCATTCCGGCATCGCGCATCTGCGCCAGCTTGTAGCGCAAGGTGCGCGGGCTGATGCCCAGTCGCTCGGCGGCTTCTTTGCGGCGGCCGCGCTCGGCGCGCAAGGTGTCGATGATCATTTGGAACTCACGGCGCCGCAGGTCATCGCCGAGGGCGCCCGCCGATTCGACTTCGACTTCCACTGCTCGTGCAGGCGCCGGCGCCAATGCTGGCAATGGCGCACACGCCACGGGCCCGGCCAGACAAAAATCCTGCGGCTGGATCAAACCGCCCTGCTGCAGAATCAAGGCCCGCTGGATCGCGTTATCCAGTTCACGCACGTTGCCCGGCCACGGATAGCCGATCAGGCAGGCCTGCGCCTCGGGCGAAAGCTTTGCCGCGGCATGCTTCATTTTATTGACGTGTTTGGCCAGCAGGCGCTCGGCCAGCGGCAGGATGTCGGCGGTGCGTTCACGTAGCGGACGCCAGGCCAACGGGAACACCGACAGGCGATAGTAAAGATCTTCGCGGAAACGCCCCGCCGCCACTTCACCGGCCAGGTCACGGTTAGTGGTAGCGACCACTCGAATATCCAGCGTGATCGGCTTGCGTGCGCCGACTCGTTCGACTTCGCGCTCCTGCAATACGCGCAGTAACTTGGCCTGCAGGCCGAGGGGCATTTCAGAAATTTCATCGAGCAGGATCGTCCCGCCATCGGCCTGCTCGAACTTGCCGGCCTGCGCCGCGATGGCGCCGGTGAACGAACCTTTTTCGTGACCGAACAAAGTGGCTTCAAGCATGTTGTCCGGGATAGCTGCGCAGTTGATCGCAATGAATGGCTGACTGGCGCGATGGGAGTGCTGATGGATGTAACGCGCCAGCACTTCCTTGCCGGTCCCGGACTCACCGGAGATCAACACCGTGGAATCACTGCGCGCCACGCGCGCGGCCAATTCCAGCAATTGCGCACTGGCCGGCTCGAACGCCACAGGCCCCTCGCTCTCGGTCGCCCCGAGATTGCCCAAGGCGTGACGCGCCACCAGGTCGAGCAAGGCTTTGGGCTCGAACGGCTTGACCAGGTAATCCGCCGCGCCTTGACGCATGGCGTCGACCGCACGTTCGACCGCACCGTGAGCGGTCATCAACAACACCGGCAGTTGCGGCTGACGAGCCCGCAGCAATCCAAGCAGCTGATGACCGTCCATGCCCGGCATGTTGACGTCACTGACCACCAGGCTAAATGCCTCGGCGCCAACCGCAGCCAGCGCCTCTTCCGCCGAACCGACCGCCTTGTAAGCGTGTCCGGCAAGCACCAGCGTATCGGCCAGTGCTTCCCGTAGCGCGCGATCGTCCTCGACCAGTAAAACCTTGATGGTCATATCCTTCACTTCACTCCCTGAGCGCTGGACTGCTCACCCGCGAAAAGCGGCAGGATCACCTGCGCGCAAGTGCCGCGACCCGGCCGCGAACGCAACTGCAATTCTCCCTGATGAGCACGGGCCACTGCCTTGACCACGGTCAGCCCCAGACCGGTGCCGGTGGTTTTGGTGGTGAAAAACGGCTCGCCCAAACGTGCCAATACCTTCGTGTCGATACCACTGCCGCTGTCGCTGACCGATACGCGCAGGTTGTTGTCGCGGGTATACAGATGAACTTTCAAACGGACGTCGCCGGCGCTGGCCTGAATGGCGTTTTCGATCAGATTGAGGATCGCTCCGACCAGCGTATCGCGATTGCACAGCAACTCACCGGCATGACTGTCGCATTGCCAGCGCACCGGCAGATCCTGAACAAGAGTCAGCGCCGCCGCTTGCAGCGACTGCATCAGCATTTTTGGAGTAACACGATCGGTCAACGGCAGCTCACCGCGAGCGAACACCAGCATGTCGCGCACTTGGTGTTCCAGCTCATGCAGTCGCTCTTTCAGGCGGCCGGCAAAACGCTGCTGCGTGGCGACCGGTAGTTCCTGCTCAGTCAAATGACTGGCATAGAGCAACGCGGCGGACAACGGCGTACGAATCTGATGGGCCAACGAGGCGACCATGCGACCGAGCGACGACAGGCGCTCATGGCGGGCCAGTTGATCTTGCAGATGACGGGTTTCAGTCAGATCGTTGAGCAACACCAACTGACCGGGTTCGGCATCCAGCGAGCGGGTAGCGATCGACAGGCGCCGACCGTCCTTGAGGGAGATTTCGTGACCGTCGTCTTCGCGCGGCGCAAAGCATCGCGCAATGACCTGGCGCCACAACTCGCCTTCGAGGGGTAAGCCGAGCAGCTCACACGCAGCGGGATTGGCTTCACGCACGATGCCTTGGGCGTCGATGACGATGACGCCGCCGGGCAATAGATCGAGGAGGTTTTGCAGCCGGTTGGCCAGACGCTCTTTTTCCGCCAACTCCTGCATGCGCTGGGCGCTGACCACCGCCAGCTCACCTTTGAGCTCGGTGACCCGGGCTTCGAGCATGCTGTAGGAATCGGTCAATTGGCTCGACATCTGGTTGAACAGCGCAAACGCCTGCTCAAGGCCAAGCCGGCTTGCCTGCTCTACGGACGACGGTTGCCCCGAAACATCAGGGACAGGAGACATCTGGGCGGCTTGGGGCATTGTGCTCTCTCGCGTGGTGACCGTCAGTTAAACGGAACGTTGCGAGGGACGTAGCAATACCCGTGCCTAAAAAAAACTGCCTATAAATGAAGGGGTTGAAAAACAGGCGTCAATCATCCGCCTGTTCATCACCATCTCGACGACTCATGCCGTACTTGCGCATCTTCTCCACCAGGGTCGTGCGACGAATACGCAGCCGTTCGGCCGCCCGCGCCACAATGCCGTTGGCGTCATCCAGCGCCTGCTGAATCAACCCTTGCTCCAGACCGCCGAGGTAGTCTTTCAGGTCCAGGCCTTCCGGCGGCAGCAGCGCATTGGCGGTGAAGTCCGGGGTATGACCGTTGATGGCCACCCGCTCTTCGAGATCACTGCGCAGGCTGTCGACCAACTGCTCGTCTTCGTCATCGACGTAGCGGAATTTCTTCGGCAACTCGACCACGCCGATCACCCCGTACGGGTGCATGATCGCCATGCGCTCCACCAGGTTGGCCAGCTCGCGAACGTTGCCCGGCCAGCCGTGACGGCACAGCGACATGATCGCCGCCGAGTTGAACCGGATCGACCCGCGCTTCTCGTGCTCCATGCGCGAGATCAACTCGTTCATCAGCAACGGGATGTCTTCGACGCGCTCACGCAACGGCGCCATCTCGATCGGGAACACGTTCAGGCGATAGTAGAGGTCTTCGCGGAACGTGCCGATCTCGATCATGCTTTCGAGATTCTTGTGGGTTGCCGCGATGATCCGCACATCGACGCTTTGGGTCTTGTTGCTGCCCACGCGCTCGAACGTGCGCTCCTGCAAGACGCGCAACAGCTTGACCTGCATCGGCAACGGCATGTCGCCAATTTCGTCGAGGAACAGCGTACCGCCGTTGGCCAGCTCGAAACGCCCGGCACGGCTGGTGATCGCCCCGGTGAAGGCACCCTTCTCGTGACCGAACAATTCGCTTTCCAGCAACTCGGCCGGAATCGCCCCGCAGTTGACCGGAACGAACGGCGCTTCACGACGCTTGGAGTGGTAGTGCAGATTGCGCGCGACCACTTCCTTGCCAGTGCCGGACTCACCGAGGATCAGCACGCTGGCGTCGGTGTCGGCGACTTGCTGCATCATCTGACGGACGTGTTGAATCGCCCGGCTGGTGCCGACAAGGCTGCGGAAAAGATTCGGTTCACGGTGACGACCGCGCTCACGGGCCTGGTCATACATCTCGCGATAGACCTGGGCACGGTGCAACGAATCGAGCAGTTTGCTGTAGCTGGGCGGCATTTCGAGCGTCGAAAGCACTCGGCGACGCTGGTCTTCCGGCAAGTCAATGGAAGAATTATCGCCCATTAACAAAACTGGAAGGAACTCATCCCAGGTTGAGAGTGTCTTTAACAGGCCCAAAAGTGCACCAGGAGCATTTACCGTCCCGATGAGGACACAGATTACTTCACGACTTGATGACAGAGAGCCGACCGCCTGCTGCCAGTCATGGCTGCCACAGGGTAAATTTTCTTCGCCGAGAAAATTTAAAATCACCGCCAAATCGCGGCGGCGGACGCTATCGTCATCAATCAGCAGAATTTTGGTTTCACGCCACATGCAATAGCAACTTCCCTAGTCAACTCAATGCCCAAAATGAGGGGCAAGCTAGACGCTTGCAGACACGTTGTGCCTGTAGACGCCTGAAATCTGGAACCAGCCACTAGTTAAGTCAAAAAACCGTGCACAGTCAAATTTATGGCGCACTATGTTTGGATTAACTGAGGGTTAATTAACCAAACAGATGGTAAACCTTTGCCGCGTTCTGTGCTTGGTGGATCTGCGACATCTCGTCGACTATCGCTTGTCGCTCCCCCGTCGCCGCTTCCAGGAGCTGTTTATACACCCCCAGCAACTCCTCCAGGTTTTCGCGCAACGCGGCCTCGTCCACCGAAGCTTCACTCAAGACGTCTTCCATGCAGGAACGGCAAGCCAGGTCCAATTCACCGATGGCTTCCCAGTTACGCTCGGCCAATGCCTCGACCAGGGCGTCCCGGGTTTGTTCGATTCGCTGCAATACAAGACTCATGGTGATCTCCTTAAAACTGGGGAGCAGGTGCGCCAATAGCATCCCAACCGTCTTTCACCGTGCGAAGCAAATCGGCAACTTCGTCGAGGATTTTCGGATCGGTCTTGAGGTTGGCTTCTGCCAGGCGTTTCATCATGTAAGCATAGAGATTGTCCAACTCACCAACGGACTCCGCCTGCTTCTCCAGGTCCAATCCCTCTCGCAAACCACCGATAATGCCGATGGCCTTGCCGATTAGAACACCCTTGCTGGCGACATCCTTGCGCTCCATGGCGCCTTTAGCCTGAGCGATGCGATCCAGACCGCCTTCCATAAGCATTTGCACCAGACGATGAGGGCTGGCCTCGGAAGTCTGGGCTTGCGCGCCAATCTTCTGGTACTGCCGAAGGGCTAACATCGGGTTCATGCTGTACCTCATCTAAACTCTGTGATTCGTATAATCAGGCTATCGACATAGCGTCAAAAATCTTTAGCCCGAAACTAAAAAAGCCCGACAAGCGGAATCCGCTGCCGGGCTTTTGGCGTTTATGCGCTATGAAGCGTTTTTCTGCGCATTCATCGCGTCGAACATCGAAGTGATATTGCTCGCCGTTGCCTTCAGCTTGCCGACAAGGGTATCCATGTCGTTGTACTTTTTGGTCAGCACCGCCGTCAGCGTCTCGACCCGACGATCCAGGGCTGCCTGCTGGTTGGCCAGATTGCTCTTGGCCTTGGACAGGTTGCTCGAACGGGTGTCGAGGATCCCCTCACTGCCAGTGATCGTGTAAGGGGTGATGGCATCGTTCATGCGCGTGAGCAGCCCCTTGGCGGCATCGCCAGTCGCCGTCGGATCGCCCAGGAACAGCTTCTGAACCTCACCACCGAGCTTCTGGGTGTCCATCGCATTGGTGAACTTGGCGCTATCGAAATCCAGCGCACCGGTTTTCTGATTGGTGGTGATACCCAATTGCGACAGAACAGTGAGCTTGTCGCCAGCACCGGTAGTCACCAACGGTGAACGAATCGATGCCATGATACCGCGCGCCAATGGGTCACCGGTCAGTGCAGCAGCAACGGTCAGCTTGCCGTCTGCATCCAGGGATGGCTTGGTCAACGTATTTACACTGGTCACAACCTGGTTATAAGCGTCGACGAAAGCTTGAATGGACTTTTTCAGACCATCACTGTTCGGACCGACCGTCACCGTCGTGGTTACATCACCACCGGCGACCAGATTGAGGGTCAAGCCAGAAACAGCCGAGTCAACCTTGTTGCTTTTGCTGGTCAGCGCGAGCCCGTCCACGGTGAAATTGGCGTCCTTCGCGAAATCGCCGATAGCACCAGCCGAAGTCGCTGTCGGTGTTGCGCCCATTTGCTGGCCGGCATTGATTTCCAGACCCGCAATACCGCTGAGGGTGATATCGGAACCGGCACCGGTCGCCGTGGAACCCATCACCAGACGCGAGCCAAACGAGTCAGTCACGATGTTGGCACTGAAGCCATTCGCGCCCTGCTGGGTGTTGATCGCATCGCGAACCGATTGCAACGTCGCGCCCGCCGGAATGGTGACAGAACTGGATACGCCGTTTTGCGTGATATTGAGCGTGCCGCTCGCAATGGCACTGCTGGCGCCGCCGGCAAAGGCTGCGGTGGCCACTTTGGACGAGGTCGCAAGGTTAGAGACCTTGACCACGTAAGAGCCGTTGACGGCGGTGTTGCTGGCCACAGCGGTCAATACTTTCGCGTCGGCGGAAGTGGCGTTGTAGCCGAGGAATTGCGGAGCCTGCGTATCTTGCAGCTTCTTGATCGCAGCCTGGAAGTTCGCCAGGACACTTTTGAGAGTACCAATACCGGAAATCTGCGCAGTGTTGGTGGTCGTCTGACGATCGATCTGATTCTGCTTGGCCGCCTTGTCGGCGTTGACCAGAGCCTTGACGATATCACCGGTATTAATACCGGAACCTAAGCCCGTGCCCGGTAGAATTGGACTTGCCATGTGGAACTCCCTTCAGTGTGTCGCCGGCCTTTTGACCACTACAACGCCCAAAAGAACATAGCAACAAAATTCGTGCCAGTTGTCAGACTTTGGCGCTGAACAACAGGCTGCTTGCATCATTCAAACTGTTCGCCAGCTTAAGGACTTCTTCGTTGGGGATTTGACGAACCACCTCACCGGAGTCACTGGCAATCACTTTGACCACAACTTTGCCTGAAGGCTCATCAATCGAGAACTCCAGGTTGCGCTTGACCGACTGAACGAACTTTTCGATTTCCTGGACGGCCATCTTCAGTTTTTCCTGCTCGGTCTGGTCTTTTTTACCTTCTTCCTTGACGGCAACCGCTGGCGCAGTTTCCGCTCGAGGCTTTTCCGCAGGCTTGTCGGCAACAGTCGTCGCCTGCTGGGCCGCAGGATAAGACAAGTTCAGCTTGACGCTCATATCCATGTCCACCACCTCTTAAATTAAAAAGCGAGAGAGCGCGACAAGCGCACTCCCCCGCCAAAACTCATCGGCTATTACTGAAGCAGTTTCAGTACAGCGGATGGCAGTTGGTTGGCTTGAGCCAGAACTGCGGTGGAAGCTTGTTGCAGAGTTTGTTGCTTGGTCAGCTGTGCAGTTTCAGCAGCGAAGTCGG
>Ga0182007_10001969_pt1 | contig 10613 bp, 8 predicted proteins | sample Sormic07211113_1_FD_123023 | JGI IMG/M metagenome (GOLD analysis project Ga0182007, IMG submission 123023) | Rhizosphere microbial communities from Sorghum bicolor, Mead, Nebraska, USA - 072115-113_1 MetaG | ecosystem: Host-associated > Plants > Roots > Rhizosphere | place: USA: Nebraska... | reverse complement strand
GCCAGCCTGGGTAGCCACTGCACGCGCCAGCTCGGCCTGATAGGGGCGTGGATCGATGGTGAACAGCAGATCGCCCTTTTTCACCAGCTGGCCTTCCTGGAAATGCACGGCGTCGATAGTGCCGGATACACGTGGCCGTATTTCAACCCTTTCAATCGCTTCCACCCGTCCCGAAAAATCATCCCATTCAGTGACCGATTTTTCCAGGGCTGCGGCCACCGAGACCGATACCGCGGCAGGCGGCGGGCTGACCGCCTTGGCTTGGCGGCTGGTCAAGGTGAAAGTGCCGGCGGCGGCGAGGATGAGGATGCCGACCGCAATCGCAATCGCTTTGCGAGAAAATAATGGTGTCGAAGTTTGCATGTGAGACCCCTGGATAATATGTGTGGAAACTGCGTGGAAACAGAAATGAATAACTGCGTAATCTGAAACAATCACTTGAGCGGAAGACCGTACGGCTAAGGTTTCAAGGTCTAGGTTTGGTCGGGCGACCGGCATTGGCGTTCTTGATTGGCTTGGCGTGCCTCAAATCATGATTAGCAATATAAGGTCGGCTGGCCTTCAGCCGATAGCCGCTTACTGCACGCTTCTTGTCCGATCCTCCAAAAGTGCCGATTCCCTAGTTGTCTGAAAGCAAAAAAACGCGCTCGAAAAACATCAAATTTAATTCTGTGAGACACTAATATTTCCTTTTGGCCACATTCGGCATCTTCAGAATTTCTATTCAATAGTGATCGCTATGAATTATGATGCGACTCTAGCGGGCTTGTTTTGCGCTGTCAAGTGGTTTAATATCGATCACTATGGAAATGACACAAGACAAGCCGCGCAAGAAGGCCGGCCGTCCTTTATCGTTTGATAGGGAAACTGCGCTGGAGAGCGCGATGATGGTTTTCTGGCGTTACGGGTACGAGGCGACCTCGCTCAATGACCTGACCAGCGCCATGGGAATCACGCCGCCCAGCCTGTACACCGCATTCGGCGACAAGGAACGCCTGTTCCTGGAAGCGGTGGAGTATTACCTGGCCAAAAAACCCTGTTTTTTTGAGTCGATCGTGGCTCAGCCGCTGACCGCAAAGGAAAGCATCAGGAGCTATCTCGAGGTAATCGCGATTTCTCAAACCGACCCGAATCAGCCGCCCGGCTGCATGGTCGTGACTTCAGCCACCAATTGCACCGCAGCCTCGTCGCATGTGCAGGAAGTGCTGGCGGATTACCGTGGACAGATGGAAGCCGGCATCAAAGCGCGGCTGGATCGCGGCGTCGCCGATGGCGAGATGGCGGCCGATACCGACACCGCTTCACTAGCCAGTTTTTTCGTCACGGTCATTCACGGCATGTCGACCCAGGCACGTGACAATGCCAGCCGCGAGAAGCTGCTGGCGATAGGCGCGCAGGCGATGCGCGCCTGGCCGGATCCGCTCTGAAATTGATTGGGCAGGGCAACGCATTGCCCTCCAATTTTAAGACTTGTCCTATATTCCTTGCCGTCCCCCGTCGCTAGAATGTTAAGCCTGAGCCTCGCAAGAGAGGCGATTCGCGCAACGGAATTTTTTCAGGGGCCGCCACGATGGATCACGTGCAAAAGCAGGAAATCAAGCTTCAAGATGAGCAATGGCAAATGCTGGAGCCGCTCCTGACGGGCAAGCAGAGTGATCCCGGCGCCAATGCAAAAAACAACCGTTTGTTTATCGAGGCGGTATTGTGGGTCGTGGTGAATAAAACCGTGTGGCGTCATTTGCCCCAGCGGTTTGGCAGTTCCAGCACGGCTTACATGCGTTTCAGGCGCTGGACCGAATGCGATTTCTGGCGTCAGCTGGCGCAAAGCGCGATTGACGATGCGGAATTGGTGCGGACGTTGGGACGAATTGTGGAATACGGCGATTTGTATACCCGGCGCATCGAGCAACGGTTACTAAGAAAGAATCAAAAGACCATCTATAAGTCAGCCATCGCAGCCGCCAAGGGCGCCAAGCCAGCCAAGCGCACCCAGTCAGCGCTGGATGAATCGACCTTGCACTGGGTTGGTTTGGTCACTGCTTGAACCCCCGCTGATGCATGGGGACGGGTGGAAACAACGATTGATATTTAATTTGATAGAAATTCCCACGAAGAACTAGCAAAAAAAATAAACAGCGGCTATAATTCGTCCCCTGTTGGGGCGTTAGCTCAGCTGGTAGAGCAGCGGACTCTTAATCCGTAGGTCGTGTGTTCGAATCACACACGCCCCACCAACAGAATATGCAGGAAGATCAAAGGATTACAAGCTTCGGCTTGTAATCCTTTTTTGTTTTCTGACTTCTCTTGTCGTTCCGAGCAGGCGTTATGTAGGTTTTGTGGTTCAGCGGACTGATTTTGCGCGCGCTCTTTGCGCTATATCGTACGGTCGGGGAATATATGCAGAACAGTTTCACCGATGGTAGCGAAAGCATCCCTGCGCTGGCAATGACCAAGTGACGGTGCCGCCCGCGTGTTCCGCCTCAATGGTAATGAGCGTGGGACAGCAAGGGACTTCGAACGTTGGATTTTCCTGTCGCGCCAACGCAAAAATTGCTGCCTGTGAGCCACAGCCTGAGGTTCCCGAGCGCCGACGATGAGGCTTGTCGAGCGGCTTGGGCAGGTGTCGGCGAATAACGCGAAGGGCGCGAGGCCGAGGAGCGCAACCCAGGCACGGAGTTCACGATGGGAAATTATCGCAGACGAACGGGTTGAAACTTAAGCCGTCGTTGCGTCACCATCGGTCGTCATTCGATAAGGCATGGCGCCTCCAGAAATGTCTCCGCATGTCATGCGTCGCGCGACCGGTGGCGACACAGCGAAAGTCTCGCGCATTACTTTTTCGCTTACGCTCAGTTCATGGTGAGGCCACCGTCGACGATCAGGTTCTGACCGGCGAACATGCCTGCATCGGGTCCAGCCAGGAACAGTACTGCGCCAGCGATGTCGTCAGGTGCAATGTCGCGCTGCACGACGCGTTGACGCTTGATGTCTTCGCTTTGTTGGCCACGCGCCGCGCCGCCAGCCAGGATGCCGTCGCTCTGAGTAAAGCCCGGCGACACCGTGTTTACGCGTACGCCGTACGGTCCTAGTTCACGCGCCAGCGTACGTGTCATCGCGACCACCGCGGCCTTGCTGGCTACGTAGTGAAGGAGGCCCGCAGTGCCCTTGGACGCGGCCGCGGACGCGATATTGATGATGTTGCCTTGTCCGGCCGGCTTCATGTAGCGTGCCGCCGCGCGGCAGCAGTACCATACGCCTTCAACGTTGACGTTGAACACGCGTTTCCATTCATCTACGTCGATTTCGTCGAACGCTGTTTTGGCGAGCGAGGTGTAGATGCCGGCGTTGTTGACCAGCACCGATATCCCGCCTGTGTGTTCAACCGCGAACGCCATCAATGCATCGACCTGCGCTGCGTTGCTCACGTCTGCGTCGAAGCCCAGCGCACCGTGGCCGAGCTTCTTCGCCGCGGCCTCGGAACCACGCAAGTCGGCAATCACCACGCGCCGGCCCAGAGCCGCGAAACGCTCCGCAATTGCGTAGCCTATTCCTTGCGCCGCGCCGGTTACCACCACCGCGCCGCTATTAATTGTCTGCTCCATTTTCTACCTTTCGTATTCTCCTCCTGGCACCAACTGCTCAGGCTGGAGCGGCCAGTCTAGCAGGGGATATGTGCCGACGGCGTCTCGAAGTGCAACAAAGGAGACAGTGTGCCGCCGATTTTTTTAACCACGATTCTTGCGGCGGATATTATTAATTTGCCGGCCGAAATTGTTTGATGGCATAAGTCCTTGCCAGATAATTCGGTGAAAAAAAACGCTCGTGAGCATCTTCCTCTCCATGCGAGAGGAAACGAAGGTGGCAATTGGAAATGCAATATCACAATAAAAATAAAACAAAATAATTACAACTTAAACAGGAGACAAAATGAAGGCGCTTTACGCAACAAGAGCAACAATACTGTTGGGCTCAGTGATGGCATCCACCGCCCTGCACGCGCAAACAAACGTTCAAATTTACGGGATTGTCGATGTCGGGGTCGAATACGTAAATAAGGCGCGAGTGAGCAGTACGGGCACCGCGACCGGAAGCCTGGCTAAAGTGGACTCGGGAAACGCAGCTGCTTCGCGTATCGGATTTCGCGGTCGGGAAGACTTAGGGGATGGATTGGCTGCAGTCTTCGGACTTGAGAACGGCTTTTCGGCCGACACTGGTGCTCTAGCCAATGGCGGACGCCTTTTCGGGCGCCAGGCTTACGTTGGCCTGGCAGGAAAATTCGGCGAGGTGCAACTGGGACGAGAGACAACGCCGATATTTGATTTTGGCGCGATCTACGACCCCATGATTCCCGCGCGCTATTCGGCGCTTGCGCTGGATGCCGCCTTCGCTAGTCGCGCCGACAATGCGATCAGATACGGCGGGAGATTTGGAGGTTTGACTCTCAGTACCCAATATAGCTTTGGCTTTGACAGCACTATCGCCAATGGCGGCGAAGTCCCGGGCGCATTCCAGGTGGGAAAGGAAATCTCTACTAACGTCAACTACCAGTTTGGAAATGTGCTGGCTGGCGTGCTGTATGATCGCCAGAATGGCACTTCGGTGGCCACCCAGCAGAACACGGTTGAGCGAATGGCAGTGGGCGTAGTCGCTGACTTTAATCCAGTAAAGTTATACGCTGCATTTCAGCGACGCAACATGCATACGGCGCCAACCTCCACGCGGACGAATCTGTATTGGGTTGCAATGTCATATAACCCCACCGCCGCAGTGACATTGCTCGCAGCAGCATATTCCTACGATCCTGTCGGCGCTTCAAACAGAACTGGCATGTATACGCTCCTTGGCAGCTATGCGCTTTCCAAACGGACCGATATTTATTCAGAGCTGGGGATAATGCGAAATCAGGCAAAGGCTGCCATGGCGCTGGACGGGACCGTCAATCCTGGCGACAATCAGGCAGGTCTGACGCTCGGGATACGTCATCGGTTCTAATCGCGTCGGCGCTGCAAGACAATTGCAGCGCCATTCTGTCACGCAGATTGCGGTTTTCGGGGACTCAAAAATGAAGCCGCCGCCATGCTACACTGCGGTTACAAACTCCCATCGAACGCTCCTAAAGTGCATCTGCCATAGCAGTTCGGTCATGGTTCGAAATGTCAGCCTGCCGGTCGCTACGTGATGCTCGCATCGTTTGGCGGGGTATCCGATTCACCGGGGAAATCGTAACTACGAACCCTAACTGACTCTGCTGATATGGAAAACACACTGGTCCGGCTGACGATTTCGCAATCCGAGCTCTTTGCCAATTGGCCAGACGCAGCTATTTCGCGGCTCGTTCAAGCGGCCGATGCAATTACGGTTGAAGAAAACACGGTTATTCACCGGACGGGTGAAGTACCTACCTACCTATATCTGCTTGCGACAGGCTCGATGCATTTGATAAGGAAAATGCCATCCGGGCGTGACTTTACAGCTGGAATCCATCTTGCGGGAGAGTTCCACGGCATTGGACCTGTGATTACCCGGTCACTCCATTTCTATACCGCGGAATGCAGGGAGAAAACCGTACTCGTCCGAATTTCTGGCGAGCTGCTGCGTGAAATGATTAGTCATGACGGAAATCTTGCGTACTCTTTAATGGGTGCAATGGTTAATCGACATCGTGGTGCGCTGGATCGGTATGAAGGAGCTGCGGTCCTGTCGACCCGTGCAAGAGTGGCGACCCTTCTCAACTCTATCTATACGAGAAGCGCTCGTGGTGGTCGCGTATCTTCGATCAACCTGTCCCAAGAGGAAATTGCAACGATGCTCGGCACGCGCCGCCAGGTTGTCAATAGAGTTTTACGGGAGATGGAATCAGAGGGCGCAGTTCAAGTTCTATATGGACGAATTGTAATCAGCGACATCGGTAAGCTTGAAAAGATGGCAGAGCATTCCGAATAATGTTTGTACGCCACAAACGCTCAATGTCGCTCGTACTCTTATCCGGCTGACCTCCCATGGGACAGCGCCCCTTCAGGCGCCTGCGCTCACGATTCGAACGCCTCACTTACATCTACGACGCGTTCGTGAAAATCGACTGCCACGTCATTTTCTGACGGCAACTTCCACCCTCGTTGTGTCTTGATTTTACTTGCCATTGAGGAGCAGGGAAGGCCGATAGCCGCGAATCGCTATTTGCGTTCTCCATTCCCTTTGTCGAATGCAACAAACCGTACAAAGTGCCGGATCACGTGCTCGCCTTGTAGATTTTGAACATTCACAATGAAAGCATCAAAACCAAAGTAAAAAGGCTCGAAATGCAAGAAGAGAGTTTCAGGCTTGGTCGATACCAAGTAGGCGATCAAATTCTGATCGGCCAGATCGAGGGCGATTTTATCAAGGTGGTTTGCGAGCGAGACGAGCTGAATCAGGCCTTGGAAGCGGCCGTACCTGCGAATCCCGAGGCAAGAAAAATCGCGCTGTCAGATGCAGTCATGCTGCCGCCCGTGGATCCGCATGCCAGAATTTTTGCGGTCGCTGTCAACTACCACGCCCATGGCGCTGAAGCGAGCGCAAAGCCGCCGGAAAGGCCCTTGGCATTTTACAAGGCGCCGACAAATTTTGTTGGCCACGAGGGTGTGTTGAATCCGGACCGGAGGCTGACATCTCGCTTCGATTACGAGGGCGAAATCGGGGTGGTGATCGGCAAGCGTTGCAAATCAGTATCGGTGGCAGATGCGCTGGAGTATGTCGTTGGTGTGTGCGCGCTCAACGACGGTTCCGCCCGAGATCTCACGCGGGTTCCTGCCGGGCAGGGCTGGTGGCCAGACTGGACTGCCGCAAAGGGCTTGGACGAAGCCTCGGCGCTGGGGCCCGCAATCACCTGCGGAGCACAAGTCGTGGATGCGGTGCGTAAGCGAAGCATGAACATCACGACGCGACTGAACGGCGAGGTGGTTCAGGATTGCAGCATGAAGGAAATGATTTTTTCGACAGAAGAAATCATCGCGACCCTATCTTCGTACATGGTATTGCTGCCGGGCGACATTATTGCCACCGGCACACCAGCTGGTGTCGGCATCGCCCGTAATCGCTTTTTGATTAGTGGTGACGACTTGTCGGTCGAAGTAAGTGGACTTGATATTTTACGTGTAAAGGTGGCTTGATCATGAGTACAGTACCAATCAGAATGCACGGCCAATTGGCTGAAAAAATGATGCAGCTGGCGGAAACGTCGGCAGGCACGCCGATGGGAGAACTCTTGCGGCGGTTCTGGCATCCTATCGCGATTTCCGCAGACGTGGCGCCAGGGAAAGCGAAAAAAGTGCGCCTGCTGAGCGAAGATCTGACGCTCTACCGCAGCGAGAACGGGAATGCCCATCTGGTTGCCGGGCGTTGCGCTCACCGGTTGACCATGCTGCATACGGGCTGGATCGAGGGTGAAGAAATCCGCTGTATGTATCACGGCTGGAAATTCGACGGTGAAGGAAAATGTGTTGAGCGCCCAGCGGAAAAGAATTGCCGCGAAACGAACATCCGGATTGCCGCTTATCCTGTTCATGAGTACAGCGGACTCGTATTCGCGTACCTGGGCCAGGGTGAGCCGCCCGAATTTGATCTCCCGCGTAATTCAGCGTTCGAGCGCGAGGATGTCATGTTGTTTCAACGCAAGCAGATATGGCCTTGCAGCTGGCTGCAAAATGTCGAGAATTCACTCGATGCAGCGCATGTGAGCTTCGCGCATGTAATGGGTCGGGTAGGTGAATTCGGCAATGCCATTACCACCGAAGTTCCTGAACTGGCTTATCAGGAAACCGAGGCTGGCATATGCCAGACGGCAACCCGCCGTGCAAGCTCGCAAGTACGCGTGAGCGACTGGACCTTCCCTTCCGAGAACCATGTGACGATGCCGGGGATCAGCCCTGGAGATCCTTGGATCGAAGTCTCCAACTGGATGGTGCCGATCGACGATACACATGTGATGCGAACCTCGCTCTACGCCGTGCCTCTGTCGACTCCTGAGTCGAACGAGCGCATCTCGGCCTACTTCAAGGATGTCGGCGACTATAATGCCGCCGACTACCATGACGAATTGTTCGCTGGCGAGTATCCGGCTGATCCGCTGATTCGCTTGACCGCAGCACAGGACTATGTGGTTCTGGTCGGTCAGGGTGCAATCGCAGATCGCGTGAACGAAAAGCTCGGTTCTTCGGATCTGGGCATCGCAACGTTGCGCAGGATCCTCTGGCGCGAGCTTGATGCGATGCGCGCGGGTACGCCGACGAAAGCATGGCGGCGGCTGGAGCGTTCGTCCCGGTTGTTCGTCAAAGGCGACATGGTCAGGTAAAAACTGCTCCCCGCAGTAAGAGGACCAGGCCTCGGCTTGTCGCCGAGGCCTGGTCTGCACGTTCGCCCAGAGCGTGTAGCCATGCGTAATCTTTCCCGCCGCGCTTTATCCCGTCACCCCTTCTTCCGACTCCCGATACGACATGCGCCAGTAAGACGTTGCGCGGAAATGCTGCTGGCCTGAATTGACATCATCGCGACAAAGGATGCATGCCGGCGCTCGCCGTGCATCGGCCATAGCGGGACAATTGTACGTACGAGGTCAGGCCGATACCCGACGTGATTGGAAAAAAATAAAACTTGGAGATGATGATGCGAACAATTAAAGCAAGGATACATGCGATTGAGTTTCTGGCAGAGGATATTCTCGGCATTGACCTGAGACCAGTCGATGATGCGGAGTGGCCCGTGGCGATTGCCGGATCCCACATTGACCTGCATCTTCCAGGCAACATGATACGCAGCTACTCGTTAGTCAATGCACAAGGCGAGAAGCATCGCTACGTCATTTCAGTGAGCCGTGATGCCAATAGCAGGGGCGGATCGAAATATCTGCATGACGTAATGCGGGTCGGTGACGTTCTCACCATTTCAGAACCGCGCAACAGCTTCCCCTTGAAAGAATCTGCGTCACATTCCATCTTCATTGCCGGCGGCATTGGCGTCACGCCGTTATGGAGCATGGCGCAGCGCCTGTCGCAGATCGGCGCCCCTTGGACGATTTACTATTCCGCGCAAGCGCCAGAGCGGGCGGCATACGTAGAGCAGCTTTCTTCACTTGCCACTGAGGCCGGTGGCACGATCCATCTCAATTTCGACGGGGGACAAAGAGACAGAATGCTCAACCTTCAGGAAATTGTCGATGCCAGTCCGCGTGATGCAGACCTGTATTGCTGCGGACCGATCCCGATGTTGCGTGCTTTCGAAGCCGCTTGCGAAGGACGCAATCCCGATACGGTGCACCGTGAATATTTTGCTGCGCCAGTGTCAGCATCAGCGCCGGCGGAAAAGGGCAGCGAAGAGGATTTCGTAGTCGTTTTATCAAAGTCCAACAAGACAGTGAAGGTTGGACCGACAACCACGATTCTGGATGCTGTGTTGAATGCAGGCGTGGAGGTGTCCTACTCGTGCATGGCCGGTATCTGCCGGGCTTGTGAAACAAACGTGCTTGGCGGACTCCCTGACCACCAAGATCTGGTACTTAGCGATAGTGAGCGCGAATGCGGAGCGACGATGATGATTTGTTGTTCGCGGGCAAAAACTGCGGAATTGATTCTCGATTTGTGAGAGCGCAATGCTAGCCGAGTCACTAAACCGTAACAATCCGGACAATCACTCGCACTAGGTCCTCGCAATGCGTGCGGGTGGTAGCGATACTAGTACTTGCCGACACGGGGCAACGCCGAGCAGCGCGGTCGTTTGACAGACGCGAGAGCTGGCGCACACGGCGACTACACCCGAAGTTGGCGACTCGAACATAACTTAGAAAGAAACCACGATGGACTCAACCTATCCGCGTATCGGATTGCATATCGACGGCGAATGGCTCTACGACCGCCCCGCCTATACTGAGGTCGTCAATCCGAGCAACGAGGTTGCCCTCGGCAGCGTACCGGGCGCGACGCCAGAGGATCTCGAGCGCGCGCTCGCCGCCGCGGAGCGTGGCTTCCGCGTCTGGCGCGATACGCCGCCGCTGCAACGGGCGCAGTTATTGCTGCGCACTTGCGCGCTGGTGCGCGAGCGTGCAGAGTCGATCGCTCGGATCCTTACGCTAGAACAAGGCAAGCCGATCGCTGACGCCCGCAACGAAGTGGCGCGCGCCACCTCCTTTCTCGAATGGGATGCAGCTGAGGCGCAGCGCCTCTACGGCAGCATCGTTCCAGCCGGGCCACAGATGCAGCAGATGATCCTGCGGTTGCCGGTCGGCCCGGTGGCTGCCTTCACCCCGTGGAACGTTCCGGTCGGCTCCCCTGCACGCAAGATCAGCGGTGCGCTTGCCGCAGGTTGTTCGGTGGTTATCAAAGCCGCCGAGGAAACCCCGGGTACCGCTTGCGCCTTCGTGCAATGCTTTATCGATGCCGGCTTGCCGCCTGGCGTGCTGAATCTCGTTTTCGGCAACCCGTCACTGATCTCCTCGACGCTGATCGCCTCGCCGGTCATCCGCATGGTGACCTTCACCGGATCGGTGGGGGTCGGCAAGCACCTGACCCAGCTCGCGGCTGCGGCCATGAAGCCGGTGCTGATGGAACTGGGCGGCCATGCGCCGGTGCTGATCGGCGCCGACG
>Ga0182007_10001968_pt1 | contig 10616 bp, 8 predicted proteins | sample Sormic07211113_1_FD_123023 | JGI IMG/M metagenome (GOLD analysis project Ga0182007, IMG submission 123023) | Rhizosphere microbial communities from Sorghum bicolor, Mead, Nebraska, USA - 072115-113_1 MetaG | ecosystem: Host-associated > Plants > Roots > Rhizosphere | place: USA: Nebraska... | reverse complement strand
CGATCTTGAACAAACGGTTGTCGGTCCGGCAAAGATCAAATTTTTCCTGGAAATCCTGCGGCAGAATTTCTTCAACCTGCAAACCAGAAGCCGCGCGTTCCAGGTCGGCGAGCAGCACTACGACATCGGCAACGATCTGTTCGAAAGCATGCTCGATTCGAGCATGATGTATTCCTGCGGCTATTGGCCGCGCGCTGGCAATCTTGAAGAAGCGCAGAGGCATAAGCTGGAATTGATTTGCCAGAAACTGGAATTGAAACCGGGCGAACGCCTGCTGGATATCGGCTGCGGGTGGGGTGGCCTGGCGCGCTACGCCGCTGAAAATTATCAGGTTGAGGTGGTTGGCATCACGATTTCGAAAGAGCAGCAAAAACTCGCACAAGAACGTTGTGCCGGACTACCGGTAAAAATCGAGCTGACCGATTATCGGCAGCTTGGCGGGCAATACGACAAGATTGTTTCAGTTGGCATGTTCGAGCACGTTGGCGCAAAAAATTACGCCACTTACTTCGATGTTACGGGAAAACTGCTGGCGCCAGAGGGCTTGTTTCTGTTGCACACCATTGGCAATTACGTGACTGAAAAGAAGCGGGATGTCTGGCTCGACAAGTACATTTTTCCCAACGGCCATCTGCCGTCCGCCAGCGAAATCACGGAGGTGCTGGAAGGGCGTTTTTTGATCGAGGACTGGCACAATTTCGGCCGCGACTACGATCTCACCCTGATGGCCTGGTGGGACAACTTCGAACGGGCATGGCCGCAGCTGTCGGCTAAATACGACGGACGTTTCTATCGCATGTGGAAATATTTCATACTTTCTTCGGCGGGGTTTTTCCGTTCAGGCCAGGGACAACTCTGGCAACTGGTGCTAAGCAAGCGCGGACGCAGCCAGCCTTATCGCTCGGTGCGATAGTTTGTGAAGAAAAAGACGGCTATCTCTGATGAGATAGCCGTCTGCAACTTGCAACTTGTAATCAGAACTTATAGTTCACACCGGCTGATACGCCTTGCAAACGGCCACCTGCATAGCAGTTCGGCGCACCCGATGCGATCGTCTGGCCATCGTGGCAATCGGCAGTCACGCCGCGTCCTCCCGCCCCGAGATCGTAGTGGGCTAATGCGTGATTGGCAGTTACCGCATAGTTCGCATACCAGGTGGTTTGCTTGTCGATCTTGTGCTTATACGCCACCGTGTACATATTGGCGGCATTGTCCGGACTGATAGTGCCGATGCCATCGACCGGGCTGGTATTGTGCTGACCCGGATCGCCCGGAGTAGCGTTGGCATGCGCCCAGCCAATGGATAAGCTGTCGTCCGGCGTCAGGTCTTGCGTCAATGCCAGCCAGTAGCCGTTGCGCGAGCGCTCGTTTTGCTCGGCCAGGTAAGCCGGGATATTCCTGCGCATGACCTCGTAGATGGCGCTGACAGTAGTCTTTGTCGGGAACGAATATTGGGCGCCGATCTTGTAAGCGTACTCGTTGCCGACGTCGTTCTGATCGAGCCCGGTCGGATCTGCCAGTGCTTGCGGTGTCCCGGCGACATCGCCAGTGCGGTTGACCCTGGAATGCAGTTCATAAGCGCCAGTCACATACAGCGGCCCATTTTCATAGGAAACGCTGGCGCTGTAGGCGCTACCGTAGCTGCCGTCGTTACAAGTGATCGCACCGCCGCCGCTGCCTGGGATATTGCCGCCGGTGCAGCTGGATTCGCCGCTGGCCTGGATTGAGTTTTCGTAACCGCGGTTCTGACCCGGTGATATCAGTGCATTAAAACTCCACCCACGCCACTTAGGCGATTCGTACCACAGCGCATGATCAAGACGGGTGCCGAATTCGACGCGGTTGTCGCCGCCCGTATTGCCCATGATGACCGAGTAGTCGCCCCACATGCCGGAGAACGGGTTCATGCGGGCGGTGGAAGTCTTGTAAGGAGCGTCGGTCTTCCCTAGCTTAACCGCGCCCCATCTTGCATCGGCCAGGCCGAGATAGCTGTTGCGCGAGGTCAGCGCGCCTTTGACCGTCGTGTCCTGCGCACTGGTGGAGTTGGCCGAGCCGGCGGTAGCGGTGACGTCGATTTGCGTTTCGAGTTGATATACCAGCGACAAGGTGTCGTTGACCGGATGTTTGCCGCGTACGCCGACATAGGAAAGATTGGTAGACAGATCACCTTGCCAGCCGTTCTGTCCAACCGGAGAGACAACCCGGCCGCCGCCTACATCGTTATAGGAATTCTTCAAGCCCTTGGTGCTGCCGTCTAGCGATACATCAAGGTTGCCATAGAATTCAACATCTTTAATCGCCTCGAAAAATTTCCTGGCACGATCGGTTAACGCCTGTGGCATGGCCGATGCCACTTTGGTTGGTGTGGCATCGGCAGGGGCTTCTTGTTTCTCGGATACCTGCTCCAACTTTGTCATCAACGTCTTTACCTGTTGTTCCAAAGCTTCGATGCGGGCGTCGGTCGCCGGATCGGCCAAAGCTGTACCGCAAAGTGTCAGTGAGGGAATCGAAAATGCGACGGCCAGCGCCATTCGCGACGGCTTCAAATTGAAAGTCATAGGATCTCCATCGTTATAGAATAATTTTAGGTACGACGGTTCAGAGTGCGTCTATTGGTCGGTGCGCGGCGTTGACTTAGCTCAAGTTTTTGAAAAATAAGAACGGCGTGGGGGCAGTTAATTAAAGACCTTGTGGCTAATTTGCCGCAACACTCCCAGCGTTGTTCGACGTTTCTTATCGGGGTATAAATGCTTTGATAAAAATCCGATTGATTGAGGGAGTTGAATGGAATTTGTTCGATTTGCAGTTACGTCTGAGGGCCCGGTGAGCGCCGTAATCCTCTCTGCAGCCAGGATTGGCGGGTAGTGATATCCTGTCGCGTCCGACTCGTAGCAGATAACGAAGAATTGCAGTTAACCGTCTGCTGCCGTTTTTCACCGCTATTTTTTATTTTCCACGTTCATGAATTTTCATACCTGGTTCACCTTCTTTGCCGCTTGCTGGCTGATTGCCATTTCTCCCGGCTCCGGCGCAGTATTGTCGATGTCGCATGGCTTGTCGTATGGGGTAAAGAAAACTTCCGCCACCATCGCCGGCTTGCAGTTGGGTCTGTTGCTGATTCTCTTTGTTGCCGGTGCAGGAGTGGGTTCGATCTTGCTGGCTTCCGAGACCATGTTTACGGTAGTCAAGACGGTCGGCGCGCTCTATCTGATTTATCTGGGATTGAGCCAATGGCGGGCCAAGGTGGACGCCGCTGCGCTTCAGCAACCTGAGCCGGCCATGCATGCGACACCGCCAACCATGCGCAAGCGCATGCTGTTGGGGTTCATGACCAATGCCACCAATCCCAAGGGGATTATTTTCATGGTGGCGGTCCTGCCGCAATTCATCAGCGGCGAAAATCCTCTGCTGCCGCAGTTGCTGCTGCTTGCCGCGACCATGTGTACGGTCGATCTAGTGGTGATGCATAGCTATGCCTTTGCCGCATCGACAATGCAAGGTTATTTTCGCGATGCACGCGCAGTAAAGAAGCAGAACCGGTTTTTTGGCGGAGTGCTGATGGGAGTCGGGACGGCGCTGTTTTTTGTTAAACGCAGTGCTTGACGATTTGGATAAATCACGGTTGCGGGATTGCCGCGCATAAATGCTAAAAAGCCCATCGGATGGATGGGCTTTTTAGTAAATCACAATCCTGTATGAGTTTTCAATATCATCAATGACTTGGCGTGTTTCTTTGGAAGATAGGCATCATCAAGACCCGCATGAATACGTGCTGGTTTTCGCTATCATCCAAAGAAATTAGGCATGTGAAACCGGCTGAATAAGGCTTTCAGCTGGGATGCCTAGTTCGCTATGCAGGCGTCGAATCATCGGCAAAGTTAAAGGGCGTTTCCGGCTTAATATCTCATAGACGCGATTGAGCTGACCAATCATCGGCACAAGGTCTTTTGCAGACAATCCTGATTGCTCCATGCGAAATTTTATTGCTTCGATTGGATCAGGTGGCGCGATCGGATAGTGCTTTGCCTCGTAGGCTTCGATCAATATAACCAGAATTTCGAAGCGATCCGCTTCTGGAGTACCTTCTTCTGGTTCATTGTCAAAAAATCTCCCTGCTTCTTTAAGGGCGACGTTGTAGTCGACCTCGTTGTGAAGTGGTTTGATGTTCATTTCCATTCTCATTTCTATCTAGTATCTTTCTAATTTCTTTCTGTGCTGCACTACCTGACTACTATATGACTAAATTGCTATATATCCACTGTGACTGCATTGACCGCAGCATATTCAGCGTGGGTGCCGACAAACTTGATATAAACGGCTCCAATTCTGTAAGAAATTGACGCAATCAATCGATAATCATTGCCTTTGATGTTGAATACCACACGGTTGCCGCCAACAAAGCTAGCGCTCCCATATTGATTCTTAATGTCCTGTGGCGTTGACCACGTTGTCTTGAGAGCTTCATCGTGCCATGCCATTAGTGGCTGCATTGCTGGTGGGTGTGTCTTCCCAAAGTCTATTAAGGTTTTTTTCGATATAACTCGCATATATTGCTCTTATGTAACGGTTGCATTGTTTTGCCAGATACCCGTGCAAGTTTTAATGCCTTCATGTTAGTCCCAAGGTGGGACTAATGCAAGAGTGGAATTATTGATTATCTAATACGCAACAAAATTAACATTATTGTGACCGCTTGCGTCACCACTGGCTATAGCTGCGTCGCCACTCGATTGCGATCTAGCCATGAAGGGGCATTCGGTGGAGGCTTTTTCTTCATTTCGAGGCGACCTTCAGACAGGATGCAAGCGGTCGTATTTGCCTCGTTCGATTTCTTGCATCTACGCAACGAATTAAAGAAATGTCAGGCCGTGCCGATAAATAATCGGAACCATCAAGCGCAATGAGTTACGTCGGTATTGATGGCCTCTAAACGATAAGGTTCTGAACTGCTAATAATTAAATTACGTTAAAAGACTATGCTCGCTGACAAGATAAGAAAAATATTTCTGATTCCGTCATTGGCCCAGTGGGCGAAGTGGTCTCTGCCCAGTAAACTCACAGCAGTTGGTACGGCACTAGGACTCGTTGGCGTCGCCCTCACCATCTATACGCTCCAACCGTCCGTGCCGCAAGTACCTCCGAAAAATGCTTATGACCTGAGCCAGTCTAGGCGCGAGGATTTTCTAGAGCTCTTGAAGACTGCGCAAAATGAGCAGCGCGACACGTTGAGGATCGGCTGCGTTACTTGGAGCGAAGTATCTTGCTTGGCGGCGGGTAGGTTTCTCATTCTCTTTAGCGAGGCTGGATGGAGGATTGATTCAGATCGAGTCTATAAGGTGGAACCCGATATTCCGGTCGACGGTATGACGATAGCTACGGGGACGGTAGATATTGCCAATCTAGAGAAATTACCTCCCCATTTGGGGCGATGGTCGATAGCAGATCAAAGTCAAAGCGTGATTACGATGGCATTCAAATACATGGATAATCCTGTTAATTTTTCTAAAGATCCGTCGCTACCCCCGAGGACGTTAGGGATCTATTTTGGTTCGGAGCCATCGTCAATTCAGGCTATTACACCAGATCAAAAAATCGTCCGAAAACCATTAGCTGCTTTTCTCTCCGCAGCCACTGTTGTTGAAAAGGTCTGCTCCCTAGGTCAGAATGAGCAATGTAAAAACACGCTGACTTCATGGGACTCTGGAGTATTTAGGTATCTTGGGGACCATGGATTTGATTCAACTGTAGTTAGCGAATGGGAAAATCTCTCCAGAAGTGCAGAAGGCTTTTCTATAGAACGTATAGAAAAACAAAAAAAACTATTGATTGTGCTTTTCTTAGGCCTTAGATAGATTTTCCTAGCCCTTCGATGCAGAATCTCATCCGGTGCTCGGATACCCTGGTCGAAAGCGAGTGCCCGTTTCGCCGCAGTACAGCCAACATAGGTTAGCGGCAAGAAAGTGGTCGGTTTGATGCCTGTTGCAACAGGTATCAGTCTGTCATCACGCACCGTAAAGGCAACGCGGGCCAGCTCAGCCAGTCAGAACTGGCGCAGCGGTCAATTTGCACCAGCTCCAGCACGAGATTTGAAGCGCTGCTCAGGAATTCGCAAGGCGATAAAGGACCATGTCCCTACACAGGCATCAAACCCGGTCGGAAAACAAAAAAGAGCTACAAGCCGAAGCATGTAACTCTTTGATTTAATACGTATTCTTTGGGGTGGCTGATGGGGCTCGAACCCACGACAACAGGAATCACAATCCTGGACTCTACCAACTGAGCTACAGCCACCATTGCTGTACTACTGCAATTACCGTCATGCTTATTCAGCACTAAGGCAGCTGGCAATTATACAAACTTGCCCGCCGCTTGGCAAATTAATTTAGCGTTTTTTATGAAATTCCTGCTGGCTGACCGATTGTCCTCACCGTCGACACCGGGGGATGCAGCTGAAGCAAGTTGGCAAACGCGGTCGTCAGGGCTGACTGGCTACCGCTGGTAAAGGCGTTCACCTGGCCCGCACGCGGGGAAGTGCGCAGCAGTTTGTTTTCGGTCAATATCTTCACCAATTGCCGGCTGACCGCCGCACCGGTATCGATAACGGCGACTGGCTGTGCTGTCAGCTCGCCAACGATTTCTTCGATCAACGGCCGCACGAAAGGGTAGTGGGTGCAGCCAAGCACCAGCGTATCGGCGCCTTGCTTTATCAACGGACTGATATAACGTCGCATCAGAAGCGCGGTTTGGGCAGAGCGCAATTCGCCTTTTTCAATCTGGTCGACCAGGCCGACACAGGCCTGCAGCTCGAAGCGTACGCCGCTGGCCGCGCTGATTTGCTGTTGCAATGTCAGCAACCGGGCACTCAGTAGCGTTGCTTTTGTGGCCAATACGCCGACGATTTTGCTCTGGCTTTGGGATGCAGCCGGCTTGAGTCCGGGTTCGATGCCGATTACCGGTAAATCCGGATAAGCGCTGCGTATCGCCTTGATAGCGGCGGTGGTAGCGGTATTGCAAGCAACTACCAGCGCCTTGACGCCGCTTTGCAGAAGGAATTCAGTCACCGCCAGCGAGCGTGCGGAAATTTCCGCTTCCGATTTATCGCCGTACGGGGCATAAGCCGAATCGGCAAAATACAAAAGATCTTCGTGCGGCAGATGCTGATGAATATGCTGCAGCACCGACAAGCCGCCGATGCCGGAATCAAAAATGCCGATGGGCGCAACTTGCGCCATCGGCATTTCTTGAGTGCTACTGGTCATCGTATTGATTCTTCGATCAAGTCGAATCAGATGGTAGTCACAGGGATCTTCGACAGCGCCGCGTGCGCGATCTTTTCCTGCCATTCCTTCGGCCCGGTGTTGTGCACCGAAATACCGTTGGAATCGACCGCCACCGTTACCGGCATATCCTTGACGTCGAACTCGTAGATCGCTTCCATGCCGAGGTCGGCAAAGCCCAGCACCTGCGCCGACTTGATCGCCTTGGAAACCAGGTAGGCAGCGCCGCCAACCGCCATCAGGTAAGCCGACTTGTGTTTCTTGATCGATTCGATCGCGACCGGGCCGCGCTCCGATTTGCCGATCATCGAAATCAAGCCGGTTTGTTCCAGCATCATGTCGGTGAATTTATCCATGCGGGTAGCCGTAGTCGGGCCGGCCGGGCCAACCACTTCATCGCGCACCGGATCAACCGGGCCGACGTAATAGATCACGCGGTTAGTGAAATCCACCGGCAGCTTCTCACCCTTGGCGAGCATGTCCTGGATACGCTTGTGCGCAGCATCGCGGCCGGTCAGCATCTTGCCGTTCAACAGCAGAGTCTGGCCTGGCTTCCATGATGCGACTTCTTCTTTCGTCAGCGTGTTGAGATCAACACGTTTCGATTTCTCGGTATCCGGCACCCAATGCACTTCCGGCCATTCCGACAGCGATGGCGGCTCCATGTAGGCCGGGCCCGAACCGTCGAGCACGAAGTGGCCGTGACGGGTCGCCGCGCAGTTTGGAATCATCGCCACCGGTTTCGATGCCGCATGGGTCGGATGCATCATGATCTTGACGTCGAGCACGGTGGTCAGGCCGCCCAGTCCCTGTGCGCCAATGCCCAGTGCATTGACCTTCTGGAACAGTTCGATACGCAATTCTTCAGTCTTGTTTTGCGGGCCGCGCTTGAGCAGGTCGTACATGTCGATATCTTCCATCAACACTTGCTTCGCCATCAGCATCGCCCGTTCCGCGGTACCGCCGATACCGATGCCGAGCATGCCCGGCGGGCACCAGCCGGCGCCCATGGTCGGCACAGTTTTCATGACCCAGTCGACCAGCGAATCGGAGGGATTCAGCATGGCGAACTTGGTCTTGTTTTCCGACCCGCCGCCTTTAGCTGCGATTTGCACGTCAATCGTATTGCCCGGCACCAGTTCCATGTGCACCACGGCTGGCGTGTTGTCTTTGGTGTTCTTGCGTTCGAATTGCGGATCGGCCACGATCGATGCGCGCAGCATGTTGTCCGGATTCAGGTAACCACGGCGCACGCCTTCGTTGACGGCATCGGTGATCGAACCCTTGAAGCCTTCAAAGCGCACATCCATGCCGATTTTCAGGAACACGTTGACGATACCGGTGTCCTGGCAGATCGGCCGCTTGCCTTCGGCGCACATGCGCGAATTGGTCAGGATCTGCGCAATCGCGTCTTTCGCCGCAGGACTTTGCTCCTGCTCGTAAGCACGCGCGAGATGCTGGATATAGTCGACGGGATGGTAATAGCTGATGTACTGGAGCGCAGCGGCTACCGACTCGATGAGATCTTCTTGCTTGACTGTGGTGAGGGTGGTCATGGCGTTTCTCGGTAATGGAATTCGGAATTCGGTAAAAGTATTCGGTGAAAATTCGCTATGAGAAATTACAACAAGTACATTCAGTGGCGCATGAGGATTCGGTTCGTCCGGTTCGGCGGGTGGCCGATGTTTTTCGCGCGGAAACTTGTATGTTGCTCATTGGAATTGTCGGGAAGGAATTAAGCGTCGCTATTTTACACTTCTTGTACGGTTTTCATGGACTGCGGCCAACTTGCCACGGCGATTCCGGTCAGCACCAGCGCCAATGCCGCAAAATGCCCCCAGCTTAAACTCTCGTGCAAAAACACCACCCCGATAAAGGCCGCGGCCAGCGGCATCAAGGCGGTGAAGATGCCCGCCACATTGGCTTGCACATGTTTGGTACCCGTCAGCCACAGCCAGAACGCGATCACGCTGGCCGCCAGCGCATACCAGAAGATCAGCATCCACATGCCTGCCGTGACCTGGCTGAAATCGTAAGACACGGCGGCAGTCAGGCCGAACGGCAGCATCAGCAACAGGCCGAACAGGTGGCTATAGGCGGTAATCCGCATCGGCGACAGGGTTTGCGTCAGTCGCTTGGACAGCACCACGTAAGTGGCCTCGCACAGCACCGCAGCCATGACAAACAGATTGCCGATCACCGAGGTGTCGCCGCCGTCGCTCTTGCTGAGATTAAGCACGGCGATACCGGCGATCGCCAGCAGGATTGAGGCCAGCGTACGCGGCTGCAGTCTTTCCTTGAGGATCAAACGCGAGAGGATTGCCACCGCTGCCGGCAACGTGCTGGTAATCACGCCCGCAGCGGTAGCGGTGGTGTGCTGAACGCCATACAACATGCACAGCGTAAATAAGAATGTACCGAAGAACGCCTGTCCAAATAGCGTCAACCATTCGTGGCGCTCCAGGCGCGGCGCTGCCTTGAAGAACTGCGGCGCCATCACGATCACGGCGATAACAAAACGCAACAGGCCGAACACTACCACCGGCATCACGGCGATGATTGCTTTGCCGAAACCGATATTGGCGCCTACCAGCATCATGGCCAGTGCCAGGTAAACGTAAGATTTTGTGTGTTGCATGCGCTGTAGGAATAAGCTGAATGTGCGATGATAATCGATTGAAGGGCGGATTGCAGGGGGATTGTAGGACGCTGGTAGCGCTAGCATCGATTTATGTAAGGCCTAAGTAAGTGTAAAAGTTTACTTTTAGCGTCAACTTAGTATTAATTTTTATTAAAAGCAGGAGACAGCATGGCGAACATCGAAACCTTTGGCCAGGAAACCCGCATTTTTCCAGCCCCGGCAGAATTTTCCAAAACTGCGGCAATTTCCGGCATGGACGCGTACCGCGCTCTGGTAGCTGAAGCCGAGCAGGATGAGCAGGGTTTCTGGGGCCGCCTGGCACGTGAAAACCTGCAGTGGCAAACGCCATTCACCAAGGTGCTGGACGAATCCAATGCACCGTTCTACAAATGGTTTGACGATGGCAAGTTGAATGTCTCCTACAACTGTCTCGACGTCCATTTGCACAATGGCAATGCTAACAAAGTCGCGGTGATTTTTGAGACTGACAGCGGCGATGTCACCAAGGTCACTTATCAGGAACTGCATAAGAAAGTCTGCCAGTTCGCCAATGGCCTGAAGTCGCTCGGCATCAAGAAGGGCGACCGGGTCGTCATCTACATGCCGATGTCGGTAGAAGGCGTAGTTGCGATGCAAGCTTGCGCCCGTATCGGCGCCACGCATTCGGTGGTGTTTGGCGGCTTCTCCGCCAAGTCGCT
>Ga0182007_10001967_pt1 | contig 10618 bp, 6 predicted proteins | sample Sormic07211113_1_FD_123023 | JGI IMG/M metagenome (GOLD analysis project Ga0182007, IMG submission 123023) | Rhizosphere microbial communities from Sorghum bicolor, Mead, Nebraska, USA - 072115-113_1 MetaG | ecosystem: Host-associated > Plants > Roots > Rhizosphere | place: USA: Nebraska... | reverse complement strand
CCCACTGGAGATTATATGAGGGGTCGTGACGCTTTGGTGACGAAGGTCACCGGGGTGACTATGGAAGGATTCCGTGGTAGTCTCTGACTCCCTCCAACTCAATCAATATCAAGAACATGTCGTTAGCATGGGGTTTGGTTAGGCTTGGTTGAGTTTGTAAGAAAAGATAGTAGGTTGAGGGGCTTCATTGATTAGTAAACCTACGGTGCTGGTAAGGTCGGGACCGTGGTCGTCCGTCTCCGCTTTGCCGGCCGATAAGATCACTGAGATTGACCAGCCAGCTGGGTAGGTTTGGCTATTCCTTTCTATTGAAAAGGAGTCAGCTGTCTGCGCGAGTCACCTTCCTTAGGCTCCGAGTCACCTTCTTCTAAGCTCCGCTGGACGACACGGCATTCTCGTTCTATAGGCCGGCCGTACTTGTGATGGTTCCCCAGGATCCAATAAATCCACTTAGGTCTACGTTGCCGCGATATTGTTCTATGGAAGCGGGTGGGCTGCTTTTTATAAGTTCGGCCCGGTTTTTCATTAAAAAAAAAGAAAGGGGGGGAGGGATTGACCTTTCTAACGCATATTCCGTCGTACCGGCATGGCCCCACTGATTTGTTTTCGATCGGAGCATCAAGCAGCGCAACCCGGTTCTACTTGACTAAGCCCCGTGCTCGTCCAAGGAGGGAGTTTGCTTTACCCAACTCCCCTTTTTGATAAAAAGGCAAAAACCTCTTCATGAGTTTCGAATGAAGAATGAAGAGTGCCCCTCTTTTTTTCCCTAAATCTTGGATTTGGAAGTTGGTAAAGACCCACCCCTTGTTTAAGTCAGAATGAGTCCCGAGACATTGGCTTCCGCCAACAGTGAACTATTAAGGATCGCATCCCGCGCATATTCTACATTATAGCCTGCAACTGATTCAGCTTCCGCTTCTGGGAGATCAGACGGAGCTCGATTAGTTTCTGCTAGACGAGGAATAAGGAACATAACCAATACGGGGAACAAGGGAATACCGGACCATATCTGCTTTTGCGCCATGACAATCTCACTCGAATTACAGGGACCTACACATATTAGTACAGTATACCGGGGTCCCCGGCCAGAACCACACGTGCAAGTTTCCCTGCATGTGGCTCGTCCGTGCTTTTATCCGAGGCGCTGCCTGCGACTCTGCATGGGAGAAGAGGGCTGAACTGCAAACTTTCGTGTTCAGAGCATTGCATTGTCTAAGGGAGTAGGGTGAGTAAGCAGCGCCTACCAAGCTAAGCTTTCGTCGAAAAGGCGTCACTGCTTCCTTTTCGGCGCCCGCCCTTTATTTAGATGTTGGGGCAAGGCAAGCCCAAGGAAAGTCTAGGTTGGTGCTCCATCTCGGCCGGCATCCTGCTCTCGAGAGGGTGTGGTCCTTGAGCGAACTAGTCATGTGCTGTGTTGCCCCAACGCAGGGGCATTTGGTGAGGAGCTACGGTCCGGTGGTTGACAAGCCACTGATCGGAGGCGACTGGAGTGCTTTCATCAAATGATGCATGTGGGCTGAGCCATTCCCATCCCAAGTGGTGGCCCGATTCGGCCTGGCCTGGTCGGAAAGAGATTCTAAATCTCGAATATGCGCACCGAGAATAGATATCTATGTTAGCTAGCGGGGGCGGGCTTTCCCCTGGTAGTCCCGCTGCGTCCTCTGACAGTCCGTCTCATCTTTCTTTGGCTATACTTGTAGCCAGCCATATTAGCTCCACATTCCACCCTTTTTTATTTTGACGAAAAAGGCAGCGTCGCCCCCTTTCCTATTTAGCTTTGCTTGCTGCCTATTATGAGAATAGGTCCCGGTTCAAGCGGCCCGCCTTTCATCATCATCTATACCAGCTGCCACGCACGATCCCATAGGAACGATTTCATCGCCCTAAGAAGCAGAACGCGCCATCACCTACAGCCCTTTCCTCTGCCGGGGACTTTCACGAAATGAAAACGGGCGGCATCATCGTATGCTCGACATTAGTTGCCCTGGTGTATATCCCGGAGTACTCCTATGGCCGATCTGTCACCCATACATGAAGGCCTTGGCCCCGTCCCGTGTGGAGCCCCCCTTACGGCACGGCTTAGTCAGTTATTTTCTTTTGTCAGAGTGGATTCGGACCGCCACTTCTCTGAAAGCATGGTTCTTGCCTCCCTCTCTCCTCCCTCCTTGAAGCTCGTCCATTCGTTGGGTGATCCCTTGCTCTCACGTTCGAGTGTTTGCTCGTCGTTTAGGCCGGTGAGTGACATTTTTGCTCATTGCAGTCCGGGGTTCTTCGCACCTGGGTAGTACCAGGACCCTTGTGCCCCGGACTGCACTGCCCGCCCTATGACCCAAAACTCAAAACGAGCCTTGCGACGAGACGCGGACATTCCTCATGCTGCGGTTCCCTCCGGTCCGTTCCCGGGTTGGGTTAGGGGAAGATCCGAGCGATTGCCTTCGCGGATCCAAACGTGCTCACAAGGCGCACAATAAGAATAAGACCAATAGAGACTTCATAAGAGACCATTTGAGCTGCAGATCGTAATGCTCCTAGAAAGGCATATTTCGAATATAGAGGACGTTCCCAACAATCCACGAGAATATCATACCCAACTATGAACCGTACGAGCACATCCTCTGTCACCCCCACCGCGCTTACGGCTCTATACCCCAACCCAACTTGCTCTGGCCCTGGGTCCTCCCGCATCTCTTCCTCGGTAAGCGGACCGTGGAAGCTGGGGGGTATCCGCTTGGGACTGATAGGAAACAGCATATCTTTTTTTTCCCTCCTGACCCCTAAAAAAAATATATAGTTGCAGTCCGGTCGCGTCGGAGACATCCTTATCAGATTTTGAGGCTTCGTCGTCCGGCTCCTCCAAAATTATGTTAGGATCGGCTGGCTCATCCTTATCATCCGAAAATAAAACAAAGACAAAACAGATTTGTTTCAATGACATATCTAATCAGACTGAAATTGATGTCGAAGACACGATCATTCACATCAATTTCTGCAGGCAGGAAGGGCGCGGAAGCTACCGTTTAACGAATGCAAGCAAGGTAGCTTGCTTACTCTCCATCTAGCGTGCGTTGGCGGCAAGGAAAGAGGCATTGGAAAGACTAGACCATACACATTAATTAGTACAAGAAAGAGGCATTCGGGAAGCGACTAGTCGCTTCTGGCGAAGCTTAACAAAGGCCGACTACTACATAGAGACAACTACCAGTCATGAGCGATAGTGAAGCTGTCGCTTGACGGACGAAGCCGAACCGATACGATAGGCGGGCGAAGTGAGCGAGACCAAGACGGGCCAGACGTGGAGTGGCGAAGGTACTATACGTATACGTGATTAGTAAGCGGTTCAAGACATCGAACGAAAAAGAAAAAAAGAACTATTGAACATTTCCTCAAAAAGGAAAGTAAGGCGCGCTGCTAAAGATAAGTCTAGTAGAAGAAATAGGCCGAGGACTAGGTTGCAGTATCAGATATAGAAAGATAAGTAAAAAAGGAAAGATTAGCCAGCCTATGTATTTGATTTGGAAGGTGATTCGTGCTTCCCTGAGGAAAAATAGGTTGTCGGCTACGACGGTAAGCATTTCTTTCCTTTAGAACCATTTCTGTCCGATGCGCACCACGACAGCTTGTAAGAACGAATCAAGGTTTCCAGGCAGCTCTAGTCTGAATTTTACTACCTAGACAACTACCTAAGCCTGGTGGATCAGTTTTGAAAGCCTGGTCTTCATCGACAGCTGGTAGACTTGGGCCATTGTGCAATTACCATCCTTTGTGCGACCAGGCCCCACGGGAATCGCCTTGAAGATGTCCACCCCTTTCTTAGAAAAATGGAAAGAAAGGTGCTCAGCGACGACTGCCCCTTCTACCTTGACTTTTTTGCCACTCTGTCTCTTTGGAGCATCCGTTTCCTCATATTATCGATTCATAAAGGTCCATGAAAGGAAAGAAGACCGCTTTCCCTTGCTTCGCACCTCGTCATAGCCCTGAAAAGCTCACCCGGAGTTCTAGTTAGAGAATGGGGTATGATTCACTACTTGCCTACTGCTACCTGGGTCGTGAGATCGAAGAAGGTATACTATTAGACAAGGTTCATTCCAGCTTTGCTGCTCTTTTTCTTTTGATTCTTTCTGTTTCTGTTTACTTGAGCTAATTCTTTACTTGCTTTCGAGCTAACTTGGCTTGGTGCCGGGAATGGAATCACAGCAAGAGACAGGGCTAATGGTTGGTTCTGTCTACTATATTTAGTATGATTTTTTATATCTTCGACCTTAAGAGGCGGTTTACGAAAGAGAGAGAGCTCGTGGAAGACTTGAGAAATTGAAATATCAGTCCATTTTTTTTTCCATTTCTTCCTAACAGGAAACAAAAATGTCACTGTGCGTAACACATCTAATTGGAAGTGGAATGAAGATAATGCGCTTTACTCTTTCATTTGTAGCTGGATTACCCCTTGGGTTGGGCTAACTTGAATCTGTTTTGTTTAGTTTTTCACTAAGCAATTGCCTTGATTACTTATAAAATCAAATTCACATTCTTAAATCACTTTCTCTCCCGTACTGATCCTCCTTGCCTTTCCTTCCTTGTCCAGTAAGGTATGAAGCACTAGCTCAACCACAGCTACAGCTTCTTCTCGAGCAGCTCTTCCACTCATTTTATTAGCAATCAAACCTCTTCCCTGCTCTTGCACTGAGGTAAGCATTCAAATAGCAAAGCAAGGGAAAAAATATGGTATGTACTTTTTTAATCCACATACAGAGAAAGCGGATGTGCCCTTATTATCGCAGTTGCAAATCAAATATATAGCGCGTAGTTGCAAGGCTTTCTTTCGTGAGCTAGCTATGTTTGCTTCCTCTTTTCCTCTCTGTTCCGGATGTCAATTGAGTTTAACTAAAGGAATGGCTCCTTGAATGAGGCTAGCCAGTAAATAGAAATGGCCACGCCCATTGAAGCATATAAGGATACCAAAGATTGAAATCCTACAACCTACTTGACTACTTGAGAAGGGGTTTCCTACTTGGTTGCCTACTTGGGAATGGTATAGAAAGCCTGTCTTCCCCGAGAGTCTTCCTCTATAAAACAACAACAACATTAGTGGATATAGACTATGGTAAGGGACGTACTTCATCTCTGTTCTTACCCAAGGAAACCACTTTCTGGGTATCGATCGTAAGGGGCGGTATAGGAAAGGAATGGATCAATAGTAACTTCGCAGCAGGAAGAGTATGGCGCTCCGCGGTGGCGAGGTCTCGGAGAAGCAGCTGTTCGTGTGCAAGAGGGAGCAGTACGGAAGGAGGTAGTGCTGAGTGGAGCGTTTGAGAAAGTAATGGAGTATAGTGCTTACCACATGTTAGGTAACAACCCCTGGTTGGCTAGCAAGTAGGGAAAGAAAGACCTGTCGAATTAGCAATGGGAAAGATCCTCCTCTTAGCCCTCCCTTCGCAAGCTTGACCTAATCTACCAAATTGGGAAGCATGCATCTAAACAATCAATTTCATACCCTTGCCAGAAGGATCCTGTGGAAATCGAAAATAATACAACCCCCACTCCTCTTTTAAGGCACCTTTGCTTTCATTTCACTTCGAGGGAAGACCTTACTTTTGTTCCAGCATTCGCTTAAGGATGAAAGGAAAGGATAGGAATAGTCATATCGCTCGGGACTTCCGTTGGATAGCGTACGTTCGCCATTGATTCCTTTTTGAAAGGAAAAGAAAAGTTCTCAACCTTCCCTAAGCAAGTCGATCACACCAGATCAATAAAGTAGTCTTCCCTATGTGCGTGCAAAAGGATAATACTGTTCAACCAAGGTTGCTCTCCCTATAGTTCTTTTAAGAATCCGAGTTCAGGTCAAACCCCATCAAACTATGGATCCCTTCTATCACCTTCTTCTCCAATCTGCTTTCTAAGCTTTTATAGCATCAAGATACATCTGCTTCTTTATTTCTTCACCATTTTGCTCATTTTTTCTGGTAACTTGAGATCTCACCATGGTGACTGGTACAAGGCACACAAGCAGATTGAGCCAAGAGATATGGTTGAGCAAGACCGAGTTCAACCTAGTTCAAGCTTGCGGAGGGACGACCCGCTGCGGATGCAGGCGTTCATTCTTTTCTATGTAAAGAAAGCCAATGAAGTGTCGTTAATAGCAGATAGCAAATACATTCACAAGCTCTATACATTAACAGCGGTGTGTGTCCTAGCGGTCGAGCAAGTGTTCGCTCGCTCAGGGAGTAGTATTTCACAAGTATGAATTGCTAGCAGTGGCTAGTAACCAAGTGGAAGATAAGCCGGGTAGGGTAGGTAGGTAATAGTTCATAAGCCGTGTAGGTGGGTAAGTAAGTGCCCTTCCCCTATAAGCGGAATTAAGGCGCGAAGCGAGGTACTAGGCTTCTGCTGAAACACCCGATGAGAGCAAAAGAAATAAACCACCCGGGTCGGTCGCCATGGTAGGTTGTCGAAAAAGAACCTGAAAGGACCCTCGAAAAGAATAATAAGTTTAACTACCACCGGAGTTTTCTAATAAGCACACCCTCTACTATCATCTCTTCTATGTTATTGTCTCTAGTGTAGATGTTTTGGTAGTAAAGTTCAGATCGGCATCCCGGAAAGAAATCATTCTACCAACCACCGGGAATGAATTGAAGTATTTTTCACTTCCCTAGCCAAAATGGACGCCACCCACCGCCTAGTCACTTCTCGCGAGCCTCCAGCATGGAACTTCCCACCATGGCCACGTATGATTGGAATAATCAGAGATTTCCAGAGAAAGAGATTCGTTTGATCGAGTTTGAAGGAGACAGAGCATCGATCGAGTGAGAGGCAGTGAGAAATTGAATACTAGAAGAAGAAGACACGACTTTCACAATGGACCAGCCTCGGGAGAAGAAGCACAACTAAGGAATGCCCAAAGAGACAGACTCAACGAATCGATTTCCACCTAGTTCGATATTTCCATTTAATGCCTCCTGAGCAAAAGCCTTTCCTACATACTACCTTACTAGCCTTTTCCTGGTTCCAGTGGATTTAAGGTTCACTTCACCCTCGAATACTACTGCTTCCTAACTTACCTATCAATCAAATAAATGTTCTATTGGCTGTTTAGTACGCGCCACACTCTGTAAGGTAGAACTTCTTCAATTGAGGACCCGCTTCTTCTACGCTTGCTTACTCTTCACACTTCTCACCTTGCCGACTTCATCCTGCTCGGCCTTTGCCATTGAATGCCTAGCTTATGTATTTATAGAAGAGGCCTACTTTCAATGTAAAATTGACTACTGGTGTAGATACACTGGAATTTGACTTAATAGAATAGAAACAAATGGTACTTCTTTCCCACTACCATCCCTTGCTCTCCCTGTAGGTGAACGAGGTAAGAGATAGCTAACTAAACTCACTTATAGCCTTCCTTCCTTAATGAAATGATAGGTTAGCACTAGTATTGGATGATACAGACTTCTTGAACAGAAGAGAGCACATCGACTATGGCATGGGTTTAAACACGTAACAGGCGAACGGTTTCAAATACAGAAATCTGCTCTTGTATCCAAACTTAGCTTACTTGCATCGGCTAGTTGTGCTAGCTTTGATAGCTGCCTTTGAACTCCTGCACCCACTGAGGAAGCAACTCAGTTACTGCTTTCACTTCTCCCCTCTCTATTTCCACTTCTGTCTGCATCAGCTGCTTTGTTTTCAGCTCCGTCCAATCTAGCAATGGGATTCTTTCTTATCCTAAGCAGTGTTGGTCAAAAGGCTCCCTAGAAAGGGCTTGGCGAACGGGTGAGTAACGCGTAAGAACCTGCCCTTGGGAGGGGTACAGTACAGACTTATCTATCCCTTCGAAAGAGCTTATCAGAAAAGATTTCTCAGGCAAGAATGCGGTGGTACAAAGACGAAGCTGAGGATACTTTCGACCAAACAAAACCTCTTGGTTTACTAGTTGGCAGCATGGATTGCTATTCGTTCGACTACCACTAGTCTGCTGAAGTTGACGGATAAGACGGATGACTATCGGCATTGCTGTCGTGATGACACTGCCTCTTTCACTTCTCGTAGAAGAAGGATGGAAAATGGTTGAATGAACCTGTCTAAGTGGGTTAAATTCTAAAGGATAAGAATAGTCTTTGTTGCCTCGGTTGTCTACCGCTCCGTGGGTTGCTAGATTGGGCAGGAAAAAAGGAGTTATTAAGGAGAGCAGCATGGCTTGATTCTGTTTCTTGGCTTGCTCTTGCTAAAAGAAATGAAACGAGTAACCTTAATGAAACTCTCGAAGCGAACACCCCTTTCTGTTTTGCAATTCTTATATCTTCAAATAGAACTGATAAATCCTATTAAAACCATAGAAACGATAGAGCGAGCCTAACTTCTTATTTGTAGTTTGAAGCCCTCTAGCTGACTGTCAATTTTCCCTCCAGCTTTGAAATCTAAAAATCACTGGTAAAACTTCATAGGCGAGACAGCCTAATCTTATACCTGATAAAGAGAAAGCAAAACCCATAGATTAATACCACGAAACGAGCGAAGCGACAACTCCCATTCAAGTGCCAGTCTTAACTCTGGCTTTTATTTCTATTCCTGCACTACAATCAGCTAGCTAACTCGCTACTATTGATACATGGTAAACGACAAGAAGAAACTCGACTTCAAATCTTATTCGCTACTTTCAACCTGCCTAGCTTCTTACTTCGAGCTTTCACTATTAATACTATGTAACCGGCTTTATATTCTCATATCTTACTCTAAATACCGGATACGAAAAGCTTAATCACGGAAACGCCAACAAGCAGTCAAGTCTTTTATACGCCAAGCTTAGTTGCTATTTTCTATATTCTATCTGATAAAGAGAATTCAAGGTCTACGAACATTGCTTTCCATTACTTCCTTCACCACTACTCTTCTTTTTCTTCGAATTATGGCGGTGATTATCCAGGCACACAAGGCATGCTATATCTGTTGGTACTATAGGTTGTATCGTCACAACGTCACACTTAATATGCCCTTCTCATCTACCAAAAAGAGATACTTGGCGACATCGTCTTCATCAGGCCTCAGGATCAGTTGCTTTTTTATTGCAACATAGAAGTCAGAGAGGGAGGAAGTCTTTTTATGAGATGAAGCACACTAATTTAGTACTTATTCTATTTAGTATTTTAATATCTTTCCAGACTGGATTGCACTTTCCTAGTGGTCAAAAAGGTCTGACTCTCCAAAGGGCTTACAAAATTAGTTTGTCCCCTAGCGCTTATTCTGCTTCTTTCATTGCGAGCTTTTACAGTCTTTTCATCGAGCCGAGAGAGAAGCTAATCTATATATGCTTTCTTTTTCTTTGAGTGCTTTTTCTTTAAATATTCTAGTAATTAGTGTATGTGACGTGCGTGCTTACGTCGTAGATAGTGTCGTAGCTCGATTGCTCATATCATTCTGCGTGCTGCATAGTCAATAGGAAGCAGATAGTAAGCCTCTCTCATTCAGTAATGCAGATTTGCCAAGTTCTGCTGGACGGCCTACGCGCTCATCCGCTTCGACCTCTACGTCTACGTGAATAAACTTACAATGGGGATCTACTGTGGGAAGGTACGAGCGCTAAAACGACAGTAACGCTCGCTCTAAACCGAAGAAAGATTGATACGCCAAGGCAATAGCAGTGATACCACTTTTTTTTAATATTTCTAAGTGGTTAGTCGAAGTAGTATTTTAGTAGTATTTTATTTATGTAGTAGAATCATTACCAACGGCAAGTCGATGGGACGCGGAAGTCTATCCGTTACAAAAAATGTAAAGTAGCATTTGGTTTTGTCATTTTAGAGAAGTGAGGATTTAAGTTCTAAATAAAGAAATTGGCTTTTGATAGGCTTTCTCGGTTCACTAAGTGAATCGAATCATTGTGCAATGTTATGTGTCTAAATCTCAATTTAGTATTCGTTTCGCTGGGTAAAACCCTCGTCACTAAAACAAAATAAGTCTCCCTTTCTCTTTTCGGGAGCAGAGCTTAAAAAGATGGACAGTATAGCTCATATGAGTTATTTTCAAAGCAAATGGGCCTTTATTCTAAGTATTATTAATCCTGAATTGCAAAAATCCTTCTTACTTTTCGTAGTCAAGACAATTGCCGAAGCTTGCTTGCCAGGCGGCGCTCTCCTGATAGGACTGACTTTCCGCATCTTTTCCCCGGCAATGGCCGCTGGTCCATCCGACTGGATGCGCGGGGATCCTAATGAAGGAGTCCTCCGGCGGACCGATAAGCAAATAAAAAAGGTCGCGGAGGAGTTGGATAACATAGCAGCCCAAACCGTGGAAAACGCACAGCAATTCAATTTGAACTTGCCGGGCACAACTACGGAAGAGAAAATTACCACCATCCGTTCCATTCTTGAACATGATCTAGATGGAATAGACCTTAATAAACGACTTAAACGAATCCGGAACTGGCTCAAACCCTCTGAAATAGGAAATGCAGAAAGCGAATTCTGGGTTCAAGTTGTTGATCAAATCAGCAAGTTGTTCCCATAATGGGAAGGCCTATGTGGGGTACCTTTCGGGTGTGGGATGCTCGTTTAACTTCTGTATTCATCTTGTTCCTTATTTACCTGGGTGCACTGCGTTTTCAAAAGCTTCCTGTCGAACCGGCTCCTAT
>Ga0182007_10001966_pt1 | contig 10619 bp, 16 predicted proteins | sample Sormic07211113_1_FD_123023 | JGI IMG/M metagenome (GOLD analysis project Ga0182007, IMG submission 123023) | Rhizosphere microbial communities from Sorghum bicolor, Mead, Nebraska, USA - 072115-113_1 MetaG | ecosystem: Host-associated > Plants > Roots > Rhizosphere | place: USA: Nebraska... | reverse complement strand
GCGTCGAGCGGACTGCCCATGTTAATCTTGCGCCCATTGCGCAAAAGCCGGCCGATGCCTCTTCCTTTGCCCTACACCTTTGAACGAGTTTTCCTGAATTCCCGATGAATAAAGCCCTCTCCGCCCTGTCCTCCCACACGCCAATTGTGTTGGAGTATCAGCATCAAAATATCCTACAGGCTTTATCCATAAGGCTTGTGGAGCTCTTTTGACAAATCGCTGAAAGTGTTCAGTTGGCATTGAAAGGCATAGATTGGCGGTTGGTTTGCCCCATTTTTGCCCCAGAGCGTTCAAGCTCCAGGAGTCGGGGCGATGATGGATTGGAATTACTTTCCAGCGACCGCCTTTAAATAAAGGCTCATATGCCACATCAAATTCAACGCGTACCAATTTCCTACCACCAATACTAAAAACTGAGCAATATGCGTGCAGCCCTTAGCTAGCTTTGCGGATGCCCCTTGTCGACAGTGCCGGCCTCCACAATCCGGGAACGCATTCACACAGGCAACTCCTCCGCCCGCACAACAAGGGCTGTAGGCCTATCCTCAATCCCGCGCTCAAATTTTCTGGCATACTCATTTCCATCAGTCATGACGGTAAGCCACGGAGAGCAAATGCAATGATTACTGTAGGTGAGAGAGTCAAGTATGCAATCGATGAAGTTGGTGCAGATCGGTTCGAACTTGCGATGAACCACATAGTAATTGCATTAGATATCACAGCGAAACGCCACTACAAAAAAATAAAATCCGGAAGATCTGACTACAAAAAACTTATCAAAGATTACTCCTGGCTATTGGAGATGATGTCATTCTTCGGAATAAATATTGAAGAATCAATATTTGGAAACTACCCAATTGAAGGAAATAACGAACCAACGCTAATGGACCTAATCTACCACGTACTCCGCTGCAGCATTGTGCACGACGAGGGCATTCCTAGTAATTTCCTCTTTGGTGATAGCGACCACATTCAACTCTGGAACGGCAAAATAGTTTTCCCCAAAAAAATGATCTGGGGATTATTGGCTATTATTATATTTTGCCCCTGCAACAAAAATGAACAAATACATCCCGACTATTGGCTTAAAATATTCGAGCATAAATTTATTATCAATAATTATTGGGGCAACGAATCTGCAGCTAGAGCTATCTATGATTCATTAGAGCCTATCCGGGTGATTCTCAAAATCCCCTATGGACACTTCGTTTAAAAGACAGTATTGACACTAAGGCTCGGAGCTATCTTCATAAGCAATATATATCACACACGCCAATTGTGTTGGAGCACCAACGTAAAAAAAACCCTACACCCCCTGATATTAAGGGACGCAGGGCTAATTTTACAAACATCAAATACCATCATCTGGAATTAAATTATATCGGTTGGCGTTCGGCTTGCCCCTTTTTTTTGTCCACCGTACGGTGAGTGCTCCCAGCCAGACATTTTCGGATGGATAGGCTACGCTACTGCTTTACCGCAAAGCCGTCAGTTGGCGTAACGCTCAAACACACGATCCGGAGTAAACGATATGCTCATCTATGAAATCATTGTGCCTGGCGGCTGGCTAAATTATGAAGATGACAGCTGGGCAAACAACATATACAACCAACTATACTCACTTCAAAACTCTTTCTATGATGCAAATATTGCATTGAATTTATTTAATGACGCGGAAGCTGAATTTATCGCAAAAATGAATGACCGCTCTCTTAGGGAAAGGGAACGGACCAGAAGAACTGAACTAAACATGGAAGCCAAATGCTCCCCCACACCTAATCCATTGGGACCATTCGGGGAAATACTTAAAATAGAGACCCAGTTCAAACGTGAGCAGTGGAATATGGGTATTCCACCCCGCCAGTTCTGGAACAGACCCATGTTCTTACATGCAAAAATGTTTCTTTTCTCTGTAGACGATTTCGAAAGAAAGCTAAAAGTCCTTTCCGACGAACCGGAAGTGCCAGTAACACTCGCTGACTTGCATAAACAAGTCATATCATTCTTCCCCGACTTACGGGGCGTCCGAAACACAGCACACCATATGGAGGACCGCCAAAGAGGACTGGATCGAAATAAACCATTCACGCCACAGCCAACAACCACTGCCGGCATCCACAGTTTGGGCGGGCTAATCTTCGACAACTTAGAAGGAAGCAAGTACGGTTCAACAATGGGGAATGGATGCTTTGGTCAGATTGATGTATCTGACGCCTCAATGAATAATCTTAGGGGGATTCTTCAAGCTGTTTACAATTCCTTTAACTGGGATGGGCATATGCAGCTTCTGCCAAATTAGGCAAAACCTTCATCCGACGTCACTATTGCGTAACCTCCTTCACATAAGATTGGCACGCACGCAACGCAATCAACCCCCGATCACCGTCGTCGGTGATGCCGATAATTCTTTGAGCATGCGCTGGGTCAAGTCGGGCACGTGCACCTCCATGAACCACGCCGCTGCCGGCGGCAGCGGTTGGCATTGAACAGCCACCGGCTGGATCCGCGGCGTCGAGGAGGACTGACAGCCGCAGATCAGAAGTGGCAAGACGATCGCGCAGGCGAGCCTGATTAGTTTGAGCATCGGTCAGTTCCTTGTGATGGGTTTGATCGCTGGCTAATAGTCGCTGCTCCAGCGCCAGGCGTTTGTCCTGATCGGCGCGCACCTGGGCGGTGGCCGCGTTACTGATGGCGCTCAGGTCGTCCCGATGCAGACCAGCCTGTACAGCGAGCCGCTGGCCATAGCGCCAGTCCTGCACCCGCCAGGTCGCGCCGGCGCTGAGCAGCACCAGGAGCAGCACCAGAGCCAACTGCACCGCCCCCTTCAAGGCCGCCGGGCTCACGGCACGTCCTTGTAAAACAGGTGCCGGCCGAGCGTCAGGGTCAGCTTGGCGCCCTTCACCCACGCCGGCGGCTTGGGCATGCTGGTCGCGTAGTAATGGGTCCCGGTCAGTGTCGGCGACAGCTTGTCGACGCCGGTGATCAACGCCTTGAGCTGGAACTTGTCCGCCATCACTGCACCTGCTGAAGTTCGTTAATGCGTTGGGCGTGCTCAAGGCATTCCTTGAGCGTGTCCAGTGGCCTGGCCATCATCTGTTCGGGATCTACCTTCCAGAACCAGGCCAGGTCGTAGGCGACTGAAATCAGGTCGTTGATGGAGCCGACGCCGCACTCATGAAAAAACCGGCAACTGTCCAGCTCAGCGCGTTCAGGTCAGCCAGGTCTAGTTGGTTGACCGATGACGGTGGGATGCCTGCACACACCGCGATGTATTTCGCAGTCACGTCCATGTCGAGACTGACCTCTTCGTTCTTGTCGATCCGATACGGCAAGGCCTTGATGGCCCGAACTTCCTGCACGGTAGGCCGACGCAGTGTCAGCTCGGTCAGTGGTTCGCCATGGGCCTCAATGGCCACCTGAAGCTTTACTGCGCCCGTCATTGCCATACCCCTTTGATGCCGTCGAATTGCAGCTCAATGGTGCCGTCATCGCCTTTGGATGTCGGCTCGTCGACCAAGTACGCACCCGAAAGCACGTAGACCTTGCCGTTGTTGAATTCACAGGTGACCGTCATGTCCGTGCCTTCGGTCAACGTCTTGAGCGATAGCGCCGGATCATGGATGGCTGTCATCTTCAGATAGGGCGCCAATTCCTCCTCCTTGTAATAACCCGGATAAACCGTCTCCCGTTTTTTATCCATCAACGGCGCTTCGGCGCCACCGGTGACGGTCAACTGCATCCCGTCAACCTTGATGTAGGCCGTGCCCGCTACTTTTTTGCCCATGGGTTGTATCTCCAGAATGAAAAAGCCCGCTCGAGGCGGGCTTGGTGATCGTGGTCAGCGTTACGCGGCGGCGTCGTACTGGAGGCGGAACTGGTTGAGCAGCGCAAAAATGCGCAGGCCGTTGATGTAGTCCGGCGGGAACAACACGTTCACCCGGCTCGGGTCATTGCCGTCGCGCTCCACCACCAGGTGCTCGGCGAACAGATCGGCGTTTTCCACATGGCCTTCCTGTTCAAGCTTGGCGTACTGCGCGATCAGCTCACCGCGAATAGTGCTCGGCGTGACGATCGGCTGGCCGGCGCCGAAGCGCGTACCGTCGCTGGCCAGCTTGTGGCGGCCGTACTTACTGGTGATGACGCTCTGCATACGGCGGATGATGAACGCCGACTGGTGCATGGTCTCGCTGTCCAGGTAAGAGTTGTCCGCCTGGCCATACGCGTTCTTCTGATAGGTGGTGATAGAGCGCTGAATGCGCACGTAACCACCTTCGTAGTAGGCCGTTGCAAGACCATAGGTCAGCAACGATTGGCGCTCAGTGAGCGTGAACCGCTCGCTGGCCGGCGCCGGATCCAGCCCGGGCAGCGAGCCGCTTTGTGTTGGTCGGCTGGCATCTGCCGAGATGAATACCGAAGTGCGTGCCGCCAATGCCGCTGCCTGCACCCAGACCGGCTGAGGCACGCCCGGCTCCACCGCCTGGATGGTCATGTGCTGGTCGTTGCGGGCCTGGCCGGCAGCCACTAGCGTTCCCAAGGTACCGCGCTTCGTCGTGTAGACGTGTCCGAACAATTGCTTGGCCCAGCTCCAGCGGCCGGTGTTGTCGTCCATCGCATCTTTCCATGCGTTCAGCGTGGTCGTGTCCGACCAGGGCACGCAGATGAATTCGAAAGGCTCATCCCCCAGCGCCGCTACTGCATCGATCTGGTCAGGCGCACCGACGCCACCCGTCATCTGGGTCGCAACAACAGTCAGGCCCGCAGGGGTCGCCTCGCCATTCGACTTGCCCAATCGGTTCAGGACCAGACTGATATCGTTGCCGCTTTCACCTTTCCACTTGCAAGTGAGTGTGACCACTCCCGCCGCGGCTACAGCAGTGACCGGCAGGTCTTGCGTGGCGTTGATCTTCACGGCCAAGGCCGATGCCGCGATGGCCGGAGTGGCCGCCGAAACGACGACCGACTGCACGCGAACACCGCCGACATACAGGTTCAACAAGCCGGGCTCTGTCGCCGCACCCGTGATGGTGACGGTCGCCGTGGCAGCGGTACCGGTCTCGCTTTGTAACGGCAGGCACCAGATCTCGCCAATCGGATCAACCTTGCGCCAGGTCTCGTACATCGCAGCCAGCATCGAGCCTTGCCCGCCGATGTCCTTGGCCAGCCCCAGGCTCGACACCAATGCCAACTTGCCAATGCTTTCGCTGTTAGCGGCGTCGTTGACCTGGGCAACGATCAGCCGGCGCATGACTGACGATGCACTGTTGGCCGCCGAGTTATCCATCTCCGCATAGAACAGCGGCACACGGATATCGGCGGGGATGTTGCTGAATCCGATAGCCATTATTGCGCTTCCTCGGGTTTCGGCGTGGTGACGCCCTTGGTGGATTGGGCTTTATCAGCCTTGAGGGTTACATCGCCATCCGCTTGGCGGCGGCGCCACCAGGCGTTATCTGGGACTTCCCGACCCTCAGCGGGCAACAAGTCGCCAGCCTCCGGATCGGGCACAGAGCGGCCAGAGGCCGGCACCACAGTGATGCGTTTGGTCATGGTGTTACGTCTCCTGAAAATTTCGCTTCAATGCGCCCATCTGGGCCAGGTCGTTGCAGGTTTGGATCTGCCGGGTCGATGCAGTCCATGTCGAAGTCAACGCCGGTGAACGGCGGCAAACCGTCGAGTTCGAATTCGTGCCAAGTTTCGGGGGGTTCGTCTTTGCTGTTGCGGCCAAGTTGGAACTCAGCGACAAAGCTGTAGCGGTAGATCACCCGGGCGCGGTTAATAACAACCAGCTCGCCGCCGGCGTACTCGATCAACTCGTATTCATCAGTGGGCTTCCACCCGACCAACGCTCGCCACAACTCTTTGCGCAGACCGTGAAGCAGATCCACTGCCTGCTGGCCGCGCTCATCACGTGTGTCTAAAACAACGATCACATCGAACTGATCGGTGATCTCCTGCCGCACGCCGTTTTGAACATCGTTCTTTGTAGCTTGATCGCCGGTGGAGATGACGTAGGCAACCATTGCTTCGCCAGCGGCTTACCGACACGCGCTTCGAATGCCGACTTCTTCATCACCCGCGACTGGTCGAAGTCCCAGACATGCGTGGTGCCTTCCACCAACGCAAATCGACGAAGTATATGGTCAAGCGTAAGCACCTCCCCCGCGCCCCCGTCAGGAGCCGGAGCGGCCTCGCTGGTGCTGTCAGGCGCACAGCCCGGCTCGTTCAGGTCACCAGATGGGGTCGGGGGAAGATCACGCGGATCAGGTCGCGCTGAATGCTGCATACCCAACATCCGCGCAGCATCCTTCACCGCCTTCGACTGGTCGCCGCCGTGCTCAAGTAAACAGAAGACTTCGAAAGCATCGTTCTGATGCCCGTTCGCGAGCGGGTCGGCGCCATGGTGCGAATAAACCTTACCCTCACTGATCGTCACACCTGGCAGGCCGGTGCTGCTCTGGGGGTAAAGCCACTTGCTGCCACGCTTGATGTAACCATGCGCGCGCAGAAGCTCTTCAATGTCATGGCTGCGGTTGAACTCATCGATCACCGAAGGGGACTTCCCCGCCGGAGAAATGGTGCGCTTGGCGACCTTCGCTGGCGGCGCTGTAGCTTTGATCGCCCATGGGCACGCCGCTTCGGCATCGCGCTTGAAGAATTCCCAGTTTTTCCAGATGGCCAGCAGCTCAGTGGTCAGCGTTGGCAAACCCTCAGTAGCGTTCGGCGGAGTTCTCCAGGTGTATGGCTTACCCGTACCCGGATGAATCGATGGTGGGAATACGTCCTGCACCACCCGCGAGCACTATAGCGTTGCCCAACACAGCCTGATTGTGTGCGACCTGGTGCCAGTAAAGCACAAGCTTTCAGCTCTGATTCACGACGCTACTGAAGCATACCTCGGCGACATGACGCCCCCCCCTCAAGGCGCTGATGCCCGAATACGGCAAAGCCGAGCAACGGGTTTGGCTCGCCATCTGCGATCGCTTCAACATCCCCCAAGTCCTGCCAGAAAGCGTCATCCGCGCGGACATGGTGGCCCTTGCGACCGAACGCCGCGACCTGATGCCGCAACACCATGGCGAATGGCAATGCCTTGAGGGAGTCCCGGCAATGCCCGAGCGCATCACCCCCATGTCCGCCCAAGAAGCGAGCATAAAGTTCTTCAGCCGCTTGATGGAACTGATGCAGGGTGATCACCGCCGGAGGATGAGCACATGAAAACGCTTCGCCGCATCGCCCGGATACGGCGAGGGCAAATGGCCCCTCTCGATTTGAATGTCACCTGCGATAAATGCGACACCTCTCGCGCACATGGTGACCACAAGAAATGCAGTAAGCAGCGCCAGGCCGAAGGCATCGCGCGCCGTGCAGGGGAGCAGTAGCTATGAGCCTTCCACGCTGGGTAATGATCAACCGCGCATCCGAACTCACCGGTTACTGGGGGCAGATCGATTGGCAGGCATCCTCCTACCTGAGGATATCCAACTGCTCAGAACCCAACTGATCGCCACCCGGGCACCCTCGACGGCAAACCATTACCTAGCCACTTTCGCTGGTTTCCTCGCATGGTGCGAAACAAACGGCTACTGCCGAAAAGGCCTTTCCACAGCCTGCATCCGATTCGCAATGACCGGCCGTGAACCGGACCCGCTGACGAAAGCAGAATTCGACCAAATGCTCAGCAAGGGCTGCCTTCACGTGCAGGATCATGCTGCGGTAACGCTCGCGGTCTATACCGGCCTACGCCCCGGCGAGATGTGTGGATTGGCAGTAGAGGATGTAGACCTAACCGCAGGATCAACGTAACTAGAGCAATTACAGCTGATGGCACCTTCAAAGTCCCAAAGACTGGCAAACCCCGTGTCGTGCTTTTGATGCCACCGGCAATCGATGCTTGCAAAATATTGATGGAATTGGTGGCTGACCTTGATCAGCGAGAGATCGAGGTTTACTCGAATCGTCACGAAAAGCGCGTCGAAAAGGTAACTCCGCTTCTATCTCCAGCTACACAGGCCAGAAAGAAAATCATCAACCACTGGTTTATCCCCACATCCTGGAACACCAAATGGGCAGCCATCCAAAAACGCGCGGGGACTCGCCCTCGCCGCCCATACCAAACTCGACACACCTACGCATGCTGGTGCCTGACGGCGCGTGGCAATCTTGCTTTCATAGCAAAACAAATGGGACATAAAGATTACACGATGTTGGTAGAAGTATACGCAAAATGGATGGATGATGAATCCCCAAAAGAGCTGGAAAATATATGGAAAAACATCAGCCAACAATAGTCTTACCAACATAATAAACAGCCAATATAGCAAACGCCCCGACAATCACCCCATAATAGGCATGCACGTAATCCTTAAAGAAAGCAAGCTTGCCTTTTTTCATGAAAAACTTTTCGTTTGAAGTCATATCAATCGAATCGATAGCATTCCAAGCGGCATGCCTAACTTTTAAATACAAATCATCATTATCTTCCTTAGTTTCAGAAATTTCCATTTCACGCAAATCTCTTAAAACCGTTGCATCTACAGCATTTTCCCCGATATGAGCATTTAAATTCACAATTTTCAGCTCAATTTGGGATAAGAGCCCCGCATACCCGCTTTCAAAGTCGGAATAAAAAAACTCTTCCCGTTTTAATTCATCCTCTACCCACTCAGACAATGCTTCAAGCTTATCTACTATCTTCTCTCTCGTCTTTAACGCTTCTGCCCGACTGTTCGAGCGAACCTGCATGTAAACTGTAAACGACCAACCAAGCATTAAAGCAATCAACTGCCCCGGCAAGTTATCAAATTTCATTCTTGCCCCGCGCTCTCAACACTAATTCTCGCTGCCTGCAAGCGGTCTGCAATCAGATTCTCTATGCTTTTAACCAAGGTATGCGAATACGTCAAGCGGGCATTTAGATCATCCCAACTAAAACCTTCATCTCTAATAAGACCACCAAACGCCTCATCCAAGAAAGATCTACCGTATCGATTGTACCCATCCAAATCCACGTGCACATATTTATGGTTTTTTAAACTTGGAACCAGAAGTACCTTACGAAACTCCTCACCGCTAAGTTTAGTATTAATATCCATATATCTGCCGTAAGGCTTCTCACCAAAATCTTTTACCACACTTATTGTAACGATATCTTCTTTCATGGTAGCTCAATATTCCACTGAATTAATGTCCCTGGGAAGCTCTGCGGCAGTTGCACAAGCTCCGGCTCATCACCAGCTTTCTCATACTTACATAACCCATCATTACTAAACACCCACAACCGTCCACCTGGAGTGTCGTTAACAAGGGCCATAATACTCTTACTACCTTGACCGTGTCGATCCCTATTAGTTCCAGAAACATCACCTTGCAATGACAGGTATATTAATTTGTCATCCGATATTACGGTAGGGATGTATCGCGATATACCGCTACCTCTTAACTCTGGGAATTTTTCGAGCAAGACACCATATTCTTTAGGGTGTTTATTCTGAACGGAGCCCAAAAACCACGGGTGTTCCACAACAGTTTTAGGAATACCAACTCCCTTATCGTATATCGCCAGATGAAGCATCTTGCCTTTCGCCCTACAGATCAACCACCATCTTTTCTCAGAGGCTGGCGAATTAGGATACGCATGCAGTTCGACGTTATAGATAGTTTCCGAAACAGCATCACCATATACGTACTCAGTCTCGGCATTCATTTTATCCAAATAAATCTTCTTCTGAATGAAATCTATGATCTCATCCATACATTCATTCCCTACACCCGACATAACAGGCATAACCCGTACGCCGTCAAGCGAATAGCTTACCTTCTCACCAGTTAGAAGTTTATAAAGATTGTAATTTCTGATTATCGAATTAACCTGCTCTGATTTTTCCGAAAAAATAACTTTTACAGCACCCTTCCCTACTCGACTAGATAGCGCCGTATCCACAGCAGCATAAAGCACTACAAAAGCAGCAGCCGATAAACTCTCGGTCGCACTAAAATCAACATAGCACTTACCTTTACCAAGCCGACTTTGTATTTCAGATATAAACTCCAACGTCTTAGTGTACGTCTCCCTCTCTCCTAAGACCTCATAAACATTGATATTTTCCGGAGCTACAATTGGATGCCACCCACCAAACTCTTTTCGCTCACCATACTTTTTATGGCTATTAACTCTGCCCCCCCGCCGTTTAAGAGCGTTTTCCCATCGCGCTATTGCAGCACGCTCTAGGTAAATTTTTCGCGACGCATCCAGCTTCTTCACCACGCTCTCCCCTAATTGAAAGGCCCCCTCCTGCTCCTTCCTAAACGTACACATTAGCCTGTCCTATGAACCGCACCCCGGCTTCAAGGACAATGGCTGCCGATGATGATAAGGTTCCTGCCGCAGCTAATCCAGATGTGGATCAACAAAGCCATAACGCCCCGTTTTTGCCCCACACATTTCAACAAGTATCGCTAAGCCACTGATGAATAAAGCAATTTCAGACCTATCTAGTCACACGCCAATGATGCAGCAATACTGGCGCCTGAAGAACCAGCACCCCGACCAGCTGATGTTCTACCGCATGGGCGACTTCTACGAGATCTTCTACGAAGACGCGAAGAAAGCCGCCAAGTTG